>Ga0193964_1000010_pt1 | contig 114270 bp, 184 predicted proteins | sample FB_7_MG_FD_140323 | JGI IMG/M metagenome (GOLD analysis project Ga0193964, IMG submission 140323) | Microbial mat bacterial communities from the Broadkill River, Lewes, Delaware, United States - FB_7_MG | ecosystem: Environmental > Aquatic > Freshwater > River > Microbial mats | place: USA... | reverse complement strand
TAAAGATGAAGCTGTACTAAGTGCTACTGATGCTCAAACCTCAGCAGATAATGCTTTAGCTAGTGAGACTGCTTCTAGTGATTCTGCTGATGCTTCAAGTTTATCTGCCACACAAGCTGAACTAGCTGCTCAAAATGCAGAACAGTCTGCATTAGTTGCTACTGATTTTATTGGATATAAAGGTGACTGGGATCCAGGTGAGACCTATAATATTGGTGATACTGTTAGTTTTGGTAGGTTACTATATGCTTGTAAATTAAATGGTGTTACTATTATATCACCTGAACACATACAGAATACTGCTGAGTGGTTCTTCTTAGGTAGAGACCATAATAAGTATATAGTAATTGATGCTACTTACATTGCTGAGAATCAAGATTACATATTCTTACAAGCTACTACTACTTTTACTGTATCATTGCCTGTAGTACACACACTAAATGATCAGATTACATTCTACACTGGTGAGACTAGTGAAGACTTTAACATAACTATTGATGGTAACGGTAGTTTGGTTAGGTTATTGGATACAGCTGATACAAGTATCATTGCTGATACTAATGGAATAGAGTTTAAATTAATAAGTAACGGAACTGATTGGAGAGTAATAGTATGAATTTAAGTGATATAATTAAAGATAGTAATGGAGGAATACCAATAAATGGTACACTTCCTTTCAATTCAGTAGAATCTACTGTTAGTAATGTGTATACTACTTGGTTGAAGAGTGGAGAGGTTTCTAGTAGTGTGCTGTACCCACTAGCCACACATACTCCCATTGTACTAAACCAAACAGAGATAGTCCCTGTTACTCCAATAGATGTACACTCTTTTATTGAAATAGGTAGTTTTTATTATGTGCTATCTGCTATGAGTACTAATATTATAGCCCAAACAGATAAGAACTTCACACCTACAGGTACAACCTATACCTTAACTCATAGTATAGAATCATTTGTTTATGACACAGATCTAGGTGTGGTTTGGTGTATTGAAAACGGTGCTTCAAATATTGATAATATACATAAATATGATACATCCTTTGTGTTCCAGAATGTAAGCAGGCAACACACAGATTTGTTTAGTTTTAGTGGTTCCCTCCCAGGGTTCTGTGCAACATATAATGCAGGGTTTTTTTGGGTTACTACACTGGACTCTAGGGTACTTAAATACGATAGTGACTGGGCATATGTTACAGCAATATCTAGCTCTTTATCTGACGCTATAACTACAGTTGATGGCGAGGTACTCCTGACGAATAGGTCAACTGGGGATGATTTTAGAATTGGTTATGAGCGTATTGATGTAAACACAAATATTCTTACTACTGGTGACTTTATGTTCCCTATAGTAAATGATAGAGAGGCTACTTATGACAATGGATACTACTACAAGGCAGACTACAATGGGCGTACTGTGTATCGTTTTGATTTAGCAGGTAGGTACACTGGATGGAGTTTTGACACTGTAGGGTATATTATAGATTTGACTATTAGACAAGGAGTATTTTATATACTCACTAAACCTGATGTTGACTATTTGAGTGGTAGTGCTGGGTCTTCTGTAGATGTTTACAGTGCATCTGGAGTATTTGTGGAAAGTTTTACTCTTACAGTTACTATACCACGACAATCTCTGTTTATAGCCTATGACTCTACTAGGGATGTTTTTATATTAGAAGTAAATGGATTTGTTTCAACTTTTGGTTTAGATTTTATTGAAATAACACCAACGCTTATACCTATCGACAGTTATGCTAATAATCATGGGAGTCCAAGACAAGCTTATATAAAAGATGGATTTATTTACACTTTTAGTGAAGTTTATTCTGCTTCTGAGCGTAGAATGATAAAACAATACAATTTGAGTGATTATACATCTACAGGAGCTACCTTTCCCTCTTCTGTATTTTTGAACTATGGTAGTAGTGGAAATTACATACTAAATACAACACAAGGGACTTTTCTTATTAGTCCTAACTCTTACTCACTAAGTTCATTACTTATGCTAGAGGATACAGGTGTTGTGGGACTGATAACAGCAACTACAGACCCAACTACTAGTTTACCTATTTACACAAGGATACGCTAGTGTTAGGATTTTTGGTTAGACTGTACTCTGATACAAGGTTCACTTCTTTAGGGAAGTGGGCTATTCCTAGTACAATACACTACATTAAACCTGAATTATCTGGTAGTTGTACTTGCTACTTAATTAAGTGTGTTATTGAGATAGACCCTTCTAAGAAAGACGACTTAGGACTATTAAAACATGAAATGGTTCACGCTAAACAATTTGGTAGACTATGGTTATTGGATAGTCTACTGAAATATTTATCTTCTAATTATAGATTAGTTAGTGAACTAGAAGCTTATATGGCACAAGTAGAGTATAGAAAATATACAGATGCAAAGCAATATGAATGGATTATAGAAAGTTTGTTTACTAACTATGATTTAGGTATAGGTAAAGATGTTATACAGTATAATGCTGACAAATTCTTTAAAGACACACTTATAAGAAACAAGGAGAGTGGATGACAGTAATAGATAATAGCTTATATGGGATACCCCTAGTAGCCTTGGAGGAGTACCAATTAACACCTAGTGTTGATGTATCACTACAACTAACAGTTAGTAGTATGTGTGAGTACCAATTTAATCAATTAGATCAAGATGGTTGGTCTACACTTGAGTATAGAGAACATCTAGTTTGTCCTGCTGGCAAGGTAGTTTACTTTAGAAGTAGTCCTAGAGATGCTAAATTAGCAAGAACGGATTTAACATAATGCAACAGACAATAATTGATCCTTTTGGATTACTAAGTAGTGCTTCAGATAATAATTTTACAGATGCTTTTGTAGATGCTATAAATCTCAATAAAGTAGAGAGTGTAGTCACTGACCCTATTAACAATTGGTTGGTAGTTACTTACATAGATGGAACTATCTCTAATCTAAATTTAGATGATGTGGTTACAGATATTTATGTTGATGGAGCTACTTTAGATGCTATTACCAATGTACTTACTTTAACTAACTCTCAAGGTGGAGCTGATGTAGTAGTTAATCTATCTGATTTTATTAACAGTGCTGAGTTTATTACAGGACAAGCTTTAAAGGTGGATAAAGTAGTAGGTAAGCAATTATCTACAGAAGACTACTCCACAACTGAGAAAGATAAGCTAGCTACCATAGAAGATGGAGCAACTGCAGACCAAACGGATTTAGAGATAGAAGCTCTTTATGAGGGTTTAGCTGATACAAATAAGTTTAGTGATGTGGATAAGCAAAGTATCTTAAATAATACTCAAGCAATAGCTAACCTTGCAACTGCTCAGTGTCAGATACATAATGACGATACTACAGTAATAACTACATCTAATCAAGTATTAAGTTTTGCTACAAATATAGGCTCAACAGATGAAGATGTGTTCTCAGTTGATGATACTGCCGAGACTATAACATTCTACAAAAATGCTAGTTATAACTTTTCAAGTACTGTTACATTTGCAAGTACTACTAACTCTACTCGTACTGTTACATTTGACTTAATTAATACGGCTGATGACTCTGTTATAGCTACAGAGATGGCTATAATGAGTACAAACAACGGTGATACAGAGATAGCGAATATTATTACACTTTTGACTATAGGTAGAAATGGCATGCCTTCAGCTCCTTGCACAATTAGGATTGAAGTAAGAGCAGATGGTGATGGTTACTCTATACCTGTATTTCACAGTATATTAGCTTCATCAAGCTCTTATGATGTTACAACTAATGCTAGTGGTATAAGTGTTGTACCAGTTGGGGACATAGAATCTACTAATGTTCAAGATGCTTTGGAAGAGTTAGATAGCGAGAAGGCTAATAAGGTAGATGTATATACTAAAGTGGAGAATGATGCTAAATTGGCTTTAAAGGCTGATAAGACTCAAATAATAGGCAAAAACATACTTATTAATCCAAACAACACAATCAATCAAAGAGGTTTTAGTGGTGATTGGAGTTCTGTATCTGTAGGAGAGTATGGATACGATAGGTGGAGAAAGTGGGATGCGACACAGAAAGTACAACCTATAATAGAGGGGAACTATAAGCCAAATACTGTTTATACTTTAAGTAATAATGGTGTGTTTGTGGCTACTTTAACGAGTCCTGCTAGTGGTGTTTGGAATGTTATTACTCTTCAAACAAATAATAACTTACAGTTAGAAGAGGGTAGTGAGATTACTGAACAGGAGTTTAGATTTGAAGAAGATGAGCAGAGATTGTGTTATGCTTATTTTTGGATTTTACCACAGAGACTTTATACTTTTTTGCCTAATTCGACAAATATTGGACGAACTTGTAATGTGTTTTTTCCTGCAACTATGCGAGTAATTCCTAATATTACAAATTTGAATTTTTCTGTTGGGACTGCTACTCTCTCCACCAGAACAAGACAAATGTTGATATGTTATGCAACTGTGGGAGACTCTACAACACAATCCGACCTATTGAGCTTTACAGCAGACGCAGAAGTATATTAAAAGGGGAGACATAAATGAAACAAATAACAAAACTAAAATACACAGATGAGGCTCTTAATTGGGTCTCTATAGAGTTCGATGATGGTAGTAGAGGACAGTCTAGCTTAACAGATAATGTTCGCAGACAATATACAGATATTGTAGATGAGTATCTAGCTAAGGGTGGAGTTATTGAACCTATGTTTACAGCTGAAGAGATAGCTAAACAAGAGTTATGCAAAGCTCAAAATGAAGCTTTAAAGTATCTAAAAGATACAGATTTTTATTTCACAATTGATAAATATGCACAACTATCTACAGAAGAGGCAGATAAGTTAAAAGCTAAAAGACAAGAAGCTAGGGATACTATCAATAAAAAAGACTAGGTTATACCTTCTAAGTTTAGGATGGTATAATTCTATAAAAAGGAAAGGATTAAACTATGCCAGATGAGACTTCAACTGTTGTAGATATTGTTACTACTATAGCAGGGTTAGGTGATGAAGCTTTTGTTAAAGTACTCATCTTTGCTGGTGCTATTGGTGGTTGGTACATGCTACGCCACCAAACTAAAGATAAAGAGTCTATAATAGAGGGTAGACATAAAGATAATCAAACTCGAATATCTAAATTAGAAGAGAGAGAAAAGATCACCCAACAAGAGAAACAGAACTGCTTTGACGAAATAAAAGCAGTTACTGTGAAATTGGAAGATACTACCAATAAATTTGAAGACTGTGTTGAAAGGATGTACGATGCTAACAAGTCTACGAAATAACATTGTGTTTGTATCAATCTTCACTGTTGTATACACAGTAGTGTTCGTTGGTGCTATTAAGCTCTACTCTCATTTTAGTTATGTAGATTCACTAGAAGCTGATTTAAAGGTTAGTAGTGGTAAGATTGAGGTTATAGAAGCTAAAGGTGCTCAGAGTAAGTCTGAGATTAGGAGATTAGATAAAGACTTGTATAAGGTCTACGAAAAGTATAGTATAGAGGAGAATTTAAGTGATGAGAAAGAGTTTGAGCTTAATACTAGTGTTGGTAAGCATACTATTGTTTACTAACTGTACGCAACAAGTCAAGGATGTGTATATAACATCTCCTCTTCCAGAGGTATATTATTATGATGTACCTAAGGAAGATTTTCCCAAAATAAAGGTAGAATACAATGTTAGTTGAGATAGATGCTAAGACATTAGAAAAGATGGTTAAACAAAGTAAGAAAAAAGACAAATACATAGCCAAATTAGAGAAAGCTCTAAAAGCTTATAAAGACCAAGTAACACTAATCAAAGGATTAAAAGATGAGAGACAAGAAGTTTAGTTCTGTAGGTAGAGTTTTAGACCCCACCGACTTGTACCATACTAGTAGATTTGTAGATACTATCATAGTACATTGTACTGCTACACCTTTTGGTAGAGATGTTGATGCTAATGATATTGATAAGATGCACTTAGCAAGATGGGGTAGAACTAGTGGTATAGGTTATCACTACTTAGTTAAAGAAGATGGTACTCTTGAAAAAGGTAGATGGGCAGATAACATTGGAGCTCATGCTAAAGGTAAGAACAATGGTTCTATCGGTATAGCTTACAGTGGTGGACTAGATTCTAATTTAGATGTAGTTGAAGATGGACTATCTACTAAACAAAGAGAAACTTTAGTAACAACATTAAAAACATTAAAAGACTTGTATAACGTTAAGATTTCAAATATTGTTGGACATAAAGAGATAAAAGGTGTTCATAAAGCTTGTCCTTGTATGGATATGGATAAACTACGAGAAGATGTTACTAAATGATTGAACCAGTCGCTGTAAGTAAATTACAACCTAAGTGGGCTAATGCTCCTACCAGAGGAGATTTATACAATGATTATGCTTCTGCTTTAAATGGACAGGAAGACTATAGGGCTAAACTTAGAGAGTACAGAACTAATATGAAGGGTGGAGTTGTACCTAAAGTCCGTCAAGGAAAGAGTACTGCTGTATCTCTATTAGTTCGTGAGCATGTTGAATGGACTAAACCAGCTTTATCTGAGGCTATACTAAGTACTAAAAATATGTTCAAAATCTCACCTATTGGCAGTGAAGATGTTCTAGGGGCTACCCAAAACTCTTTGGTTATAAACAACCAATGGAGTAATAAAATTAATAAGGTTAAACTTGTTGATGATATTGTTGAGGTTCTCACTGAAGAAGGTACAGTAGTTGTTAAAACAGGTTGGGAGTCTATAGAAGGTGTCAAGGAAGTAGAGAAAGAACAACCTGTATTTGCTACTCCTGAACAGCTCCTCGAGATGGTACAACAAGGTCAAATTCCTCCTGAACAAGCTCAACAATCAATGGAGACTGATCAACCTGTTCAAATAGGTACTGAAATTGTTTATGTAGAAGAACCTACTTTGATAAAGAACCAACCTACGTATGAAGTATGTAATAATGCTAATATTACTATTGACCCTACTTGCGATGGGGTTGTAGAGGATGCACAGTTCGCTATCTACGAATTCAATACTAACTATGCTGAGTTACTAGAGTATAAATACACAAAGGATAAAGAGACTGGAGAAGAGTCTGGTTATTATCATAATATTGACGTGTTTAAGAATGGTGACGATGGTGATGATATTTATGATCAATTTAAGTCTGATGAGTCTAATAACTTTAAGTTTGATGATCCTGCTCGTAAAAGGCTTCGAGCTTATGAATATTGGGGTTATTGGGATATTCAAGGTGATGGAGTGTTAGTAAGTATTGTAGCTACTTGGATAAATAATACATTAGTTAGATTAGAGGAGAATCCCTTCCCTCATGGAAGAATACCTTTCAGTACTGCTGCTTATATGCCTAGAAAAGGCAGTTACCACGGAGAACCTGATGGTGAACTTCTTAAGCAAAGTCAAGCTAGAATTGGTAGAATGGGCAGAGCTATTGACGATAAGACTGCTGAAGATGCTGTTGGTCAAAAGTTTATCCATGAAAGCTTCTTAAAACCATCTGCTAAGAACGCTATGGAGAAAGGCAATACTACTTACTACTCTGGGAATATGCACCCTAAAGATGCCATATGGAAGAATGATGTACAACCTCTGGGTTCTACTCAGTTTGATGTTATAGCAAGAGAAGAGAAGAAGGCTGCTGAGTTAAGTGGTAGTATAGCATTTGCTGGATCTCAAAGTAACCCTAAGCTTGGTGGTGGTACTCAACAGAAGAGTTCTATGGATGCTACTGCTCAACGTAAGTTAAGTGTTCTTAGGAGACTTGGAGCTATGTTTGAGGATATGGCTAGAATGACTATATCTATGAACCAAGTGTACTTATCTGAGACTGAGATTGTTAGGGCTACTGGAGATCAGTTTGTAACTATTGCTAGAGATGACTTAGAGGGTAGATTTGATTTTAATGTAGAAATATCTACTCCTGAGAAAGATGAAGAACAGGCTAATAGGATTATGACTCTTATGCAAACCAATGCTGCTTCCCAGAAACCTGAGACAGTAGAGATGATGTATGTTAAGATGTTAGAGTTATGGAAGATGCCTGAAGAAGCTCAAGCTATAAGAGACCAACAACCACCTCCACCAGATCCTAGACAAGAAAGAATGATAGATTTACAAATACAAGAACAAGAGTTGAAGAACGGTCTTATAGCTAAACAGATAGAAGCTGAAGATAGTATGATATTTGAACGTATGTCAAGAGTTGATGAAAACTTAGAAGCTGATATAGCTAAGAAACAAGCTGAAGCTAGAAAATCTGAAGCTGCTGCTAAGAAAATGGATATAGAGACTGATATAGCTACACAAGTTTATATTGATACTGACTCTGGTAGGAAAAGAGAAGAAGAGATTGAAGATAGAGAGTTAGATGCTATATATAAAGAGAGAGAGATGGAACACTCTAAAATGAATGACATTGAAAAAGCTGTCAGAATAGTAGTATAGGAGATATTATGGAACCAATACAAAACCCTTTTATAGCAGAGCCTAATCCACTCTTAGCTAGTGCTAAGCTTAAGTTTGGTAGAGCTGGTATCGAGAAACAACAACAGTATGCCCAAGAAGATATGCAAAAGGAGATGATGAGACAACAACTAGCTATGTCTCAACCTCAACAACCTATTGGTTTAATACCTGATCAAGGTTTAGTACAACCACAAATACCACAAGGAGTTAATTTTGGGTAAGACAGAGATTGATTTACAAGTTGAAGAGTTTAATGCGTACATTAAAGTACAAGAACGACACTTAGAGATAGCTAAAGCTTTAGAAACTCTTAAAGCAACTGAAGCTTATAAACTAGTGTTTGACCAAATCTTTATTAAGGAGCAGTCAGAGAGTTTACTTGAACAACTTGTTAATCCTAATATTAGTTTGGTAGACAGAGAAGATAAAGATGATGTTATGAGAAAACTAGATCTTATCAGATTATTTAATGTATACTTTGGTACAGGTGGTTTTATAGAATCCAATGGTGCTCGTGCTAAAGAGGATATAGATAATAAAGATGTAATTTTAGAAGAAATGAGAGAAGCTTAAGTATAATTTAAAATTTTATGGTATACTTACAATAATATATAAAGGATAAAGATGGATGATGAATTAGAACTCGATGCAGAATTAGCCGAATTTGAGGCTATGGCTAATGGTACTTGGGAACCAAAAGAACCTGAAACTATAGAAGAAGAAGATCCTATAGAAGATGTAGAAGATTCAGAAGTAGAAGATGTTACTGAGACTACAGATCTAGAAGATTCAGAAGAAGAAAATGAAGAGGAAGAAGCTGAGGATACCGAATCTGCTGAAGAGGAAGATGAGTCTGTTGATACTGAAGAAGATGTTGACGAGGATTTAGAATCTGCCAATGAACCTACAGTTGAGGAAGTTGCAGAACCAGTTACAGATGAAATTGATTACAAAGCTTATTATGAAGCTATCAATAATGGTGATTACTCTTTCAATGGTCAGAAAGTTTCAGCTCCTGATAGTCCTCAGAAGATTATAGAAGCTATCAATACAGCTAGAAGTGCTTCTGTTAAAGCTGATAAAGAGAAACAAAATGCTCCATATATAGCAGCTATGAAAGAAAATGGATTATTTGATAACCCTGATAAGTTTAAATTAGCTTTAGATTTAGTTAACGGAGATCAAGAAGCTATTAAAAAACATTTAAAAGACCTTAGTATAGACCCTATGGAGATGGATCTCGAGGAAGTTAAATATGAACCTAAAACTGTTCTTAAAACTCAAGTCTCTCTTGATTTAGAGGATACGCTAAAACAAGCTGAAGTTGGTGGGTATGGAGATAAGTTTAATAGTTTAGTTTCTACTATACTAGATGATGATGTTAGTTTTGATAGATTTAGCAAAAGTCCTGCTGTAAGATCTGACTTGCATAAGCATATGCAGAATGGCACTTATGATAAAGTTATGCAAGAAATGAATAGAATTTCTGCTGATAGTCCAGAGTTTAGGTCTCAACCTTTCATCAATAGGTATGAAACAGCTTGGGGTAGTTTACCTAAAGAATCTGCTCCAGCAGTTCAACCTGAATCTGCAGTAGCTCCTCTAATTCCTGCTCCACAAATGGATGAGGCTACTTTGAGAGAACAAATTAGAAAAGAGTTAAAGGAGGAACAAGCAGCAGCAAGTAGGAAAAAAGCAAGTTCTGTAAGTAAGAAGAGAGCTACATCTGCACCTAAAAGTAAAACCATCAATCCTATGGATCTTGAAGGTGAGGATTTAGATAAGCATATGGAGTTCTTAATATCTGGTGGTAGAGGTTAGGGAGATCTAACTTACTACCTTGTATCTACATTAAATAAAGGAAAAATAATATGGCAACAACTAAAGACCTCTTTAACGGAGGAAAGTTTAATTCGACAGGTATTGATGAACAGTATAATGACCCGTTTTGGTCCAAGGGTGCTAAACGTGAAGCAATGCGTAAACGTACATTTACACAACTTGGGGATAGGCTAACTCAGCCTAAACATTGGGGTGATGAGATTGTTAAAGAGAGACAACTCCCAATCTGGCATGAACTTAACAGACTTGATGGTGGTATTGATGCTACTACGGCTACATTAGTATTAAACACTTTTTATGCTTATGACACTACTGGGGCTCTAGTAGGGACGTTTGATACTAAAGATTATACTACTATTGCTGGTACTACTGCTACTGAGGCTGAACTTAGAGCTGGTGCTGTATTAGCTGAAGCTGCTGCTACTGCTGCTGCTGCTGGAGGTAAAGTACAGAATGGTGCTGGTTCACTTTATATGGGTGATTCAGATATTTCTGTTATTGCAGGTACTTTCCCTTCTCTTTCTGAAGAAGGTGGTAATGTAAATGGTGTAAATACTAAGTCTATCACTGTGCGTGGTAAAGTTGATGAATTTGGTCATCACTTGAAGTTTACACAGCGTTCTATTGATATGGACTCTCGTACAGGTATTCTTGCACAAAAGTCTAAAGCACTTGGTGAGTTAAAGGGTGATGTTTACGAGAAACAGATTGAGGCTGACTTACTTGCTGCTTCTGAACTTAATCGTACATTTGGTGGAGCACACCTATCTATGACTACACTTGACCAAACTGGTGAGTTGACTTATGAAGACCTTAGAGCTATGGAACAAGAGCTTAAGAGATTAAGAGTACCTCGTGATACTAAGATTATCTCTGGTACTACTAAGATTGGTACTACTCCTATTCCTAAAGCATTTTATGTGTTTGTTCCTGAAGAGCTGTCTCCTAGTCTTGAGGATATGAAAGATTCTAATGGTGACAAAGTATGGGAAGATGTATCTAAGTACTCTGCTGGTGGACCAACTGCTGAAGATGAGATTGGTAGAATTGGTAGATTTAGATTTATTGAAGTGAATAGTATGCTTCGTTATAAAGCAGCAGGTGCTACAGATACTGGTGCTGGTACTGGCGATGTTACTGGATACTATGCTTCTACACCTGCTGGTGGTGGGACTGAGAAGTTTGATGTGTTCCCTGTTCTCTTCGTAGGATCTGATTCATTTGCTACTGTTGGTTTTGAGGGTGACTCTGCTAGAATTAAGACTGCAATGCCTAAGGCTGATGCACATATCGACCCATTCGGTAAAAATGGTTCTATGAGTATTGCTTGGTATTATGGTTCATTGATCTACAGACCTGAGAGAATTATGCAAATAGCTGTTACAGCTAAAATGGCGTAGTTTTAATACTTGCCTCTTTTTTGAGGTAGGTAACTATTAAAATTAAAGGAACAAATTAAATGGATAGATTATTTGAAGATATGACTAACCCAGAGCTAGCTGAACTAGCTGAGTCTTATGGGTTGGATGTCGTGATGAAAGGCTCTAAACCTACTAAGGCTGAGTTACTTTCTACACTAAATGCTTTTAAAGCTGGTCAAGAAAAAGCTAAAGCTCCACTAGTTAAACAGAAAAGACAGACTAAAGCACAATTGGTAAAACTAGATGCTATGAGAAAAGATAGGGTTAGTGTTAGAGATATGCAAGAGTCTCAAACTAAAGATGAGTTACAACCTATTTGTTGGGGTAATAAGTTAATTGGTAGGCATACAGACATGGTGGATTTAAGTGGGGAACCCCAATACATTAGACGTGGAGCTATACTTAACTTACAAGATGCACATATGGTCAAACATATACCCAAGCCTGGTGGTGGTGTTATGTCTACTCGTGTGAAGAGATTTGTTGTTGTACCTGCTGAACCTATGACTAAAAAAGAACTAGAGGCTTTGGCTAATGTTCAGAAAATGCGTAACAGTAAGCAAGCATAATTATTATAGAGTCTTCTAAGGAAGGCTTTATTAATACTTATAAAGGATTTTAATGGCTTACGCAATTACAGATGACCCTACTTGGGCTAAGATTGTTGGTGAAGCTACCTATGAGAATGGTGGCAGAATTGGTGATTTGCTTAATATAGGCTTTGCCCATGTTATTGCAGAACAGAAAGATAATAGGATAACTCAAGGAGAGGCTGGTAAGATTTATACTGCTTTGATACCTGCTGCATTTAACGCTGCTCTACAGTACGAAGCTACTCAACAAAAGAACCTACTAGATAGAATTAAAATCCATGCTGAAGTAGAAAAACAGTGGGGTTATGAAGTAACTGTAGGTGTTGATGAGAACCTAATTCTTGGGGATAGTACTGGATTAGGTGTAATTGATGAGCAGTATAACAAACTCAAATATGAAGTAGATACTTTATTACCAGATACACATACTACTAATATCAAACAACAAACTTTGCTAGATACTGAAGAAGAGCTAAAGACTCAACAAGTCTTAACTGAACTACAGAATACTACACTTGTAACAGAGAAGCATGAGAGTGAAGCTATGAATAATATGATTGATGGTATGATAGAGAACCAAATTCTCAAAGTCAAAGAAGATATTGAGATAGCTAAAACTAAAGCAGCAACTGAACAAGCTAACAGTATTGCTAATATAGATAAAGTGTTAGGGTACGACTATACACTAGATGGTGATGGTAATATAGTAGTAGGTGCAGATACTGGAGATGGTAAGCTAGATGCTGAGAAAGATGCTATATTCCAAACTATTGCTGTTAATGTAGCACAAGAAGCTGAAGTGTATGCTGGTACTATTAGGAATGACTCTAAACAAGCAGATAATGAGCTTACTAGTGCTAAGAGTAGAGAACAAACTGATAAACAGATAGAGGTTTTAACAAGACAGATTGTAGGTTTTGATGATGATAAGAGACAGAAAGCTTTAACAACACTACTTAACTTTTCTAGTATTGTTGGGCAAGACCATGAAGTACCTATACTACCTAGTATTATATCTACAGTAGAGGGTGTTGATGAGTTGATTAGAATGTCTGTAAGAGATAACTCAGTTCCTTATAACTCTACTCCTATAGCTGCTAATATTACTTTGTATGAGCTGGATGGTAGTGGAGAACTACCTAGTATTGGAGAGTATTACTTTAACATAGCTCTTTCATTTGACCTAGATAATAAGTTAGATTTCTCTAGTATTTTGTTTGGTGTAGGTCAGACTGAGACTGCAATAGGCACAGGTGAAGATGGTAGTAACTATGGGACTTGGGAGTATAATGAATTTACTAGAAAAGTAATATACACAGCTTTAGGTACTACACCACCAGTACCAATGTACTATACAATTAAAGACAACACAGGTTTGAAGTCTTACACTGGTCAGCTATCATTTGATAAAGTAACTAATGATCCCAACTATGTAGCATAAATCTATGGGTATATTTAGTGGTACAACTAAGACTTTTTCTTCTATAGCCACCTTTCCTTTATTAGAGAAGGATTTGTACGATAAACAAGCTAGAAAGTCTAGTATGTATGCTGCTAAAGGTGATATGGATGTCTACTTACAAACTTATACATCTCAAAGAAGGAAGTATAGAAGAAACTATTCTGCTAAGAAACTTAAAGAGTTAGGTTTTGCTCCTAAGTCAGATGGATTTAGTAAAGTATTACACACAGGATTAGCTCTTGATTTTATACTACTTACTGATCCAAATGCTACTACTTTTGTTAGTTATTCTTTCACATCTACAGCTACTACAACTGAATATTTATTTACATATTTAGATGATGTTGGAGATACCCAAACTTTAAGTGGTAACGTTGATGATTTACCTAGTTCTTTATTTATAACTACTCCTCTACCTTTTTCTGCCGTTATACCTCTTAAAGAGAATAACACTATTAAAGAAGAGGGTACTGAGTTAAAGAAGATGTTAAAGTTACTTGGTTTGGAATTTGATGACTTACTTACTACTTTAGAAAACGAGGATATAGATAACGCTTATGTAGCTTATGGAGTTCCTCTGAATACTAAAAGTCAAGGTTCTTTAAAACTACTATATACTATCTTTAATACCGTAGTTCCTGATGCTGATGGACTAGATATTAGCTTTGGTAATGTAGCTTGGAAGTATCTATTTAATGTGAGTAAGGCTACTGTAGTAGGTTCAATTGGGGTAAAAGGTACTTATACATCTAAGGTTATCAGTAATGAACTAATACTATCTTTTCAAAAAACAAATAATACTATAGAGAAACTTACTATCAAAGACTATAGTGTGGCTGTAACAATTAGTGGACAAACTAATATATATGATTTAAATACAGTACCTGACGCTGAGAATGGAGATAGTTATAATAATAGATTTATCATACCTTTAGATTACTTACAAGATTTAAGGTATAAAGAATTTATTGTAGTTCATGAAGAATCTTTAGTTATGATTGCTTACTCTGTACAAACTGTTGAAGTAGCTTGGTACCAAACAGGATTCTTTAAGCTTCTAGCAACTGTAGCAGCCTTAGCTCTACAAGTGTACTTTGGTGTACCAGTCATTACTGCTGTGAGTAATCTGCTTATAGCTACTGCTACTAGTATGCTTATAGCTAGTGCTGGAGATTTATTAGGTTTACCTGATTGGGTAGTTAGTCTAGTTACTATAGCTATTTCAGTAGGTTCTATGGACTATGGTAGTTTATTAAATGATCCTAATCTATACTATAAGATGTTAGATTTGGGTGGTAAGCTAACTAATGTTTACACTCAGTATAAAATGGAAGAGCTTAATAAAGAACGAGAGGCATTTGATATAGAGCTAACAGAGTACCAAGAGAAGTTAGAAGCTCTTAAGGAAGAGTGGTCAGATACTACTGGGATAGGCTATTATCCTAAAATGGATGTAGATTTAGATTATGCAAGTAAACCTCCACCAAATAGTAGTATAGAACAAATGGTTTACAGTAAAATAGGAGCTAAGTATGATGAAATACCTAATTTATATAATATTTCAGATATTTACCAACAAAAAATCTCAATCCATAGTGGAGTGTGATATAATACAAAAAAGTTAATACAAGGAATTTAATATGGGTGGAAATATATATCCAGTAACAAGTCCAGTAGTAGGAATACCAGGACAACCAACAAGCACTAATACTAACAATGTATCATCAGTAGGATTAACTCCTGGTACTAGTTGGTGGGACTCTATAGGTGGGGACTCTAATTGGTTTGGTGGTCAAAAACATGGTACTAATTATGTTGATCCTACCACAGGACAATTAATGACTAGCTCATTTGGACCTGACAGTGCAGCAGGTTTACAAGCTACTAATGCTTATAATAAGTTACCTGAGAATAAAGATAATCAAATTACTTTTAATGCTAATGCTGACCAAGGTGGTTGGGGTGGTATGTTAGATAGTGCTACTAAGCTAGGTGCTTTAGGATTTGGTATTTGGGATGGTATACAAGCCAATGATAGGGCTGAACGTTCTCTGGAACATAACATAAGTCTTGGTAATGATCAATTTAATGCAGGAGCTACTTCTTATAATGCTCTAGCAGATAGATCAGACGCTATTAATAATGCTAAGAATGATAGAGCATCCCAATTAACAGGAAGACCTAATACCTATGTTAATAAAGAACGAGTTGCTAAGAGAGGTAACTAATGGGCTCATCTACATACGATAGAATGGCTGGTGTAAACTTTGGTGGTAGAGGTGTGTCTATGGAAGATAGAGATTTAACTATTTCTAATGCTCTTGGTAGATATTCTGATAGACAACAAGCTCAGGCTAACCTTAAAATGAATGCTATTGCTCAAGCTGAACGATATAAACAAGAGTCTCTTAATAGGAAGTTAGCTTTAGAATTAGCTGCTAAGAATAGAAGTGAGGATATGAAGTATAGAGCTGATGCCCTAGCTGCTACAAATGCTAGTAGAGAGGCTGCTAGGTTGGAGAGTAAACGTAGATATGATGAGGGTATTACCAGACAAGATGACATAATTGCTGCTGATGCTGCTGTTGGAGATATAAACATTCCTCGTACTACTACTGTAGATAATACACCTCCTGCTATTTATGCTTTAGATGAGGAGATAGCTAGAAGAGAGCAAAATGGTAATCCTATGAAGTTAGGTGGGAATTTACCTACTGTGCCTCAAGTAAGTAATGTACCAGAACAATCTGAGTTTTTAGCTATGTATAATGGTATTAAAAGTGACCCTAATATGACTGATGCAGAGAAACGTATTGCACTTAGAGATATAGGAGCAACTCAACAAGCTAGACTAACTCAGGGTACTGATAATCCTCTTGATGTACAACCTTTAACTGATGATTCTAGGTTTCTTAGTAGTGTCGGTAATTACCTTGGAGGGTTTGTAGGATCTGGTGTAGATGTAGAGGACATACTCCCTAAAGGTGTTGATAGACTTTCTCCAGAGGGTATTGATATAATTAAGAGTTTTAGGGACAAGGAGAGCAGAGCTTACCAAGATAAGGTTAAGGACTCTAATCTGAGCACATTAGGAAAAGTAGATAAAATGGCTAGAGATGAACCTGCTAGAATGAAGAAAGAAGCAGAGGCTGAGAAAGCTAGAATTAAGGAAGAGGCTAGAAAAGTAGTAGAAGCTAATAGTAAAACTATTAATAATCCTGATAGTCCTGAATTTGCTAATGATCCTGATGTTATTAAGTCTAAAGAGCTTATTAAAGATATTGTAGCTAAAGCTCCTAAAACTACTACCGACCGTAGAGTCACATCAACTGAGTTTAAAAAGTCTATTAGTGAAGCTAGAAAAGTTCTTAAGGATAGTCTAAAAACTTCTACATTGACAGATAGACAAAAGAATCTTAGAATAGCTAAGTTTAATAAAGTTGCTAGTGCTGAACAAAAAGCATTTAATCTTGAACAAGCTACGTTAGGGAAAGAAGTTAAATCTCAGCAGAATTTGAGGGATGAACGTACTTTTAAACGTGACATGATTATTCTAAAATCCAATCTAAAAAATGCTAAAACTCCAGCTGAGTTGAAGGCTGCTGAACTCGCTCTCAAACAAGCTAACGAAGCACATGCTAAGAAGATGGCTAACTATGATTCGTTAATAGAGTCAAGAAAATAGGAGACTAAATGGGATTATATGATGGATTACAAGCTTCTTTTGCAGACCCTAGGATGTACAATCAAGACTCGTCTTCCTTGTATAATTATGGTACAGGATTGCTCCCTGTGGATAGTGGGGAAGATTTATTAAAACAAGAGAGAGCTAGAGAACTACAACGTAAGATAGCTATGAGAACTGGTGAACTACAGTACGAGAATGATGGTAGCTTAATACACGATAGTAATGCTATGATTAGAGCTAAAGAAGCTGCTAATGCTGTTAGTAGAGGAGCTGATTGGTTACTAGAAGCTTCTGAGAATATAGCTGACTTTGGTCAAGGGGAAATGCTTGATAGAGCTCAGTTTGATGCTGAGAATCAAGGTAAACGATACTCTATGTCCAATAAAGACTTTATTGCTGCTAGAAATACTACAACTAAAGAACTTATAGATCAGTATCATAATGCTAAACATGACCCTAATGCAGGTGGTACTGTCTATACCTTAAAGAAGTTTGACGGTTACAATCCTGATGGTACAGAGAAGTTCCTATATAAGACAGGTTTTGCTGAGGTAGGAGCTAATGATAGATATAACTTTAAAGGTATTGCTCAGGATATACAAGATGGTTATGAGATAGTTGAAGAGAAGAGATTTACTGGTGCTGAAGAATGGGAGAAAACTTGGAATGCTTCAGAAGGTGTTTTAGATGCTAGAACTCTTGATGTAGGTGGAGTACAAACTCCTGATGGTAAGTACGTTTCTAGGGATAAAGCTTCTGGTGTAAACTTTGGTGATGGTTATACTGAATTACTTAATAAGGATTTATTAGGTGTAGATGAAGGTAAGACCCAAGCAGACTATGATAAGAATAGAGAATACTCAGAGAGACTTACTAATATAGCTAGGGCTAGATACAAAGCTGGTATGACTGATAGTGTTGTTGGTGCATTAGCTTCTGGTACTGTTAGTTTACTTGTAGACACTGCTGACTTTATATTAGATGTTGTTACTCCTGGTGATAACACTATGCTAAATGATGTTAAGAAAAAAGAGAATATAGATAAATGGGTTGGTTATGATAGAACTAAATCTACTCAAGTATTAACTGATGCTGCAACCAATTGGAAGAATGGTAACTACTTTGATGCTATTACTGGAGTTTTAACAGACCCTAATACTATGGCTGAGTCTTTACCTATGATGATTGGTATGACTGTAGGTACTGGGAAGTTTACTGCTGCTTCTAGGTTACTTAAAGCTACTGAAAAAGCTAGACAAACAGGTGCTTCAGTTCAACATATAGCTAAATTGGAGAATAGAGCTAGAAAATTAATGACAGCTAAAGAGATTAGTAAGTATGAGAAGTACCAAAATAATGTTACCCTGATTAAAACCTTAGATCATTTTGCTAAAAATTCTGGTTTCCATACTGTTGTAGGTGCTATGACTAATAATGTACTAGATGATAGGATAGCTGAGAAACTCAAAGCTGGAGAAGATCCTGATGTTGATATGTTTGAAGTTGCTAGTGTTTATGCTACTCAATTAGTTCTTTTATCAATAGATAAAATGGCATTCTCTAAGGCTACTGGTATTACTGGAGAAGTGGGTGCTCTTAAGAAAGCTTTTAAAAGTCTAACTAAATCTGAACAAAAACCTATTATCAGTAAATTAGTAGCTAAAGCTTCTGCTATTGGTGCTGCAGGTGGGGTTGAGGGTGTTCAAGAGTACATTCAAACTTGGGGTGAGATATTAGGTGCTAATGTTGGTGTTGGTGGTAAGACTGTATCTGATGTTCTTAGTGACGAGGATAAGCAACAAGAAGCTAGAATGGGTGGTCTAGGTGGAATTGGTGCTGGTGCACAGATGAGAGCTGTTGTGGAAACTCCTGGTACATTTAAGGATGTTAATCAAGCTATTGATGACAAAACTTATAAAACGTTATCAGATAACGACTTAAAGTTCTCTAATCAAGCTTCTGACATCCAAATAGCTGATTTAAAGGCTTTAAATGATGAAGCAATGAATCGTATTCAAGAGATTAGAACTGAGCTTAAATCAGGTCCTGATGAAGCTAAAACACAAGAATTGAAGAATCTTATTCAAACTAGAAAAGAAAACTCTATAGCTATTAAAGAAAGGGAATTAAGTAAAGATAAAACAAGTACAGAAAGTAAGATTAAAACTGATTCTGATGTTGATTTAAGTACTACAAATATTAAAGACATTACTGAGACTTCTAAAATCCCTGGATTTAAGTCAATTTCACAAGGTCTGAATAATAGAGCAGTTACTAAAGAGTTAGAAAAATACTCTACTGAAAAGCTCAGAAAAGCTGTTACTGCACTAAGTTCTAAAGAACCTACTAAGTCTAGTACCAAAACTCTTGAGATGCTAAACAAAGTTATAGCTAAAAGAGAGAAAGGTGAATCTAAAGTATTCACTCAAAATCCTATTTCTGAGGACATTGCTAAACTTAAAGACTTGACAGGTAAAGATAGAGTAGCTTCTTTAACCAATATTTTATCAAATAATACTAAACTACCTGACCAAGAAGCTTATGATAGTTTGAAATCTATAATAAACGATACTGATTCTAGTGTAAGACTTAATGATAAAGCTAAGGAGATGTATTCTAAAAGATTAGAGACTATTAAAAGTTTAGGTTTTGGAGTAGATGAAAAAACAACTACTGAACCTGAAGTAGAACCTGAAACTACTTCTACTAATACTACTGAGGAAGCTACTGAAGAGGTTAAACCTACTGAACCAACAACTGATTCTAATGAAGAAAATAAAGGCACTGAAGAGCAACCTGAGGCTACTGTAAATGAGTTAGCTGATATTGATAAACTCACTGAAGTTGAGTTAGGTGAGAAGTTCGAGAACTTTGAGACTCATAAGTATAAGAATACAACTCTTAGTAAAGTTACTGAGTCTAAGTCAGAAGACATTAAAGCTTCTACTGATAAACTTTTAAGAAGTCAGACTCTAAGTGTTACAGAACTTGGTAAGTTATCTCAATCTGACCAATATAATACTTTACATAGTGCTATTAAGAACTTCAACTCTAATAGTATAAGTCAAGACTCTTTAACCAATTCTATAAAGAATAGTTCTATATCTACTAAGGCTAGAGATGTACTACTTAGTTACTTGAAAAGTGCTACTACTGAACGTGGAGCTATGCACAATATCCCTGATCCTAACGTGGAGCTGAAGAGTACCACTAAAGACTTAGCTGAAGATGATAGAGATCCTAACGAGAAGATTAGTAGAAATAAGTCTGGCTTAAAGAAGATTAAACAATCTGAAAAACGTGTAAAACAATATGTCACTGAGATTGTTACTGATGAAGCTTTTGAAGATGTTCTTGAACGTGGTGCTATCAGTACTAAGTCTGCAAACAATAAAGCACATAATATCCAAGAGAAGTCTTGGAATATGTTAGATACTGATAAAGAGATAATAAGAAACTTAACTACAAGAGTAGAAGCAGCAGTTGATAAAGGTGAGTTACCTATGTTCCCTAAATCAGATCCATTGTCTGTACCTAAAGCTATGAGATTAGCTATTTTATCTATTAGTGGTGTTCTTAAGAATATGAGATCAAATATTGATAGAACCCAAAATTCTACTGATAAAGATGCTGAGATGTCCACTCATTACGCTACAAAACAGGACACTTTAAAAGAGATTGGACGTAGTTTTACTCATAGTTATGGTCAAGAGGTTGTGGCTAAGGAAGGTACTAAGGATAACGCTGTTTCTTCTTACCACATTAAGATAGGTGATACTGGTATAAAATTACTTAATACTTTAGGATATTTGTCTGAGTATAATCCTGATGATGGGTCTGGTATTACGCACTATGCTTTAGCTGAACGTAAAGATGTTGGACAAGTTAAAGTAACTCCTGATATGTCTCTTGGTAAAGATGATGTCATTCTTTTAAAAGAAGAGTTCCAAGATGTAGATAAGAATGATAGATCTTTTGAAGCTTCTGTGTTCTATAAAAGTAAATTTGATACTCCATTTAGACCAATTTTAGCTGCATTGAATCCATCCAGTTCTAAAACTCCTTCAACCACAAAACCTAAAGGTCCTGTTAGAAGTGATGGTAATGAGAACAGCTCAGAACAGAGTTCTATTATTAAGGATATACGTAGTGAACCATTAGAGATAGACAATGAATTCTATGGTCTTCTTACTGATATTGTTGAAACTCTAAGAGGTAGGACTACATCTTCTTTAGGTAATAGTGAGAAAGATATATGGATAAAGAATTTCTTCGGACTTAATATAGAGAAGAGTGGTCTTGAAATTACTAGAGAGGAAGAGATAGGTCAACTAGTTAGTAGACAAGGTAATGCTGATAGTATTTTAGACTACATTAGAGAGCTTGAAAATAATGACTCTCTTGAACCTTACGAGAAGAGGAGACAATTCTTTGAGTACTTCTCTGCTAGGAATAATAGAATACATTTAGAGAACATTGCTTTAGACTTCCAAGCAGATAAGATTGTCTCTAGGTTTATTCTAAATACTAGACATACTACTAATACTAAGGAAGAAAACTTAGTTGTTTTAGCTAACTTAGCTGACACTCTATCTAGTACTGATTTTGAGATTACTGTAGATGACATACTATCTCCGTCTAATTCATCTGAGGAATCTAAAGCACTTGAGGATATTCTTACTCACTACTCTAACAATGGTATTAGATCTTTGTTGTCTTCTGAAGTCTATAATGGAGAATATACAAAGAAAATTCTACAGAAAGGTGATAGTGTTGCTGAAATTATAACTGCTATTCAAGGTATTATAGATGTTCGTAATGCTGTAAAAGCTGAACAAGAAGCTAACCCTGATAAAGATATTATGTGGTCTGATTTAAAGATTACCACTAACTTCAACCCTGAATTTGATGCTTCTGCTTCTGGTATTGTTAATAAAATTGCTAACTTTCAAGGCTACATTGGTGTTAAAGCTAAATCAGAAGTAGTTGATGGCGAGAGTAAATCAGATAAAGATAGACCTACTAGGTTGTCTGATAAACTAGATGAACTTACTTTAGGTGGTGGGGATGCTTATTTAGCTCTTATTAAAGAAGTAATGAACATTATTGATAAGCGTAACTCTCTTGATCTTAACGACACTACCATCAAAAAGAAGAATAAAGCCACTTCAGCTATTCTTAAATTTATTGCTAATGTTGAAGGTGATGGTGAATTTGATATAAACAACCCTGATCATAAGAGAAAGATTAGGGACACTGCTAAGTATCCAGTTATGACGAACTCCTATGGTCAAAAGATTAAGTCTCTAATTGCAGGTCTTGGTAAAGAAATAGGTATAGATTTGATGAAAGCTTATCTTAAAGGTTCAGGTACTGATAAAGCTAATGCAGAAGCTGTTTTTAAGAGTTTAGATATTAAATTAGAAGATGTTAAAGATACAAATGCTTCATTTAAGATGGTTTCTAGCAAAGTTGGTGCAAACTTTGGTACTATCTTTAGTGATGGTCTTAAAAACATTAATGCTGACTTGAATGCTGTACAAGGTACTATAGATAAGGCATATGAGGTTCTTACAAGTGCTAGATCATTTCTTAGGAGCTCTGGTGTAAATCATATAATATCTATGAGAAACCCTTTAGATGTAACCCTAAAAGCTACTGAAGAAGTTCTAGGAGATATTGATCCCGATACTAACTTTTCAATAGAGAAGTTAATGCTTACTGAACAAGATATGACTAAAATAGCTGAAGATGCTGGAGTAGTACCTACTAAGTTAATGTCTAATGTTAACAAGAACTCTGCTTCTGTTGTAGCTTTACATGCTATTGATAGTGCTATACTTCTTATTGCTTTTAAGAGAACTTTTAAGTACTTTAAAGATAAAGGTATATACAAAGGTTTAGGTTCTATTGCTATTCATGATGCTGTTAAAGGTTCTCCTGAGTTTCTTTTAAAGTACAAAGAGTTTTATCATGAAGCTACTTTAGATGTTGCCCAATACTATGACATACTTAGTGAAATGGAGATAGAACTTGAGTATACTTTAGAGCAAGTTAAGGAGATTAACGAAGGTAGTAGTGAGGTTGGTAAACTAGAAAAAGCTATTAAAAATATTACTATCAATAAAGATAAGAGATTAGCAAGTAAAGAAGCTAAGATTGAAGAGTTGAGAGCTAATAAGGATTTCTCTATATTCGGTAAATTACCTTCAGAGTCTGAGATGCCTAGTGGACCTATCGATACTACTAATTATAAAGTATATAAGAAACGGGATTTTGGTAAACAGAGTGATGCTAGTAAAGATAAGGATTCTAAATCTGAGGCTCTTGAGAGAATTCAAAAGGAACAACGTAAAGCAGTAGTTTCTTTTGCTCCTGATATAAAGTCTGTTGTACCTAAGAAGAAGTACGAAAATTCTCCTCAACATTATAAAGAGTTAAAGTCTTTAGTTGCTAGTGGTGAACCTTATATTGTAATGAGTTCTACTACCTCAGGTAAGTCTCTTAAAACTAAGGAAATTACTAGTTTAACAGCTTCTATCTATAAAGATGGTAAGCAAGTAGGAGAGGATAAGACTTTAACCTTATTACCTAGTAATGAGTTTACATATGAACTTGCTCTTAAAAGGGATAATGATGGTAGCCCTTCTCATAAAGAATTGGAGACATCTGAGTCACTAAAGGGTCAAATAGGGTATGACTACACTAGTCCTGATGGTACTGTCCTTAAAGGCATGACTAGAGGTCAAGTAAAGTCTTCTAAAGCTATTGATGATTTTATGACTTCTCTGAACAAAGAAGCTAAAGACTTGGATGAGACTGTTACTAATGTACCTCTTGTAGGCTATGATTTAGCTAATAATATTGACTTAGTTCTTAAGAACACTTCTGAGGAGTACAGTAAACAAGACTTTAAAGTAATTGATGTATCTCAAGGTTTTCATGAGTATAATAAGATAACTAACACAGATGGTAAGTACAATCCTAATAAGCCTACAGAAGTGTCTCAAGATACTATGGCTGAGAGATTTGCTGACAAAGACACTACTAGTATAGCCCAATTATCTAGTATTGTTAATAACTTTGGTGAGGTTGTTAAAAAGGATACGAATTCATTTATATATGATTTTCAACAAGCTCTAAAGTCGAAAGATAAAGCTCTAAAAGTTAGTGAGGGTACTGATTTTCTTAATAGTATTGAGGATACTGATGAAGAGACTAAGGTTTACATTGAGAACATTAAGAGTGCTTTAAATTCAGATAACAGTTTAGTCTCTGGAAAAGCTTTTAAGTTTAATCCTAATGATGAGCAGATATTTGTAGGCAATGATATTACCTTTTCAGATACTAAGAGTTTCTTAAAGTATATTGACCATGAGGTACAACATAGTGTTACAGCTGAGTATATTAGAAACCAATTTTTTATGGAGTCTACTAAGCAAAGTAATGCTTTTAAAGTACTATCTAGTGTTTTTGTTAAGTTTAAGAATAAATTACCTGACATATTAGACGATACTAAAGGAACTACAGCAGATGGGGATATACTAGGTCAGTCTTTGCATGATAGATTTGAGTACATACATCGAGAACTTGGTAATGGTGAAGATGACTCCAAAAGAGTTGCTGCTATGTCTGAGTTTGTAGCTATATATAGGAGTAACCAAGAGTTTAGGGATTATCTAAGTAATAATGCAACTACTCAAGAAACTGAGTCTAGTCTTGGTATCTTCTCTGATAGAATGGTTAAACATCTTATGAAGTCTATCAAAGATATTCTTAGTAGTGCTTATAAAGCTATTACAGGTAAAGAGTTGTCTAATATTACTGTTGAAGTATTTAATAGGTCTCTTGAGAATATTATATTTGAATCTAGTAAAGAAGGTGGTAAGCCTAAACCTGATAACCAACAAGAACAAGAGTCTTTAGGTACTATACAAACCAAGAACACTAAAGAAATATTGTATACTACTATTAAAAATGTACAAGAAGGATGCGAGTAATGAGCTGTAGTATAAAAGATGTAGATAAGGTTAAACTGCTAGAAATAATGAGTAAACAACTAAAGAAGGATAATCCTAAGTTATCTTCTTCTGAGGTCACTAAACAAGTAAATCTACTATATGATGAGGTACTAGCTGAGGCTAATAAACCTAAAACAGATTTAGATAGGTCTCTATCTCATGTTATGTACAAAGGTCAAAAACCTCCGTATATAGCTCCTGTTAATGGTATATTTGAGACAGCTAATAGTCTTACTAGGTCAGCTATATCTTTAGGTATTATTACTCCTATTAAAGCTATTATAGGTAGTGATTTGACTAAAGGAGTTGGTAAAGGTATTTCTAACTCTGCTTTAGGTGTAGTTAATAGTAATTGGGTTCAAGACTTCCATAAGAATAAGATGAGTAATGCTGAGGGTATCTATCACAAAGCAGTAAATGCTCTTAAAGATAGAGAAACTCCTAGTGAACTTATTAATGAACTCTTGATATATATGAAGCTCAAGACTGGTATTGACTATAAACAAATTAGCACTTATCTGTCAGATAAAACTAAAGCTTCTAGGGCTAGGAATGAAATAGATATAGAGATGCTCACTAAGTCTAAACGACTATTCAGAGAAGTTACTAAAGACTACACTAAGAAACAACTAGACCATATTTCTTCTTTATTCAATTTTTCACATATTCATTTAATAGACCAAGAGAATCTAGATAAAGCCTTAAGTAGTTCTGACCCTATGTCTGCTATAGATGAGCAGATTAAAGAGCTTGTAAGTCAATCTGGTATAGCCAATACTAAGATGATAGAGGTAGGTATAGGTAAGTCTGCTGAAGATTTAGCTAAGTTTTACCATACTAGAGACTTGGCAGATATTGTGGACACTGGTGTTAATGAACGATTTGTTTATAGTAACCTTGGTGGTAAGTATTTACAAGACTTTATGAAGATAGTAGCTTTACATCAATTAAAATTAGGTGGTAAGGAACAATTAGATACTTTATCTAAATTTAAGAAAGATAGTAAATCTAAAGGTTCTTATAATGAATTTCTTATGTTATCTCAAGCTACTTCTGCTGTAGGAAGTCAAATTGATGTAGATTTAAGAGGTAAGTCTATGTATAAGTTAGATAATAAAACAGGTAGAAGTGTACACTTTAAAAAGAACTATGATAAGATACCTTTACTATCTCAAGCTGATGTGGATAAGCTTAAACCTGAAGACAAATGGACTATTATCAAAGAGTATAGTAAAGGTCAAATTGGTGTAGCTATTAGAGAGAGAACTGATTTTGGTCAGACTGCTGGTATCATATCTAATACTACTATTCCTGATGATGGTATCCATTTATCTCATGAACAGTATTTAGAGTATAAGTTTGATTTGAAGTCCAACAATGTCGAAGTGAGACATTATGACAAAGTACCTCGGTACGTTCTCAGATTGACTCAGAAGATGTTGGATAAGATGGAAGTAGATAATGAAACTCCTAGTGTATTACATAGGTCTTATGCTCATAATGAAGAGATACTACAAACTATGTCTACAATTAAACACATTATAGATAATCAAACCACTAAGGTCTATTTGCCTACTGAAGCAGATAAGGTTGAGAAAGGTTTAGCAAAGGGTATTAGTCCTATGTTCCTTAACTTTGACTTTAGTGCTGATTCATTGTTAGATATTAAAGACTACCCTTTGATTAAGAAACATTATATGTCTACTACTAATAAAGGCAGAACTCTTAAAGATAAGAACTTTGGTAATGCTACTAGTGTTCTTGAGCTACCTAGGTATGCTACTATGGTTCACAGAGACTTAAAGACTCAGATGCTTGGCTATTCTAATAAACCTCTATTTAATAATAAGAATAGATATGCTCATAAAGTAGAACAACTACTCCGAGATTTAGTTACTATGGAAGCTGTTCATTGGGCTATAGTAAATCCTACCAAAATTATGATGGATGCTATATCTACTGGTAGTATTCTAGCTATTCATCAAGTACCTCTTACTAGTGCAGCTAAGTATGGTAAAGAAGCTGTCAGGTATCATAAGGAGTTTAGCCAATTAAGACAGAAACAAATTATGTTAAGTATGATGGTGAAAGGTACTGATGAAGCTGACTCTACTTATAAGACTCTAAAGTCTCAGCTAGATGAAGTAGACGCTACTATTGAAGTACACCCATTTAAAGTAGCTGAGGATAACGGTTTCAATCAAACTTTATCTACTCAAATGTTAATTGGAGATAGAGAAGCTAATGAAGGTCTTCAGAGACGTTTAGATGGATTCCTTAGTAAAGTCGATGATTATCCTTCAGTTGTAAAAATAATGGATTCTATGTCCAATACTGGACTGTCTCTAGCTTCTATACTTACTTATGCTGATTCTAAAGTAACTAGTAATGGTACTCTCAAATCTGAACTTACCAGACTTAGCCAGAAGTTTAATGCTATTAAAGATACTAAACAACATCAAAAATTGATTAGTGAAATCTTAGCTTCTCCTGGTCAATCTGAGCTAGTTAGGTATGGTGGTGCTGTTACTACTATGGTGGATTTGATTGGTAAGTGGACTCTCTATAAACATTTAATAGACCAAATGTCGCAATCTAAACCTAATTTAAGTCCCCAAGAAATGAGTGATATTGCTACTGAGATTGTTCATGGTTCATTTATTGATTATAGAGATGCTTTACCTGAACAAATTGAACAATGGAAGTCTCTAGGTTTGTTTATGTTTCCACATTTCCTTCTTAGAATACAGAAGATGTTATGGTCATTAGCTTATACTAAAGCTGTTACTGGTGGAGCTACTTATGTTGGTATGAATGAACTTACTAACTATGGTAATGCTCATATAGGTAATTCTCTAATAGGTATGAGAGATAGTACTCAATTTGATCCTTGGAATCCTAATATGGTTGCTCCTTGGCAGGTGTTTGGTTAGTTAGTAGAGGTTCTTTAATCTACTAATTCTATCTAATTCTTGGTACATTCTGTACTCTTCTTGTTTCTCATAGTGAGCATCTTGCATTGCTTGGTCTACCTCTAAACGGTATTCGTCATACTTTGCTAGTTCTTCTCTATGTATCTCTTGTGCCATTACTTCGGCTTCAATTTCTTCTTCTGTATAGTTGAAGAAAGTCTGTCGTCTGTTTGTCATATATTTTGACCCTTGTGTTTTATTTGTTTTGTTTATTCTGTGTATCCTCCTTGTTTGTTGGTTGTTATCTAATTAAGTCAACGCTTAAAATCGTATTTTTTATGTTATAATATCTTTAAAATTTGTTATATTGGAGTCATATGTTACAACCACAACGAAATATGTCTAGAGAAAACCAACAAGGTGCACTAGCTAAAATCCTTGGTGTTCAAGGTGTATCTACACCTAAACCTACTAGAACACCTGTCCCAATCTACTCTCAAGGTCTTACTCCTCAAAGTAATATGTCTTTAAATTTTAATCGAGGTTTAACCCAACCCAATGTTGTGCCAGGACAAGTACCTAATCCTGCAAACACTCCAACTGGCACTGGAGTACCTACAAATGTAAACACAGATGAGTATTTCAAGCAATTAGCTAATGTGGAATCTAAAGGTAAGTATGATGCTTATAATAAATCCTCTGGAGCTTATGGTAAGTACCAGTTTATACCTAGCACTGAAGCTGATATGATTAAAAAAATGGGTATTACTAAAGAGTATGCTAGAACTCCTAAGGGACAAGAGGATATGATTAAGAGGTTTACTGCTGATAATAGAGCAGGACTAATTAAAGCAGGGTATAAACCTACTAATATGAACCTTTGGTTAGCTCACAACCAGGGGTTAGGTGGTGCTAAAGCTATACTTAGTGGAGGTAATGTAAATATGAAGAATATTAGAAGTAATATACCTGGAGGTAACGGTACAGTTCAAGACTACCTAAATCACTGGAAATCCAGATTCGGAGGAAATCATCAAACTTACACACCAAACAATGCTAATACTGTTAGTCCTGTAGTTCAAGGTAACACACCTATTGTGCCTAATATATATGATCCATCTAATGTACCACAACCTAAGGATGACTGGACATATTACAAGTCTGCTTCTGGTGGATGGGTTGGAGAACGTAATGGTAAAAAATTTACAGCTAACTCAATGAATAATTTATTTACCCAGATGGGAGTATGAGACTCAAGGTAAGAGTCTAACTCTTCCTTGTTATTCTTCTACTCTTACACAAGACATATCTCTCTTAAACTCAAAGTATGTCTTGTAATCTCTTAATTTCCAATGTTTAAATGCCTTGTAAATAGCTTGTTCTCTACTTCTACCTAGGAATACTTCATTTAAGAAATAGAACTCTTCTACACAATCTTTAGCTTTAACATTGTACTCGTATAGATGTAAGTTGTTCTTATCTCTATACTCTAACTCTCTAATAAGTACTTTAACATACTTACTATGGTATTGAGTTTTTACTATATTATTGATATGGTTAGTAGATAAATCTTTAAACTTAGTAAGTTTTAGAGGTTCTGTACCATCTTTACCGTAACTGCTCCAAGTTAATTCTTCTCTAAGCTTTTCTATACGCATACAACTTTGTAAGTTTGTCTCTTTATAGTCATGTACATCACATACTCTTTTAAGGTACTCCAGACCTCCATCAACAGCATAAGTATTACCATTCTTATCTTTGTATTGATTGAAGTGATGTCTACTCTTAGAGGTTAATTCTGTTCCATCTGGAGTAACTATGCTATTTCTAAGTAAGCTCATTGTCTAACTCTTCAGATAAGTCTTTATACAACTGCTCAAATACCCATTGACCACTAACTCTTTCAAACATCATAAAATCTAAGCTATTAGATTTATAGTTCTCTGGTTCATGTCTGCCAATAAATAGTGTGCGTCTTTTTGTTGTGTACTTGTGCAGCCAGGCTTCTAGTACGGCTACTGTAGTATTGCCACTACCTCTCACATTCTCTGTAGGCATTGGTCTACTCTTATCTAATTCTAGTATTTTAAATACCTTTTTAACTATCTTTTTACCATATTTAGCTTTTAAATAGCTATATGCTGTTGCTTTCATTTGTTTCCTTTTAATGTTATGTGTACAAATACCTTCTTTTACATCTTCTTTAGTTCTACCATATAAGTCAATACCCGTCATGTAGTCTAATCTTATGTAGACTCCTAGTTCTCTATTATACCTACATAGCTTACAACTGTCTTTATTTTTCATTCTAAACCTTTCCGTTGCCTTTTGGACCAATCGTTCTCTAATTTTCTCTGTTCATTTGGTAGAGTTACTGTAAATGACTTTCTAAGCCTTCTTAGTAGGCATTCTTCCTTAGCACTCTTATAATTTGGATTATAGTTGGTGGTACTATACTCGTAGTACTTAGGTGAGGCTATCCCTACCACCTTAGATTCACAGAAAATACTAGTTGTCCTAAAAACTGCTATAGTATTATCTTGCTCAAGTATTGGTTGTATCCAATCCTTAACACGTTTGTAATTCTTTTTAGACAGAAGAGATCTTACTTGTTTTTTACTAGTACATACTACTCCTGTATTTATACCTAAATCTCTTAATTGTTTATTCTTCATCTTCTAACTCCTTTAAGTACCAATATATTTGATATTCCCTAGTTTCTTCGTTCATTTAATCTCCAATAATTCTGGATGTTCATAGATATTTCCTACTACTTCTAACTCTACAGCTATGTTCTGCTCACCATCAGGATAAAATGTGCCTAAACCTAATCTTTTAGATGGTTTTATGTTTGAGTATTTAAAAGAAAAATGACTTTGTATATAGTCTATAGTGCCTTTATAGTAGACTTCTTCATAGGAAGAGAAATCTTGAAGTTTAACTATGTCACCTTCAAATATCTTAGTACCCTTTTTATCTTTAAGTCCAGTGTATTGCATTATAGGGTTTTCTGACCTATAGTTAAAACTATTGGTCAAACTACTATGTTGAGGTTTTCTGTAATCCATTGCCTCATTTGCTATATCCCATACTCTAAATTCTATTGGTCTCATCTACTTCCTCCTCGGAAATTCTATTAGCATTTGTTCTGCTTTTGTTGTATTCTAACCATAGTTAGTATTATCCCATTTAAGAGTCTTATCTAGGTTGTATTTAATTATTAAATGTGGATGTTTCTCTAATAGTCTTGAATTAAATTTAGATAAGTAGGTATAAAATTCTTTCCATCTAGCTCTACTAGCTCTCTTCTTAGGTACTCTAACTCTTCTATCTAGTTTATAAGATTCTTCACAACATTTAAACTCATGAGACTCTACTCTATTACATTGTAGACAGATATGTTTAGTAGTTATGTGACCGTCTTCTCTTGTCATTTATCTTCCTTTATATTTTGTCTTAATTAGTCTCTTACAAACTCTGTACAACCAAAAGATAGTGGTAAGTACCAATTTACAAACTTGGAGCATTCAAAACTTGTACCTCCACTTCTTCTACTGAATTGGCAGTTTTCACAAACTCTAGTATCAATATCATTGTATATAGTTTTTATGATCTTATCTCCTTTTACACCTTGTTTGAAATCTTTTAATGCGTTCTCTCTTGTCATCTGTATTCCTTTATATTTAATAATTTGGTACTCTAGTACCTTTTGATTCACCTGTTTTCATATCTACCTCCATTCCATAACTATACATAGAATCTGGCAGTGTACCTTCTTTATGTAACTTATCTATCTTTCTAAAATGTAAAGCATCAACTATGCTCTTCATAAACCATAAGACTAGTATAACTAATATTATTGACTCTATAAGAGCTTCTAACATTCTAGTCCTTTATTACAATCTTTAATTAGTAATCTCAACTCTTCTAAATCAGTATTGGCAGTAAAAGCATGAAATAAAGAGTAGGCTAAGTACTCTTTAATAGCGTAATCTGTGCACTTGTTTATTATTTTATATTTGTTAGGTCTCTTACCTTTACTATCTCTGATACCTGTAAAAGTAGATCCATTCCTCAATTGTTCGTCAGTTATAGTTAATAATAGCTTCTCATTTGAATATAATTCTATTTCCATCTTAGCTCCTAGTGTACTGTTTGATGTAATTTCTCATTTCAATTACTTCACCTATATCTACATCAATGATACCGTCAATTAGTAACTCTTGAATCTCTTCTAAGTTCTCAATTTCTTGTTGTAGTCTAGGTATTAGTTTTTCAGTATAGACTTTTATAAATAGTTTGTTTTTATCTGGTTCTCTAAGTGCCCTATCACTCTTCCTAAAGGTACTCCAAGAGCCTATCTGTTCCCCCTCTAATCTTATATAAGGTAAACCTTCTTTGTCTTGTCTGATAATCAACTCTTCTTCTTTTAGTCTTAGTTCAGTCCTTTTATGCTTTATCACTGTTTTAATTAACATTTTACTCATCTTAGCTCCTTTGCTAATTTACTAGTTTTGTTTTCCTTTTTAATCTCTCATCCAATTATGTATAACCCTTGGTCCTTTGTAACTTCTAAGTTTCATAACAGTTAAGTTAGAACCACTTGGTATAGCTTTTACTTCTGGCTTAGTACTAGTACCGGCTTTACCTTTAGTTCCGTTAGAGAAGCTTAAGTACAATTTTGCATCCCAGTGATTTATCAGTTCTTCTGGCACAACTGGTATATCTTTCTTAGTCGCTATATCCTTGTTGTGAGCTACAATGATAAGAGTATTCTCTTTATGTAAGTCGTCTAATAGGTCTTTATGAGTATTATAGTAAGGCTCAAATAAAGTCCAAGTATCTATCACTATTACAACATTCTCAGGTATAGTAGCTTCTTTTATCATGTATTTAGCTACAAACTTTACACCATCTACATGGGTGTATTTACAGTCATTAGCCTCTTGGCTATCATTACCATCAAAGTCTAGTAGAATCGGTGTTATACCGTCTTCATTTAGAGCTTTAATAGTACTTACAGTTTTACCTAGACCAGATTCTCCAAAAATACAATTAATTCCACCTTTTTTAAATACTTTTCCGAGCATAATTATTTCCTTGTATTCTGTAATTATATTACTTAACATTAGTTCCACTTTTTGTCATGTATTTACCAAATACAAATAGGATCTTTTGTAGATCTTGTAAAGGTATAGTAAATACTTCTGTTTTATGTAGTGTTATATTTGTTGATTTGTAGTCTTTTAGAAGATATTTAATCTCTCTTTCTACTTTTGAGGCTTGACTCTTTAGAGAAAACTTCATATTCTCTACTAGTTCGTAAGTGTGCTGTAAATTAACTTCTAAGGAACATTTATTGATTTCTTCCAATCTGTGCTTCACATCGTGTGAAATACCTATTTTGTAGGTGTCTTTAAGTTCTTGTATTTTAAGTATATAAACAAAATAGAACTCTTTTACCGAGTGTTTTCTTAATGGCTTTATTTCGTATCTGATACATGCTCTTTGTATTAAGTCAATTGTCTTTTCAGCATCATATAGTAGGGTGAATTTTCCTCGTTTAGATTTTACCAACTTACTAGGTATGTCTTCAACTTCACAAAGAAATTTAATCCAGTTAAAAGTTTCAACTCCTCCATTTATTATGTGACTATGTTCTTTTATAAGTGCTTTTAAATCGACAAACTTGTGTTCTTTTGTCATAAACTAACTTTCCGACTTATTGTTTTTATGAGAGATTAAGGAAGTTGTCGAGACTTTTTAACCTGATACTAGAAGTACTAAGCTCATAACTAAGTGCAGAAGTCTCGACAAAAACTGCACTTAGTTATATTCTTAGACGTTGTGAATACTTCACACTATATGCGAGTACTCGATACTACGTGTAAAGTATATCCAAATTTAGCCTTTTTGTCAAGCTTTTAGAGCAAATTTAGCTAAATTCTTTTTATTTACTCTGTTCTACTGTTACTCGTACCTCTTTCTTACTTTATTAAGTCTGGCACTCTCAACTTTTTGTTCTTTTAGTTTGGCTTTAAGCATCCTCTCAATGAATTTAAGTATTTTCTTACTTTCTTCAGAAGTCAGGTCTAGTAAATCTGTATCCATACCCACACCTCTCGGTTTGATGTAGAAGTCTACATTTCCATTATAGTACTTTGCTTCCTTAATACAGGCTAAAACCTCTTTAGTTTCTTTTATCTCTTTGTGTGCTAAACTTACTGATAACATTTATTTTCCTTTGGTTGACATTGTAACTCCACTAGTTTATCTACTTTAATCTCATAAACACCATCTATTAGTACTTTCTTTAAGTTTGGTATTAGAGGTAGAATAATCTTACACTCTTTTAGCAGAGTTCGGTTTTCTGAGTATTCAGCCATTATTCGTGTATCATAGAAATAATCTAATTTACTAGTGTCTTCGCCATTGATAATTTGTGCTTGATAGTACCTTAAAGGTGTGTCTTCTTCCATTATACTTAGTTTCTGCTCATCAGATAGATCTTCTACTTCTTTTATTTTCGTAGTAAGTTCTTCTATCTTATTCTCTAATAACTCTCTATAGTCATCTATATGTATCTTTACCATTTATTCATCCTTTTAATTTATATTATATAAAACAGCGTAACCACAATCATATATTCTGAATTGGCTTCAGCACGTTGTGGTAGAGGCTTGTCGTTTAATTACATCTAAGACTATTAATCATACTGAATGTAAAGTCCTCGTAGCTACTTGAGTATACCTTAAGGTCGGTAAACCTCTCAAAAGTTAAAGTCGTTTAACAATTATAAATTGATGTGAGATCTCGACTGTTTGTAACTAGGTTGATGGAATTGAACCACCTATCATTCATATTACTAGCCATCATGGATACAAATTGTATAGAAGGATTCAAACCTTCTCTTAACCAATACCTAGTTATAGAGTAGCCACGTAAGCTTCGTGGAGCAAGTATTTCATAAGAACTTACCAACTACAGGAGTTAAACCTGTTACTACTCACCACTTAAGCTGACTCTGGCTATGAGTACTGACATAGTTTATACACCTTGTGAAGTGTTTACTTACTTAGGTATCCCGTTCAGTCTACCAGACTTCCGTAACTCTACATCAAATATTGTAGGTGTCTTTTATAAGGTTTACAGACGTTACTCTGTCAATAAAGTATCTAAGGTATATTTGATATTCGCTTAGGTTCAAACCTTCATTCCACTTGGCTTATTGGGTAGTTATTCTTACGACTTACATATCAACACCGAAGTACGATACTTTGATTTACATGAGGGAATGCGTAGTTTTATTCTATCTAAGTTACCTTAAATATACTTATGTTATTACCTTAAGAAATTACCAGCAAATCTCAATAGTAGAGCACAAGTTAGAGTATACTCTTCACTTGCACAGAACTTATTATAGTTAATTCTTTGGTGTGGAGTAAACTCTGGTAGTTCCTCTACCTCTACAATAGTTCCTTCTTCTGCGATAAATCTGCCTTCTAATGTAAACTCTCCATCTACTATATTGTTAGGTTTTACTGTAGTCCATGGTAAGTTATATACTCCACTATCTGACTTAATAAGTGCTAATCCTTCTTCTGTTTCATTTACTAAATAGTACTTCATTGGTACTCCTTCTTTTATTTTGTGTCATTCTTTATAACTTTTAGTTGCTCTTAAAGTTAAACCTATTTGTTTGTTTTATTGTTCTAATACTTGACGCTCAGACTCTAAGTCTCTATTTTCTGCATCTATATTAGTGAACTTAGTAGGGAATCTTACCTTTAATTTATTAACTACTCTAATTTGCTCTGTAGTAAAATCAGTACCTAGTTCGTCCATAGCAATAGCAATATACCATAACATATCTCCTAGCTCTTCTTTTAAATTAATAACATCCAATTCTATACCATAAAACAATGATTTTTTAATTGCATCACTAAACTCTGCTGACTCCGTTTGCATACCTAAACAAGCATGCAAAAGCCTCTCTTTACTATAAGTAACTCCGTTATTAGTTAAATCATTAAATTGGCTTGACTCTGTTCTCATACTCTCTTGTATAAAATTCATTTGTAATCCTCTATATTTAATTCAGATCCAGTAGAATATAAATACTCCTCTAAATCTTCTTTATCTAAAGTCTCTAAGAACTCTACCTTTTTCTCTACAAATGCTGTAACTAGTTCAGACGTATCTACTGACATAGACTCATCATCTGCTATATCTTGTCTTAGTTCATCTAGTTTAGTATCTCTCATAGACTCTTTAATATCGTCTATCTTATCTTTCAATGCTTTAGCATACTCTTCATTAGGTTCTATTCTATAAGCATACTCTAGTTCTTCTAGTTTCTCATTAATTATTACTAACTCCTTCAAGTTTCTCTTTTATAAGAGAAGCTAGTTCTCTCATTTCTAGTTGTGTATGACTGTCATTAAGTCTTTGGTTGATAAAGTGCTCCCAAGCATTTGGATTATTGGTATATCCACCTAGGGTACTGACTCTATACTCTAACATATCAGAACCTCTTGCAAACACTTCTCTACGAACAATACCTGCTGCTTTCATAATACGTTCAAGACTATTTGGTGTTGTCTCCCTTACAGTATAGTCCCAATTTGGATGGTTAGGTATTGGACACCAATAACCTAGTTTAGACTGCGTATATCTATTACTATGGCTAACACTAGTTATTTGGTTATGTGTGCTCATTTGACCATATAGGAAGTAAGGTGCAGTAACTTTAACAGCTTTATAGTTAGTAAAGTCTACTACTTTTAATACCTCTTCCCAAGTCCAGCCCCAATTTAGCAACTCTCTAGCATTTGTATAATAGGCTCGTTCAAAAACGGAAGTATTATCTGTCTGTTCTTCTGTGTAAAAACCAAATAACTGCATGGCACTATATTGTATCACACCACTAGAAATCTTACAAGGTACATACTCAAATACCCTACTGGGCTTATCTCCAAAAGACTCTTTTTGTAGTCTTTTAAACAACCTCTCATTATTCTTAGGTTGGGCATCCCTAACAACACTACTACAACTAGCTAAATAAGCTAATACACTATCGTGTGTAATCTCTGTAGGTATATCTATTAACTCTACTTTCATATTTCTCCTTTAATGTTTTTGTTACTACGTTCTACTGATAGTGTCTCAAGTATACTTCTCATTTCTGACTTATTTAGTATAAACTGTACTTGTTCTGTGCTATCGTTGCTTGTGTATTTTAAGTTTAGGTGTCCATTACCCTCAAATGATAATCTCAATCCACCCAATTCAATTTTTTTCTTTAAGTCTTGTTTGTTAGATATTAACATCTCTTCTAACTTAATTTAGTTTCATCTAATGGAGGATAGGCTACAATAGCATCTACTTTGTGGCTTTTACCACCTCTAAAGTAGTGTCTCCAGTTATCGTCAGAGTCTTCACCTAATCCAGTCATTATAAATAATACTTCTGGATACTCCTTACTTAGCTTCTGCATATCTGTGTCATAGTCATACCATTTCATAGATTCGTCGTCTATTGAGTGCATACTAAATCCCGAAATATCTTCAAATTTCTCTGCTATTCCATCTCTATCTAATCTCTCGTTACTACCTAACTCTAGGTCATACTGTGTATAATATCCCATTTTTTTTCCTTTAATGTTTTGGTACTTCAAATACCTTATCTCTGTTATAACTTACTGTATAACCACTATCTAGTACTAGTTGTAAATCACTGCAAGTACCATCTGTATTTATATCTATATCTTTACAATTCCAATTATCTGATTGGTCCCATACTGTCAAGTGCAAGTCCTTATCTAACTCATCTTCTGATAAGTCAGCTAATTGTTCAAATAAATCTCTAAGAGTTCTCATATGTAACCTCAATTATCTTAGCTATCTTAGCTAAATCACGAACTTCTAAGAAACTAGTATCAGAGTCTTCTAGTAATCCTTTCACAGATTTATCTATTTCTATAGCTTCTTTTAGTGTTTGAGTTCTGCCATATTGTTTATATGGATGAGCTTCATTATCTCTGATTAGTAAGAAGTTCATAGTTTCATACTTACTATTTAAAGCTAGTACAAATTCTTTAAACTCTTTTAGAGGCAAATGATTAGATTCTTGAGCATAGTGTATGCTTAGTAGTAAAGGACTATCATGGATTACATAATCCACTTTACCCTCTAACATAAACCAGTTCTTATGTTGATTAGCTAATACAAATAGTTGGTTCTTTAGTGTACTGAAATCTTCTCTATAAGTCAGTTCTTTAGCGTATTCTTGTACCAGTTCTACTTTATATCCAGCTTCTTTCATCCTATAGAATAGACCAGAGGCTGTTGTACTCTTGGCAATTCCTGGTCCTCCATACAAGCATATATGTTTAGTTTTCATCAAGCTACCTCAAAGTAGCAAAAATCTTCATCACAAGTGTCGCATCCAAATACATACCCTGGTGTCATCTCTGTGTTTGATAGATCTTCTCCACATCTATGACAAGAAAATACCTTATCTTTAGAAGCTACTAGTTTTAGTTCACTTTCGTAAAAGGAATACCTATCTTCAATCTCTTCTGCATTTAGGTTACTGTTGTATAGTTTATCTACTTCACACACATTGTCTATTCTATAAATGATACTACCATCTATAGTTTCTACTATATCGTATAATTCAAATTTCATATATAATATCCTCCATCCTCATCTTTTACTAACAGATGGTAATCTTCTGCATAATTCTCACCTTCATCATCTTCTAAGTACTGTACATCATTTACATATAAATTGTCAACATTTAGTGTGTTTAAATCTACATCTAACTCCACTAGATAGTCAAATAAAGCATCTTGTACCTTATCTGGTATGGTAACACAGCAACTCTTTAGCAACCTAGTTAAGTTCATTTCCTTCATTAATTCTTCTTCCTAATAATTGTTATATAAAACCAAGTTACTTGTGTAATTGTATTAGTTATTATTGCTAATCCTACTAAAGTCTCAAACATCAGTAACTTACCATTATTTTAGATAAATCTATAACTTCTAAGTCTTTATCCGATAGTCTAAGTAAGTCAAATAGACTTTCATAGTCATGGTCTTCTGTTTGTTTATTAGCAGTTATTGCTTCATCTACATCATCTTTAGACAACTTAGTATATACACAAAAATCCTTTTGTCCCTCATCCGAATCTACTATAGTTATATATCGTTTGGTAAGTATAGGTGTTACTGTAGTTGTTAGTTGTCTTATTCTCTCATCACATATATGCTTAATCTTCTCATAATCTAGTGTTCTATCATTTCTACCACTATCTCTCAGAACTCTCTCAGTATTTAAAAATTTGTAGTATTCCTCATACCCCTTTATTTTTGTCATTTCTTTCTCTATAGCATCTTTATGCCCTATACGTAGTCTGTACTTGAATACGTTACCTTTCGCCCATCCTTTTAATTCATCTATAGTCATCATCTCTTCTAAGTGTTCTATAGTTTCTTTTTCATCGAACATTTGGTAGTGCTTAGAGTCAGGGTTCAGTAGTGGATTTTTTTTCATCGAAATATCTCTCCTTTATTTCATTAAATATGTTTTCCGAGAACAGCTCAGTATTACCTGTCGATAATAGTGGTGCTCCTCTATATTGCTTATCTTTAAATTCAAGTAGTATTGCCTGTTCTGCGTCGTAAGCTTCATAACCTGTGTTGTACTGTTTAGCAGCTACTACTTCTATAGTCTTTAAGTCTTTAACTAAGAATCTTTCGTTTACAGAAAAGTTTGTAATACCAATTTTAAAGGCTACGCCCTTGTTCACACTCAAAAAATACAATATTGTAGGTTGTGTGTAGTTTAATCCATGTTTATTGCACTTAGAGCACCCTTGTCCTTGCAAGTGCATTGATCCAAGTTGAGTAAATTCAGACATGCACGTAGTACAAACTATCCCTACCTTTTCACTACTCATAGTAAATAGGCTTTCGTTATAGGCGTATTTAGTACCATGTACTGCAATAGCTCTATTTTTAAATTCAGAAAATGACAAGGTGTGACTATTAGTTGTAGATAACCTCCCACATGCTGGACACCCTGCCCCTTTCACATGGTCATTGGCTGTTTGTTGGAAGTCTCCGTGTATCGGACAAGTAATAAGTACCTTACTATTGGCGTTTTTGTATTGCAATTTGTTGTAAGAATACTTTGAATTATGTCTCTCTATTGCTCTACGTAAGAAATTAGAGGTTCTTACCTCCAGACTACTTCCTGTTTTATCAAACTTGCTTTTCATATAAATTCCTTTTGTGTTCTTCTTATCTGTACCTGTATTGTATCTAATGTGATGTTAAAATATACTTAAATTAGATGTCAGCATCCCAAGGATTCAAGCTGTACTCCAACCATATATCCCAAGGTTGAATCTTATGTTTAGAGTAGTTAGATGAACCTACGTTATAGTCTCTAACACTATCAGTTACGAGTCCTTGAGGTTCGTTTTTTAGAGTAAGAAGGTTACTGATAGCTTCTTGGGTTTTATTTTCTCTGTCTAGTTTGTAGTACTCTTCTCTTTCTTGGATGTCACTCATTATTGTCCTTTATTCTGTGTATATAGACTATTCCATATTTAATAATCATATTTCTTTTAAGTTGTTGTCTAGTCATATAATCTGGTTTATTTACAATTATGGACATTGTATTATTATATATTACATATTTCTTCATACCTATCCTTTAATTTGATATACATAGGTTGCCCTATGTATTATTCTAAACCTTTCTCTTGTCTAATCTCTTTAAACTCTGCTCTTAGCTCAGATAGTAAAGCTACACCATCTAACTCATATACTACACCAGACTCATCAAGTTCTACAAGGGACTTAATGGATAGAGAATCAATAACATCTAAAGGATTAACCTCTTTAACTCTATTGGCTAATTTCTCTACAAAGCAAGCATCCATCTTATTTACTAGATTAATGTTCTCTTCCACAACTTGCTTATAAGCTTCTTTATAGTCTTCCAGTTCGGTTCTCATGGCTGATATTAAGCTGTTAGCTGACTCTAGTTCTAGTTTTAATTGTTTTTTCTTCATTTGTTTCCTTGTGTTATTAGTATCCATATAAGGACTCTTCCTCATCGTAATCTTCTATACCTAGTTCGTCAATGTCTTTATCATCAAATTCACCACCTTCTAGTATACTCCTGATGTCCACTAATGGTTCATCATTAAATATAGCTATTAAGTAGTCTAGCATCTCTGCTTTAGTTTCTTTACTCATAGTTCTTGCCAATCACTATTAAATTCTGTATCGTTATGATACCAAGTAATAGCTTCTAAGACTTCTTTACTGTATACTCTTTCTGTATCAGATTTACAAGCATGTACTTGTTTACTCTCATCATCAAAGTTACTAAAATCATGAAATATTCTATACCTACCACCATTATCTAATATATGCTGAATAGTGTCTTTAATCTCTTCACAAGCTTTAGTATCTCCAGATATGTATAGAGTATCTTTACCACTAATCTTCTCAAAAGCAATACCTTTACAACTCTGATAATGATGAGTATCTGTTGTAATTACATTATAACCCTCAAATAAGACATTAGGTAAACCTAGTTTTAGGTCATAAATCTTTGCTTTTACTTTCCTAAAGTCTCTTACTTGTGAATTCACTCCATTCAAGTAGTTGCACAGACCGTCATAGTCTCCTGAGTAAATCTCAGTAGTCTTACCTAGTACGAAGTATCTGTAGTACAGAAAAGCCTTGAGAGAACCAATATGGTCATCATCCGTGTGAGTAATAAATATATTATCTATCTTACTCAAGTCTAATTCGCCTAGTTCCTCTAGTCTTTTTAGTTCTGTAAACACATTGTATCCACAATCTACTAGTAACTGTTTACCACCTTCTTCTACTAGAAAAGAACTATTAGTCATCTTAGTATTGAAAGCAGAACTATTTCCTAACTGTCTATATCTCATATAAACTCCTTTTTTTCTATTCATTGTAAATAAATAATATACTTATCAACATTTGATAAGTCTCCTTTAAGACATAAGTCTTTAATAAAGGTATTGTGACTAGGTATGTCATCAGTAGTTACATGAAGTTCAATATCTGAGTTATCTTCTCTGTCTATTCTCGGTATGTAAGGTATATTTTGAGTATTAAGGTACTCTTCTACACCTTCAAATGTCTTACCTGTTATACTATAGTCTACAAATTCTACATTCACACAACTGTCTCAGGTTCTTTAGTTTGTTGAGCTTCTAAAGCTTTCTTAATCCTAGTTGTACTTACACCCGTAAGCTCAGACACTTCTTTAAAGTTGTAGATTCTTTTACCTAGTTCGTTAGTCTCAGCATACTTAGCTAGAGCTTCCTCTAAACCTTCATTTTTGATTCTTTCTCGTTCTAGTTTAGCTAGTTCTTTAGCTTCTGTTTTCCTAGTCTTAATTAGCTCTTTAGCTTGATTAATCAAGTGTTTCAGTTCTCCGTCTGTATGAATACCTAGTGATTCTAGTACAGAATCTTTATCATGTTCTGTTTGAGTAGGGTCTATGATTTCTTGTTGAACTATTTTTGATGGGCTCCAAGATACATGACCATTCTCTAAAGAAGTCACTTTGAATCCTGAGTCTTCTTCATTCTCATCTTCTGGTAGTGTCCATCCTCTAAACTCATTGTACTGTAGTCTTGTCATAGGTTCAAGTGTTACTTTTCTATATAAAGTTACTTCTGTTACTGACTCTACTGTAGCTTGTTCTATTTCTTGCTCGTTTTCTTCCATTATTTTCCTTCTTTTGTTTTAGTTACACATCTTCTGTCAAATCTATGTTGACTTATAATACCCTCGTTATTTATCCATTCACATACTACTGCATCCTTGTTTCCACCAATTACTGTCATAGATGGACTACCAGAGTTAAAAATGACTATATCTCCAACTAGTATATTAGAGCTATGTTCTGTACAATTCTCATCTTTCAACAATTCTGTACTTAGTACTATTTTCTCATTTGCTTCTGTTCTAAGAACACTAGCTTGTGCTTTTCGTAGAGTGTAGTCTGATACATCTACTCCAGAGTGAACATCTATATATAGTTGTTTTTGTACTATTTCAGCTTCTAGCACTCTTACTCTAGCTTCTTCTATTTTTGTCATTATTTTCCTTCGTATTTTGTTTTATTAGTTCTTGGTATCTTTAAATTGTATCTAGGTTCCGGGTAGAAACTTACTTTTCTAGCCGAACTTTGTTTGCTAATGTGATTTGGTGGTGACGTTATTCTTGTTTGTTTCTTGGTAGGTCTAATTAGAAAACTAACTAAACCTAACCAAATTAATGTTCTCTTATTTATCTATTTCTCCTTGTTAAATTACGTGTACTCCATTGTCTTTGTACATAATATTTGTATCTTCCGATTGAAACACAAAGAAAGCGTACTCAGCAGCATCACTTGCAGGTGTAACAGTCTTACCACACTCACATATTGTAGGTGGTTCTGTTATCTGAAAACTCTCTTTATTATCACAAGATTTGTTGTTACACTTAGCTATGAATTTAGGTCTCTTTGATAAGACAAATATATGAGTAGGTGGATTGGAGTTCCAGAACGCTTTCCTAGCTTGTGAGCCAAGGTAGTTCAATCTTTGTAACATAATCACACATTTAGCTTCAGTTCTAGCTTTAGTTATAAATTCTTGAGCTAGACTAAAAGGTGGATTAGTAAGTATTAGGTCTACATTAGGCATTTCTGTTGTTAGGTAGTCTATACCCTCACTAAGCTCTGCATAGTATTTATTAGGAACATTTACTTTATTATAGATATGACCTTCTCCTCTACAAGGTTCTGTAAAGGAGTTTACCTTAGTAAAATCTATTTCTTTTAGTATAGATTCTATTGTGTAGTCTGGTGTAGGGTAAAACTCTTGTGAGATTACCTTACTACCTCTGTTAGTAGCACTCACTAATTAGCACAAGTTGAGCATGATGTCTCACTCATATAGTACACAGCATTTATCTGTTTATTTATAATGTAGTCTAGTAATTTATCACTAAATTCTACCATACTAAATATCTCAGGATTAATACCTATCTCATTACTAACACCTGTATCTACCCATTGCTGTATAGCTACAGTTAAGTCTAAGAAGAAGATACCATCAAATGAACCTTTAGTTCTATACAATAAACCTTTCTCATCTGCATAAGGTGGTACAATAATAGGAGTAATACTCTTCATATCTTTAAAGTGACAAGTTGAGGTTACTGGTCCATAATTAGGACTAGCTCCCATAACTACTCCAGTTCCTGCGTTAGGTGCTGGTGATAGTAGCAAGAAATGAGCAATACCTTTAGTTACTATATCTTTATTTAAACCTACCCAATCAAATCCATTTAGACTTGCTTTATTGAGTTCTTCAGGTGTTTTGTTAAACATCTTAGAGTAGTTTGCTTTATGGTATAGTGGATAAGGACCTTTCTCCTCAGCAATCTCAACACTTCTTTCGTAAGCGTAAAATGCTATCATCTCCATTACTCTGGATAGTTCTTTAAGACCTGCATCATTGTAAGTCATATTCTTATAAGCTAACCAATCTGCTCCACCAATAACTCCAATACCTATATTTTGTAAGTCTCTTGCACTATTTGCTGCTGTTTGTATAGGATATTTTGATAAGCTAAGTGTTTTATGTGATATATCTACTGCTGTTCTAACAGTTCTCTTCATAAGAGACTCATTTAATACAACCTTAGCTAAATTAATAGATATTAAGTTGCAAGTATGTGAGTACTCTTTAGTATTGATAGACCACGACTCTAAGCATAAGTTAGCTGTTTGTGCTTTATAATGAGCTTTAAGATAGTTATTTGTATTTATATTATCTTTATCAGTAATGTTGACCTTACCTATTTTAAAATAAACTTCCCACATATCTACCCATAATTTATAAGCATTTATTTTCTTATGTTGTACTTTGTCTAGGTTCTGTAGAACTACTTCATATGCTGTTTTAAACTCTTCATCAATAAGCTCTGTCAAGTCTATATTTAAATGTTTTATACAGTCATAGTTGTTTACTAAGTACACATCTTCCTTGTCTTTAACCTTTTGAGCAAAGTAGTTGTTGATTAGGAACTGAGGTATAATATCAAAAGATTTGAGTCTTAAGTCTCCTCCATCTTCTGTACCAATCTCTAAAAACTCTAAGAAGTCATAATGAAACCAATCATTTGCCACTGTAATAGCAGCACTCCTAGTCCCCAATTGGTCTACTGTACCAGCTACTTGGTCAAAGAATCTTACCCACTTATTTAGGTGGGTTGCAGCATTACCTGTCTTCTGTATAGCAGAACCACTTGGTCTAATCTTACCGACATACACAGCTAAACCCCCACCAGCTTTGCTTATCTGTGCTGAATCATCTACAGCTTTCATAATATCCGTTAAGCTATCCTCTGGCATAATACTGAAACAACTAGCTGTATTACCACCAGTTCGTAAATTCTTTTTAGGTGGTGTAGCTGGAGATAATCTTAAAGAAGAAGTGTCTTCATAGATTCTCTTAATATCAGAGACTGTACCATCAGATGTTAGAATAGCATCAGCCATAACAGCCCATTGTGGGTACTCAATATGATTACCTTTAGTGTCTTTAATAAGATATGTGTTCTTAAGTGATACTATAGATTGCGTAGGCTGTGTAAAGTCTGCTTCTAAGTCCATAAACTTTAAAAGCTCTTTAAGTGTTGATTTAGAGCAATCTTTTTGGTAGTAGTTTTGTTTAACTAACTGCTTGTACCCTTTTACAAAATCTACTTGATTAAATCCAGTATTCTTATGAATATCTCCATGAAGTTGTGTAGCTTGCAATCTACCTACTATAACAGCCCATTTGTAGTTATGTGGTTGGTCAGGTTTAATGAATAACCTAGCTTCATAGATAATTAAATCTTGTATACTCCTTGTAGGAATACCCTCATAGAAGGCTATATTAACTTTCTGAATTAGTTGAGTACTATCTAAGCCACTTCCTTCAAAAGCAAAGTTAATCATATCTTCTATCTTTGAGAAGTCTAGCTCCTCTGTAGTCCCACTATTTTTTGTTACTAGCATTTGCAAACTCCTTGAAATCTTGTATTTTTACATATGGGTTGAAGTAGTTTGTGTTATGAGTTTCAAATATAGCTGTTTCTGTAGAACCTACATCAGGATTCTCTTCTGTACCTACATTACTTACTTTCTCTAAGTGAGTGTAAGGGTTGGAAGCATCTGGAATCTTATGGTCTATCTTTAATAACCTAAGTAGAGTATTAGCTCTTGATTTAGTATACTTCTCGATGTTTTCTTTAGAAAATCCTGGTATTCTAGGGTCTATAATATATGTACTATATACCACTTCTAGTTTAACTTGAGTTTCAATAAAATCTGCTATAAAGGATTCATCCCACTCTTCTGGGTAGTCTTCTTTAAATCTCAGTAAAAGTTCTAAAAAGATTTGTACATGGACTAGTTCTTGTTTCTTGATCCAACTTATAACTACTGCTGTGTTAGTCATCTTACCTTGGTACTTTAAGTAAAAGAAGAAGTTAAATATGTTGTAGAACATAATCCCTTCAAGTGTTAGGTTAGTAAGAAGTACTTGTAACATAGTATGTAGTGAATCATCTTTTGAGCTATTCTCATAACTATCTGTAATATCTATAGCCCTATTTCTCATAATTGGGTCTGTCTTCAGTAAATCTCTTACTGTTCTAGCTTCATCTTTTGAATACAGAGTATTAAATATATACGCATAAGAATATGAGTGTAAACTTTCTTCTGCTGTATGCGTAGATAGTACACCTACTACTTCTGGGTATCTAATTCTACTAGCTATCTCAGGTAGATTATTTACTTGATAGCTATCTAGTCCTGATAAGTGTGATAGTGCTTTGTCTAAAGTCTCTCTCTCTATAGATGACAGATTCTTAAAGTCTGCCATATCTTCTGACACTGGGTACTTATGTGGATGCCAATTATTAGCAAACATCTTCTCAGAGTATCTTTGATAAAAATCTGGTAAGTCTTGGTCAATCATATCAATTAAGTTGTCAGTGTCCCCACTAAACATCTTAATCTTGTTATCTGCATCTGGAGAGAAGAGCTTTTTCTTACTAACCTCTATCAATCAATTACCCTTTATCTGCTGTGAGTAAGTCTCGTTTAGCTTCTGTAATACCTTTTTTAATAGTATTTAAAGAGTTTCTAATTCTTGCTGATTCTGCTTTAGTTGGCTTAACCTCATATTTTTCAATTTGGTCTAAGCAATCCATCATTTGTTGTTTTGTTGCGTTAAAGTTTGTCATTATTTTCCTTCTTTTGTTTCGTTATTTAGTTCACGTTCTTCAGCCATATCAAAGTTATCATTATACTTATCGGTAGATAGTGTTTGAGTTACTTTACCATCTACTAGTAATTTAATTCTAGTATTTAGTATGTTTACATACGAACCCATAATAGTACTCTGTGTAACTAGTGCACATTGGTATGATTCTGTCAATGTGTTATAGATGTCTCCATCAATAAATTCTGTAAGTTTTTCTAGTTTACTTGATAACTCATCTCTCTCTATTGTTAGTTCTTTGACTAAATCTCTCATTATTTTCCTTGTTATTTTTTGTGTAAGACTTTCACTTACTGTCTAGTAGAGAAGATTACTAGTCACTCATAGTGTTAAGGCTACTGAGAATCAAGCCACTCTCATTCTGTTTAAAGGCACAGTATCTTAAGCCTATTTAGTCTTCTCTTTCTCTACTACTTCTTTTACCCTAGACTTCTTCCAAACATAACCTATGACATCTGATAGTATATGATTAAAATCTGCTGGTATTTTGTTTAGTTTAAGTTGTTCTAAATCTTTTATATTTCTAGTTTTACAAAATACAGAACTTCCTGTTAAAGGATTCTTATGTGTTGATACTTTAAAGAATGTTGCAGTATGGTCTGAACTGTCAAAATCACCTTCTGTGAAAGTAGTTCTGTAAACTTCCGAGAACATTGATGTTATTGGGGTTATACTCTTTGGACCATTTACTAGTACAGTAGTGATAGGCGACCCTACTTCGTTTACAGATATTGTCTCACCTGCTAACACAAAAACATTGTAGTTATTGGTTATTTGAAGTATTTTTTCTATAAGTTCTCTAGTAACTCTTTGCACATCTCCGTAGTAAGGCATCATTTTTGAACCTGCTGCTTGTTTACTTGTGTCATCAGTTACAGCATCTTCGACATGTAACGCATCCTTTTTGTACCTAGGACTAGCTGCTACAAAACTCTGAACCCAGCTTGCTATCACAACTAGGTTGTCCACAACTACATTGTCTACTTTATCTTTGTAAGCACTATTTGTATGTAAAGCTATTATCACGTCATTTAGTTCTTTTAAACTTGTTGGTGATGTCACTTTATGTACAGCTTTAGTGTTCCCTAATAATTTAGCAGCATCAGAAGCCGAGTTTGACCCACTGTCTAGTGAGATATGTAGGGTAACAGACTCATCAGGCATACTACCAAGAGTTCTTGTTTTTCTTGAAGCTGATGGACCATACAACAAGAAAGAAGTCCCTCTTGTTGTTCTTATCTCATCAGCATTTGACATTTTAAATGTTGCACTTGCCATCTATTTCCTTAACTGAAGTCTGGTTCGTCTGAATCAGAATGCTCTTCATCATCAATAGAAGTAGTTGCAGTCTCTACACCTTTAAGGTCAGACATTCTTTGCTTAACATCTGCTGCACTTAGACCATCAATAAATAATGTACCTACTCTCTCTAAGTCAGCTTTATCTACACCATCTTGATTAGGTAAAGGTTCTGACAGATTTCCACCATCTTTAAAGTACTCTACAGCTTGTGTTACACAATCTTTTACTGTTCTATCAGAGTAGTCTCCATCCCAGTTGTCATAGTTACTTTTAACATAAGCAATACTTATTTTGTCTTTGACATTGTCTTCATCAGACCAATACTCAAAGCTTTTTCCGAACTTTTCTTCATCTCCATCTTTAATTTCTCCAGATGAAGCATTATCTTCTGCTCTGAATACAAATCTTTCATCAAGAATTTGTGAAGTGTACAATGATTCATTTGAAGCCCTAATACTTGTAGTAGTTACAATTGAGTATTTAGCATTTGAGAATATTCTAATAACTTTAGCTTGCACTTCTTTTTTATACATAGTTGTATATGGTGTAAGAGGTAGTTCCATAAATGTAGCACCTAAACCATCATACTCAGCTTCTCTACCAGTTCCCATTGCAATCTTACCCATAAAGTTACTTAGGTCAGTTTCACCTTCAGATTGATTGGACTTTGTTTTTGTCTTCAGTTCTTGTTGTAGTTTTGCACCATCCTCTCGTATGAATTCAATAACTGCATTTGTGTATGTGTTACCGTTAAATTCTGTATCGAATATAAAGATTTCTGTATCTACAATTTTATGAATCCCTGGTTTGTAAAATCCTGCTGCACCTTGTACTGTAATGTTCTCTTTGATCTTCTCTACGCTTGTGTTTTGAAACATATTTTCCATGTTTATCCTTGTGTTGTTTTAAATTGTTGGACACATCTTTTTATGACATTAAGTGTAATTGGTCTATTAATTGTTACTTAATACCTTTAAAGATATGTGCTATAACATCTCTAGTGAAGCCATTTCCTATCATCTTAAATCTTTGAGTATCACTAATCAAATCTTTCCCATTAAGTTTCAGTATTTGTGTTGTGTTGTCTGGTAGTGTCTGTAATCTCTCACACTCTAGTGGTGTTAGCTTTCTATATCTACATTCGTCTATTAGTACTTTAACCTCTCTATGACCACCTTGTTGAGTAGTTACAGTCGGTGACTTTCCATCTATAGAGTAGACTCGTTTAATGCTCTCGTTACCTTTAATATCAGCAGCATCTGCTACGTGAGTACTATTCTTTTTCTTTGGTAACATTTCACAAGGTCTACTGATTAAGTACTTATTCCCATGACCACTACCAACTGTTTGACACATTCCTTTTGGTAAATCTGTAAAATTGAATATGCCTTTGTCTAATCTACTAACTCCATCAAATTCACCTGACATAAATGGAGTAAGAGGCTTATCCATAGGTAGATCTAGTAGTATGTCTCTTATTAGGATACCTTTATTTATTGGCTGTTCTATAGCTATGTTAGACCAATAAAACCTAGGTCTTGATTGTGCTGATAGAACTTCACTATTAATGAACACTGGTTCTACACCAGTAGCTTTATTGAACATTGGTAACCACTTTTTAGTTACCCTAACATTTTCCAATAGCCAATAATCTGGTTGAATAGCCTCTTTAATTCTAATGTACTCCCAAAATAAATAGGATTGTCCATCAAATTCAAAGTCTTGCTCCTTCAAATCTAGGTATTGTTCTAGTTCTGTTACATCAATACCCTCTTTTGTAGATGAACCTTTTAGTTTACCAGCCATAGAGAACCCTTGACAAGGACTACCTCCAACTAGTAGAATCTTTACATCTGGACCAAAGTCTTCATGTATCTCTGCTAATAGCTTATCAGTATCAATGTCTACTACTGACCCTAGTCTATACTCTGTATCTTGTGGGTAATTATTGTCTGCTACTTGTATTGCGTACTTATCTATTTCACTAGAGTAGTACCTCAATATATTTAGGTGTTCTACTTCATCTAAAGCTAGACGAGCACCACTTAATCCATCGAAGAGGCTAATTACTACTATATCTGTCTTTTCTTTCATTTATATCCTTGTTTGTTTAGTCTACCATTTGACCTATAATATATCTAATATCTTTAGATGCGATAGGTGAATTTCTAGCACTATTAATTTTGTTTATTAGTAATGTTATTGTTCTATGGTCACATCCTGCTTGTTTCATCTTTCTACCTGCTATCCAAGTAGATAAATTTCTATTGCCTACTGGTGCATAAATAGCAAAATTAAATATAGTTTCAAAGTCATGTTCCATATCTGCTTGAGCTTTTGTTTGTTGAGCTTTTGTTAGTTTTGTTGTGTAGGTTCTTGAAGGAACTTTAGTAGCTGCATCTTTGATGAATTCTGATATATCCATAGGTTGCAACCCAGTATCTATGTTGTCTAAAGTAGAACCACCATTATACCCAAACATTACTTGACTTCTACCTAAAAGGTCTATGTCTAACATCAATTCATCAGCAATTCTCTGTGTTACATACTTATATACTGCATTATTATCACCTATTTGTTGTTTTACTGGTATTATTACCCTAAACTTGAATTTGTTCTCAGGATCAGATGTAGTGCCTATAATATGTAGAGTACCACTTAAGTAAGTCTTATGTAGTAGTTCCATATCTAGCTCAGACTTATCTACATCTAATACTATGTAATTAGTAGTAGAGTCTATATTATCGTCTTTTCTATAACCACCTTTAAACTTAAATGGTGAATAAGCACAGTCTTGTGTTAGTAGTTTTTTCAGCATATGTAGGTCATTTCTATAGTACTTGAACCCTTTATAGGCTTTACTTCTTCTGTCTTCTTTAGAAGTACCCTTAGGGAATTTAATGTACGAGAAACCATATTTACCTTCAGCTTCTTTGATAAGGTCTATTGTGAGTAGAGATTCTTTGTAATCAGCTACAACTACAGCTTTACCTTGTAGGGCAGAATTCACTGCTACTAATAGATTAGTAATTTGTATTTTGTCAGCTTTTCTAATAAATGCTTTCTTGATTAAAGTATCAAATCTAATACTATTCTTAATGTCACCATCTAAGATACCTTTAACAAATCTCTCATGTACTTCTAGGTTTACCATGCTCATAAGCTTTCTAAGACCTTTACCAGTATATTCTGTGAAGTAGATAGCACTAGAAAGTATTTCTAATGTAATCTCACTCGTATTCTCTGCTAAAGCCCAAATACCAGCTAATTTGATAGCTTTCCAATGTCTGTTTGTAAGTTCTACTAGAAGACCACTACCTTGAAAGTCCTCATTTAACATATATGCTAGTTTTCTATAGTATTTATTAATTAAAAAGTATTTACCATAAAGTGCTTGAGCATCATCTGTTAATGTTATTCTTTCTAAGTCTGTGCCATCTAATAATCTTTTTACACTAGCAGTAGCTGTAGTTTCTAGTTCTCTAATATCCGAAACTGTTTTATGAGTACTACTTTGCATTTTCCTAACTTGTTCATCAATATCAGTATCTAACTCTATCTTTTGAATAGTCTCCAATGCTTCAGTAAAGAATATGTAAGCTCTCCTACCAAAGTAAGACTCAATTATCATAATAAACTTCTCAGCTAATTTAGCATCTTTTAGTATAATATTTGGTGAAGTATGTGCTAACATAGAAGGAGCTAGTCCTTCAATTGCACCAGTCTTCAATTCTTTAGTCTTTTTCAAGTCCTCAGGAGCTTTACCCATATCATACAATTCTGCCATAATCATCAGTAATCTGTCAATACTAGGGTCTAGTTTTAAACTATTACCTAATTCAGACATAGCAACAAACAAGTTACCTAAGTCACTACTTTTCATTATAATTTCAGCTTCTGCCAACAGTCCTTCATAAGTAGCCATTTTAATGATTCCAGAGTTAGGTTTAACAATATATTGAGCCCAACCTGTGTCATCTGTAACTAGTTTATCTTTAGGAACATTATTTTTTAGCTGTTTATCGTTATTGATTTTAATAGCTATTCTTTTAGCTTTTTCTTCTGCTAATACTTCCATTTGGTCAAGTACCATAGTATCAGCTTCTTTTAGTATTTCTGTACCTAAATCAAATGACTTATCTTTACCATCTCCACTACCTTGAAAGTTAAGTGTAAATATGTTGGTTGGGATGTCAGTTTTCTTAGATACTAATACGTCTCTTATATAGGGTCTGAACTTACCAAATGTGTTAGCATAAGCCATTGACGCTACCATTACATTAGTTTGTGTACCTAATGCTGGTGCTTCAAGTTCAAATACCTTTAACATTTTCTGTATATTTGGTGTGAGTCTCTCAGGGTTGAAATCTGTTCCTATTGCACCTCCTATCGTATTTGTTAGGTTCTCGTAATGAAGTGGTAGTAAGGTTTTAGCCTCTTCTATCTTTTCAATACCTTCCTCTGATGAAAAATCAATACTATCTAATTCTTCATCTAATTTTGTCTCATCAAATGACATCCGTCTCCTTTTTTAATTTTTTTTGTAGGACTTTTGTACTTATTCACTGTTTTCTAAGTACTGTTCTATACATTCGTATAATCCATAGTCACCTGTATTGTAGGTACTATTTATGAATTTTACAAAGTCTTTTCTTATCTCTAAGTACAGTAAATCATATTCTGTATTATTTTGTCTTCGTAGTAGGTACAATTGTGTGAATAAAAAGAAACTGTAAGTATCCTCAGTTACGTCTAGTTTATCATGTTCAGTTTTCATTCTTCTCCTTTAATTTGGTTGCACTCAATTAAGAGTGCTTACAGTTGACTTACATCAACCTTTTTAGCGTATATATCTACATCTGAATGCACTACTGTGTAGCTATCACATACTCTAGTTAAGTAGTACTCTGAGTACCCTAGAAGTGCTTGCGCTTGTGCAAAGAATACGTCTAAATCCTCATAATCTTTATCAATAGTGATATTGTGTTTGTTAAGAAGGTTGATTATAGCTTCTCTCTGCTTGTCATTAGGAGAGTAGCTATACTCATTAGCTATTGAAGTTCCATTATCTGTCTCACTGCAGAAATCACAAATATCTATAAAGTACTTTAAATCTTCTATAGACTGTGTATTCACTTCTTGTGTTTTATAGTTGTCTCCATCATCTTCCCAAGATACTACTTTTATAGTGTATCCTTTCTTTAGTATTAGTTCTTTGTCTTTCATTGTTGTCCTTTATTGTTTTTTTTGTAAGTGAAACCTTATTTGTTAATTTCTAATCACTTACAGTTGTTTCTAGCCACTCTTTATAGCTTATAAATTCAGCCCAATTAGTTGTGGATATTTCTATATCACTCACTAGTGGTATTGGTTGGTCTATTAGATACTGTGCTTCCAATATAGGTTGTAATGTTTCTGCAACCCATTTTATTATCTCTTTATCATTTCTGACAAGTAAATATACTGAATCGTAGATAGATATGATAGGTTTTACATCATTATCATACCCTTTTTCTCTCACTATTTTCATAAACTTTGTTAAAGCTATTAAAGGCAATAAACTCCAGAACTGGAAGCCCGCATTCCATAAGCTTCTAATAGATCCATTGTTAAGTCTCCTAGTTTGATTTATGTATGCACCCAATCCCATATGTAGGTTCTTATGCTTCTTTACTTGAGGTACAATAACTTTGTCTCTATACTCTTTTGAACCATAATACAATTCATTGTGGTATCTGTAGTGCATAGTATATGCTGGAAATACAGCTACTCTAAAGAACTCTAGTAATTCTGTATCTGTCACTATTTCTAAATAGTTATCAATACTGTACCATTTAGCATTTTGATTAGCGACATAGTAGTCACCATTAGACTTAACATCAAATGTAAATTTGTATGTGTCCGTATCTATCTTTACTCTATCTTCGTACACATCTCCTAAGTATCCTACGGCTTTGTATAAACCTGGTATACCACTCAAATATTGAAGTGAGAAGGTAATAGCTTTTGAGTTACTTCTCAGTTTATCTAGTCTAGGATTATTAAATGTCTCTTTCTTATAGTTCTTATTCCAGTCTATAGATCCATCATTTACACTTAATATTGCTTCAATTTCCTCTTTAAAGTAAGCTGCACTGTTATTGCAGTGCATATCAAAGCCTTCATCAAGCATTTTAACTAGAGTGGGGTCTTGTGTTATAGAGGCATTCGCTGAAACTTCTAAAGCTTGGTAATCTGATCCAATCCAGACCCAATCATCACTAGGTACAGCAATACACTTCTTTACAGGCTTACTGAATGGTGAACGTGAACTAGGCAATGCTAGTAAGTTAACTTTTCCACCACCACCTAATCTAAATGTCTTAGTTGCAAATAATCTAACTGAACTGTGAATCCTACTATCATCAGTACTGTGAGCTAGGAAGTTTTTAACAAAGTTTTTCTTTATAATTGCTCCACCACTATAGGTTAGTAAGTGTGTCAAGTAAGTGTGCAACTCTGTACCTTCTTGTACTTCTTTCTGTAATCTTTCTAATTCAGCTCTATTGAAACTATCTTCTCCTGTAGTCATAGATTTAGTATTTGATTTAATACCAAATCCTTTTTGTAAGATAAACTTCTTTTGTTGAGATGAACCTAGTGGATTAAACTCAAAGTCTAGCATAACTTTAGATACTTGGTTTTTAGCCGTTTCTTGAGATTTTTTGAACTTTTTTAACTTTGCTACTCTACCTAAATGACCTTCCACTTGTATAAAAACACAGTCGTAAGGATAGAGTGAACGTAGTCTTTCAAGGTCTTTATCTTTAATTGCCTGAGCTAGTGTAGGGTCAAATGTCTTAACAACTGTAGCTGACCAATTCTTAGCTTTACTTGGTAATACTTTATCTTTATATAATGTCTCTACAAATAGATTTATGTAATCTTGATTAGTAGATTTATATATCTTTACATTATCTATATCTACTGTTTCTAGGTACTTAGAAGAGGCTTCAGAGGCTTTACTACTTCTTAAGTTCTCCCAATAGGTTTTGACTGTTTCTAGCTTTCTAACACCATTCTCAGCTTCTTCTAAAATATCGTCTAAGTGTGTATCAAGTTTATGTACTTGGTCTAAGTCCAATGGAAGTCCATTGTTCATGAACTCTATAGTAATAGGTAGTAGTTTCATAGCCACATTCTTGTAGAACCACATTCTTGTGTACCCTCTATCTTTAGGTAGACTAGCAGGTAGAACATTCTCTATCTCTACTGATTCTGTAGCTTCCAATTCAGTTATATATTTAGAAAAAGAGTGTGATAAACTCATAGCATCAATTCCAGCATAGTATTGTAAATCTACATTGTCTACGTCACTGTACTGTAAATCAGTAATATCGTAACTTCCACCTTTTTCAGACCACATACCATAATCTTTTTTAGCTACAGTTTTCAGAGATATACTAGGTGTCAATACACTGTCGTTCAACATTACATAACTTATACCCAATAAATCTTGAGCATTTTTGATATGCTTACCTGTATTCCAGTGTACAATTCTATTATCAAATCCACCATTCTGTACAACAATGTTTTTATCTGTAGTAGTAATCCATTCAAACAGCCTCTTGTTAAACTTATAAGGTACAATGAAAGCTTCATTAGCTTTAACTGCTAAAGACCACATAATAACATTTGGTACTGTTTTAGCTTTATCTATAGATGTAGTTTCAGTATCATATGCTATGTATTTGTATTTTTCACTATGTTTAAGTACTTTAGTTAAATCTTCATCAGTTTCAACTAACCAAACTTTTACATTTAAGAATTGAGCTCTTACAGTAGCTATCTGGTCTTCTATATCCAATTTATGCAAGTCTATACCACTACCGTCATCTACTATATTAGTAGAGTCTGGTTGTAATCCTTTAGGATACCTACGTTTAAAAGTGCTAAATAGTTGTTCTATGTTAGATGTTCTGTTAAATTTTGGTTTCTGTTTTATAACTTTCTTGATTTATACTCCTTTATTGATGTTCTTGTTTAATCTGTTGACCTTGTATGCACACAGGTATCCCGTTTATTTCAGTATTATACTGACAGTACTGTAGGCATAGCGTAGGTTCTGAGTTACTCTTTACCTCTAATATCTCAGAGTAAACATTTAATGCAGTCTGTGCTTGGGATGCTGCTTGTAAAGTGTTGTGGCTTCCACCAGAACCATTTATTGCTCGTTTGTTAGTGCTTCCTGGTTTAACTATTTTATATACTGATGAAGATTTAGCTCCAGTAGTATTACTATTACATTGAGGTAAGTAACCACTTTCTTGGTAAGCTTCTATTCTTTCAAGTCTTTTAGTTAAGTATTCTTCTACTTTACTATGACTAGCTAATCTAAATTCTACTTCCATATTTTTACCTGGTATAGTAGTCTTATCTTTGAAGCTCCAATTGTTAAATATAAATGTAATGTACCCTACTTCAGATTTTAGGTCATATAACCAACTATAAATTGATAATTGACTTAAGAATTTAAAGATACTAGGGTAGAGTTCATATAAGTCTTCTAGTGATAAATCATAGTAGTCTGTACATAAGTCTAATTCTCTAAATAAATCTTTACCTGAGTAAACTGAAGTATTCTTCAAATCATAAACTACTCCATCTTCTATTCTATCTGCACCACCACTTATAGTCCACTTACCTATCTTTTTCTCTTTCCTATCTGGTTCAACACCTAGTATAGCCTCATGTAAGATACTACCATGTACACTGTTTTGTAAATTCAGTACATTCACATCAACTTTGTAAGGGTTTTGTAGTCTTCTCTGACCTAGTAATATCTGTTTATCACTACCACTAAATTCTGTAGTTGAGATTCTATTGAGTTCTCTTTTACCAGAATAAGCTTTCTCTGCTAGATTTATGTAGCTTAGTGCAATCCATTTAGGTATTTTAGACTCATCAAAAGTATATCTTGTTAAATCTGTCTCTTTTGCTATATTAGGTTTTTGGAATATGTTAACCATATCTATCCTTGTTTTGTATTATTTACCTCCTTGTTGGGAGGTAGTAACACAATCAAAGATTACAATTTCCATGAGTTAGTGTAGTATTTTTCCATTGCTATCCTTTATATTTCTCTTTTGTTATCACTATACTTTTAAAACAGTCTTCGCACAAATAGTCTACATACCATTTAAGCTCTCTTAGCTCTGGTGAGACTTCATGTGGATTGTTGTAGTGTATATCGTGTTCTTTTTCACTATCATAGCAACTATCACACATACCATCTCCACATCTAGCACACATAAAATGAGTAGATTCTTGTTTATCTGTACAGTATAGACACTTGTTCATTGCTATCCTTTATATACTGCAATTTGAGTACACTAGGTTCTGGAGTTCTTTCCAGTCTAAAATACCATTTTTGTATAGTTGTAGAAATTTACACTCTATTATCAGTGTGGCAAACTCACCTTTAGGTTTTAGTAGTTTAGTAATTTTACTTTTAAATACTCTATTAGTATGTCTAACTATATCTAATTTATAATCAAATCTTTCAATATCCTGGTAGTAGTGTAGGGACTGTAGCTCACTAGCGAAGTCACTCTCATAGTTATCTATTTCACTGTCTTGTTGTACATCACCAATCTTAAGGTCTGTACAATTGCCTACTTCTCCTAGGAACTCTTGTATGTATTTTATTGCCTCAATGGGTTCTACATCTACTAAATCTTCTGAACTAATTGTTGTTTTTATTTTAAAAGGGAAGTCATAAGATTTAAACTCTTCAGTAAAAATACCTTTAGTATACTGTTCTTTTTCAAACTCGTACTTCTCTTTCTCTTCTTTTGCTGTCTTCTCGTATAACTCATTAAATTCTGCTAATGTCATCTTTTTCCTTTTATTTAGTTGTTTTTTTTTCTAAAAAAATTAATAAGGGATTGTACCATTAGGTTCTGTCTCTATCAATCTTTCACGGTCTATTTCCTTACCTTGATGTAAATTAACTACTCTAATTACTGCAGCTTCATCTAGCTCTTCTAGGGGTCTTCCTGCTAATTCTGCTAAAGTAGGTTTATTTACCCATGCTGTAGTAGAGTAAAACCCTTGTTGATTGTATTCGTTCGCTTCATATTGTAATATCCACATGTTATTTCCTTTTCTCCTTTATATAATCCAAACTTCCCACCAATCTTCTTCTAATGGATCATCTGGATATAGCATATTGTCAACTTTTTCTACTAAAGCAATCTCTTTTAAACAATCTTCTTTACTTTCAAAACATTGTTCATAGTTATCTATGGCATATTCAACACCATAGTTTAAAATCATAGGTTCTGAGAAATAGTCGTATCTACCAGTCAACTCATTGTAGAAATCACATCCACCTTCACTCTCATAGTAATCTAGTACTTCTACTACAAATGGTAAATCTTCTATAGCTTCTACTCCTACTCCCCATCTACCATCTCCATGTATAGTTGCTACATTTCCTTTAAATTCTAATGTGTCTACTGATATAGGATTACTCCACATATCGTTCTTTTTCCAGAATTTCTTGAATCTTCTCTTGTTTGTTACTTCTACTTTGAAGTATAAATCTGACCAATTAGCCATTATCGTTTTCCTTTATTTAATTTGTATTGCATTGCATAGTCTATAATAACACTCCCTCTAACAGAAATTTTGTGAATGAAGGTGCCTCTCTAGTATAGTCTCCGGTATACTTGTTTAGGTACATACCGTCTTTCTTCACAATAGGATCCCCAAAGTCATCAGTACCACTAGTTATGTTTTTATTAGATGTACAATGTCTTTGACTGATTCCGTTACTTCTGAACTCCTTTGTACTTCCTTTTGTGTTCTGTTGTAACTTATAGTTAATAGCATAGTCTAATAGTGTAGTATCTTGTTGTCCGTTACTCCTCGATGTTGCTACATATAGTAGGTTTAGTGCTTCCGTCTCTTGTATTGTCCTGTCTTTAATAGTTAAGTCTAATAATTTAGCTTTAGGTAGTACATCTTTGTCTATATGAACTGTAGAGATTGTCATACCCTTAGTTGTGTATGATGTTGCTATCAAAGTCTTAGCAGCCTTGTACTGAGGCAACTTAGCATATTTAGTAGCTAATTCCATAGTCTCTTTTAACTTCCTACTACCTAATTGTATAACTATATTAATAGCTGACTGAATCTCTGAATGGTAGTGAAACTCTTCTTTAATATGAGATATTAGTGAGTTAGCTCTAGTTTTACCTTCAAAGTAATCATTTATCCCCCTATTAAGGAACTCGTAACGTGGATTGTAAACACCCTTCTTATTCAGATACATTATTACTTTAACTGCCTCAAATATAGATGCTACTGTTCTAGTGAGTCTATATGGTGTTTTTGTTCTATGTAACTCTACCATCCTAGATATTAGAGCAGAGTTAGACCTACTTAAGTAAGCTGTTAATCCATTGTCCACCCCACCATCAGTTCCTTTAAATTCAAAGTCTGGTTCTAAATATAGTCTACCAAATTGTTCTATTTTTTTAGCTACTTCCACTGTCACTCTAAATGATTTAGTCAATCTTAGAATGTGAGGGTTTTGGTCTTGTAGGTAGTTGAAACCATTAGTAGCTGATGCGAATGAGTACAACATTTGATGTGGATCACCTACACCTACCTTATGTTTAGCTTTTATTAGTTTAAATATCTCTAATACTACTGGACTAGAATCTTGAATTTCATCCAACATAAGTAACTTTAAGTCTAAATCTATTTTACCTTTACTTAGCTGATGATGGAAGTACTTCATATTAAAAGAGAAGTTTGAAGGAATCTTACAAGTGACCATCAGGTTCATATATTTCTTTATTAGCTCAATCCTCTTCATAGCTTTAGGTTCTGTTGCACAATATTCAGAAATACTTAAGTACTTACTCTGACAGAACTTATCAAACCAAAATACTACTTTTTCTTTGTCTCTCTTGCTTACATCTTTCTCATTTATCTGAGATGTACTAAAGTGTGGTTCAAATTTTCTATTACCTAGTCTAACTACATAATGATAAGCTAAAGCAGAAGAAGTAGACACTTTAACATTACTGTTAAACCTACCCCTAGCCTCAATTTGCATCTCTTTATTGAAAACTAAATATAAGCAATTCTTATTGTTATGTGCTTCTGCTACTCCTTCTAGTAATGTCGATTTACCACTACCTGCTGGACTAGGTACTAACACCATGTGGTGGGTTAAGCTAGCCTCCACTACAGCTTGTTGTTCATCTGTTAATCCCATTAGTCCCCTTAATTCTTTCATAAATCCATTGAGTTGCTTGAAATACAGACGCATACTCAGGGTCAGCTTTAAATAGTTCATACATAGGTTCATCGGTATCTTTTGTATTTAAGAACCAAGCTTCTCCTAATTTACTCACAATCTCTAGGTCTGAATTATCTTTAGTCCAAATTTTACATAAATGAGACAATTCGTAAACTGACATCATATCTTGCCATATTCGCTCTGACTCTATCCAATACTCCTCTAAAAAATTAGGTGAGTACTCGGATAGCTTTGGTATATAGTCTTCTTCAAGTTTAATACCTAACACTTCCTCCATTAAATCTTTACTAATCATCTTTATCCTTTTATTTAGTTTACCTAGAAATTAATCTAGGTTTTGTAGTCTTTCTAAGAACCACTCTTTAGTCTTCTTTCATTAAGTACTTGTTACTCACAGCTTTGAATGTAATTTTACCATCTACACTCTTATAGACCCTACCTTCAGATACTGTTTGAGGATTCATAGAGATACCTTCTACTCTTTTTAGTAAATCTTGTACTGTAGTACATTTTTTGAATATCTTAATACTTGGCTCTACAATAGGAACACTTAAGTAGTCTAACTTAGTAGTTTCTAGGAAGATTTTCCTCTCTGCAGGTGTTAAGTATCTTTTCTCTAAAATATTATACACATCAAAGATTCTGTACTCTGGTCTATCTACTTTCTCATGATTGCTTTGGATTTTAGTGTCTAGTAGTTCTCCTTGAATAGCGTAACCAAATGGTAACTTAGACTCTAAATCTTCTCTAATAGCTAGTTCCCAAAAGGTTGTAGTACTAAATTCAGAGGCTTTATCTGAATTAGTGAATAGTTTGAAGAAAGGTTTATCTTGGTATAGTTCTACATTCCTGGAACACACTCCAAAGTGAGGGATAGTGTATTTTCCTGTTTTAAATAATCTGATTACTCTTTGTAAGAAAGGTGTTTTATCAGTAGTCTTGTAGCAAGTCATAGAACTTCCATCTAACTTTAAGGTTTCTTCAAATTCCATATCTTGTAATTTGTCAAAGTACCAAGTTAGGTTTTGAATTCTCTCTTGGTCTGTCTTAGGTATCTCTGAAGGAAATACTCTTACTTTACTCGACTTTTGCACATTCTGTACGTTCTCAATACGTTCCCACTTTCTTACTTTAAGTAGTTCTGTTACTTCTAGGCCTAGCTTAGGTCTTTTGATTTCTGGGAACATACTCAATGGTAAAGCCAATCCTTGTGATAAAGTCTTTCTCAGCTTAATAGTTTTTAGTCTATATCCTTGAGCATTTCTAAATTCAGTAGTTTTACCTAAAAATGAGTATCTCTCTTCTATAGGTAAGAAACAATCAATTTCAAAAAATACGCACATATCTCCTACTTGAAACTCTCCTTTTTTAACGACTAACCCCCAACCATCTACAATTGCGTTTTCAATGAAATCTGCACCTTTAATAGGCAATAAATCTTTAATCTCTCTTATGGATACTAACTTTCTCTTATTGTTTTCCATTTATTTCCTTTACTTCTGTACCTACTACTTTAAATACAGGTTCTTTTGTGTTGTTATTTACTCTCAGAACTAAGTTACCCTCTATTTGTTTTGTCATAGCTCTAAGTGTAACCTTATAAGGATTCTCCATAAAGTACTTAAGAATCTCCTTACACCTATTATTCCATAGGGTAACATCTATTAGTGGAGTATCCTCTGGAACTTTAACTCTCATAATACAATCTCTTGTGATTGTAATTTTAAACATCTTGCCTACTACTTCATAGTCTATCATATTGTTTCCTTTAATAATTTTCTAATAACATCTCCATGGCAGAGTTTCTGGTTGTCTATAACACCCTTACAAAAGCATTTGAGTAATATATTATTCTTCTTCAATTCCTCTTTTAATGGGTCTAGTAGCTCCATATTCTGTCTTAAATAGTCTTCGTACATATTTATACATTCTACTAATCCAAACTCTTGAGCAGTGAAAGGATTACCTAGATTGTATCTCTTAACATCTTTATTCTTAGCTCCATTACGACCTATATATATAGGTGTATAACCGTCTAATTTATGATATATCATCCCTACTTTAATTTCATTCATAGGATCTTCTTATCTAATAGTTCTTGCGAACCGTAATCTATTTTACTCATATCTTTCCTTTATTTTACTTTTTTTTGTATCTAGCTGAATGGACTCGAACCATTCCTTCCTTCCTCAATCGTAAGAATCGGACTTACCAGTCTGTACTCTTCAGTACTCTGTGCTTCCGACATTAGCTAGTTGTGTAACCTACTCCCAGGTCCCTTTATATATTAGCTTAAGGTTTGTAGGTTTTATTATCTCTTTTGTATAGACTTGTGGGAACTTCATACTAGGGTCTTCAAATAGTTTAACTTCTTTATCCATTTTCACTTCCCAAATATCGTCATCATAAGTACTATCCCAAGGTAGTGTGTCACTCTCTTCCTTCAGTCTTAAGAAGACAACTGGTCCCATATTAGATGTATACCAACTCTCATAATGTAGTTCGTAGCACTCCCCTATTTGAGGGGTCAGTCCTTCTTTTAAAATGTTTTCTCTGAACTTCGGATTACTAGTGTGAAATGCTTTACCTTCCCACTTTATAGGATTAGGTTCAGGTAATTCTTTGAGCATTAAATTTCCTCAGAGTCTGTTACACCATAACTCCTATCCATAACTTTAAAGTCTTTTAATCCTTCAAGTCCATCTTCCTCTAGTAATGTTATGATGTAATTTTCAGCTTCTTCTTTACTATTTGCAGTTATCACTACTGAACCACTCTGCTCTTCATACACTCCAATTCTAAATGTTTTACTCATCCTAACACTCTTTTTAGCTCTTCAGATGAGATTGTGGTGCAACCAATTACAACTCTATCTTTATTAGCTTGTAATACTGTGTACCCATCTAGTTTCAAACCAATAATAGTTTTACCTTGTGTATATCTCTTATAGAGTAATCTAGCTTCTTTCTCTAGTACTTTAATATGATTGTCTGTGTATAGAAAACCATCTTTAATCTTAAGTCTGACACCTATAAAGTCTGGATCATACTTAGTCGTGTTTTCTTCTAAGAAGTTGGAGAGTTCTGTCTGTCTTCGTTCAAGATTAGCTAGATTGTATTGTCTACGTTTTTTAGCTTGTCTTTGCTCGTATACTCTAGTAGATTCTGCTATTTTATCTTTTAGTTCATTTTTATTTAAATTGATTAACTCTAGTCTTTTAGCTATATCTCTATATTCAGACTTTCTCTTATCATACTTAATGAAGTGAAGATAGTTGTAGAGTTTGTCTATAATTAAAACAATCTCATCTCTATAATCTCTTACTCTAGCTTTAGCTTGTAATCTTAGTAAGTCATCTATCTCATCAAGTTTATATATAATGTTATGCGTTGCCATACCACTTCTTCTATAGTAGATAGTATAGTCGTAAGGTATAGCTTCTAGTAAACTATCATAGTGTTCTCTTGAAGTGTTTGAGTTCTCTCTAGTATCTTCATACATAACTATATACTTATCGTCTCTGTTTATGTGAGCTAGTTTTGTTTCATAGCTGTAGATTAAGTTCTCTTCATACCACATCTGTCTACCAGTAAATCCTCCTGGACGATTACTAGTTACCCAGACTTGCCTGTAATCACTACCATCTCTAGCTTTCTTACCATACACAAAATCATGTGCAAGTTGTTGTGTTCTAGCACTCATTTAACTTCCTCCAATTTCTTACATAATAAAAACTCTACATTTTCTTCTGAATAACTCAACTTCTTACTAATGAATACTGTTTTAGTTCTAATAGTTTCTTGTGAGTGTTCTTCATCTGTTTTAGGTTTAGTGTAGTCTTGTTTCTTAACAATAGTTCCATACTTAAATCTCTCTTCAGTTTCACTCCAATCATTACCAGTAGTTTCTTTACAGAACTCTACCATCTCTTGACCAGTCTTATTTAGTAGACTTTTATGTGAGCAATAAGCATAGGCAAATTGAGAGTAACTATTCTTAGTGCAATCGTGCATTCTCCATAGTACAGAGTTAAACGCTTCTGTTTCATCAGGTACTCCAAATACTCTACAATCAAACCAAGCTTTTCCAACTTTTTTAGTGTCTATAAGTTTCCAATAGCCTAAAGTATCTTGCATCTCATCTAACAATCTCTCTGCATCTATATAGTCAAGTGAACGTTTTATCGTATCTCTTCTAGCTTTTACTTGTGTAGCTAGAATCTCATTAAACTTCATAGTAGTAAATGCTGAGATTAGACTAGACATTTTTTGAGTTCTACCTCCAAAGATTTGATTGTTAGTAGTATCTTCACAAATATTGTTTAAGTGTCTACCATAGTTAGGTGGTATAACTAACGTAATTTCATCACTTTGTGTGTAACCTACGACAGCATTAAACTCTTTAATTAAAGCACTTGTAATCTCTCTAAATGTATCAGATAGGATAGTATCAAAAGGTCTTTTAAATCCTTTAGTAAATCTGCTAAATTTATGACCATCAATCCTTACAATAATATACTCATTATATGGTATTCTCTGTTCGTACTCACTTTCATAAGCTTTGATTCTTTCACCAAATTCATCTTTATTTTTCACTTAACTTCCTCTACTTTCCATTCACTTATTGAGTTTAAATTTACATAAACCTCTCTACCATCTGATAAACCAGGTTCAAAGTCTAGTGGATTAGCTTCATATTTCTTAATAGCTAATTGCTTAGCTTCAGCTTCATCTTTAGCTTCTACTAGTACAGGTACAAGTTCTGTAGTATCTACAAGTACATCAAGAATAACTTTGTACTCTTTAGTTGCTACTGTTTTCCACTCCTTTGTAAAATGTGATATTAACTCTCTTTCTGTCTTAAAGTAAGGTTTGCAGTATTCTATGTACTTAACAGACACTAGTTCTGTAGGTTGTACTAGTATACTGGTGAACTCTTTTAAAGTGAGGTATTTACTATCAAATTGTTCTCTTAGTATATTCCATACTTCATCTATAAGACTATAGAAGAATGTTCCATTAGGTTCTCCCATAGTAACAAGTAACTCTCTACCTATATAAGGTACTGAATCTTCTGACAAAGTGCTATAATCATCATCATAAAACTCTAAACCTAGCTTGGCTTTAGTTATTGACTCTACTAGATAATCTTTGTCAATAAACACTATATTACCATCTACAGTAATATAAGCTAGTATAAACTCGTCTAAGTACGAGTAACCTGAGTTACTTATAATATTCTCTTTAATTCCCTCTGAAACTGTGTCTACATCTAGTGTTAGATATTTTCTGTCTATCTCTATTTTCATTTCTTTCCTTTAATTTGTATTACTTAAGTAGTTTAACTACTTAAGTTTGTATTTGAGTTTTAGTGCTTCCCATAGAGACTTGACTAGATACTTAATATCTTTACTTGTCACATCATTTATATCTATTGTTCTAACTATAAATATGTAACTCTCATTATAAATCTCTTGAGCTAATTCCCATATACCAAAATCATCATACTCCATTTCTTCTTCTAGGTCTACTACAGTATAGTTAGGTAATACCCAAATTTCATCAGAGTCTTCAGGTTTAGTAAGACTAAACTTAGTCATACTAAACATATCACCCCATTTACCTACTAGGTAAGCCAATATTATATAACCTTCTTCTAGTTCTACATAAACTATAGATTCAGTAAATGTACTATTATCAACTTTGCTTGCCCAACCATCTTGTACTACAGCAGTTATAGATTTATACTTACCTATCTTACTCTCTAGTTTCTTTAAATCTTTCTTAAACTGTTCTAGCATCTGGTACTTCCTCATCTCTTAAGTAGTTGTCCATCTCTTCTTCAGAAGTTGCTTTATCTATATAATAAGCATCAAAATCTATTAGTCCATCAGGACCCATGTAATCGTCTAACTCTCTCATTTTACCTCTCTTAGGTCTGTTATAGTATAAGTACCACATACTATACTAGGAGCTTTAAGACTTGAAGCTAGTGTAGTTGGTTGTATTAATTTAGCACATCCATTATCTGCAGATTTAACTCCCTTTGAATACACATAATACATCTTTGATGGTATATCAATCTCGTATGTGTACCCTTGCCTAAGCAACTCTGCTTTAGTGTCCGACCATTTCTGGCAACTATTCAGTCCTACTATTAGTAGTATGGTTAGTATAAGTTTTTTCATTCTTTTTCCTTTAGTTTATCTTCTATAGTACGCTCAGTAGCTTTTAATACTGCTTCTAATTCAGTATCTCCTGTGAATAGGTGGAATCCACTGTTACAATGACCTACCTCTGTTATACAACATTGATACTCTATGTTTTGAGGTTTTCTACCCATAACTCTGTCGTGTCTATTGTTTAAAAACTTAGATTTTCCTGAGGTTACTGTAGTTTCTGATAAAAAACTGTTTTCTATCACTTCTTTTGATTTAGTTATAACCTCATACATCCACTCTTTACATAATCTAACTAGAGTATCTGTATTAATTCTACCTTCAAAATCACCGAAAGCTGTAGGATAGTTCCCATTCACCCAAGTTGTTTTATTGTAATATACATAGTCATCTAGTTGCTTAAAGTCTCTTACTTCAGTATCTAGTACTATTGTTAGTAGTTTATTGTTTATCACGTATCTTCCTTTTATTATATGTCTATCTTTAATGTTCCACATTTAGGACAAGCATAGATAGTTTCGTTACTCTCACCATTTCCATAGTAATCAACTTCTTCTAACTGAAAGTTTATAGTAGAATTACTCATCTTAAAATCTTCATCACCATTCTTAAAATCTGGAAATTCCTCAAGCTTCTGCTCTAGTTCCCAAGTATCCCAATCATGTATCCTCTCATAACCACATACACATCTCATCTAATACTCCTCAGTATTTACTATATAGTCTTTATACACTTTACTAGTGTAGTCTGTCTCTACTCCTACTGAGTAGTTACCTAAATCAACATAACACCCATCTTCATCATAAGATTCTGCAAGAAAACCATAAACATCACAGCCAAAATAATGTGCTAGTAGTTCATCTTTCCTACCCAGTGTTATTCGTATGTAACAATATTCATACACTTTATTTAGTAGGTCATCTTTATCTTTATATTCAAACTCAATCCTTACCTCTTCTTGGTATTGTTCAATCTCTTTACCATCTAATAGTACATAGAAGTCTGAGTCTGTACCTATTGTTAATAATGCTCTTTTCATCTTAATCCTTTTATTTGTATTCTCTAGTAAGTTTTATCTTACGGATAGCTGTCTATACCTCATCTACTTACCCATTATTCTTAGTAGATTTTGGTACTTACTCTCATACTCTTCAACTACTTCACTAAATGTAGACATTACTTTTACTAGTTCATCTGATATAGCTCCTGTCTCTCTATTTCTCATGTAGTCTGTACTACTACCACTCTCAATATCTTCTATTATCTTATCTACTGTCATCTACTTCTCCTTTAATTTTTTCTATGTTACCAACACTCTGAGCATAAGAGACTAGGTTAGGTTCCCCATCTGGAGTAACTACCTCTATATGATGAGCAAATCCTACAGAACACCAATCTCTTGGACCTCTGATAAAGACCTTACATTCAGGTCTACTAGTCTTCTTTAGCTTAACCTCTTCTCCTATTTCGTATGTCCCCATCTACCTCTCCTTTGTTTATTTACTTACTACCTATCTCGTCTGTAACTTCTTCTTTGCTGTGGTCTAATTTTACATATAGACTTTTACCTAGGTTAGATTTAAAATCCTCTAATTTCCCCCAAATAACACTTTGTAAGTCACAAAGTAGATTAAATAGTTTAATATCTTTAATTTTATTGTTTACTAAGTGTATCTTGTATGTAGTTATGTCTATACTAGGGACAGCTTCGGTTATCTCTTTTAACTCACCTATATGTCTGTACTTTCTAAAGTACATTTCATTAATAGCTTTTACCAGTGGTTTAGTATAATATTGATTTCTCATCTATTTCCTTTGTCTATTGATTTACTTAACTTTTATTTTTTTTTGCCTTACTCTATAGAAATTGTATATTCCAGTTAAGGCTCTAAGTTTATCACACTCTCTTACTCCATGCAGTTCAAACTTCTTATAGATTTCTCCAGTTATAATCTCTTTGTGGATTATGTACAGTAAGTCTTCATCTATTTTCATCTCTTTAAGAGTACCTAGTATATCCCATATAAATTGCTTTGCTTCAGGACCTGAACGCAGTCTTTCTCTCTCTTCTCTTCTAGCTTCTTGGTTAAACTTTACCAGATTACCATTCCCATCATAAAGTTCTTCATACTTTACTGTAGCATTTACTTCTTCTTGTCTCTCAAATAACCATTTAAAAAATCTCATCTATTTCTCCTCTGCCATCTTCTGTTTAAATCGCATGAACTGTTGTTTTGTTGGTTCTTTATCTAAGAACAAATTCCATTGTTTTTCATTTTTTAACTGAACCAAACCTCTAACATGATAAATCATACCTTTTTTAAATCCGTAACTCTCTATGAGTTTTTCTATCTTATGAATTATGACTAATTTGATCACATTTGGGTTATCTTTCTCCCAATCTATAAGAGGTACGTAGTCATTCATATTAGGTACTACTTTTACATTATCTAACTTATTTAATGGTATGTTAGACAATATAGAAAACTTCTTATTTTTGAATATTTTTAAAGCTTCTAAGTACAACTCTTGCTGATTCTTTACCTTAAGGTACTTATATGTTTTTCTACTTAGTTCATTCACTATTAGTAAAGCTTGTTTCTTTTCTTTACTGTATAGTACCATAATAGTATTTTGTTGTACTTCATCTTTGTACATTTCAATTATTTGACTAGGTTGAGATGTCACAGTATGTAAAGTGTACGTTGTCCTACAATTACACTCTGGACAAGTCATTATCTTTTTAATTGTGCCTATGCTGTCTGTTGGTATTTCTTGAGTGTATATGTACTTCCAAAAAGGTAGTGCAATCTTACAAGGAGTGCCTTCTACAGTAAAGTCTGTTTTAAACTCATCTTCTGTTAGAGAGTACGAAGGTTTACCGTCACAAACTATAAAACTATCAGGATTAGGTAAACAGGACTTCATACACTCAAATCTAGCTATCGAGTTTGGTTCAAACTCAAGGCACTGATCTTTGCAAGATTTCTTCTGTTTTCCATACTCAGAGTAGTCCGAGAATGGATTTAAAGCTCCTTGACCAATAAGTTGACCTGTTAGGTCTATAACTGTAGCTTCCTTGTCTGGCAAGTATGTAGAACCTCTTAACATGATTTGTGCTGCTAATGAGTGTATAGGTGTTAACAGACTGTAAATAATCATGTTTGTTGTTGGACTGTTCCAACCTACAGCAAGACCCCTGACATTCAGTATTACTCCTGTAGTACAACTATTGTACCCTTCTAAAGCCTCTCTTTGTTCTTTAACTGACCTTTTACTGTGGTAAATAAACACATTACCTAAATGATGTAACTTCTCATAAATCTCTTCAGCAGTATCAATAAAATTTATATAAAGTGCAGCTTTGTGAGTATTCACTATATCATTTGATACAACATAATCTACTGCCCTAAGCACTAATCCATCTTTAGCTATAACTTGTCTGACAGACTCTTCAGTATAATCCCCAGTGGATTTCTTTTTCAAGTCTCCTGAGAAGTTCCCTATAGTGTCATGTGTTGAAAAGAATCTCGTAGGAGCTAACCATTTATTTTCTATCATAGATTGCACTGTTATAGGTCTAATCCAATTATTCCAACCTTCAAGTAATTTATTTTTAGCTGAGATTGGAGTTGCAGTTAAACCAACAATAGTTGGTACTATATCTTTTAGTTTCTTAACTGTTTTAGTATTAGCAAACTCTTGGCATTCATCAAATATCACACAATCAAACTCAGAGTAATCTATCTCTCTTCTTTGTATAGTTTGATAACTAGCCAGAAATACATTCTTTGAATGGTCATAATCTTTACCTGACAGTATCCATGAGAAATTATCTTTAAAATATTCCTCAAATTGGAGAATTATTGTCCTCCTACCACAGATAAGTAAAACTTTCTTATCTGAGAAGTACTTATCTATAATAAGTTTAGCTATAAAAGACTTACCTGCTCTTGGGAATAAAACACAAATATTGCTTGTGTTTAGCTTAATTTGATTTACGGTATCAATTTGATATTGTCTTGGTACTAAATTCATAGTTCTTTATCCTCTTCTTTTAGTATATCTTTTATGAAGAACTCTTTATCTGAATTAAGATTGTTCAGTTAATCATTGTTTCTCTTTACATACTCTTCGCGACTGTATCCAGCAACTTTATGTCCCCACTTGTCTATAAAAGGATCTTCTAAACTATTCAAAGATCTTTCTCCGTTTTCATACTCTTTGTATTCTTTTGTTTTTACTGACACACCTGTACCAGCTCTAGTTTGTTGGACAGCTATACTATTCCAAAAATCATCTACACAGTTACCCATTTTAATTCCTTTTTTTTTTGCTCTACTGAGCTTTTCTCTTATTACTAATTTTCCTATATATCCTATCATAAGCACCTAGGTTCATGTAGTACCTCCTGTAGAAGCTACAACTAAATTCTCTTTAAAGCTATCTAACCTGTATAAGTCCATCTGCTATGTAGAACCCTTCAAATTCTCCAACATTCCACTGAGCTTCTCCATGTTTTTCATTCCACTCTTCTACTGTAAAGTATGGTGGTCCATAATCCATAGCATCTCTGTAGATCTCTTCTAAGTCCTCTTTCATTTCTTTAGTCATTGTAATCCTTTAATTTAAACTCATGTTCTCCACAAAAGAATCCCTCAATGAAGTACATCCTACCTCTTGGTCTTGGACAACCATTCCATGCACCTTTAAGGTCTCTATCTTCGTCTATACCACAAATACCCCATTTACTACAAGTATCACAAGATATGTTGTTCTCTTTTGCAAACTCTTCTAGTGTCATCTACAATCCTTTAATTTCTATTAATTTATCTAACTCTAATACTTCTACTTCTTCGCCTGAGTATTAGTGTTTCTCTATTATTCTCATAGCTTTAAGTCCCATTTAACCTTGTTATACTCTTCTTTTTCAAGTAAACTATAAAAATCTGATGTAAATACCTCTGCGAGATTATTAATATCAAATTTGTTGAATTGAATTCCGTTTGTACTTAATATAAACTCACCATCACTAAATCCTACTTCTGCAGTAGACCAACCTGATGTATGTCCATACTTAATCTTATGAAAGAACTTCTCTCCTTGTAGTAATTTACTAATAATCTCTTTCTTATCTGTGTAAACTACTCTTGAGTATAGGTCTTCCATTTCTAGTCTCTTGATGTCTAAACAATCTTCTCTACAATGTCCTAAGTCTAAACTATCTTTTATGTAGTCAGCCATATCTTTATATGTACTCATATCTTTTCCTTTAATTTTAAGTTAGGTAGCCTTAACTACTCCTGTATATCCTATTGTACCTAGAAATACGTTCTTTAATAGTTTTCATTTTTCGTACCTTGACAATTTGTTTTAAGCTAGGTTCAAATTCACTACCACATCTTTTTAAATATTTAATATGTTTTTTGAAGCTATCAGGATATTGTTCAGTACCATAGTTGCCTTTTTTCAGTTCAGAAATGAGCAAAGTTATATAGATTCTATTATGTGCTATACACCATTCTTCAGCTACCCTAAGATTATTGTATTTTTCTACAGCTTCTAACTTTTCATTAAATGTACCTTCTACAATTATTTTTAGAAAGTCATATATGTGTTGAATTGCTCTATTTCTGTGCTCATCTCCCTTTGTCCTCAAAGGAACAAAAGAGCTTACCCAGTATAAATCTACACCAAGGACATCCTTATTTTCTTTGATATAGCTAATTAATTTATTTTTCTCCATAACTAATATCCCTATACACTAATGGTTCTATACTATCTATAGTGTACTCCTCACCTGGGTAAATTTCTAGTGTATCTCCATCAAACTTAGCACCTACGTACTTAGGGTAGTTTTCCCTTAAATCTTTATAAGCTTCTTGTCTAAGAAGTTCTTTACTCTCAGATATTGCTATAAGCATACTTGTAGGTACTCCTACATACTCTCCATTTTGTGTCAATGTATACATTGTTATCCTTTATATTCTACTGGTTCATCTTCCCAGTCTAGCTCTCTACCTAATAGTTTGGTTATTGTACCTTTAGGTAGTTCTACTGCATTAATACAAGATCTACCTTCAAACCAAGTCTGCTCTCTCACAGGTTCTTTGTCATAAGTATATTCTGAGCCATCTTTATCTACTGCTAACCACATCTTTAATCCTTCTTTGTTTTTCTGTATCTATACTAGTACACAATTTGTAAAATTCATTATCTGGCATATTCTCTAAGTATAATTGGTCTATCTTATCGTAAAGTAGTGTAACCCATTGGTTTGTTAATTCCTCGTTAAGAGTTGATCTATATTTCATAAATTTACCTCTACAGTCTTCGCCAAACGCTGTGTCTATCCTTATTTCTAGTTTATTTGCCATTTTCATCCTTTTAATTTTATGTCCACTACCACCAAGGGTAGTAGTAATACTTTTTTGTTTCATCCCAGTTATCTAGTATATCTTCTACTTGTGACACATCTTCACCGTCTCTTTTAATAAATTGATATACTTTAATCATATCTCCATGAGTAAGCTCTGTCTCTTCTACATTATCAGCACCAAACTCTCCACACATAAAGTTATTAAGGTTGTGGTATTTTCTCCAGTAAGCTTCTTCTGTTGTTAGTTCACTTATCTCTCTTGAAGCTTCATTAAACTCTTTTATTTTAGCTCTAATATCTTCTGGTAACATATAGTCTTTAGCTATTTCTATAAACTCTTCTGTTATCTCTTCTTGATTAGGTACAGTCTCAAATATATCTCCAAATTGTGAATAGTTATTGAACATCTCCCATTGCATAGCTTCACTGCCTCTGTTACCATAAGAGTATATTCTTACTAATCCAATTAAGTATGTTATGGCTGACTCATCTCTAGTATCTGTTAATATGTCTTTATACTTATCTGCAAATACCTCTAATCTTTCAGTTGCATCGGTGACGTACTCTAAGTGTACATCATCTACAGCTTTGTGAATTACTTTCTCTAACTTCTTAATTCTTGCTGATAATCTCTCTTGTTTAACTCTGTTTATACTATTTATATTTTGATCTAAACCCATTTTCTATCCTTTTAATTTGTTATTTTGTGTGTCTACACACTAAAGGAACTGTTCTAAGGTTCCTCTGTCTATAGACTTCTTGTAACTAATTCTTAGTTACCAAGTGTACATTGTTTTACTATCTCCATTTTAATCTACCTTGTGTAGCTTGTGGACTATGAAGGACATTTACTTGACCTAGTTTGGTTAGTTTCCCTTAAACACTGTGATTTCTACCTCGTGCGAGAATACTGGGAAGTCTTTAGTCCTATAAATAATGGAACCTTTTCCTGAAATAGGTACTAACCCAATTGTATCCCCTTTATTGTTTACTTTATCAAGTACCATAAATAGTTTATCTTGTGCATCATCTCCTATAGCATCTTCAAAAGATGTGTTAAAGAATCTAACTACTCTACCTTGTACTACTGTTCCTAATAACTCTGGTTGTCTCTCTGTTGTTGTTCCTGCTTTAATTTTTGCCATTGTCGTTTCCTTTAGTTTGTTTTTTTTTGTGGTTCAGATGAGATTTCTACTCACAGTACACTTTACATACCTTAGTGTCGCCTTTTGTTATTCAGACCACTGACCCTTGTGTTAGATTCTATTATTTCTGGCTTCTTAACTCTCCATACACTATTTTATAGACTCAGTGTTGTCTATGGTATGCTTTAATCATTGTTAGTACTTACCAGTTATAGTTAGGGTGACTGTATGTTATGCCATTAGGTTCATAATAACCTCCTTATTTAAGATTATTTAGTTTAAATAGCACTTTTAAGTACTTAGCTACAGTTGCATCCATAATACCTTGAATTGAGGTATCTGTCCTTTCTATGGCTGTGTATCTATATTTCTCTACCCTAGTCAGGTGACCTCTAAGTAAGGTACTAATGTCTTTACCTTTAGTCTCTTCTGTTAAGATAGGGACATCTAAACATACTCCATGTCTACCCATGTACGCTTCTGCTATAGCATCTGTACAATCTAGTATAGAGTCATAAAACTCTTCTAAAGCTCTGTGATTAGCATCGCTCTTAGTCTTCAGATGTTCTCTGTGACTGACCTCTCTTGATAGGAACAATGTCCCTAGTAACTTTTCTATTGTCATATTAATCCTTGTTTTGGTTTTGTATTATAGCATAAGCTAGTTATCTATATACTGTAGAGGTATTATAGTTATTAGACATTACTTAAGTTCTAATAGTAGTTGTCTGTAACTACAGATACTTCTATTGTTAATGTCAGCAATCAACTCTCTTAGCTTAGTATTTCTCTCTAGTAACTTCTCTCTAGTAGCTAATACAGAGTCCCAGATGTTCTCTGGAGTTGCATCGACTTTAAATATAGTTGTTTGCAATTCTCCAAATATCTTAGTTCTTAGTAATCTACTAGTTGTCTTAAAGTACTCACTATCTGAATCCATATCAGCCAACATAGTAAAACTTACTTTATTAAACTCTTTAACTAGTTTTTTACCTTCTTCTCTTAGTTGGGTTTTAGTTAATTCTACTGGAGTTTTAGATTCAAATACAAATATCTTACCTTTATAGGTAATTGTATTATTTTTAATCGTTACAGATACAGATGGTTGTTTATTCCCTAACCAAATATTTAAAGTTGATGGAGATACTCCAAATGCTCTAGCTACTTTACTTATAGAACAGGTTTTATTACCTCTATTCAATCTCTTATAGTCTTCAGTTACTTTTTTTCTGAACTCGTCTGTGTATTTATATCCGTTACCTATTTTCATATTTCATTCCTTTATTTTAAAATTTGTTGAATAGCATAAGCTAAAACCTCAACAACCAATTAAGGTTGCTTATACATATCTAGTTACTGATTTAATCTTACCACCAGCTACTACTGTGTGTTCTACTACCATCTTCATACCCTTAGTAGTTCTTCTAGTTGTTCCGTTAGCCCATTTACTATTTCTATCTCTGTTACACGTACTAATTACTTTTGTTGTCATGTTATTTCCTTATATTTTATTGTTGAATAGTTCTCACTAAAACCTCTTAACTCTTAAAGTTCTATTATAGTTCCTACTGGACCTAAATTTTGACAGTAAACTCTATCTACTATACCAGACTTCACATATCTGATAACTGTCATATAATAGACTTCATTATAGCAAGTTCTTAGATACGAGTTGAGTGTTTGTACACTCATCACTTCTATTTGTGTACTAAATACTTGAGTAGATAGTGCTATTGCCAATATTATTGCTTTCATCTTTATTCCTTTTATTTAATTGTTTTGTACTTAAAGTACACCTCTAATCTCTACACCAAGCTATAGACTTTGATAATGAGTGAGTCTTAATTTCTTTACTCCAATCACCATTGCTTAACCAATTCTTTAACTTAGCTCTGTCTGTCCTATTAGCTAGTTTTTTACAAGGTTTCTTAGCTCCTATAGAGTAAATCCCTGTTCTATAGTGTACTGGTCTACCATACATAAAAGCCTTGTAAGAGGTATCTACTGTACAGTAATCTCTGCCTCTGTATGGTTTAACTTCAACACTTTTAGTTCCTATTTTATGTAATGGTGTAAACCTATAAGGTTCTTGCTTTCTATGGTAATAAGCTCTATCACCATTTAAAGCCCTCCATTTATCGTCATAATACATAGCTGGTATTGTTACTGTATAGTCTATGTAGTTAATAGCTAATAACACAATGTCAACCATTATCGTTTTAGATTCTGGTATGTCACTAGTCCAGATAATTTCATCTTCATAGTGAAGTACACCTTGTGTCTTTCTTTTAAAGTGGTAGTTACCTTTATCTTTTAATAAGTGTTTAAAGGTTTGTTTCCGTCTGGTAATACCTTTACGATTTAATCCACCTATCTTATTCTTCCATAATCCTTGCATCTTTACTCCAAATTATATTGTTGTTTTACCATTTCTATAGTGTATTCTCCACTATAGTTCTCTAGTAGCTCTTGTCTATACTCTACTGATAGGTTGTCATTGATTATTTTGAAGAATTTATCTGAACTATTTACTAAGTAGTACTTATGTCCTATAGCTTCTAAGTCTTTCTGTACTTTTACTTGACTAGGTGATTGACCTTTACCGTCAGCTATTGATGGGTTCTTTAATTCTATATGTAGCATTTTCATATCAGGTAAGTACACCTTTAAGTCTGAAGACCCCTTAATACCACCTTGACCATAAAAATCTGACATAATCTTAGCTTTCTGAACTTGTGTCATTGGACTAAGGTTAATTCCATTCCAAGATGATTCAATCATTAATGGACTATACATAGTTTTGAAGTGTTGGACTATTGATTGTTGTAGTAATGCTTCTGTCACTTAGTAAGCACCCCAAAGATTTACTAACTCTTTTACTGCCGTTACTTCGTAAATATTACCATCATCCTCAGTTCTATAGACTACTCTACCATCTGGTAATTCCTTTTTATCATAAAAGACAATGTTGTAATTAGGGTTTTTACCTCTTCTAATGTATAAATCTAGTGACCTACGGTCTACATATACACTAGTAACTTTCTTTGTAATATCTTTACCATCTTTAAGTAACTTAAGAACTCGATATTTAGTTCTATCACTCATCGTAACAGGTACATTAAGCTCTGTTAACACTTCTTTCATAGTATCTTCTGGAAATCTACTACACTGGCTTACAATTGCTTGTAGGGTATCAAAGCTAAATTTATCTACTTTAGAGTAGTACTCTAGTAATTCTTCTTTGTTAGTATCTGTAATCTCTGTTTCAGCTAAGTACTCGTTCACTACTTCTAGCTCTAGTTTAGTATATTTGAAGTGGTAATAAGCTCTTCCAGGTCTATTTAAAATATAATCGTTTATGCTATTAGAGTTGTTCTCAGTAAAGATGTATAACTTCTTACTTGAGGTTGTACCATCTAGTAGAGATAACAAATTCTCTTGTTGCTTATCATAAATCTTAGCAAACTCATCAAATAGTACTACACAAACTCCTAGAGAACTAATGAAGTCATTAAATACTTCTCCATAGAATTTAGACTCTACTAAGATAATTGGTATACCTTCTTCTCTCAGCTCTTCTGCAATCCCAATCATCAGTTGAGTTTTACCTACACCACTATCACCTGATAATAATACACCAGTAGATTTTTTTCTATCTTTGAATGTTGTAATAATCTTACTTTGCCTACCTTGAATACCATACATTTTTTTAGGTAAATTCTCTTTATAATTGTCTTGTATTAAACCCAAATAATACTCGTCTACTTGTTCATTATACTTTACAGTATAAATCTTATTAGGCACTTCACTTACCAAACTATTTGTATCAATCTTAACTACACCTACTGTAGTTCCACCTATGTTAAACTTTGTTTCTATCATTTTATTCCTTTTAATTTAAGATAGTAGACCAAATACTACTATAACTTTACGGTTGTCGCTAGGTGTTTCACAAAGCTAAAATTTAATCACTCCGATGGTTTTATTGAAAGGACTTACATATCTCTAATGCTACCAACTAGTCTTTTATTGTTTGTAAGAACTCTATAGGAGCTACATTAGTATAATGTACACCATACTCTGAGTAATGTTTCTTCACTATCTCATTATAGTAGTTATACCTTACTACTATATAGAACTGACTGACTGTATCTGTGTTGTACATCACACAGAATTTATCGTGTACAGGTTCCCATAAAGTACATTCGTACTCTAAGTCTTCCTCTACAGCTTGGTATGTTTCATTAGTTTCTATATTTGTTATCCAATCTCCTAGTCTAAATTTAGGTTCTGCTGGTTTTATACGATAGCAATGAGGTTGTAATCCAAAAGTAGGCTGTGAAGTAGCAATGTCTATCCAATAAGAACCATCAGAGTCTAAGCCATCAAAATCTTCATCATAAAACATTGCTTTATCTACTTGTATCACCTTACCTTCTGCTAAAGCTTTTCTAAACTCAACATACTTATCGTTGATAACTACTTGTAAATCTGTATAAGGTAGGCTCCAATAGTCAGTGGTGTTTTCTTCCCATTCAGTATCAACTACGTTAGATAAGTACCATACAGTCATTCCAACGTTACCCTCAGAACCTTCTATAATTCTGTATCTGAACCATACAGAACCACCATTAACCAAATAGTCAAACTCTTTCTTATACTTTTTAACTAATTCTAAATCTAGCATTACAATCCTTCTGTAATAGATTTAATTAAGTCTTCAGTACAACTAAACACATCTTCTTGTTGTCTTGTTGTAAGTTTAAGTTCCCCATTCTCTAATGTATAGAGAATTCTATCGTCTTCTCTCTTAATACCTATCACCTTTACTTTCTTAACCTTATTCGTACATAAGATAAACACTTTTTGGTCTATATCAAACTTTACATCACTTAACTTTTTCATTACTTTCCTTTAGTTTTGTTTTTATAGCTTCTAACAAATACAATATCTCTGATATTAGTAAACTTAGGTTTCTTTACTTGTCTATAGTCTTTACCAATACTCCAATATTCCCCTAAGTCTGCTTCAAACGTTATATCTATTTTATAGCTATTATTCTTAGGTATAAATCCTTTTAAGGACTCCTCATTTATCCATGCGTGATCTCTTATCTCTTTATCACAATCATCAAAGATATTTATTAGCTCAACAACAGGAGTTTTCTCACCATTTAACCATATCTCTCGATGATTGTGACTCACTGTGCCTCTAAACATCTCTTTCCTTTTTTATTTGTATTCTCTCAGTTCTTCTGCTGTATCAGCCACTTTATCTAAGATAATCTGGACTCTCTCATCTACTCTTCTATTGATCTCATCTTCTATATTCTCATACCTCTTTCTCCAGTGTTCCATAAAAATTTGGTACTCTCTTTTTATAAACTCATGTAAATCTATTGGTTCTATAGTAAATCCATTTATTGACAACTCTACCATGTAATTACCAGTGTCTTTGTACAGTTCTTTAGGGTCATACTTAGTTTTGCCTAAAGAGTCCATAATAATCTTATTAGCCCATCTAGTGTCACTTTCTACATTGAACATCTCTTCAAATGTTATCTCTGTCATTTTATTCCTTTTATTTAGTATCTAAGTAGAGTTACCTACTTAGTTTATCTCTACCATATTCTCGTAGTAGTCCTCATTTTTATAACTATAGTACTTACCTTTTTCAGGTATACTCCCTAACCATTCCAAGTCTAAGACTCCATCATCAAATAGTGTAGTATCTGAGTAATCTTCCCAAGATTCATCATAATCATAATCCCATTGCTGTCTATCTGCCTCTGTATGGTCTATATCACTAAATTCATCCATCCAATCATCCTCAACGTCTAACACAATGGAATATTTAAACTCTCTCAACTCTTTATCTGAATAAATATCTTGGCTTGTCTTAGGTTTGTGTGTCCACCTTCTCTGTTCAGTCCAAGTAACGTCTTGAGAGTGTTTCTCTATTTCCAACCACTCTAACCTTTTAACTGTATTAGAATCTATCCTAATGTCTTTTAGGTAGTATTTAGTATCTAACATCTCTCCTCCGTATGGAGTTGAACTATTTAAGAAAGTCTCTTCTTCTATAGTTACAAATTGGGGTAGCCCATCTATTAAATATGGTTCTACTTTAGTTACTTCTGCACCATTGTTATACCATTTCCACCTAAAGTAGTTATTCAAAGAATAGTGTTCATCCTTCCACCAATCCCTAGCCCAAAACTTTCTTTGTTGTTTTTGGTCGTTGTAGTAATCATTATGTTTACTATTTAAGGCATTCATCTCATACCATCTTGAGCCCCACTCATCATAAGGTAAAAAAGCATAGTCATATAAATGACCTTCCCATTTTGTAGTTCTATATGCTAATATCTTATGTTCTATAACTACATCAGACTCTACTCCTCTCTTCCAATCATTTTCTTTACCTATAACCTCTACAGTTACTAAGAATATTTGTTTCTCAATGTACTCTGACTTTATTGGTACTTTATTATAGAAGTCTCCTACCCAACCAAATGAAGTATGGTTGTACTCCTGATTCCATACATCTACTTTGTTTAAGGTTCGTCCTAACTTGCTATTTTTAACATACCAAGGTATCTTATCCTTGATAAATTTATTACTATCTTTCCAGTAACCTTGCACTTTAGTCTCCTTTCTTTATGTAGTAATTGAATTTTGGTACTGATGTTACTTGATCTAGTCTGAAACCCCAATCTCCATCCCCTTCAAAGCTGAACCATTCTCTATCTATTTGTGTGATAGTTTGTGTTGTGTTTAAATACTTATCCATTTCACCACTAGGGTTCCATCTAGTAGGTCTTTTAGAGGGCATTCTAACCTTGTCACCTATCTTGAACTTTACCTCTTCTTGCATGGTTTTATGAACTGGTCTAGTATGTCTGAAGCTATTCTAACTTCATCTAGGTTCTCACTTAAGTTAATCACACTAGGTAGATTAATTGGTGTACCATACCCATTAGATAGATTCTCTCCATATATGTCTTCCGAGATAGCGAATGAGAATTTCCTAAGGAGCCTTTCATTAAGTACAGAAGACATAGTCTTGATAGACTTTGGTTGTCTGTGTGAGAACAAGGGGATTATTAGCATCAAGTTAGGTTTACCTTCTCCAGTATTTAAATTACCTGAGGTGTCTACCACATTCACTTTAATGTAGATTTTCTTTTCTTCAAGTAATTGTATAGTAGCTAGTAGTCTAGCAATTTTACTTTTTAATACACTATCCTGCATTCCACTAGACACTGAGATGTTAATGTAAAGCTCATAAAAATGCACTTTACCTTTATGTTTCGGCTTTATGAAGCATTCTGGATTACCTGAAGCATACCTAGCAACATCTATTGTATCACCCTCTACCGAATACTCATAACCTTTATAGATATTTTTTGAGATTAGTTTCTTAGCTATAAGAGACTCTCTCACCTTATCTTTAATCAGTTTATATTCTTGCTCAGGTATTGTACCAACACCTCTTACAAGCTCATTTAAAGCTTGTTTATAACTGATATAACAGCTATTGTCTTCTATTTGTGTAATTGAAGATACGCACTGTTTAAAGTGGTCTAAATTATTGAAGTTTAACACACTCCAAGTGTTATCTACTACCTCTAACCAACTCTTTGGATGTGTGTCTAGTAGAGGTTTATCTTTTACATACTTGTCTATTGTCATTTGTTCTCCTTGATTTTATTGATATAACTTTCTAAATCTTGCATATCGTGTTGGGTCAGTTTAGCTAACTCAGCTTCTTCCTGCAATCTTTTCTTTTCTTCCAGAGCAGCTTGTAATCTAGCTTTTTGTTCCTCTAATACTCTCTTAGTTCCCTCTTCTATTTTATCTGATATAGAACTTTTCAGTTCTTCAGATTCTGTATCTATAAGTTTTAAGAGTGGGTTTTTAATCCCTAAAGCTTTAAGTTTCTCTAATCTCATCTCATCTCTCATAGTAAGTTTTTTAGATGAACCATTGTCTTCCAATAACTTTCTTAAGGCTTCTACTTCTGCCATAGCTTCTGAAGAAGACAGTTCTTCGCATAACTTGTCATCTTTGTCAAGCCATATCTCTTGAAATCTATTTTTAGTGGAGAAATCTAGCTCATCCATAGCTCCATGTTCATCTGAAGGAGGATTACTAGTAGCTACTAGTCTAAAATCCTTATGGACTTCTACAATCCTATCAGGGAAAGCCATTGAACCATTATCCAATGAGTTTAATACTAACACTGTATTAGGATCAATTCCGTTTAACTCCTCTAACGAAAATATCCCTCCAAACTCTACAGCTTTTCTAAATAATGTTGACATATACTCTAGTGTTGCTACACTATTGAAACCAATAAATTTACCCTCTGTGGTCTGCCTTGTACAACCTATATAGTAGTACTCTAAGCCTAAGTCTTTAGCTACTTGTTTTATAATTGTAGATTTACCACTACCACTAGGTCCTACTAGGTGTACAGCTATCCCTGCCTCTATAATTTTCTTTATCTCATCATATTGTTTATGATTCATTGTTTTCCTTTGATTTTATATAATATTTAAACTTTGGTACTAGTGTTAGTTCTGATCCAAACCAATAGGATTCATTTATTTTATTTTCATCCCATACCAAGAAACCTCCTGAGGCAGTACTTTTGACTTCTACTGTTTTACCTAAGAGTTTTTTCGTTTCATTGTTTATACATCTTGCATCATAGCTTATAGTAACCATATCCCCTGCTTTAAACATCCTCTTTCCTTATATAGTAATTAAACTTACTAGGTTCTCTAAAATCTGTGTCTTTCCAAACATCTTTTCTTGTATGGTCTGTCCGGGAGTCATATTTAGAACCTACTTCATCTGAGAAAGCACTATTACCACTTACCATAACAGTACCTGAGTTTAAAGATGTGAATTTTACTATCTCACCAGTAAGTTCAAACTCTTTATAAATAGGATATTTATACTCCATCATTGTGCTTTAACTTAATAGTAGGTAACACTGTACTAGTTTTACCTTTTTTACTAGCTTCTAGCAGTTTATTTACTAAGTATGGTCTTATATTAGATTCATTGTCTAATATTATAATCTCTTGTGAATTGGTTGGTATGAAGTGCTTCCTAAATCTCTCTTTAAAGAATACATTAGTACTATGTAGTATAGCCACTGTGATAGGTGTTACTGTCCCCATAAAAAGTTGTATACTAGCATTTGTTAGTTCTATATCTTTTCCAGTACTTAAATTTGATATTAGACTTTTTGTATTATGTGTAGGAGTATCTTTATAAATCATCTCAAGTACACCCATTAAACATTCATCATAAGTTGTACCAAATGGTTTACTTATTTTCAATGCTTCTATTTTAGGATTTACAATTAAGTCTAATTCTTGACTTAGTACCTCTATTAACCCCTCACAATACTCTTCAATATTGTGAGGGGTTATTATGTTTAAAGTATTTTTCTTAAGACTTTTAAAGTCATAAGTCAATACTATGTTTAACCAAAGTAATACTTTCTGTACTAAGGTAAACTCTTCTAATTTGTTAATTGCTTTCCAAGCTCCTGCGTTGCTTGGTTTCTCTGTTATGAATTCTAAAATCATCTCTTTCCTTTTATATAATATTTAAATTTTGGTACTAGTGTTATATCATGTAATACCCACCACGAAATAAGTTTTTTATTTTCATCCCATAATCGTACACCACCACTACTGAAGCTTTCAACTTCTACTGTTTTACCTAATAGTTCTCTCATTTCATTATTTACACATATTGCATTATCATTAACTCTTACTCTGTCTCCTACTTTAATCATCTCTAGCCTTTATATAGTAATTAAACTTTGGCTTATTAAAGATTTCTTCATAAGCTACTTGTTTACAGTTCTTAAAGTTTGAATCATCTTCTTGCATTGACCAAAGATCTGTGTGTTGTGGATGTCTTTGGTCTCCATCATCGAATATAAACTTATTCGATAATTCACTTGAATAGGTTCTTTCTTCTCTCCTACTACCAGTATAGGCATACACTTTATCGAGTTCTTCTTGAGTCCAAGGTTCTCCTGATAGTTTATATATTGCTAGATTTCTTCTCATTTTGTTCCTTTAATTTAAGATACTACCCAAAGAGGGTAGTTGTAGTAATTCCTAGAGGAATGTACTTGTCACACTTTTACCTAGATTACTAAGTATTGGAGAGCATGCTATGAGTTCTGTCACTTTCTTATCAAATACTATACCTTGCGTACACTCTGTTACATTGATAGCTTGTAGTCTGATAGACTCCACTTCAACCTCTACTAGACCTAGTTTATCTTCATCAGCTAGATACTTGATTGATTGTTGTCCATTACAAGTATTTATTTTACCTAGTGAGATTTTCTTACCAGTGTTACCATAAGACTCTTTTGCGTTCTTAATGATTGTTTTGATATTTTTGAGTTTGATTGATGGATTCATTTTTTTGTTAGATAGTGCTAGAATTGCTGTTATTGTTAATTGTGTCATATTTGACCCTTTGTTTTTATTTAAAATTGATTGAATAGGTAGTGAGCCTAAAAGGTTGCATTACTTTTATACGAATCACCATACTATTATAATGGAGTACTTGACCTCTCTGGAATGTTATTTTTGAAAGCTTCTACATTCTTACGAGTATGCTTACTATTTTGTTTATTCAAAGGATAGTGTACCTAGAGGACAGCTTTATTACTATTACAGCACCGAGGAAGATATTAGAGATTTGTGTTTAATTATATGATTACTAGTGATTAATTAGTAAACAGGGAACGTGTCCATACAAGTCTAAAAATTTGACACACCTCTAAATATTATATAAAATACTTAAAGGTGCATCAAAACACCTACTTGCAGTACCTCTACTTACCCCAATCTGGTTCTTCAACAGGACCGATTATAGTATATTTCTCTAGTCCTTGATTATTGTCTTCTGTACACCATATATGGCTTCCAATGAATTTATTGTTCATATGTTCCCCTACAGTTAATATGATAGCTTTGCTGTATGTATTTATTTTAGGTTTGCACCAATAGTTTTTGCCAATTTCCAATTCACCATTTGTTATTATTTGTTTCATCTAATTCCCTTTAGGTTTGAATAAAGTTTGTACTTCATTAGTACTCATCTTTTGTCCCATAGGTTTATGAACCCATATAGGAACTTGTTCTCGCAGTACCTCACAGTATCTAGTTCCAGTTTGCCAATTAATTGAGTTATGTTCTAAAGCTATTTCCTTATTACTAAACAACAGCCAAGGGTTGTAACCCCCATTTATAATCCCTCGATCTCGTAGGCTTAGTGGTGTTTCGTAGGTAAATCCATCTGCAAAGGTTTCTTTTACATCTACAAATATACTACCACTATCACTTAGGTACACGTCTGATAGTATCTCTACTTCTTTAGTACCTTCATAAAATATTTTACCAATCTCTAGCTCTTTGTAGTCTCTAACTGCTAATTTAGCAAACTCATTAATGCTCTTTTGTTTCATTTATTACCCTTAATCCATGTATTTAGCTAAAACTTTAACCATCTTAATCAGATGTTTTAGAGAGACACCATTATTGTTTCTCTCTAGCTCTCCTTTAAGTTGGTTCACTCCATAGGCTGCTACAACGCTGTTGTCTTTAGTGTAACCAATTGTATTATCAATTCTATCAATTGTCATAGAATTAAAACTAGGATTTTCTTCATCTCTAGGTTTACCTTTGTATAATTCTATACCACTATAATGGCAAGTTTTTAATAACATCAATCTTCTAAACTGAGGGATTGTTAATTCAAAGTTAATACCTCTTTGTTTAGAAGTCTTAATCTTGTTTAAGAACTTAATAGCTATTACTTCTTCAGTTATGTAGAACCCATTTCTATGTACTTTTTGCACTATCTCTTTATCTATTTCCATTTTAATTCCTTTAATTTTGTTTTTGTTTTTAGTATTTTTCGATAAATCCAGACCAATCATAGAAGCTGTAGTACCTAGAGTTACCACCTCTGTATTTAGTAAACTTTGCATAAACCCATGTTACTTTTTTGTTAGGTGATTGATTAGTGATCTTAACATCTACATAGTAGTCTTTGTTGCCAAATAGATAGTTCTCTACTGCTGTAATTAAATCATCTGGGTTGTTACTCTTTTCAAAAAGTTCCCTATATTTAACTGATTTATTAAGAAAGGCATCATATTCTATGAGACAGAATATGTCTTCCAGTTCTTCTTCGTCTCTTTTTTGTATATACTCTAGCAGTTCTTGTTTAGTCATTTTTTTAATTCCTTTAATTTTTAATTACGCCCAACTAAGTCAGTATAGTTGGCATACTTGCGTCAATTAAACGACTAGTTCTCTTAACTCACTTCTGAGGTAGTGCTCTGGGAAGTCTACTGGAATCGAACCAGTGACGCAATCTTGGTAGATTCGCTCTGCCTACTGAGCTAAGACTTCATAGGTAAGTACACAGTGGTTGACACTCAGCTTAACAAGAGTTACCATCTCTTCTTTCTTTTGCAGCTAACTTGCAGTGTACTCTGTGTACTTATTACTCCTGGGAACTGTAAAACTCGTAACGATATAAATTATATATTTGTAGGGTTTTAACCTACACTAGCCGATGCCTAGTAAACTATACTTGTTGTTATCACTGACCTAGTTCAGGTGCTTCTCGGACTCCACTTATTTCAGCGTTCATCTTTATAGACCATAGAGTGTTGTTATGGTCTTAGTAGCGATTTTTTAGACTCTTTACTGAGTGTCTTGAATTTCTTGTAGTGTACTCATTATTAGTGAACCTACAAACCATATAGTTCCTATTATTAGGAATACACCTGCTTGTAAGGCATCTTCTTGAAAAGCAGAAGCTATCGCAGTAAATACTCCCATACCTATCATAATGTCCATTATGTGACTTTTGAACCAAATTCTATATATCTCTAACATATATTATTCCTTTTATAATATCCTTTTATAGCTTTTAAAGCTTTCTTCTTACTCTTGAACAAACCAGTAGGTTTCCCTTTGTATAGTGTGTCATCTCTAAGTTTACCATTCTTATGTAGATATTGATGGTAGTCCAACTCTATGTAGTATCCAAATTTCTTACTAAATAGTTTAATTTCAAATGTCATTCAGTCTCCTTAAACACAACTAAATCGTGTGCATTCATAGATTGTGTAATATGGTCTAATCCATACAAAGCTGATTTACTATAAGGTTTGTCAACATCATAATGAGGTATCTTAGCTAAGTAATATACTTTAGAAGTCCATAGTACACTCTCTAATGCTCTAATTAGTATAACTGTTAATAGAGTATTTACATTAGTCATACCTAAGCTAGTATGTACTACTTTAGCAGGTACTATACCATTCTCTACCTCTATCACTTCACTATTTAACCAATAGTTATTTGTATTCTTAATAGACTCTATTTCATCAATTAAAGGGAGTCTATAACCTTTATTCCGTTTAAGATAGTCTTGTACTTCTTTCCAAGACATTATTTTCTCTAGTTTTTTAAACTCTAGTTTACTTGTCATCTCTTTCCTTTATTTGATGTTTGCTTCTCTTTTAATATATACATAAAGTTACCATAAAACTCTAGTTGTTCATCATTCCAACTTCCAAAGTCTATCTCTAATAGGTAACCTCTCTTTTTTATAGCTTTTTTCAATTTTTTATAAAGCTTCTCTAACCTAGGTTTAGCTACTGCTATGTCTAGTTCACTATCCCAATTAAATGCTAAATCAAAGTCTCTATCACCACACCAACTTAAACAATCCTTCTTATTTAGTTCATTTGTAGAGATATACTCATTTAGTTCACTAAGCTCTTTTGGAGCTAACTCTTTAATAACACCCTCTGCCACATAAGACCATAATATAATACCCAGTTCTTTCCTTTATTTTTACTTCTTTATTAACTGTACTAAAAGACTCTTTATGTTTAGAGTCTATTAGTTATTTAGTAGCGTGTAATAATTACTTTCTTTACTACATCTTTATTCATTAAAATGGACACATTGTCAAATCATTAGCTACTATACTAATATCCTTGTACTGAACAGTATAACAGTTAATATTCTCATCTGGTCTACCATCTGAGTATCTCATTGTAGAGGGTATTACTGCTAGTATTTGAAGAGTAGTATGTGATAATATAGATTTGTTTGTTATGTAATTAATCTCTTTACCATCCTTAGATAGACCGTAATCCCCATAGTAGACTTTATTATTTGATTGTACACGTAATTCCCCATCTTCGTAAAAGTTTATGGTCTCTCTGTGACCAGAAGATTCCTGAGTTAAAGTCCAATATCCAACTATTTTTGTTGACCCAAAAACAACGTCTTTACCAAAATACCCATAGTCATTTTCTAAGTTTGTAAGTGTTGAATTATCTACCTGAGGTGAACTACTGCTTTCACCACTACAACCAACAATTATCAAACTCATTAACGCTGCTATTACTATCTTTTTCATTCTATTCCTTTAAATTTACTGTAAGGCTACTTTTCAGTAACCACTTATTAACTCTTTTACAGATAGTTTACCATACAAATAATCCCATAATTACACCTACTGGGAATACTACGATACCTATAGCTCCTACTAGAGCTTTACCTGTAAATACTGTAACAGCTATTACTGCTAGTAAGTTCATAACCCAACCATATATAGAAGCTATAATCACTATTAGTCCTACTATAAAACTTGTATTGCTCATTACTTAACCTTTACAATAGGAGCTTTAGTACTGTAAGCACTTACTTCTTTATGGATAGTAATTGTACAGCCATAACCATATTTCGTAGCTAAGTAGTCATCTTTAAATCTCTCAGCTTTCTTTAGTGTTTTGTAGTATACTGTAGAGTGGTACTTACCATTTTCATCATAAACTACAACAGTAAAAGGTTTTCTTGACTCTAGGTCTGTTTTAACTTTTTTAACTTTAGCATCTTTAACTGCTGGTAGTTGTGCTATTTGTCTCTTTACTAGCTCTAAGTCTAATTGTTCTTTTGTTGCATTCATTGTATTTTCCTTATTTGTTTGTATTGTTGGCTCATTAGAGCAAGTTGGTAATGCTGTCTCACAACATAGATTTGGTATGTTAGGTTCTACATCTTTTAGTATAAATCTTTCTCTAAATATACACTCTTTTATGAAAGTACTAAATCCATTAGCGAAGATAAGGTTCCCTGAAGGTGTTACTTGCCTAATCTCTGAGATACGAACAACTTTGCCAGTTCTCTTAGAAGTCCAGATTTGACCTACTTTAATTTCTTGTTCCACCTCTTTTTTTTCTCTTACTTTATGGTTCTTAGACTCTTCCATAAAACAATCCTCATATTTTATCTGTAGACAATTAGAGAAATTAGTTTCTTTCTCTTGTGTAAACCAATTTGAGTAAGCTGTGTTTGTATAGGAGCCACCATCATCAAAGTAATATTTTAAATCTTTTGCTATATTTCCCACATAATTATCAGTGATTCCTAAGAATTCATTAATAGTTGTACACTCATCATCAGTCCATTCTTCACCACTATCTTTATAGAATGCTAAATTTCTTAGCTTATTACTAGTTTTAAACTTTTGTATAAAGTTTTCTAGTGAGATGTTGGGTTCAACTGTTGCAGTTACCCTCCAACTGTCGTAAGAGTGCCTATACTCTGTACTTTTTTTTAAGTGTACCTTTAGCAGAGTAGAATGCTCAGCATTGTATATTTCTTGCCCATTATCAAGTAACACTTGTCTTAACTTTAGTCTATCTTGTAAACTACTATCCTCTATATTTATAACATAATCTTGTATATTCATTTTAATATTCCTTACCACATATCTTTTTAGCTCTCCTATCAGCCATGAACATAGCTTTAAAGCCAACTCCACTGATGGCATAAGCCATAGCAATTCTAGTAGCTTTATTAAGTTCTAACTCACATTTGAGAGAGACAGCGTTAGAATAACTCACAAGTAGTCCTAGTAATATTAACTTTCTCATAGTACAACCTCACAAGGATTATCTGTGAACTTAGCTACAAAGTTGTAACTATGTCCTGAGTTATCTATGTATCTTTCACCTAACTTTTTGTTATATCTAGTAACTTTTGGATATAGGTCTCCTTTATTCCACATTATCACTATTTCACCTTTTTCAAAATTGTCTAACTCTTGTTCTACTTTTTTTGCTATTCTCTCATTAACTTCAGTGTAATTTTTACCATCAGTCATCTTCAATCCTTTAATTTAAGTTACTAAAGTATTTCTACTTTAGTTGTTTAACAAATTATCCATCTTTAACAAATGGTCAGCTTTTTCCATATTCCAATATGTGTCTCCACCATCGAATGATATTTCTATAGTCTCTGGTCTAACTTTTATTTTAAGTCCATCTTTATCTGTTATGAACCACTCATTTCCTTCCTTCTCTGGAGTACCTGTTATGTAAAACCCAACATGGAACTCCCTACCTCTAAATATTGGTAATATCATTTATTCTCCTTAGTACACTCTTGTTCCATAAAAGTATCTCTAGCACAAGTCAGTGTGTCAAATGCCTCATTTATGGTTTTATCCTCCAAACTAAAGAAGAATACGGATATTAGTACTAATGCTAACAGTGTTCCTAGTACTAGTAACACTCTTCCAATAAGACCAATATCAAAACTCCAATTCACAAATACCATAGCAGAATACCATAATAATGTTACTACTGTAGTTGTCACTAGTATTAATATTAAAGCTTTTTTAAGCATTACATCTCTCCTAACAGTATATCTTCTAAATCTTGTACACTCATGCTAATTACCCTATCTAATCCTAACTCATCTAGTTTATAATTTGGATAACCTTTAGACAACATTTCTAGTAACATTCTCTTTTCTTCTGATATTTGACTCATTTTCTTTCCTTTAATTTATGATTTTTTATATACTTATCTATAGCTTTAATTTTTGTTGCTTGTCTTAATACTTTTGCATCTTGGTACTCTTTTACTTTGTCTGTTGTTGGTACATACCAACCATACCACTTACCTTCTAGTATTTGCTCTGAAGTCCCTTCAGTGAATACTTCATCAGTAAACAGCTCTACAGCTCTCAAATAGTCATCTTGTACTATTACATACCTATTGTTAGCTAGTTCTAGTAGTTTCACTTCTTATTCCTCATCAGTTTACTCAGTGAGTATTTGATACCATCAGCATTGTCTTGTTCATGTTTTAAAGCTTTGTCATTTAACAATAACTCTTTTACTGTTAATGGTTCTTGCTCTAACTCATAACTCCTAGCTAGTATCAGTTCATCTTTAGTGGCAATAAATAGAATATTTATTAAGTTAATATCTATCCAGTACTCTTCATCATTAAATACTACTACGGTATGTAGTTTAGTATCTGATAATGTGGTCTGTTCTAAAGACCAATTGAATATATTTAATACTATAGAATCATCTTTAATATGTTCAGATGGTAGTCCTAGTTCTGTAGCTTTGTCTACTTTAATAGTAAATCCTAGCATATTAGATAGAAAATACTCTAAAGCTGTATTACTCATATCGTTGTACATTGATGTTTTATTCATCTTCTTCCTTTTATTTTAAATAAGCTATTGTTGCTAGTATTATTGCATTGAACCACAACCAATATACTAGCGTAAATACTAGTAAACCTTGCATGTAGTTAGTTTCTATTGCTTTGAATATCCCAAGCACTGTAGATACTAGAAACAAAATTAACTCCGACATAAATAGTCCATTATAGTCTATCATAGTCTACTCCTCTCTCTCATCAAAATAGTCTAGTATATCTTGTCTTAAGTCATCTACACAGTACCCATCATTCAGTACTCCAAGCACTACACCTATTAACTCTTCTTTAGTGTTGTCACTACCTGTCCAAGCTAATAGCTCATCTTCTGCAATTACTCTTTTATTAATCTCTAAATCCTTTATCTATTAAATAGCCTACTAAAGCTCCTATAGCTAGTAATGCTAGTAAATTAAGTACTTGTTCCATTACTTAACCTTTTTAACCTCATACAACTTCCTGTACATTGTAACGGTTTTAGTTGTACCTTCTTTTTAAATCTTATCTTATTGTTATGTAGCTCATGGCTGTAATGCCAATCTGGTGAGTACTTAAGGTCTTTATGCCTACTTGAATCGTACTCTACATCTTCATGTCCAAACTCGTCTATAGTAAAAGTTGAACCTATTTCCCAAGCCATACATTTAGTTGTTATACAATCATAGTACGATGTGTAGTCCCCATCTGTGGTATGTGCCATAAATGGACATACCAACCTCTCTGCTATCTCTCTTGTCATTGGTTGCATTATTTGTCCTTAGTGAATAAGTGTCTATACTTTTTCTTAACCATATCACTAGATATATACCAACCACCAGTAGTGTAGAAGTCTTCATCTAATTCTATTTTTTTTTTATCACACATAAACTTCATTTCGTCTACAAATGCGTATTTTGTTAGTATGTTACCCCATTCATTTAAACCAAATTCCTTTTCCATGCTTTTCCAGCTTCTAATCTTTACTTTTATCTTTTCCAACTTTTGTCCTTTATTTTGATTTGTTGTTCTTCAAATAGTCTAAGTTCCTCATCTGTTAAGATTAGTTTCTTATCATAGTGAAGTAGTGTTGTTGATACATCCATATAAGAGTCGTTAAAATTTACATGAGACTCACCTAAATCCTCTAGAACCATTGAGCTACCTACTTTATTTATCTGGTAAACATGGTTCTCCTCTAGTTCAGTTTTCTTTGACAATAAACCTACAATAAGTGTACTATCTAATACTAGTATTCTTCCAATACTAGTAGGTTGCACTCCTTGCATCATAGCTAGTACCTCATTTATATCATATTTACCTTTTGCCATATTAGTCCTTTACTTTAAAGCTCTTCATTACTTATTCCTTTATTTTATTATAGACTAGCTAATAATATTGACATTGCTTTCATGTATTTCTCTACAGCTCTAGGACTAGGGTTAGAAGATAAGTTATGTACTATATCAGCTACTTTTAACTTAGACAAGTCTTTATGCCTAGCTATGTTTTTTATGTAATCTATATACGACATCTCTTTATTGTGTGTCATAAACTCCAACCCTTCGTTCAATCTCATATCAATATCATATAAAACACCCTTGTAACTAATTTTATCACCAGTAATAGTGTAAGTTAGAAATGCTTCAGTATTTTCAATAACATCATGCAAGTAAGCTAGAATTTTTAACTCATCTGTATCCATCATATCTGCTACAGCTATTGGATGGTTTACATAAGGCTCATAGACATTAAATGTGTTTTTATACACCCATACTACCTTACAGCCATTACCCATTATTGTAGGTTCGTTCTGTTTATACAAATCCCAATCAGTACTCGTTATTAAGTTAGGATTTCTCCATTGATCTTTATGAGCTAGTATTGCTAACTCTCTAGCTGTATTTACATCCATTTTACTTCCTTTATTTTTAATTGTTTTTATTAGAAATCCCAGCTATCTAAATATGCTTTAACTTGTTTAGATGTTGTAAACCCTAGCTTTATGTATATTCTCAACTTTTCTGTTGTCACTCTCATTTTCTGTCCTTTTATTTTAGTTTGTATAGTCTTTAATAATGCCTAATAATTCTCTGTCGTCTGCTAATAGTTTCTCTACATCCTCAATAGTCTTAAACAAGACTCCAGTTGATGTATAGTCTCCTGTCCCATCTTGTGCATATACAAATGCTTCAAATCCACTCTCTGCAGTATCGTAGTTATAGTACACATGTTTATCTATAGAGGTTATATCAATCGACATTCCGTTATCGAAGTCTACTGTAGTTACTACATCTAAATCAGGTGTAAGACTTTCTTTTGTTATGATTTCCATCTTTTTAATCCTTTAATGAGTATATTTCGTAAACTTTTACTTTACTATAGTCCTTTATTGGAGTATGGTAGTCCCTACCTCCTGGTTTAAGTAAGTCTAAACTAACTATACCATCATCTGTGAATATATACATACCAGTATGGTTTTCGTTTAACTTACTATTGTATCTGCAATATAAAGTTACTCCAGATATTACTGCATTTGTAGCTTCTTTTTTAGTGTCATAGAAAACCATAGATTTATGATGTTCTAGTACTCTACTATCAAGTTTTAATTTCTCTTCTTTTAGCCATTCAGGCATGTCGGTGTCTGACATATAGTCTTCTATATATTCGATTTTCTGCTCTATCTCTCTCTTCCATTGCTGTAGTCTAGCATCGGTCATTTTACCATCCTTTATTTTAAATTTTATAGATACCTGAACAGTCTAAGGTTGTTTAACAGAGTATCAGTTATACTCTCACCTCTAAGCTCTGCCAGTCTTATTATCTCTTTATCTTGGGCTATAGTTATCTCATCTAATATAGAACTCCAAGCTAGTTCCCACATACAGTCTACTCTCCATTGGTCTCTTTCAAGTAAATAACCATCACCTAATATCCTTAAATAGATAGGAGTTAAATCCTCATCTGTGCACATATTTAGTCCTTTATTTTACGATTTTGTTATTGAGATGAATTGAGTTACTTTTTAGGTAAACTCAAAGTTTGTTATTGAGTTTGGTGTGTATTACTTTCTAGGTATTTTACACCTAAATCATACAACTCTTGTCTATCTTCTTTTGTAGCGTTCTTTACCCATAAACCATAAGTAACACTAAAAGCACTATCACCATCTCCACAATAGTTGCCTGCTTCATACATAGGACAACCATCACAAGCATTTTCAGTATAAGTATTTAAGTAAACATTGCAGTATGGGCAATTACCCTCTACTATCCGTCCCATAGGTGTAAACCTACTACTAAACTCCACATCAACTAATTGATCTTCAGGTATAAGTATCTCTCCTGTAACTCTAAATACTAACTCATTCTTGTCTGTCATATACTCTAATGCACTAATCTTACCATTTTCTTCCCTTAGCTCAAGGTTTTGTAATTGCCCAGCAATTAAACATTGCTCATTTAGTAACCTATCTCTGATGCCTAAATCATCTGCCACATCTTCAAATGTTAGGTTAGCCAACTTCTTTGTCACTATATCTAAATCCTTATAAAGATTGTCTATAGTTACAGCTACTATGTCTCCCTTGTCTTCAGACCAATACTCATATTGCTCGTCTAATTCTCTATGAAGTTGCTCTAGGTTTGCTATATCACTAAACACTTCAGTCTCAATCTCATCATCCTCTTTGAAATATATCCTCATCTCATATCCTTATGTTGAAAATCTGCACAACTACACTCTTTACTAGGTAGCTTAGTGAAGTTAGAACATTCATTAATGTCTACTCTCATACCTTGGTCATATCCACTATCTTTAGTAAAGTCTACTCTTAACCAAATATCTCCTATATCACTACATCCAGTACATCTGTACTCTTTACCTTTGTAAGTACAAAATAGCTTATGTTGGTGCATAATAGGTGCAATATGCTGTGTATTTACTGCATTAAAAGCTACTTTAATAATAAAGAAAGCTCTAGCATATTCTTCATCTTCATTACAAGTAATGTATCTATCTTCCAACCATTCTTCTATGTGTTGCATCTTTTATCCTTTTTTAATTTGGTTCTCAATCTCTTTATCCACTGAGTAGGTGTAAAACCCCATACTTAATGACATAAGTATAATCATTACGTCTCCTTCTGTTGCTATTGCCAATAGTACTGCAACTACTAATAGAAGAGTTACCTCTATAATAAGTCTAAATACTACATTATCTGTTATCTCTTGTCTAAATGGATTCATCTCTATCCTTTATTTTAGTATCCTCTATAACAACTACATCTTTATCTTTAAAGTGTGCTGAACCTTGTACAATTCTAAAGTCTATATAAGTGTCGATCTCTGTGTTAGCGTAAGTTAAAGCATTTCTTATACTAGTAACCCACTTGTTTTGGAGTTCCACATACCTAAGTAATTCAACTTGTGTCATGTAGAACGCTTTAAAGTTAAGAGTGTAAAACTCTTCTATTTCTTCTTTAGATAATCCACAGAATCTGTCTTCTAAAACTTTGTTGTAGTTCTTTTTATTGTTGATAGCTTGTAGGTCTCCACCTATCTTGTTCCCATCATCAAACAATCTGTTCAGTTCTTTTACTTGTTTTAGTGTTATCCAAGAAGTTATTTTCAAGATCTTGTACTCCTTAATTAGTTTGTCAAACTCATCTATTGTAAATTTGTGCATATTTCATCCTTTTAATTTGATTTAATTAAATACACTTTATGTACTTAAATAAGTCTAATCTAGCAGAAACATACCTTAAGTGGTATGAGTTGCTCTAGCTTAATTTCAATCTAAGTGATTTACTATTAAGTCTATATTCATTGACCTGAGTCGGTCTAGTGTATTTGTTTCCTTTAATTTTAAATTTAAGTCTTAATAAAAACTCAATAGAACCACCCTTAGGTGAGTCTATGAACCTTTTCTTGAGAATAGGTCTTCCATATGCTCTTCATCAGATGAATATACTTTACTTTCTTCTACAGAGTAAGTGCATTCTGGTATCTCCTTGGTTAACTTCTTAGCTAGCCCTTCAGCAGACTCTCTATTACTGAAGCTAGTTCTAGTATACTTCTTAGTGTTGTCCCATAAAGGCATTTCTTCTACTACTGTAAATATAGTTTGCATAACTCTTTCCTTTTAATTTGGTTTCTTGCTATCTAATTAGCCTATTAAGGCACTTAAAAACTTTAGGTAATAACTTACTCACCTAAGCCTTTAAATAACTTACAATACACTATGTGTAGTCATCTTACCACACTTAGAACATCTTGATGTTATGTATCTGTTAATGTTTGTATTTCCTACATGATACACTTCATAAGTATGCTCACATCTCTTTGGTAACTCCCAAGTTCCTATAAAGAACCATCTTATTAATCTGTACATTACTTATCCTTTAACATATTAGGTAGTTCACCTAAATATGGTTCACAAAATTTCATATAAACTATTTGTGTTGTATCTGATGTCTGGTCTGTTACTATAGCTACTCTTGCTCTGTATGAATCTGGTCTCTCCGACACAGTATCTTTCACAATTTCTATTAGTTCTCCTAAAAGAGGTATAGACATCTTATCAGCCCAAAACCAACACCAATCACCTTCAGCAGGTTTCCATAGTTCAAATTTATCATCCAGTTTATCTAAGTCTATTTGCCAATCACCAACAACTACCCATTTAACAACATTATCGTGTATAGGATGTCCTACTATAAGTTCTTTAATTTGGTGTAGTGTGTTAAAGTATTTGTTGTAGTACCAATCGCCTACTTTCAGTTCTCTCATTATTTATCCTTTAAATAATCTTTCTTTATTTTACTAAGTCTTCTATTGGATTGAAGACAATACCACCAACTATATGATCAAAAGAGTAGAATTCATTGTACTGAAATCTTCTCTCATACTTAGCACCATCTACCTCCATTATCACTTTGTATCCAGGGTAAGTCTCTTTAATCTCCATGTTACCTACTATTATTCTGTGATTGAACTTTAGTAAAGTATCAACATCTGACCATTCGTACTCTTGAAATTTATCACCATCTACTCTAAATTTAGATGTGTACTTAAAGTAGTTTGCATTGATAATCTTCTCCATCGACTGGATTGTCATGTCCATTCTTAATGGACCAGCACCCTCGAATCTCTCCACAAACTCTACTTCTATCTCATCATTTGACTTTTGGTTTAACTCATCTAAGTTAAAGTCTGTGTTAGCACCAGAGTAGCACTTATTAAAACTAAGGTCATAATGTGTGTGAATACCTTTAAGTTTTCCATCTTTTTCGTAGAAGTAATCATTTCCTTTTGAACCTACAACTTTCACTTTAACTGTTTCTCCCAATAACATTTGTTAATCCTTTTACTTTAATTTGTTAGTAGGATATTTATTATGTATCCCACTCGTTTTTAACCCATTCTGCATTTAGAGTAGTATAGGCTTTTTCTAAAGTAGTAAAGTACCTCTCAACTTCTGGTATGAATACTGAGCCATCTTCTTGTACTTTATACTCTACATCGTCCATATCATGAGGACCTATTTTTAGATAATCTCTACCGTGCTGTTCGTAATGCCAGTCACCTCTGTGGTGATTTTTAAACATTGTTTAATCCTTTAATTTTAATTGTTTTTTAACATTATCTAAGTGCTCATCTGACACAGTTCGACCATTAGTATTAACAGCTAAGAATATCTCTTTAACCTTATCATCACTTACTCTACCATCTACAAATCCTATACCTATATGATGGTTTAAGAATGTAGATCTATCTAGTTCAGGTAAGTCTGAATAAAGATAACCCTTAACTTCAAACTTATTTGCCATGTAATCTGTTAAAGCAGTAATTCTCTGTTTACCATCAATAACTTCCATAATACCTTGACTATTATCAAAGTTCTTTAGCAACACTCTACCTATATCTACTCTATTAAATACAGACTCTATAAGCTTTATTTGGTCAGATAAATCCCATTCGTCCCCTCTTTGATAAGAAGGGCTTAGGTTTAATTCACCTTGCTCAACAGCTAGTTTAAGAAATCTGAATTGATATTGAGAGTATTCTATCGGTATCTCTCTTGGCTTAAATACTTTAAACATTTCTCATCCTTTAATTTAATATAATTAAATACATCTAAATGTACTTAAATAATATAAATTGGTCTTACCTCCGAAGAGGTTGGTTTAAAGTTGTCCTTCTTGTTTACAGAGCATAGATTCACTATGTTGATTTCTTATATGACTTACATATAATTTCCAAGTCTTTGCTCTTTAGCTTGGAATTTTATAGTTGTTTATTTCTTATGTGACTCGTAACAAGCCACTCTCTAAAACAACCTAGAGGGATTCAAACCCATTTTTTCTCTACAGAGTCACATTCAATGTGATATTAGGTTGTTTTAGACAGTAACTATAATTTACTAGTACCCACCAAAGGTACTCAGCGTTTTAACAGTAAGTTGGTTAAGTTTACTTGTCCTATTTATTCATAAATAGCTATGGGACAGTATCAAATGCCTCTATTCAGTTACTGTGATTAGTAGTAACCTATCTTCCTTTTAAGTCCAGCTTGACTAATACTCTGTATCTAATCCTCATTAGGTTCTTTCTCAAACCAATGAAATACATCTTGAGACCGTTTATTATTAGCACACTCTACTTCTCTAGTAACATCTTCTAGTGTTTTAAAACAATATTCTCCATTACCCTCATACCCTGTATGCTTACTTCTCCATGCTATTCTGTACATATTAATCCTTTTCATTTAGGTTGTCTATATAATCTATTGTCTCTTGTAAAGAGTATCCCTTATACTTATCAGCTAGAGGCATATCAAACCATTCTAACGTGTCTAGTTTGTCTTCATTATACCAGCTATAAGTGTTAGTTGTATCTCTTTCAATAGCTCTAACTAGTCTAAAAGGTCTACGTCCATTTGACATATTTACACAACCAACATCTTGTAAGGCTGCTCTATTGTGAGCATTATCTCTATAGGAGTTAGAATTTTGTTCGTGATAGAAATATAGATCCATATTATTGTCAGTTCTGAAACATATACGGTCTCTACCTCCAAAGTTATATATATCGCAATTTGTAAAATCTTTAGGATCACCTCTCTTTTCTTTAGGTCCAACTAAGCATCTTTCATACTCTTTACTAGAAGGTAGTCTCCAAATAGACTCCTGTTGTTTAACTTTAGTTGTGTACTTAACAACTCCTTCTAAATCAAAATGAGGTTTAACTATGTTCTCCAATGAGACAAAAGTTCCAAGTATATTTTTACCTCTTTTTATAAAGGTTTTACCATCTCTCATTTTTCGTATAATTCTAGCTTTATCCTTTAAGTACTTTATTTTAGTACTTATATTATCTAGTTCTTTTTGGTACATATCACTCCTTTATTTATTATTGAGTTTCTTAAATACTGTTAAATGTTAAGTAGCTCTTAGTGTACCTAACTCACCAAATAACAGACTTTAAAATTTTATTTAAGTAAGTTTGTTACCTAAATATTTTAAGCTGTTAAAATCCATCCTAGAGCTTATTTGTTCAGATAGAACTAATGTTCAGATTGTCTCGTTTGTATTCTAAATGTGAGAGTTGAGTTTGTAATATATTAATGTACTCTTCATCTTCATCATTAGCCTCAGCTATTTCTAAGTCTAACTCAATTTCATCTATCTCATCTAGTATTTCTTGCATTTTGCTTCCTTTTTAATTTGATTTACATTTTTCTAAAGGCATTTTAACTGCCCCAAAAGCATGCGAACCATTGTTGAACCTTAAGTAAACAGTTCCATCATAGCATATTTCCTTTATGTCTGGTTTGTAACTCTGCGATCTATCTATATCCTGATTTCGCTCACATCCTGTGAATAGTATTACTAGTAGTACTAGTAAAAGTATTTTCTTTTTCATCTTATGTCCTTTTAATTTGAATTTGTTAGTAACTTACTATACCTCACTTTAAGGTATAGCTTGTTTGAAGAGTTGATTATCTATTGTGTACTCTTCTTGTATTATTTATCCTTTAACACTAATGTGTATTTGTTTTAGAAGCCAGTACTGACTCAATTATACTATTCTGCACTAGTTTCTGTACTGTATTTGATTGATTTAAAACTTGCTCTACTATTGAGTTAATAAACTGTAGTTCACTATCTGTTATAGTGCTCTGTTCTTCTAAGTCAACTATTCTATATAAGGCGTTTAGGACACCTATTAATTGTAATTTACTATCACTGGACATACCATGCTGAATAGACCAGAATTTATCTCTAGCTAGCTCAGAGTCTAGTAGCTCATTATAGTTGTATTCAAGTGGCTTAATCTCTACTTTGTTTTTAAGAAACTCCTCTTCTTCCATTTTGACTATTTCCTTTTTAATTACTTCTATTGACTTAGAGTTTTTCTCTCCAAGTTTGACAGATTTTCCCTCTAATAGAGTGGCTATAATCTTAAACTGTTTATCCAGTTTAGATGCTTTAACTCTTCTGACGTAACCTATAGCTCTCTTATCTTTAAGACCAGTTAATGCTATAGCTTTTACATCACTGTACCCAAATTGTTCTACTAACATAAATGCCTTAATAGCTAGTTGTGTAGCACTATTATTGCGTCCACCGAATATATTAGAGTTACATAGTACTATTACATCTGCATCAGATGTAGAAGGATCTATATCTATAGCATTAACTTGTATACTCAGTTCTTGAGCTACTTTACACCTATGACGACCATCACAGCATAGTCCATTTCTCATAATTATAGGTTCTAGCTGTCCGTATTCCTCTATCTGCATCTTGAGAGACTCATAACTAGCTACATCTTTTCTTTCGTTGAAACCAGCTATCTTAGTATCAAAAACTACTTGATAAGGGTCTGTTGTATATACATTACTCTGATTCACTTATGTCCTTATCAATGACCTTGTGGTCTACTTCTTTTGTTACTAGTTTATGCACTAAACCATATAATGTCATACCTTGCTGCTTTGCTAGTACTTTAAGTACTCGCCTATCACTATCTAACACTTTTATGTTAGTAAAAATCTGTTCTTTCATAATAACTCCTTCTTAGTTATGTGTAATTATAGCACAATATCTAACAAAAGTCAAACTTTTAGTAGACTTTTATTAATACATTTCGGAAATCCGTATATTATTTCGGAAATCTAAATAAAGATCTTCCTCTTATACATAGTACTATAGTCAAGGAGGATTGGTGGGATTATCCCAAATAACTAAACCTTAAGGACTAATGTATCTAATCCTAGTCTAGTAGTCAAATTCTATTTTATATACTAACTAAACTTACCCTTGAGTATTGTTGAGTTTAGTAAATAGTCTAAATAGCTCTGATACTCTAATTTATTTAATAACGGTAACTAAACCATTAGTGTCTACTGTGTATAACATTACTTATCCTTTATTTTGAATTTTTGTTTGGTTGTTTAATGATTTACATGCACTCTCCTATAAAAAGAGAGGTTACTATTACCAAGACCTAGAGTTACCACCTCTATAGAACATACCTTAGTATACTCTAAGAAACGGTATATACTTCCCATCTTTGAATGAGATATTCTATCCCATCTTCTGTATGATAGTGTGTATATGTATCGTTAGGAAAATCTATTCCTTCAAATTCTGCCTGTAACTCTTCGTAAGTATGGAGTACTTTTTGTACTCCTACTATTTTTGTGTTTATTACTGTGTACATTTCTATTCCTTTGATTTAATATAACTAAAACTATAAATAGCTCTTATTTTCTAATCTCCCTAAGCGAATTAGGCTAGATTGATTTCCTTAACATCATATCCACAATTTCTATCCATTTCAGGAATCATGTCTCTTATTGCAGCTTCTTCTGCTGAATAATAGTACTGAGTGTTGCTACTTTGTCTGAAGTCTTTTATGGCTCTTATGTCTTTTTCAAGCTCCTCTTTGCTTATAGCCAGAGTTCTATCGCAATTGTTTACGCAGTATGTAATTACTAACATTGTACTTCCTTTTATTTTAATTTGTTTATCTCTGTACTATATGATTAGCACAAGCCACTTCTATTAGATTAAACTTATAACCTAATCTCATCATCTCTCTTACCATGTCTGTAAACAACTTACCCAGCTCTTCAGCTAAGTATTGTGCTAATTCTATGTTTGTTAAGTTCATCTTTCTTTCCTTTAAATTTAAGATAATTAAAAGCTACTAAATAGCTCTTAAATAGCTCTAATTTTTTAACTCCCCTAAGGGGATTTGGTTATCCTCCGAAGAGGAAGTGGTTTAGAGATGTGAGTAATCAGTCTCTGTACCAGCTGTAGCATACCAGTCTAGGATTAAATCTTCATAGACCTCGATACTGTCCATATCTTTGTCAGTCAGCATATAACCTTCTGGGATACGGTTGTACTGAGTTCTCTCCTGAAATAATCCACCACATATCTCGACATAAGACATAATCTTTTGAATGACTTTCGGCAACTTAGCATATTCTAGCAATGAGGCAATATACATAGTTTGACCGTCTTGGATAGATTTTAAACTTCTGTCTTCATCAGTGTTCTCTACTTTGTTCTTCTTTCTTTGAGAAAGTAGTGTTACTAAAGCAGCTTCTTCAGATTCATCACGAGTTCTAAGCCCATACGTTCTATCTTGCTGTAATTTAAACATTCTTGATTCAGAAGCTAATCTAGCTAGTAATCTATCTCTTCCATGCTCACTCAAGGCTTTGGTTGCCGATACTACTAAACTCTCTACTGTCACTGTTGTGTTTTCTGTGTTTTCCATTGTGTAAGTCCTTTAAACTTGAATGTGTAGCAGTTATCGTCTTACTGAGACGTTAGATAATTAAGAAAATAAGTTCATATGAGGTCTTAAAAGGTTCTCCCTTTTATCTAACAAACGAAGGGACTGAGTTATTTCAGTTCGACTGTGGACTCGACTTTGAGCTAGACTCAAGGTACGAGCATTAGATTGTAGGTCCAAACCACCAAACTCACTCTAACTCCAAGATCTAGGGACAAATACATATGGTAGTGTATGAGTATATTCTTATAGAGTTGTTGGATAAGTTTTAGCTTATTAGGTAACTTCAGTACCCTCTAAACCTCTGAATTAGGGACAATCATATATGGTAGTATGAGAGTATAATTGTAATAGAGGTTTTATTGAGGTTACTGAAGTAATAACAACCTATACGAATCCTCCGAAGAGGACTCTAATAGATAGTTTTATACTTGCAAGAAATGGTCAAATTTACCAATCTCTTTATCATCTAATGGTGTAATGTCACATACAAATCTACTAACTGTTCTAGTAGGAGTTATATACTGTTCTTTACAAAGTCTGTCAAACTCTGCTTTGTCAAACGGTGTACCATCAGTTGCAGCTTTAAGAGCTAATTCTTTACTGATTTTATCTACAACAAACATATTTGCAAAGTAAGATAATCTCTCATTTGCTTTATCACAGATTTGGTCTGCTACATGTTGTAGGTATGGTTTAAATGTACCATCAGCTTGCTCTACACCTTTGTTAATCTTGTGCATAGCATTCTTAGCTCCTTGAGCAACTAAACTCATGTTATTTGGATGAGTTCCAAAGTTATCATGAATTACTTCAAATAAGCCTCCTTGAAGAAGTGTAGCAATTGCTTCTACAGCCATTGGGTCAAGATAATGTAAGAAGTTTGCACTAGCTCCTCTTAATCTAGCACTTTCATATTCTGTTATATGGTCAGGATTCCCTTTAGCCATGTCATTTAGCACTTTAGCCAAAGAGTACTCCTCCTCTACCTCAACACCTTTAACTGCTTCACCACCAATTTCAGAGAATGGTATTTCTGTAATAAACTTGACTTGTTTTACACCTCTTGGGCTGTTTACAGTATCTGGAGTGTAAATATCATCAATAGTGTATTTAGACTTAGCACCTCTACCAAGAGTTTGACCATGTCTACCGTCAATATTCCATGATAGTGATGGATTCTCAGTTGTGTAGATGCTGTTTGTCCAAGTTGTAAACAACTCAATCAATAGAATCTTTTCACCAAAGATTGATACAAAACAACTCTTCAACTCACTCTCTTTAAGCTTTGCCAATCCACCTAAAGCAGGATTGTCATTTGCTAGCTGCCTAAGAGCACTTGCTGCTGTCTTAAATGTACCACCATGTAAGATTGCTTGTAGAGTCTCTTTAATTTGATCTCTAAGAGTTCTTACAGCATTGTCAGATGGAGTAGTTATTCCCATAAGTCTAAAGATTTCCTTAATAATAAAGATATAAGGGTCATTGAACTCTGAGCAATTACCATATACATGAGCAATTTTAGCCATTTTCTCAGAACCAAGAGCCATTGACCACCAAATTAGACCACCAGCAGCAAAGTCTTTAAGAAGAATAAAGTGGCTTACTGTTTTTGTATGGTAGTCTTTGATGGCTTGAATCAATTTACCAAGATAGTGGTCTTCTTTAAGCCATTTAGCAACTTTATCGTAAGCGTCAGCCTTGATAGATCTGTTCTCTTCATAGATTTCATGATGAAATGCCATTAAGATTACTTTTCTCTCTTCCTTTGTCAGCTCTTCCATAACAACAGGACCCTCTGCTCTATCTGATGTTCTTGCGTAGATCTCAGCATAAGCTTTCTCATTGGTTTTGAAGTCAAGCAGAGTGTATTCTGCTGTTGGCATCTCACCATTGGTTGCAAGGATAGCCTCAAATCTCTCTTCATCTGTATCAAAGCTATTGTAGATTTCTATTGCCTTCTTGGATGAAGTTTTCTTACCAATCATTTGACCAGCAGAGATCATAAGTTGTTTGAATCCTTCTTTATTGATAACCTCTCCCTCAACTGAGTTATAGAGTAGTTTACCACCTGCTTGGACAGCAATAAGAGAGTATTTGTTGTTCTTTGAGTAAAATCTTCCTGTTAAGTCAAGGAATGTATTAGCAACAAAACCAGTTGGATTGGTTAAAGCTTCATGTACCTCATTTACTTCAAGTAGTAATTCGTCAAGCATTCTCTTCTCAATGATTGTATTGTGAGTTTGACTTTCTCTCATTTCTTCTTCCATTGTCATAATAAAAGCTTTACTATGTTTTGCAATCTCAAACATAAGATCTTTGTCAATAGATAATTTGATAGCAGCCTTTGGGTCTTTAAGGAAGTTCTGAGCCACTTTTGTTTGAGGAGAGATTTTGAAAGCTTCAGCACCCATAAGTTCTTTTACTGTGTGCTTTGATTTATCTGCTGGTACTTTACCTTTCTTTAAATCAGAGATGAAGTGTAAACCTTTAAGCATATCTTTTACTTTAACTTTCATAGGTCTTACTGGGAAGTGGTAATAAGTCTCTTTAGCATTAACTTTACTTCCTTTGATTAGAGTAATCTTCTTCTCAAGAACTGAATCAGGTACTATAGCTTGTAGCTCTTCTAGTATAGCAAGACCAGCTCCTCTTGACTCTTCACCTAACTCTTTCCAAGATACTCCATTGATATTAGAGTTAATCTTTTTGAAGTGGTTCTTAGGAGAACTTACTATGAAAGAAGCTATCATACCACCAAGGTGTTGTTGTACAAACTTGTTTTCTGAACCTGATACATTGTTAACTTCATTAAGAGCAGTACTAATACTCTCTAATAAGTTACTGTCCATTGCAACTGTACTCAAAGCCTTAGCTCTAATTGCTTTAAGTTGTAAGTGATTCTTGTGAGTACTTGTATTTTGAATACTTTGAGTTTTACCATTGTTATGTTCATGGATTCTCTTAACTGCATTGTTACAAGCATACCTAACTAACTTAGGTGTTATCATTGTTGCTGGTTTCTCAGGGTTTGCTGTGAAGTACTTTGCCTCTTCTGTTTTCATACTTGTTCCTTTAATTTGATTTGATTTGTTGTTGTCTGTTACTGTTGTGTTGTTAGTTGTTGACATTGCTATTCTTTCCAAGTTACTGTCTTGACCAGTGTTTAATAGGTTAATAGAGTGGTTGTATCTAGTTTAATGTCTATTCAGACCTACTCAATATCATCTAACTCTAAGAGTAAACTCTCTAAGTCAAACTCATCTTCTAGTAGCCTTGGTTTAAAAGATTTAATATCTTTCCTAGACTCTTCTAAGAAGTATGTGTATCTATTACCTTCTAAGTCTAATACCACATCACTAGGTATAGCACTAGTAATCTTGATAAGATTTACAGCATCATACTGATTCTGTTCCTTATCTGACAATAGGTACATATCTAATAGTCCACTACTTGTAGTGTAATGGTCTGCTGTTCTTTCTAAAGCATTACTATACTCAGGTGCACTAGTGATAAGAATATCAAAGTCTTCTACTCCATTAGTACATACAGCATGTGATGTGTCCATCATACTAATACTAAAGCCTAACGACTTGAATACTTTCAGTATATCCTTAGCTACTACAGTATGACAGAGTACATCTGTATCTGCTGTGTATCTATGGTATCCATGATATGATAGAGCCTTAGCTCCTACAATACTCCATCTGTCTAACTCTGTTAGTTTATTGAAGACTACTAACTCAGTCTGTGTGAATGTGTACATCCATTATCCTTTGATTTGATTTGCTAACATTTCTGTTAGTATCTTCCTAGTACGATCTACTTGTTCAAACCGTTGAGCGTCTGTACTGTAATCCCAAGAGTAGTTGTATGCTAAGCTTGTTACTATTGTGTACTCATCTTTGTTGTAGTCCTCAGTACTTAGTGTAGTACCTTCCCATACTGTTGATGTACCAGTCTCTACTAGCTCATTACCAGCAATCCATACAGCATCATCTTCAGCAGTCCATACTCTACTAGGTATTCTAGTATTTACTGGTACTACTGCTAGACTTCTGTCTATCTCTAGTAATCCACCTACCATAATAGACGCTAACGCTGTGCTCATTACTAGCATCATAGCTAGTCTGATTACTCCACCATCCAACACTAGTAGGCTACCAGTATTCTCTACTACCATTACTGCTATAGCCAACACCAACATACCAACAACACTAGCAACCAGTACACTTAGTACTCTTTTAATAACATTTAACATAACATACTCCTTACTGCTACCTGCTCAGTGAGTCAGGGATTACTACAGTTAACACTACTACACATCCAAAATAAATAGTTACATTAAAGTAACTTACCTATGGGGGGTAGTCTATAAGCCAGTAGAATTCCTGACCTATATACTGAACTTACACAAAGAAAAATAAAATAAAAATATATAATTTAAAAAGTAAACTTAAAGTAAACTTAAATATATAATGATATGGTATAATGTTAAATCAAAATTAAGGATGATACAATGGTTGAACATATGATGTTAGGTGGATGTGGATTGAAAAAGGGTGGTAACGGTAAGAAAGACATTACTGAGATGATGGAGAGTTTAGAGAGATTAACTAACCGTATTAAAGAGAATGAACATATCTCTAAAGGTTCTAGGGATAAGTTGAAGGTTTTAGTACCTCAGATTAGACAAGTGTTAGCTAAAGAATATATAAAATAAGTATAGTTGTGGTATAATTACTCAATTAAACTCAAGGATATATATGATAGATAAAGAAAAATTACAGAAGTTCTTACCTAAAGGTAGCCATCATACGGTTACTGATGAGGTAATAACTCTTATAAACAACATAGAGAAAGATACTGGTATGTTACAGGAGAACATCGAGGCTAGTATTTTACAGCATCTCCCAGTGTTGGCTGATGTTAAGGTTAGTCTCCGAGAGTATATTGATGCTGTTAAGTACATCACTTTAAGAAGTAGTTATGGCAGTAATAATAAGGCATGGGAGTTAACCTTTCCCGAAAGGTACAACAAGTTAGTTTCTGAAGGTAGGTGGAATACTTCCCATGTCTCTGAGTATAACAAACGAGCTATTGTGGTTAAGATAGAAGCCTCAACTCTTATTGGGTTTAAAGGATTCCTTACTCCTGTATTCTATGAACAAATAGAGAATCATAGGTCTTTAGCTAATGGTACTGATGCCAATGGCAAACCTTGTAGTCCTACTGTTCAACAAGCAGCATCAGCTAAATTGTTAGACTTGCTTGCTCCTAAGGACGATAATAGAGTAGTACATGAGCTGGGGTTAGCCGATGAAGCTAAAGACTTTACTAAGTTGATGTTTGAACAGATTAAGAAGGATTCTAAGTTACAAGCTTTGAGGTACAGGTCTGGAGAGAATCTTGAAGAAGTACAGAAAATTGGATTAAACACTATAGAGGTTGAGATAGATGAATAAGGTTGCAAATTATAGATGCTATTCTAGGACTAACAGGGATGCACAGGAAGTTCGACAACAAAATAGGTTTCGTGGTTGTAGAGTAGGTAATCCTGTAATTGTTTGGGGGGATACTATAAGAGAAAGTGAAATGAATTTAATAGATTTACGGAATTCTTTAGAGTGTTCTGGAGCTATCATTTTAGACTTTAAGCGAGGCAGTATGGTTGTAGAAGAGGTTGAGATAGATGAGTGATTTAATTGAGGATAAACAAGCTGAGATAAGTTATGAAGCTAGTCCAGATATTACTGATGATGCCTCGGTACCCTATGGTAATTGGAAGGAGTATGAGACTGCTGTTAAAGAAGGTGAAGAAGAAGTTCCTGTAGCTACAAAAGTTAAAGCTAGAGGTAATGTTGCAAAGAAGTGGGATTTTAATGTCGATAAAGCTTTAGATGCAATCGATTTGACTTTTCCTAATTATACACCTTCTGCTCAAGCTCATGAGTTCTTTAATACTATTAGGTTAGTTATGGGAGAAGATTTTGAGCATTCTAGTAGTATTATGCAGTACTTCTTAGTTGATCTTATATTTGACAATGTCACTAGAGAAATGTTTCCTTATAGTCCTGAGATTAATAGTAGAATACGCTTAAATAAGAAGATGGTAGCTATTATTGCTTCTAGGTTCTCAGCCAAATCTACTATTATTACAGCTTTTATGCCTATATATGTAGCTATTACTGGTAAATTACCAGGGTTTGGTAAGGTGATGTTTTGGGTTAGTTTTGGTGACTCTCAACAAGCTGGAGCTAAAGTACAGGCTAACACTATTAGGGATATATGCGAAGATAGTTTATTTTGCAAAGACTACTTTGAGAAGATGAGATTTACAGATGAAGAGTGTGAGTTCCTTCGTAAAGGTGATGGCAAAGTAAAGGACAGAGCATTTATGTTTAAAGTTAAAGGTGCTGCTGGTGGTTCTGTTAGGGGTATTAGGTATAAAACAGCTAGACCTCAAATATTTACTTTTGATGATATTATTAAGAGTGAAGCAGATGCTAACTCTGCTATTATTATGACTAAGCTTAGGTCTATGATTTATTCCGATGCGTCTAAAGCTTTAGGTAAGACTGGTAAGATTATTATTGTCAACACTCCTTTTAATAAGAAAGACCCTGTCTATAGTGCTTTAGAGAATGGAGTATGGACTCCTTTAGCTATTCCTATTTGCGAAAAGATTAGTATGGATATTACTAAGGAAGAGTATGTAGGTTCTTGGGAAGCTATGAAGAGCTACGAAGAGGTGATGGAGGACTATGAAAATGCCCATTATGGTGAGACTGTTAGGGAATTTAATCAGGAGTATATGCTGAGGATTAGTTCGGAAGAAGATAGAATGATACCTGACCATCTTATACAATGGTTTGATAGAACTTTAACTATGAAAGCTTTACAAAACTATAGTTTATATATAACTACTGACTTCACAACAACAACTAACTCGTTAAAAGATTTTAGTGCTTTAGGTGTTTGGGCTGTCAGTAGCGAAGGTGATTGGCTGCTAATGGATTTATGTGTTAAGAGACAAGGTATTATTGAACAGTACGATGAATTGTTTAGAATGATTAGGACTTGGTCTGGTAAAGGAGCTACACTAGAAGTAGGTGTAGAGGTTGATGGACAACAAAGGTCTCACATACATTCCCTAAGACTTGAAATGAACAAGAGGAATTTATACTTCACTTTTGCTAGACAGAGAGGTGCTAAATTTGGTTTTGAAGGTGTGCTAAGTAAGAACCAAGGTAATGACAAGCATTCAAGATTTAGGATGGTCTTACCCCAATTTCAGAATAAGAAGATTTACTTTGCTGAACAGTTAAAAGGTACTCCTGATATGGATGAAGCTTTGCTACAATTGGTTTACACTACTCACTTTGGTTTTGGTAGTGGTCATGATGACTTCAATGATATTGTGTCTATGATGGGTGCTATTGATATTGTACTGCCTCTAATGGATGATTTTAGTACTAATCCACCTAATGGTAGGCAAGATAGTATTTGGGATGATATTTATGAGGACGAAGGTTCAGCTTACGATTCTTATAGCTAGTCTTTAGGTGTAGTAAGGTATTATTCTAGGTATAAAGGATATGAATGATTTACGAACAATTTAAAATATTACTTAAAGGTCTTCTTACAGGGGATAATCAACTACCTGATGATGACTTGTTAGTTAAGACTATGCTGGAGTATGCTTTGAATAAGGTAGCTATTGATGCTGAACCTCTTAAGCTTATGACTCTTAATCTAGCAGAACCTATGGTTAGGTTAGGACCAGGGGATTATATCGTTAGAAGACCTAAGATACCTCTATTAGACTCTGATGAGATAGATATAGATGACACTCTTATTTTTGCTGTTGCTAGGTTAATTGCTAGTAATTTTAGCAATACTAAAGGAGGTATTCATAAAAGTATCTATACTAGAGAAGTTTTAGACCACAATGCTATTGTTTATGATGTAGTTTCTCAAATGAGGCAAGTCCATGTTGAACTAGATTTGGTGTTTGAGCCTGAGTCTTGTGCTACAGCTGATACTGAATTTAAACCTACTTGTGAAGATAGTTTTACTACTTAGTAAAACTATTATGGTATAATACTTCTTGATTAAAGTTTATTATAAGGAGAGGTATGAGTTGGTTTACAACTAGTAATAGGTTATGGGATATAGAAGGTGTAGTTGCTTATGATAATCATGGTGTAGCAATTGCTAAAAGTCTTACTTATAGACATGAACCTTACGTTACTGTAGGGGATAGTGTTTATGGTAGAACTATAGAGTTTAACTTTCATTTTATTAAGATGTTAAGAAGAGTACTATCTGGAGTTACTGGAGATACTAGGCTTAGTATACCTGAACAGAAAGTCTACACAAGGTACATTGAATGGGTTAATGACGAAGTAGCTATTACAGACCCTTTAGAAATTTATGTGCTTGAGGAGTTAGATAAGTGGTTAATGGATGAGATTCAAAATAAAGAGCATATTAAAATGTTGAGAAGTTATACAAAGGAGAACCAATGGAGGTAAAGTATGGCTAGTGATCTACTAAAAGTACTACAAGAAGTAAGAGGTACTGGAGACCCAGAAGCACCTTATACAGATGGGATTTACTGGGACATATCTATCAAAGACTATAACGGTAATGATGGTATGTATGGTGATATTGTTGTTAAACATGGTGAAGTAGAGATAGCAGCAAACACTACAGCTATAAATGCAGCAAATGCTCTAATTAGTGAGAACAATGCTAAAGCTAGTGAATTAGCTTCTAAAAGCTCAGAGACTATAGCTTATGATAGTGCTGTGACTGCAACCAATAAAGCAGGTGAAGCTTTAGATAGTGCAGCAGAAGCTCTTGCTAGTGCTACAATAGCTACTAATGCTATGAATACAGCTACTCTAAAAGCTACTGAGTCTCATACAAATGCTTTAGAGTCAGAAGCTAGTGCAGTTGAGAGTGCTATTAGTGCAGCAAGTGCTTTAGACAGCAAGAATATACTACTAGCTAAAGAGACAGATATGATGGATGAATTGGACTATGCTCTAAGAACATCTTTAACTTGGGAACTACATAAATGTGGTTGTAATGTTTAATAAAGGAAATATATGCCAATTACACTAGATCCAGTTATTGTAAGAAATGACGGTAATACTATTGATATGAATACTCCGTATTCGGATGTGAATATTAAGTCAGGTCAAATAACAGATGATATGGTCTCTCATTTAGAGACTCAAATACAAAAAGCAGAGGATGACTTTAATAACAGTGTACAAGCAGACATTACTGCTGTAACTAATGCTAAAGATGTAGCTGTGGCTAGTGCCTTAGCAAGTGCAACTAGTGAGAGTAATGCTTTAGCAAGTTCTAACTCTTCAACAGCTAGTGCAACTGCTTCTTATAATAGTTCTGTTACTTCTGGTACTAGTGCTTCAGAGGCTTTGGTAAGTGCGAACAATGCTAGTACATCAGAGACTAATGCAGATATATCCGAAGCTAATGCTCTAGCTAGTGCAAGTACTGCTACTAATGCTAGTGTGATTACTGTAGATGCTAAAGACATTGTCACAACTTTAGCTAGTCAAGTAGCTTTAGATACTGTTACTACTGTTAATGCTAAAGATGAAGCTGTACTAAGTGCTACTGATGCTCAAACCTCAGCAGATAATGCTTTAGCTAGTGAGACTGCTTCTAGTGATTCTGCTGATGCTTCAAGTTTATCTGCCACACAAGCTGAACT
>Ga0193964_1000009_pt1 | contig 119974 bp, 125 predicted proteins | sample FB_7_MG_FD_140323 | JGI IMG/M metagenome (GOLD analysis project Ga0193964, IMG submission 140323) | Microbial mat bacterial communities from the Broadkill River, Lewes, Delaware, United States - FB_7_MG | ecosystem: Environmental > Aquatic > Freshwater > River > Microbial mats | place: USA... | reverse complement strand
CACACAAATGATGAATTGATTGCTTTAAAACAAGAGATCAAAGAATTAAAAGAATACCTTAGGTCTAAAGACTAGCCCACCACATCCTTAGTTTTAATCCTAGGGTGCTGGTATATCCTACATCACTAAATACTAGCTGATTATCTTTGTAGATCAAAGTGGTTGGATAGGCTTTTACTTTAAACTGTTGGGCAAAAAAACCATCGTAATCATTGATGGATTTGAAATCCAAATTATTTTCATCCATATATGATTTTATATCTTCATCTGAGCCAGATTTTACGACAAATGTCAGGACTTGATACTCCTTAGAAACAGCCTGTATATTAGATGCTTCAACCTTACAAGTGGGACACCAAGTTGCCCAAATATGCACTAAAATAGGCTTTGAAGTATTGTAGTCATAGTTTATACTTAGTGGATCTTTACTTAGATCCATGGCTTTGTAATAACTGATCAAGTTTGCAAACAGAGTGATAATAACAATAAAGAGAATGAACTCTTTTAGGTAGTGTAAAATTTTGTTTTTCATAATAATGTCATTGTATCATAAGAAAGAAAAGGTTCTAAAAAATAGAATTAACCATAGTATAAGGAGCTAAGGAGTAGGATAATAAATAAGCTATAAAAGGAAAGATTTTTTTGAGTGATAATATATATATTGCAAGACAACCTATCGTTGATGATGAAAAAAAAATATACGGTTATGAGTTGTTGTTTCGATCGATGGAAAATGATGGTTTAGCCCAAGCAAATTTTAATGATGGGACAATAGCTTCTTCTCGAGTTGCGGTAAATGCTTTAAACCACATAGGTTTAAACAAACTTGTTGGTGATGAATTGGCATTTATTAATATTGACAGTGAATTACTTTTAAGCAGTGCTGTTTTAAGTATTCCCAAAGAACATTTTGTACTAGAACTTTTAGAAACAATAGAAGTTGATGATGAAATTATTGAGAGGGTGATAGAACTTAAAAAACTCGGTTATAAGTTTGCACTAGATGATGCAAGTTGTAAAGAAACTTTTATGGAGAATTTTAAATCCATATTCCCTTATTTATACATATTGAAACTTGATTGTACATTGATAGACAAAAAAACTTTTGCACAACGTGTTGAAAGTGTCAAAGAATATGAGTTTAAACTTTTAGCCGAAAAAGTGGAAACTCAAGAAGATTTTGAATATTTTAAAGAAATTGGGTGTAGTTACTTTCAAGGATACTTCTTTGCTAAACCAAGTTTGTTAACGCAAAAAGCACTTGATCCAATGTATAACGAAGTGTTTAGATTGATTAATTATTTGGACGATGAGAGTTCTATTGAAGAGATCTCAATGGCATTTGAATCTTCACCCGACATAACTATCCAACTCTTAAAGTTTATGAACTCTGGTTCAATGGCTTTAAAATCAAATATTCGTTCAATTAAACATGCAATCGCACTTTTGGGAAGAGCACCTCTTAAACGATGGTTATTGTTAATCTCATTTTCAAAATCAAGTGTTGCGGTAGATGGGATGCGATCACCTATTATTACAATGGCACAAAACCGTGCAAAATTGATGAATGAAGTTGTGACAAAAATGAATATCGATGTAAACAAAGATGAAGCTGCTTTGGTGGGTATCTTGTCTTTAATAGATGTTATCACAGGTTGTACAATGGAAGATGTTTTAAAAGAGTTAACTCTATCTAGTAGTATTAATGAGGCACTATTAGAGGATGAAGGTGACTTAGGTTTATTAATTAAATTGGTTATTTGTTTAGAATCTTTAGACTGTAAACAAAACAATAAAATTATGAACACACCAGATTTTTCATTTGAGCATCTAAATGAAGCACTTATACAAAGCTATAATATTTAACTAGGGATACATGAAAACTTTAAACACATATTTTAGATCAACTGAGCAGTTAAATGCGTTTATAGATGAAAATGCTATTTTAGATTCCAAACACCTTTTAATACAGGTTTTTACTTCGAGCAATGACAAAAATTTTATCGCTTCTTTGACCTCTTTTTTAGACACTGTTTTACCAGCATCTTCACTTATAGGTAGCACCACTGATGGTGAAATTTTGAATGGTGATGTATCTACTATGCAAACGGTGATCAGTTTTACACAGTTTGAATCAACCGTTTTAAAAACGTATATTAGTGACACTTTTGATACTTATAAACAAGCAGGAACAGATCTAGCAGAGTCACTAAACCAAGAAAATACCAAAGTGATTATCTCTTTTATTGATGGTTTACATGGAGATGGGGAAGAATTTTTAAATGCTATTGATAGTGTTAATCCTAAAATAACTGTTGCTGGGGGAATGGCGGGAGATAATGGAGAGTTTAAAAAAACATTTGTATTTACTAAAGAGAATATTTATGAACGTGGTGTGGTTGGCGTAGCTCTTAGTAATGAAGCGTTAAATGTTTATACAGATTACAGTTTTAACTGGGTATCAATTGGACTAAATTTAAGAATAACCCAAGCCGATGGCAACAGAGTATTTAAAATAAATGATAAGACAGCGTATGAAGTCTATGCCCATTACTTAGGTGAATCAGCAGCAAAAGCACTTCCAGAGATTAGTGTGACTTTTCCTTTGATTATAAAAAGAAACAAAACCGATATTGCAAGAACTGTAATAAGCAGTGAAGTAGATGGATCTTTGATATTTTCTGGCGGATTTAAAGAAGGGGATACGGTAAGGTTTGGTTATGGGGACAGTGTCAATATATTAGGGCATATTGATGAAGATATAAAAAGAATATCTAAACATCCAGTAGAATCAATTTTTATTTACTCCTGTATGGGAAGAAGACGTTTCTTACCTGAGCTAATTGAGCAAGAAACCAAACCTTTTAATGAAATTGCCACTACTTGTGGCTTTTTTACCTACGGTGAGTTTTACAGTGCAAAAAGTAAAGAACTGCTTAACCAAAGTATGACGGTATTGGGATTAAGTGAATCAAATGAAGTTGGAAAAAAACTAGGTGTAAAAAAGACTAAGAAAAAAAGTGATGTTATAGAAGCTTTGTCTAACCTAATTAAAACGTCTTCTCAAGATCTAGAGATCTTAAACATTACCTTAGAGAATAAAGTTGAAGATGAAATAGAAAAAAATAGAGAAAAAACAAAACAAATTATTGAGCATAAAAAGCTTTTTGAAACAGTGTTTAACAAATCAAAAGATGGTTTTTTTATTTTAAAAAATTCAAAGATTATTGATGGTAATAATTCAACATTAAAGATACTAAACTTAAAAAATAAAAAAGATTTACTCAATAGTACGCTATTGTCAATAAGCCCTGAATATCAAGCCAATGGGGAAAAATCATCTGTTGGTATCGATAGAATATTGAAAAACACTTTAGAAAATGGAGCATCTACTTTTGAGTGGATCCATAAAAAAAGTGATGGAAAAGAGTTTTGGTCTGAGATTACTTTGAGTCTGATTTCACAAGGGAACAAAACAATGTTTTTTAGTGTCTTAAAAGATATTGATGAAAAAAAGAAAACAGAGCTTGAACTTGAACAGTTGACCAAAACGCTTGAAGACAGAGTGCAAGAACAAGTAGATGAACTAAGAGAGAAAGATGAGATACTGTTTGAACAAGAAAGACAACGTATTGAGCTGGCTTTTGAAAAAGAACAAGAGAGAGCTTCAAATGAAGCAAAATCAAATTTTTTAGCAAATATGTCACATGAGATTCGAACGCCTTTAAATGCTATTTTAGGTTTTGTGGATCTACTAAGAGAAGAGGACCATGGACGAAAATCTTTAGATTTTATTAATATTATTGATGAATCAAGTAAGGGACTTTTACAAATTATTGAAGATATTTTAGATTTTTCAAAAATTGAGAGTGGAAAATTAGAAGTTGATAAAATAGATTTTAATACCAAAAAAGAATTGGAGATTGTCTCACAGCTTTTCTTGGCAAAATGTTCTCAAAAAGATATAAATCTATCGGTTTCATTTTCAGATAATATTCCAGTTGCTATCCATACGGATCCATTACGTATAAAACAAATAATATCTAACTTGATAAGTAACGCTATTAAATTTACACAAGCGTATAAATCTATTTACGTAAAGTTTGGTTTTAATGATGGAGCCTTAAGTGTTAGTGTCAAGGATGAAGGTAAAGGGATCTCTAAAGATAAGCTAGAACATATCTTTGAAGCATTTAACCAAGAAGACAGCTCCACAACCAGAGAGTATGGTGGAACGGGGCTTGGTTTGAGTATATCAAGTGAATTAACTCGTTTGTTGGGTGGTGAACTTAAAGTAAAAAGTACCCTTGGTGAGGGAAGTGAATTTTATTTTAGTATTCCTGTTGAGATTGCTAAGATGGTTAAAGAAAAAAGTGACACACCTGAACTTGACACCTTTGATGGAAAGAAAATTCTTTTAGTAGAAGACAATAAAGCAAATCAAATTTTTATGGAATTAGTTTTAGAACGTTTAGAAGTTGACTTGGATATTGCAAACGATGGTTTAGAAGCCATAGACGCATTTAAACAAAACAAATACGACATCATTTTAATGGATGAAAATATGCCCAATTTAAATGGTATAGAAGCAACCAAAAAAATCTTAGAATTAGAACAAAAAATGAATTTAAAACACACCCCAATAGTTGCTTTAACAGCTAATGCACTAAAAGGGGACAGAGAAAGGTTTTTAGAAGCAGGAATGGATGAATACATGACCAAGCCTTTGGATAGACAAAAGCTAAGTTCTGTATTGAGTATGTTTTTTAACTAAAAGGTATTAAGACATAATACCTTTGATTGTAAAGAACAATACACCTGCTAAAACAGCTGCTGCTGGCACTGTAATTAACCATGCTGCAATAATTTTTTTAACGGCATCTCTTTTAACGTATTGAGTTTTTTGTGTTTTTTTGATAATTTTTTTCGTTGATTTAATCAAGAGTTTTTCATCACTAATCATTTTGTATAATATAGTAATTCTTTCAAAGTCATCAGGTGATTTTTCCGCTTTAGCTTCAAGTGTTTTTAATTCTGATTTATACGCTTGTAATGTTTGTGTTTCATCTTCAAGTAATTCACGTTCTTCTTCAATAGAATGTTTTTCATCTTTGTTTAGATCCAACCATTCTCTTAAAAAACCAACCCCAAAAACACCACCAATAGCAATATGCGTTGAACTCACAGGAAGACCAAGTTGTGAAGCAATGATCACGGTAATAGCTGCTGCCATTGCAATAGAAAAAGCTCTTATTTGATCGAGTTCAGTAATTTCAGAACCAACGGTTTTGATAAGCTTAGGTCCATAGAGTGCAAGACCGATAGCAATACCAATGGCACCCACAGCCATTACCCAAAATGGAATGGATGCCTTAGAAGAGATTCCTCCATTTACAACAGCATCATTAATCGCAGCTAATGGTCCAATGGCATTGGCAACATCGTTTGCACCATGAGCAAAACTTAATAAAGCAGCGGCAAAGATTAAAGGAATTGTAAAAAGTGTGTTTACACTGTCTTTATTGTTTTCAAGAGCAGTGTTGTTTTTTGCCAATTTATTTTTAACCATAAGGTAAACAATCACAGCTACGATAGCACCTAAGATCAGTGCTGTTAAAAATGTTGGTTTTTTTGTCATTTCAATAGAAACCAAAGGAAGCATGTTTAAAAATTCTACAACACTTGGCCAGATCTTTTTAAGTCCCTTTAGTGTTAAGTAGGTAACAAATGCCCATGCCATGATCGCTACAAATATAGGAACGTAGGTTTTTGCTGCTCGTATTTTATCTTCTTTAAAGACAATACTTTTTTTAATAGCAAAAAGGAAGGTTGCGGCAATAACACCACCAAGAACAGGTGAAATTATCCATGAAGCTGCAATTTTACCCATTGTACCCCATGATACAATACTAAAACCAGCAGCAGCAATACCAGCACCCATAACTCCACCTACAATAGAGTGTGTTGTAGATACAGGTGCACGCATAGCAGTTGCAAAGTTAAGCCATAATGCAGCCGCAAGAAGTGCTGCCATCATTGCCCAAATAAATGGATCAGCATTCCCACCAAAGGCTGAAATGTCAATGATACCTTTTTTAATGGTTTTAACAACCTCTCCACCAGCAATAATAGCACCAGCCGCTTCAAAAACAGCCGCAATAATAATGGCCATTGTAAGGGTCATCGCTTTTGAACCAACAGCAGGTCCAACGTTGTTTGCTACGTCATTTGCGCCAATATTCATTGCCATATATGCACCAATAAGTGCAGCAACAGCTAGAAAAAGATTGTTAGATACGCCACCACTGTTTAAAAAACTAAAAGTAAGTACAGCTATCATAAAGAATAGAGCAAATCCTAATCTTGATAAGTCTGTTCCACTTTTCTTGAGAGCTTTTTTCTCAAGTTTATTCATTGTCTCCATTTCCATAATGCAAGCCCTTAAATATTTTTTGTGATTATATCTATATCTTGATTACAAAATGGTTACAAAGGTGTAACAAAGGTTTATTTTTTCATATAAGCTTTAATGATCTCTTGACGAACCAAAGGTCTGTCCGCACCCCTTCGTCCTGAAGTTGCTACATTGTTAAGCTTTTTTAAAACCTCCATAGAAGTAGGCAGTGCTTGACCAAAAATAGTGTGTCTTCCATTTAGCCAAGGTGTTAAAGCAGTGGTAATAAAAAACTGGCTTCCATTGGTATGAGGACCTGCATTTGCCATTGCTAAAACACCTAGTTTATCAAATGTTTTTCCCTTGTATTCATCTTTAAAGCTTTTTTTCCAAATACTTTCTCCACCGCGACCACTCTCTGTTGGATCTCCACCTTGTACCATAAAGTTTTTTATGATTCTGTGAAAAGCAATACCATTATAGTAACCATTTTTTATATGAGTAGTGAAGTTCTCAACAGCTAGGGGCGCTACCTCTGGATATAATTCGAGTTCTATTGTACCTTGTGTGGTTTCTAAAACAGCCACTAAGTTTTTAGCATTTAGTTGAACCGAAAGTAAAACCATTGCCATAAGTAATATTTTTTTCATTTTAATCCTTAAATCTTTTTTTGAGTTGTAAAAGTGTATCGCATTCTTCTTCATAAACGATAAATACTTTTTCATTTGCCATATTAACGAGGGTATTTAGCTCCTCATTACTCGCTTTAGAAATATCATACACAATAATATAATCAAATCTAAACGTATTAGGAGTTTTATAATCACTCAAAAATATACTATGTTGGTTTTGATCTACAAGGTTTTTAGTGCCATCGAGTATGCTGAGTTGATCGTTTGTTTTTTCAAAATCACAAAAGAGTTCTTCTTTTGTTGTTTGCTCACACACACATAAGATGCTTTTAACTTCTTCTTCTTTTTGGATTTTTTTAATAAAGCTGAAGAGTGTTTGATCAGAAGAAAGCTTAACAAAGGCACTCTTTATCTTTTTTTGAAAACTTTTACTAAGCATATAGTTTTGTTTACACTCTTTTTTTGTATTGACCAGTGTTAATGTCGTGTGGGATGATTTTTTAATGATTTTTTCTAACAGTTCATCTTGGATCAAGTGGCTGTCATCACAAAAAACAAATTTACTTGCTTTAGAATGTAAAAATTCACTAGGTGTAAATACTTTTATAGAAGTAATATCAATATTGAGAATAGAATATTCAATAAGTTCTAAAATAGATTGTTTAACTAAGTCACAACCTAAAACAGTTGTTTGTATAATACTAACGCTGTTGTCACAATCAAGCAATTTAAGATAGATAGCTTTTAAAATAAGGGCGGTGGTTTTTCCTGAATAAGTTGAACCATTTAAGCTGATAGTTTGTGGTTTTCTTTGAGTATCATCGATATAGATTCTTTGCTCATCACTCGCAAGATAGACTTTTTTTTGACTTAAAACCAAGTATTGAGTAAGTAAATTAGCCATAATAAAGTTAATGTCTGTTGCAGGCTCATCTATTTGTGAAACTGCGTTGAGTTTCTCACTTATTTTAGATGATGAAGTATCTGCAAAGATAATCCTACTTTTTGGAAGCAGACTTTGTGTATTGCTTTGTAAATGGTCGTATTCATTTTCAGCCAGTTTATCACAAAGTAAAAAATTGTAAATAGTGACATATTGATTATGTAATATTTCATTAAATTTATTATGAATAATAGTGTGGACTTTATCGTATGCTAAAGTATCTTTTGAGGGTTCATTATTTTGAGATTTCTCTAGTTTGAATGTGTTTAAATCATTGTATGTCCAATCTTTATGTTCTACAATATGGATTCTTTTAAATGGATCCAGTACAATTAAAGCAACAGTAACTTTATCTGAATGATGAAAGAGAGTGATGTTTTGTAAAACTTTACAATCATTTTTATCGCATGTGGATTGTAATTTATTTAACGCTTCTGAACTTGAGATAGTTTCTTGGTTGTTTTGATTTTTTTTAGAGAAAAATGAAAAAAGATTCTGTTTCATTTAATATTTTGAAGATAAGTCGTCGCAAAAGCGACAACTTGAAAGATTATTTACCAGCTGCAACGCGATCTTTAAGACCTTTACCAGCTTTAAATTTTGGAACCATTTTATCTTGAGTTGTATAAGTTTTATCAGTTCCTGGAACTTTTCCGCTTTTACCTTTTTGTAATGATGCTGAAAAGCTACCAAAACCAACTAAAGACACATCTTCTTTTTTAACTAGTGCAGCTGTTACTGCCTCAGTGAATGCTTTAATTGCTGCTTCAGCTTCTACTTTAGTTTTATACTCACCACTTGCTTGAACTAGTTCTACAAACTCAGCTTTATTCATGAATCGACCCTTGGATTAATAAAATTTTTCCGAAATTACTTAAACCTAAATAATAAGTATTATTAAGTAATTCAGCTAAAGACACTTTATTATTTATTTGCTTAAATTTTTCTTCTTTTTTGTAAAAAAGTGTAAAAAATTATTAATTTTAGCCATTTTAATACCTAAAACAGCATGTTTGATGGTGTTTTGTATAAATATGCTTATATGTTTTAAAATGTGATTCATACTTTTTTTTGAATGAATTGACATAAAAACATCTTCTAAGGCATCCCGTTCTTCTCTCGTTAGCATTCCCATTCTTAGTCCTGAAGTTTATTAATCTTTCTTACCGCTCTAATGATCTCTTCATCTTCTAGTTCACCAAGCATTCTCATAACGACTGACGCAGCTTGGGGTTTGGCACGACCCAATTTCCAGTCTTGGTAAGTACGCATAGAAATTCCTAGGGAATTGGACATATCTTTTAAAGATATTTTACGTCCATTGTATTGCGATTCTATTGAATTATGAAGAATGTTAAACAGATCATTTATTTGCATAAAAAGAATTATACGGAATATATACTTAAATAAACATTTATTAGTATATATTATAATCTATTAAGTGTATAATATAAAATAAAATGAATACAAAATATCATAAACAGTATTTTATATACGGTATTCCGTGTATTATTGAGCTGAAAATAGATATTTTTAAAAGATTGAAAAAAAATTATAAGTCTATTGAGGTTTGTACAGGTTGGAGGGTTACGGTTTCATCTTCTATTTCAAGATAGAATTTTTCATATTTTTTTGAATCTGTTTTATAGATTATCTCTTTAAGATCACTTAAGGTAAAAGTAACCGTGTTTAAACCACGCAAAGGTTTCTTAATAAGTATATACGATTCATGTATGGAATTATGAATAGAATCTTTGGCATCTTTTAGTTTTTGAATCTCAAGTTCTAAGTTATCTATTTTATCTGGGGTGTGTCTTTTGGCTTCTTCTAAGTGGTATTTTAAATCTTCTAAATCATCTTCAATAAATTCAAGCTTCTTAGAAAGAATAGGAATCTTCTTATAGTCAATATTAAACAGATTGTCTTCTCCACTGACTAAAGTAATAGTAATAGAGTTTGAGGCATAGACTTTCAAGTTACTTTTTACATTGGTTATATTGACGTCATTTGCATAAATAGTACCGTTTAAACAAGCATCGATATTTGCTGTGGTAGCATAAACGGTTCCCCCTTCAAGGAGCTTAATATCGACCTTATGTGCACGAATGGTACCTTTGTGGCGGTTGATTTTTGCATATTTTGCACTTTGATGTGAACTTTGGTGTGTTGCTCCATCTATAATTAGATGCGTTGCATTTAAAATAGAGTTGGATCCAACAAAGCCTTCTACATGTATGGTTTCACTTGTGAGTTCCACTCCTTCACCAATGCTGTCTTGGGTGGCATCTTTTTCTGAAACAATGACTTTAATATCATTGTCTTCATGTTCTGAGAGGGCATCTTGTACACGTTTTAGTTTTTTCTTTTTTATGGTGTTATCAACGTACATAACATTTTTAGAAATGTTGACATAGCCTTTATTAATAGAATAATAGACCTTTTTATTGTCGTCTTCATCTATCTCTATACTCTCTTCATCTATCTCGTATTCCATATCTTTTGATTTGTTTTGATTGAAATTACTGACAATATCGCCAAAGGCATTGATACCATTTTTACCAAATTTTGGTTTGATAAATTCAACAAGTTTATCGCCTGCATCTACCTCACAAATACCATGCTCATTTTTATTGTTTTCATAATGAAGAATGAGTTGACCTTCTCTTGTTATATTAGGAGCAATTGCTTCAGCTAATGGTAGAGCAATAGGTTTGGTAAATTTTTGTGCATGGACATACTTTGTGAATTGTTTTAGTTTTTCTACAAAAGTGTCATCAAAAAGATTAATTAAAATTTTATTGCTTACTTTGATTTTGTTAAGTTCTTTTAAAAGCCAAAGGTAGGTTTCACTTTTTTTAGACGTTTTATACGGGATGTTTGAACTTGGTTTAATAATGATTTGAGGTTTGACATTAAAGTCGTCAAAATTTATAACATAGTCTAAGCTATATTGAGCTTGTTTTTTTTCAAAAAGTTTTATAATGTAGATCTGTTTGTATTCAACATGATGATCCAGCATCTTTTCTTGGGTATCGTAACGTTTTTTTATATCTTCACTAAGCTCAATATATTCTGGTTCACTGGTAGTTTTAATAAGTGTACTGGCTTTTAATAAAGTAAAATCAACAATATCTACACTGGCATTATTCTCTTTAGCATATTTGCTTAAAGATAGTAGTATATCTTTTGTTTTTACTTTTTTATCTTCCATACTTAAATCTTATAAGGCTAAAAGATCACTGTAATCATATTTTGAAAAATCAAGGTAGATCTTTCCATTTTGTTCAATGATTCTAATATCATCTTTTAAAGATTCCTCAAATCTTTTTTTAATGTTTTTACGTTGAATAGAATCAAGTTCTAAGGTTTTAAGGTATTTCTTTAATTCTATTATTTTAGGTGCTTGTACTTGTGAATGTTCAATCTCATGGATGGTTTGGTTTTGTTGTTCTTGAAGCATTTTTTCATTTACAAGTTCTAATATGTTTTTTAATTGTTCATCTTTATTTGAGTAGATCTGTTCAATACGATCTCTTTCAGATTTGAGCATATCTTCTTTGTCATTAATGAGCTTGTCGATTTTCATCTCAAGTTGTTCTATTTTTTCTTTAAGATAATTGTTTTCCCTCTTGTATAAACCAAGTACCGTTGCTACGGTTGCTTTTTGCATGACATTTTTTTGAAGGGAATTTGTTTGAGCGTGTTTCTTTAAGGGATTAGACTCTTTTTCTTCAGGTATTGAGATAAGAGGTTCACCATCTTTGAGGGTATAGTTAAGCTTATTTTGACGAATTTTTGATGCAACCATCTCTTTTGACATCTTAAAGCGTTTAGCGTATTCTTCTACTGTTATATCCATTATTTTACTTTAAATATATTTTTTGTATTTTAACATAAAAACATTGCATTAAGAAAGTTGTTTTAAAAGAATTATGTATTATAATTTCACAATTATTTTTATTAAGGTGTTTATATGAGTAAAGGAATTTTAGATATTGTAAAGCCCGGAGTATTATTTGGCGAAGATGTGCTTAAGGTTTATCAACATGCTAAAGAAAACGGTTTTGCTATACCCGCTGTAAATGTTGTTTCAACAGATTCTATCAATGGTGTAATAGAGGCGGCAGCTAAGGTTAATTCTCCTGTTATTATCCAATTTAGTAATGGAGGTGCTTCATACTATGCAGGTAAAGGTTTAAGTAATGAAAATGAAAAAGCCGCTATAACAGGTGCTGTAAGTGGAGCAATACACACTCATATGATGGCTGAGGCTTATGGTGTACCAGTAATTTTACATACTGACCATGCAGCTAAAAAACTTCTTCCTTGGATCGATGCACTTATTCAAGCAGGTGAACAATACTTTGAAGCAAATGCAAAACCACTGTTTTCTTCACATATGTTAGATCTATCAGAAGAGCCTTTAGAAGAAAACATATCGATATCAAAAGAGTATTTGCAACGTATGTCTAAAATTGGTATGCACATTGAAATAGAGCTTGGTGTAACGGGTGGAGAAGAAGATGGTGTGGATAACACAAACATCGACAATGCACTTTTATACACGCAACCAGAAGAGGTGGCTTACGCGTATGAAGAACTAAGCAAGGTATCACCAAATTTTACAGTGGCAGCTTCATTTGGAAATGTTCATGGTGTATATAAGCCAGGAAATGTGACTCTAACTCCAAAAATTTTAGATAACTCTCAAAAATTTATTGCAGATAAATATAACACCGAAGATGAGAAACCTGTGTTTTTTGTATTTCACGGTGGAAGCGGTAGTGAAAAATCTGAGATTGAAGAAGCACTAAGTTATGGTGTGATCAAAATGAACATAGATACAGATACACAATGGGCAACGTGGGAAGGTGTTAAAAACTACACTGAAAAATACAATGGATACCTCCAAGCTCAGATTGGAAATCCAGAGGGTGATGATAAACCAAATAAAAAATACTACGATCCTAGAAAATGGTTAAGAGCAGGGCAAGAAACATTGGTTGCTCGTGTTGAAGAAGCTTTCAACGACCTAAACGCAATTGGTAGAAATTAGTTTATAGATCCTATTTAGAGGATCTATACCTAACTTAGAGTTTCTTTTCTAAAATAGAGATACTCTGTATCGCTTCTTTTTTTATGTCAAAATAGGAATAATCTAAACTCACCTGTGTCCCCATTAAAACATTATGTAGATCTGAAATAATCTCTTTTATCTCAAAATACTCTTTTGATAAAATAATAAAATCATCCCCGTGTATTCTAAAAATTTGTTCATTAGAGGCTATTTTTTTAAGAATATTAGAAAAGTTTCTCAAAAGCTCATCTCCTTTTGCCCATGAATGTTTTTTGTTGTATTGGTTAAAATTTTTAAGACGAAGTACGTAGATCGAATTCATGTTAAATTCATCCATATGGTTATAGGCTAAAACATATTCAAGATAATCCCTATTGTAAACGCCTGTGTTTTGATCTTTGTAAAAATATGAAAATCGTTCTTGTTCTATTTTACTTTTAGGTCTTTGAGTAATGTTAAGTTCAATTTTTACATCTTTAAGTGCAATCAAAGCATGCTTTACTATTTCAGGATGAAACTGTTTAGCACGCAGGCTATTTAATTCTTCTAAGGCAATGTTGACTGTTTTTTTTGCTTTATAGATCCTGTTTGTTGTCATAGCATCAAAAGCATCAGCAACCGTCATGATATGTGACATAATTGGAATTTGATCCGCTTTTAATCCTAGGGGATAACCACTACCATCGTAGCGTTCATGGTGATGACGAATGATCTCAGCTATATCTTTATAAATATCTACCTTTTTTAGAAGTTCATAACTGACGACAACGTGTTCTTTTATTATCTCATATTCAAGTTCACTAAGTTTTCCTGGTTTTAGCAATATAGAATCAGGCGTGGATATTTTACCAATATCATGAAGCATACAGGCTCTGTAAATATTGTCAATTTGATCTTTGTTAAAACCCATCTGTTTTGCTATCATAACGGAGTATTTTGCGACTCTTTGCGTATGTCCAGCCGTGTAGCTGTCACGCTTTTCAATAATATCGACGAGTGAATAAACGTGTTGTTCATAATCTTTGATCTTTGTTTCAAGCACCTCTTTGGCTTTGACTTTTGCATAAAGTATTACAGATAAACCTACTATATAGATTATAAAGATGATTATCATATCGATGTAGGAGTTCTCAAGTGCTTTTTCATAGTAACTATCCATAGGTATAGAAACAGAAACACCACCGCGTATATCACCTACTTTGTAGCCTTGAAAAGCATGACATTTTAGACAAGATTCTTTAACAACTAGGGGGCTTAAGTATCTTAGGTATTCTTTATTGTTTATAAAGGCTTTTTCAAACAATCCTTTTCCCGTTTTTTCAGCCTCTTTGAGTACTTCTTCCTCCCACTCATCGGCTTTGTTTTTTGGATTGGTTAATATTCTGCTAGTTATATGACCTTTTGTACCATAAAGTTCAGAATAATCATTCATGATTTGAGAGAGGGTGTACGAGGGATTCATAAGAGTGAGGTGTTGACCTGTTTTGGTATGAATATCGCGATTTTTAATATGAGAAAGATAAGGGTTTGGTGGTGTTTTTGAAGTGATAGGGACATATACCCCACCGTGAGAGGCCACCCAACTTCGATAAGCCAGATCTTTTTTTACGCTAACAATTGCCTCATTTTTAGCTAAGGTATCGGCATAGTTAAAGTTTGTGACAACCCTAGATGCACCTGCAAAAATTAAAAGTGCACTCCATAGTACAATAAGAACGAACATAACAATGTTTATAAACTGTATTCTTTTGCTCATAAGCGTTCACCTCAAATATATTATGAATGTGTGCATATCTATTTTTAAGTATAAGAGAACATAATATCATAATTTTATTTTTGCTACAAGCTTATTTAAGTTAACTAATCTTCACTTGGCTTCTTACGAGCTTTTATAGTAATTTTTTTACCTACTTTTTTAGGCTTCTTATAGGTGTTTTCTTTTCTGTCTTTATCAGAAAATTTATCCGATGATTTTTTAAAGTCCTTTTTAAAATCTTTTTTAGGTTTATCAAAACTTTTTTTAGGAGTGTCAAATTCTTTTTTAGGTTTGTCAAACGTTTTTTCTTCGTATCTTTTTTTTGCTACTTTTTTAATCTCTTCTTGGGACATTTTTTTAGTACTGGTTCGAGGCTTTTCTTGTTTTTGCACTTTTGGTTCAAAACCTTCAACAATCTCATTCTTTAAAACGCGACCAAGCAGTGTTTCGACATCATAAAGTTTTTGAGATTCGCTTGGATCTAGGAGTACTAAAGCCATTTTAGTTGCTTTGCTTACTCTTGCAATGTAGATCTGAGGTGAATCGGCTAAGTCATAACTAATAAGAAGTTCACAAGAAAGATCTTGGTTGGTTATAAACTCTTTATCCGATAAAATAGAAACATTTTCAGCTTTAATATTTTCTTGTAGCATAGCATTTGCATCTGTTGAAATAAGCGTTATCTTCTTGTCTTCATTTTTTGAGATAAGAACATTAATAAGTGCTAATTTTTGTGCACTTTGGCAAGGATGAACTCTATGGTTATTGGGTCTGATAGAAATAGTTTGTTTTGACAATGTAAGTCCTTAAGTATATTTGTAATTATATCTTAAGCAAGCAAAATTATAACTATAATTTCATAGTTTTATAAATATCAAGAATTGTTGAGGTTTCAGGATTTTGAATATAATACTTTTGCAAGAGTTGATTTAAGCGGTTTAGGTTAAATCTCCAAAATTTTTGTGAATCAAATTCGTCATTTTCTTGCATCTTTTCAAAGAGTTCCACATTGCTTAACTTTCCTTCATGTAGCTCAATGGTACGTAACATTAAATGGAGCAGATCTTTTGTAGCTTGGGGAGTTGTGTCGTCATCTGCTAGTTGTTTGTTGGGTAAAAAAGCATAAATTTTCCACATACTTATGATCATAAAAATAACAAAAAATATCATCATTAGTGTCGATACATCAAATTCCATAAACTTCTCCATCTCAATATGCTAACAATTATATGGTAATTTTGCTAAAATTTCATTATGAATGATAAAGTATTTGCAAAACCGATAAAAAAACAATTTGAATTTGATGAAGAAGTTGCGGCTGTCTTTGATGATATGCTCAGTAGAAGCGTACCTTTTTATGAGCAAAGTCAGGAAATGACAAAATTTTTTGCTTTAAAAGCACTTGAAAAAGGTGGGCTTGTTTATGATCTAGGATGCTCAACAGCTTCTTTACTTATAAGCATTGCCAAACAAGCACCTCAGGCTCAACTTATAGGGCTTGACAATTCAGAAGCTATGTTAATACAAGCACGTAAAAAAGCACAAGCGTTTAATGTTGAACCACAACTTCTTAATGCCGATATATTAGAATACGATTATCGAAAAGCAAATGTTTTTGTAAGCAACTACACTTTACAGTTCATTAGACCACTTGTACGTGAAGAGTTGGTTAAGAAAATAGCTGATGCAACCATACAAGAGGGTGTGTTTATATTTAGTGAAAAAGTGATCTCTCACCATAGCAAATTAAACAAAGACCTTATTGAACATTATTATGATTTTAAAAAGAAACAAGGTTACAGCGAGTTTGAGATCTCTCAAAAGCGAGAAGCACTTGAAAATGTGTTAGTTCCTTACAGTGAAGAAGAAAACATAAAAATGGCTCTCAAAGCTGGGTTTACTCATTGTGAAGTGGTTTTTCGCTGGGCAAATTTTGCTACTTTTGTAGCTATAAAGTAGTTTCTTATTTTTTTAAGATCATCATGTTGTCCTAATATTTTGTGATGGTTTTAAAAAATCACCCATAGATTTCAAGGGGAGTGCTACCAAACATTTTTGTTAGTGGATGATTTTTGTTCTTGGGTAAATGCTTTTTGGATCTGATCGTACGTGACAATATCGTCTTTACCACAATCTTTGTGGTAATAACCTTGCATATCGTAATACTCTTCACAGTCTGAATAGTACTTAGCAGAAATACCATGTTTGTTAAAGCATCCTGTGAGTAACATTGAAAATAAAATAGAAGTACTAAATAGGATTAATCGTTTCATAGTGATTGAAAAAGCAAAAATCATACCTTAAATGTCTCTTTTGTTTTACACATATCGGTTAAAAAACACTCATCGCAAGAAGGATTTTTCGCCTTACAAATGTACCGACCAAATAAAACCATCCCTTGATGTAAGGCGTGTAGGTCATTTTTAAACTTTTTTACAAGTGTGGCTTCAGTTGCAATTGCTGTTTTGTCATCACTTAAGCCCAGTCTGTGAGAAACACGAAACACATGGGTATCTACCGCCATTAAGTTGGCACCTGTGTACTCGATCATGACAACGTTGGCTGTCTTTTGTCCCACACCTGCAAGTTTTTGTAGATCTTTTTCATTCATGGGGATCTGCCCCTCAAAATCTTCAACCACTGTTTTTGCCATATTAAGTAAGTTTTTTGCCTTGTTGTTAAAAAATGAACAGCTCTTAATCAATGTTTTAACAGCATCAAGATCGCCAACTGCCAAACTCTGTGGATCGGGATAGGCTTTAAAAAGTGCTGGAGTGATTAGGTTTACCCGTTTATCTGTACATTGAGCAGAGAGGGCAACGGCTACTACAAGTTCATACGCATTGTTGTATTGTAGTTCTGTTACGGCATCTGAGTATCTATCAATAAAGCGTTGATGTATCTCTAAAATCTCTTTTTTTGTTGCTTTTTTAATCTTTTTCATATTTGAATTATATCTTGTTTATTTATTGTTATCTTATTAGTACTAAAATTTTTGCAATTAAATAACAGGAATTTATATGAAACTAGTAACTAAAGTTGTATCTTCGTTGACAATATTGTCATCATTAGCAGTAGCAAATACATTGGTAACAGTAAATGGTAAAGCCATTACTCAACAAGAAGTAGATTCTGAATTAATGCAGGCTACACAAGGTAGATTTAACCAAGTTCCAGCGGATAAGCAACAGCAACTTCGTGGACAGGTTCTTGAACAACTTGTTGCTAAAGAGTTAATTTTTGAAGATGCTCAAAAAACAGGGGTAATGAAGTCTAAGGATTTCAAAGATGAGTATAACAAGGTTTTAAAAAGAGTTAAAAAAGAACTAGCTATTCAAGTATGGCAAAAAAGAGAACTTGATAAAGTAAAAGTTTCAAGCAAAGAAGTTAAAAAATATTACGATGAGAACAAAGAAGAGTTCAATGAAAAAGAATCTGTTCACGCTCGTCACATATTAGTAAAAACAGAAGATGAAGCAAACACTATTGTAAAAGAGTTAAAAGGTCTTAAAGCTAAAAAGCTTGAATCTAAGTTTATTGAGCTTGCTAAGAGTAAATCAACTGGACCTAGTGGACCAAAAGGTGGAGATCTAGGTTACTTTGCTCAGGGACAAATGGTTCCAGAATTTAACAAAGAAGTTTTTTCTATGAAAGTAGGGACTATCAGTGCACCTGTTAAAACACAGTTTGGTTACCATGTAATCTACCTTCAAGATAAAAAAGCATCTAAAACACGTGCATATACTGAAGTTAAACCATTTATTGAGCAACGTTTAAAAATGGAAAAATTTAAATCAGTGATGCAAACAAAAATGTTAGCACTTAAAAACAAAGCTACAATCAAATAATTACTCCTATGTTATTAACTCCTATCGATAAGATTCTTGTCGATGGGCGTACCTTTTATGTTAAACGTGACGACTTAGTCGATCCCCATCTAAGCGGAAATAAGTTTCGCAAACTCCATACTCTTTTAGAGATCTCAAAAAACACTTTTGATACCATCATTTCTTATGGCGGAACACAATCCAATGCAATGCTTGCTATTGCAAAAATGTGTCAACAAAAGCAATGGAAATACAGATACTACTCAAAGCCACTCTCCCATGCTCAAAAACAACAAGAACATGGTAATTATTTTGAAGCAATAAATTTGGGGATGGAACACGTTGAGATAGATCCTCTTTATTATAAAGATCAAGTCAGCGCATTGGGATTAAATCTGGATCCAAGAGCATTTATTGTGGATCAAGGTGGTGCAAGTAAAGAAGCCAAAGCAGGGTTAAGTGTCTTAGCGAATGAAATACGCAAGCAAAACCCACTTACTCGATCAATAGCAACACCCAGTGGTACAGGAACCACAGCATTGTTTTTAGCAAAAGCTTTACCAGAGTTTACAATATACACTACACCATGTGTTGGTGATGTGGAGTATCTAAAAGCTCAGATGCTCTCACTAGTAGATGCACTGCCTGATAATTTGAAAATATTAAAGCCTAAAAAAAAGTACCATTTTGCAAAGTTATATCCAAATTTTTTAGAAACCTATTATAAACTTTTAAAAGCAGGTATAGAGTTTGATCTACTCTATGCCCCAGCTATGTGGGAAGTATTGTTGGAGCAAACAGATGAAGAGGTTTTGTATATTCACAGTGGAGGTACCACTGGAAATAAAAGTATGCTGGAGCGCTACTCAAGAACTAAGAAAACTAATCTAAATAAAAACTACATTTTCACTTAATTCAGCACGTGAAGGCTGATAAGTATTGATCTTAGCACTTGTATCTTCATAGCCTATTACGATACTGTATAACAATGCCAAGTTATCTGGTAGATCTAACTCACGCGCAATAATGCGTCCAAACTCTGTGGTTGAACCTTGTGGACAGGTGTCAAGACCTTCTTCTTTAGCTAAAAGCATAATAGACTGCATATACGCTCCACAATCTATTAAAGCTCCTTGGGCTTGGTCAATATTTGCTTGGTCTGTGAACACAAAAAAAACAGTACCTGCACCAAACCATCTAAAGTTATCTTTCCACATCTCTACACGTTTTTCCATGTCATTACGTTCAACTTGCATTAACTGGTAAAGTCCTGAGCCTGTAACAATACGTCTTTTTTTATAAGGATTTTTCCACTTAAGTGGATAATACTGAATAAATTGATCATGTTCAATACCCTCATCCATTGCTTTGATAACGGCATCTCCAACTTTTTTAAGAGTTGCTTCATCACTTACTGCATAAGTTGTCCAAGGTTGCATATTTGCACCACTTGGAGTTTGAGCAGCAGCTTTTAAAATTTTTTCTTGTATATTTTTTGAAACAGGCTTATTAAGATAAGACCTTTTTGAAGCTCTTGAAGTGATTGTTTCATAGACATTTGACATAGAAAGTCCTATTTTGTTATTAGTAAGGCATTATATCAAAATAAGGCTATTAATATTTCATTAATATAGAGTTTAAAAAAGGTTAATAGGGATATTTTATACTTTCTTCATAAAAACAAAAGGAGTTCATCATGAACAAAAAAATTATTTTAGGTTTAACAACAGCAGTTTTATTAACTACATCTGTACTTGCATACAATGGGCAGTCTCAAATGAAAAATGGATGCAACAAAGAAGCTAAGCATTCAAAAATGATTCATAAAAAAAAGCATAAAGATGGTTTTATGTTTATTAAAATGGTTCATAGACTTGATTTAAGTGATGAACAAAGAACTAAAGTAAAAGCGATTGTAAAAGATTGCAAGCAAAATATGCCAAACCCTAGCGATGCTTTTAGTGATTCATCTTTTGATAAAGAAAAGTTTATAAAGTTAGCTAATGAAAAAAGAGAATCTAAGATTAAAAGAAAAGCAGATATGATGCAAAAAGTTTATGCTTTGTTAAATGAATCTCAAAAGAAAGATTTAAAAACTATGCTTGATATGAAAGATATAAAAAGAAAAAATATGATGAATAATCATAAAGGCAACTCTTGTAATTCATGTGTAAAAAGATAGTTTAGATGCGAAATAGATTTTTTGCAAGAGATTTGGCAACATCACTAACTACATTTTTATTTTTAGTGATTGCTATTAGTGGAATTATGATGTTTTTTCATCTCTTTGACAAATACGTTAAAGAATTACATGAGATACTAGGACTTGCTTTTGTGACAGTCGTTTTATTTCATGTTTTTTATAACTTTCAAAGTATGAAAAGTTACTTTTTTAAAAAAGTATTTTTACTTAGTGCTTTAAGTGTTTTAGTAGTTTCTTTGGGATTTGTTTTAAATACTCCAGAGGCTCAGCACCCAAAACATATAATGATAAAGTCAATGTTTAATGCACCCATAGAAAGTTCTGCAAATATATTAGAACAAGATATTTTGAGTGTTAAGCAAAAGCTTAAGTTAAAAGGAATTAGTATAGATAATGCTTCTACAATAAAATCAATAGCAGATGCAAATAAAATGTCACCTTTTGAAATTGTTGATATAATTGTTAAAAAGTAAATTATTATAAGGAGTTTCTGGTGATAAAGATTGCCATGATAGAAGATGATACTGAATTAGCCGAAGTGTTAACTCAGTATCTCTCAAAATTCAATATTTCTGTACTGAACTTCGAAGACCCTTTTTTAGCTTTAAGTGCTATTGCTTTGCAAGAATTTGATCTTATTATACTTGATCTAACTCTCCCTGAAATGGATGGTCTGGAAGTGTGTAAAGAACTTACCACTAAGTATGAGATCCCGATCATTATTTCGAGTGCGAGAAGTGATATAACCGACAAAGTCATAGCTTTAGAACTAGGTGCTGATGACTACCTCCCAAAACCCTATGATCCAAGAGAGCTTGAAGTACGTATTAAAACTATTTTAAGACGTTTTAACAAAACAATGCCAAAGATCAAAGAAGCAACAAATGAGGTTTTTACACTCGATGAAGCCAAACAAGAGATCAAAAAAAATGCAAAGTACATTAAGTTTACGCCAGCGGAATTTCAAATCATGGCATTGATGTGTCAGCGTAAAGGTTTTGTTGTATCTAGGTTTGATATTTTAGAAGGGTGTGATCTGTTTAACAGTGATGAAGAGAGTGGAAGCATTGCGGTTATTGTCAATAGAATCCGACATAAAATAGAAGATGACCCAAAAAAACCAGAGCATTTTTTAACCATTAGAGGGATGGGGTATAAATTAGTAGAATGAATAAAAACTCAATCATATTTTCAATCACAATTACATTTGTAATAGCACTTCTTTTGGTGTTTGTCAGTTTTAGCGTTTTGTACAATTTCAGTGAAAAACGAGAAGATCATTTTATGGAAAAACGTACCAAAGAAGCGACCAATATTTTTTTAAGACAGTATGCTAAACAGGGTGTAAGCAACGAATTAAAAGAACGTTTAGAGCTGATAAACTTTGAACTTATATGTGATGTGGATAAACAAAAAGAGATACTAGAAAATCCAAAATTAAGATACAAAAAATCCCATTATAAAAGAAAAAATCATGCTCGAATTCAACAACTCAAAGTTGCTAAGGTATGCTACGTTTATATTCAAACACAAAATGAAGATTTTTTATTGGCAAATAAAAATCAAAGGCAAAACCATCGTGGGATTATTTTAAGTATATTTAGCAGTGTGGTTTTTATATTTATCTTTTTATACATCAGTACTATTAGAAAACTAAAACCCTTAAACACTCTAAAAGACAAGGTTCAAAACTTTGGAAATGAGGAGTTTGATATTTCTTGTGCGAATAACAAAAAAGATGAGATCTCTTTATTGGCAAATGAGTTTGATAAGTCCGCTCAAAAACTTAAAAAATTAAAAGATTCCAGAAATGTTTTTATCCGTAATATTATGCACGAGTTAAAGACACCTATTACTAAGGGGAAGTTTTTAACAGAGTTATCTCAAACACAAGAAAACAACATAAAAATGCAAAAAGTGTTTTACCGTCTTGAAGCATTGATCAATGAGTTTGCTTCTATTGAAGAGTTGATCTCAACCAAAAAAGAGATAGAGTTTAAAGAGTATCATTTAGAAGATATGGTTGATAATGCTTGTGATCTACTTATGTGCGATGAAGAAAATATTGTTAAAGATTTTGAGGCAGTTGTCTTAAATGCTGATTTTAAACTCTTCTCCATCGCGGTTAAAAACCTTATTGATAATGGGATTAAATACTCAAACAACAAGGTTGTAACACTTAGGAGTGATGAAAGAAGTATAGTCTTTGAGAGCGTGGGTAAAAAGTTGAAATACGATCTAGAGAGCTATTTTGAACCTTTTTTCAAAGGGGATGAGGTAAAGTCTAATCAGAGTTTTGGTTTAGGACTATATATTGTAAAACACGTATTAGATGCGCATAACTTCGGTTTTGAATACCTTTATAAGGATGGAAAAAACAAATTTATTATTAGATTTTGATATAGACCTTAATAAATAAACTTAAGATACTTGACAATAAGTCACTCAACTTAGTATAATAGTACATACTAAAGTTATAAGAGCTTTAGCAATTACATAATTAAGGATTACAAATGAATAATATTTTTGAAAAATTAACACACAACATGACACAAGCAATAGAATCAGCTTTGTCATTAGCTTTACACAATAAAAACAATGAAGTTGAAGCCATCCACTTCTTATGGGCACTTTTAACAAACTCAGATTCTGTACTTAACCAGATGTTTAATAAAATGAACATTGACAAAACAGCGATTGAACTCGATGTAAAAAGTTTAGCTGAGAAACTTCCAAAATCTTCATCGGTATCAAAAGAAAATATAAAACTATCTCGTAACTTTATCTCTACACTTGAAAACGGTGCAGGTCTTATGGTCAAAAGTGGGGACAGCTTTTTAGCGGTAGATACCTACTTGTTAGCCAACTTAAAAACAGAACCTTTTAGCGCGGTACTAAAAAAGTACATTGATATTACGGATCTAAGTAAAAATATACAAAATGCTCGTGGTGGATCCAAAGTAGATAGCCAAAGTGCAGATGAAACTTTTGATGCTTTAGACAAATACGGGGTAGATCTGAGTAAAGAAGCACTCGATGGAAAACTTTCACCTGTGATTGGACGTGATGAAGAGATCACAAGAATGATGCAGATCTTGATACGTAAAACAAAAAATAATCCAATGCTTTTGGGTGAACCTGGAGTGGGTAAGACCGCATTGGTTGAGGGATTAGCACAACGTATTGCTAACAATGACGTTCCAACCTCTTTGCAAAATAAAAAAGTTATAGCCTTAGAGATGAGTTCATTGGTGGCTGGTGCAAAGTATCGTGGTGAATTTGAAGACAGACTAAAAGCGGTTATTGATGAAGTGAAGCAAAGCGGTAATATTATCTTGTTTATTGATGAGATCCATACCATTGTTGGAGCAGGAGCAAGTGAGGGAAGTATGGATGCTGCTAATATTTTAAAGCCAGCGTTGGCACGTGGTGAATTACACACAATAGGTGCAACCACTCTTAAAGAGTACAGAAAATATTTTGAAAAAGATGCCGCCTTACAACGCCGTTTTTTACCGATAAACCTAGATGAACCAAGTGTTAACCAGTCTTTACAGATCTTGCGTGGAATTAAAGAGCGTTTAGAAACGCACCATAATGTAAGTATTACAGACAGTGCTTTGGTCGCTGCTGCAAAACTAAGTGACAGGTACATAGCCGATAGATTTTTACCCGATAAAGCGATAGATCTAATAGATGAAGCAGCCGCAGAGCTGAAAATGCAAATAGAGAGTGAACCTCATGTCCTAAGCAATGCAAAACGTAAAAGTTCGGAATTGCATGTAGAGCAAGAAGCACTTAAGATGGAGGCATCCTCTTCAAACACCAAACGCTTAAACGAGATCACCAAAGAATTAGCGGACATAGAAGAAGAGGTAAGACGACTAGAATCACAGTTCATTACAGAAAAAGAGGTGTTTGAGAGAATTTCAAGCATAAAAAGTGAGATAGAATTAAAACGTGCAGAAGCAACACGTGCTAAAGGTGCGTCAGAATTTAACCGTGCAGCGGAGATAGAATACGGTGAGATCCCCGCTTTACTTGAAGAAGAGAAAAAAATAAACACACAATGGGAAAGTTTACAAGAAGCGGGCACTTTACTAAAAAATAATGTTGATGAAGAAGCAATTGCTTCTATTATCTCTCGTTGGACAAACATTCCTGTTAATAAAATGCTTGAATCTGAAAAGCAAAAAGTACTTCATGTCAAAGAAGAGTTAGACAAAGATGTGGTTGGACAAGAAGAAGCAACATTTGCAGTAAGTCGTGCTATTAAACGTAATAAAGCGGGACTAAGTGAATCGGATCGTCCAATTGGTAGTTTTTTATTTTTAGGACCAACGGGTGTTGGTAAAACCCAAACGGCTAAAACACTGGCGAAATTTTTGTTTGATTCTCAAGAGGCCATGATACGAATAGATATGAGTGAGTACATGGAAAAACATGCAGTTTCACGTCTGATTGGTGCAGCGCCTGGTTATGTGGGTTATGAAGAGGGTGGACAACTCACAGAAGCAGTGCGTCGTAAACCGTATTCAGTAGTACTGTTTGATGAGGTTGAAAAAGCGCATCCAGATGTTTTTAACATGCTTTTACAAGTTTTAGATGATGGTCGTTTAACAGACAACAAAGGGGTGACTGTTGACTTTACTAACACTATAATTATTTTAACTTCTAATGTTCAAGAAGAAAATATAAAAACAACATTTAAACCTGAGTTTATTAACCGTTTAGATGATATTGTAAAGTTTAATGAACTGGGTGCCAATGAGATAAAAGGGATTGTGGATATTTTCTTTAGAGAGATTGCATCTAAGGTTAGTGAGCGTGAGATAGAACTTAGTCTTAGTGAGGCTGCAAAAGAGTACATTGCTGAAGCTGGCTTTGATCCTGTTTATGGAGCAAGACCTCTTAAACGTGCCTTGTATGAGATCGTAGAGGACAGATTGGCTGACCTTATTTTAGAAGGTGATGTGGTTGAGGGTTCAAAAGTTGTATTTGATATGAAAGAGGGTAAGATAGAGGTTAGTGTCAAGTAAATAGTAATTTGTTATAATTCTTTTATGAAAAAACTAATTATTTTATTTACCATTTCACTCTCTTTGTATGCAAATATGGGTGATTGTTTTACTTGTCACCCGAAACTTATAAAAGGGATTGATACAAGTAAAGAACATCGCCCTATGTTAAGTTGTATTAAGTGTCACTCTCCAAATAAAAAGTCGGTGCTTGAATGTGGTGAGAAGTGTTTTTCTTGTCATGCTCAAGAAGATCTAGATCCAAAAAATATACCTGAACATCAAGTTTTTGAAGATTGTAGAGAGTGTCATGTCAATGCAAAAAAGAAACTACTCGATATAACCAACAGTTTTGATCAGTCACAAGTGGAGTCTTTAAAAGATTTTTTACTCCAATAATGTTAAAGTACTGTATATGTTTTTATTATAATTTAAAACTAGGTTTAATATGAAGTTCCCTTTAATAAAAGATGTAGCATCAACGCAGGTTATATATGTTGACATCGGTGTTTCAATTTTAGAAGCGATAGATATGATGCTTCAAAATGATCATAGAAATATTATTGTACAAGACAATGCCTCTTACAAAATATTAACAGTGTTGGATGTTTTAAAAATTCAAGAAAACAAGGTAGATCTACACCTTAGTTTAGATGCTCTGGATCTAAAGTGTCTTCCTACTATTAAAGCCGATGAAAATGTTTTAAACACTATTGAATATTTGAATAATTCTGTTGAATACATTTGTGCGGTTAATGCTGACAACTCTTTATATGGTTTAGTAACGCATACTGACATAACAAGCCACATAGACCCACATACCTTAATGGATAATTACAGATTAATTGACTTTTTAAAAGTGGGTCGTCAAATGAAATGGGTATCTAAAGATACGATCATCTCTGATTTGTTGTCAGACATGGTAAATGGTTCTTTGGACAATGTGATTGTTGTTGAAGATATGAAACCTATAGGAATTTTAACAACAAAAGATTTGATGATACTTATTAAACAAAAAGTTCAACTTGATGTGGAAGTGTCAAAATTTATGTCTTCTCCTGTTGATTACATAGACCGAAATGCTTCGATCAAAGAGGCATTGGAATTTGTACAGATGAAAAAGTACAAACGGGTTGTAGTGGTGGATGAAGATACAAAGTTAGCAGGTATTGTATCGCAAAAAGAGTTGATCTCTTTGACCTACTCTAAGTGGGCAACACTTATGAAAGAATACCAAGAAGAACTCCACGAGATAAACTCCATGTTGACAAACAAAAACAGAGAATTTGAAACCATGGCGTCAACCGATAGTTTAACGGGTTTGTACAACAGGTACAAATTTTCAGAACTTTACCTCTCTTCGTACACCTCAATGGTACAAAGACACAACGATATGTCATTGATCTTACTAGATATTGATAAGTTTAAAAATGTAAACGATACTTATGGGCATAATGTCGGGGACAGTGTCTTAATTCAAGTGGCGCATACACTTTTAAAAACACTCAGAAATATAGATATAGTAGCACGATGGGGTGGTGAAGAGTTTGTGGTGCTTTTACCTACGGCTGATTTGAAAAATGCTACAAAAATAGCCCAAGAGTTACGAAAACAGGTGGAGATCTTAGAGATAGATCTAGTTGGACATATAAGCATTAGTTTGGGTGTATCAACGGTGATTGAAGGGGATGAGATGGATGAGGTGATAAACCGTGCGGATCAAGCACTTTATTTAGCTAAAAACAGTGGAAGAAACTGTGTAAAAACACAAGAAGATATTGCATGATTAAAATTTTATTATTGGTAACATCGTTGAGTATGTCGCTTCTAGCTCAGAATGCGCAAGAATTTCAAGAACAACAAAACAAAAGCTTTAACACTTACAAAAAGACGCAAGAAGAAAATTTTAAAGCGTATCAAGACTCGCAAAGTAAAGCATTTGAAGAGTATAAAAAAGAGTTGGGCGTGTACTGGGAAAAACCAAAACTCTCAACAAAAAGAACGTGGATCTCTTACACAGAGGACAAAAAAACAAGAACAAATGTGGATTTTTCAAAAAATACTATTATCCTTGAAACCATAGCAAATTCACCAAAACAAGCGAAAGAAAATTTACAAGTGGCACTTGCTAAAGCTGTCACCATAGACACAAAAACGCTTCAAGATACCGATCCCTTAGAGAAAAAGTTAGCAAAAATAACAATACCAGATGGTGTTGCCGATGCTAAAGTAAATGCTGAACCGATTCTTTCTACTGTGGTGTTTAAAAAAATGCCTACTAAGAAGTTGGTGTATAACTATGTAAATAAAAATATTTTAAATAAAAATATCAAAGAAAAAGAATCTAAAAAAGTCAAATATCATAAGATCTACTCCATAAAAGTAGATCTACCTAATGACACAATGTTAAAACGATCAAAACTCTACAAAGACGAGATCTTTAAACATGCAAGGATCCAAAAGCTTCCTGCTTCTTTGGTTTTTGCTATTATGCACTCAGAAAGCAGTTACAACCCAAGAGCACGTTCTCATATACCTGCATTTGGTTTGATGCAAATTGTTCCAAAGACGGCAGGAATAGACTCGTACAAATATCTTTATAAGAAAAAAAGATTGGTTACAGGAAGATACCTTTACAACAGTACAAACAACATTACCATGGGGACAGCGTATTTACATATATTGTATTACCGTTATTTAAAGGCTATTAAAAATCCTGAGAGTCGTCTTTATTGTGCCATAGCTGCTTACAATACGGGGGCTGGAAACATAGCGTGGGCGTTTACTCGAACATACAACATGAAAAAAGCAGCACCTTTGATCAATAAACTGACACCTTCACAAGTGTACGCAAAGCTTTTAAAAGATCTAAGATGGGATGAACCAAAACACTATCTTAAAAAAGTATCCAAAAGAATGAGTGCTTACAACAGAGTGTACGGAAATTAAAAAAGAGAGTTTTGAGCAAGGCTTTGAGAAGCAGTGTCTTGTTCTTGATCCTCTTTAAAGTCACAAGTATAGTCATGGTTGTGTTGGTACTCTTCTACAACAGTGTATTTACCTTCGAAAAATAGTTTAAATTTGTCACAATCATAGTTTATAGGACAAGTACAATTTGAACACGCTGTATTTTCAATCAAAATTTTTCACTTTCATTTTATTCAACTTTTGTATGGGTAACAATACTTAGTTTTATATCTTTTTTTAAGTTTTTTTGCAAGTGTAGTTTTAAGTTATGCAAGTCATTTTTTTTCAGTAGATCTATACTGTAAGTGTTAATATGCAAGGTTGGCGTCTTGCTACTTAGGTCTACATAAGATAGACCTAAAGTGACCTTCTTGTTGTTGAGTGTAAAGGTTTTGTTTTGAAGCAGATCATAGATCTTGTTTTGTTCAAGTGCTTTATTAAAAGAAAATACCAATGGAATACTAATGAATGTTAAGATCACAAAGGTGTATAAGACCCCTTTTTTCGCTCGATGAACAGCCGAATAACCAAGTACCAAAAAGGTAAGTGAAGCTGCTATTGTGATTCCCACAAGGTTGGTAATAAAGAGCAAGAATGCTCCAAATACCATGTCTGGATCTGCCCAGCCTATACCTATTCCCGTTACACTTAGCGGAGGTACAAGTGCTACGGCAATGGCAACTCCTGCTAAACTTTTTGCAATTTCTGATTTTGAGTTAGCATACGCACCTGCAATACCTGAAAAAATAGCGACCATGAGATCAAGAAGGTTAGGGTTAAGACGTCCACGCATCTCATCGGTTACGATAGTAAGTGGCATAAAATAGGTAAGAATAACGGAAAATAAAAGAGCTGTTAAGATTCCATAAGAGAGGGTTTTTATGCTTGTTTTTACCATCTCATTTTCACTTCTTACCACACCCATGGAGAGTGAGATAATAGGCGCCATTAAAGGAGCTAAGATCATAGCACCAATGATCACAGGAGCAGAGTTTTGAAAAAGTCCAGTGGTGGCAAGCAAGGTACTTAACACCATTAAAACAATAAAAACAGAACTTAAGTTTGCACTCTCTCTTAGGGAGATAAACAACTCTTTAAAGTCATCTTCTTGTGCTTTTTTAAAAAATGGAATATTTTCTTTTAATAACATCTGTTTTACTTCACCCGATGGAAGGTCTTTTGTTTTTATGATCTCTTTGTCGTCGTAGTGTGGTTTTTTAGACTCTTCTAAGTTTTCGATCTCTCGTCCAAGGGCAATGGTTAGGGCTTTGCTAAGAACTTTAAGATCTATACTTTTTGCACTTAGGTAGCTGTTGTCTATTTTAAAGTTTATGGCTTCTTTACTTGTAATGTTGAGTTTGGAAGTTTTGATCAGCCCTATGCTTTTTGGAAGGGTTTTAAGTTTAAAATGCGCGTAGAAAAATATCATAACTAGGTAGTACACATAAGAGAGTATGCTTTTTGGTGCTAATATGAAGGCATTTAGCTTCCCGTCGTTGATGTAAAAACGCTCATTTAAAACATCTTCACGATGCCCAATAATGTTGTGTTCTAAGATCATAACTCCTGCGGCTGCCGTGTTTAAATCGTACTCTTTTTGGGTTGTAAAGCTAAAGTCTTGGAGTTGCAGGTTTTGCAAATTTTTGAAAAAGCTTTTGAGCCGTACAAGTTTTGTTTGTTTTTCTATGGTGTCGCTTAGACCGTGAACATCGCCAAGTGTGACATCGTGAAAGACAGCTTCATCGTTACATGTGAGTAGATCTACGGTGGTGTATCTTTTAAGATCAAATGCGTCATCTATGGCTTCGTTTAGGTTTTTACAGATGCCGAAGCTTTTTGTGGCGAACTTGTTGTACTCGTTTGGAAGTAGGGCTATGTTTAGTTTTTTACTTATGTTTTTTGAGATAAACTTTTTAATGTCCTCATCGTTAAGATAGAGTAAGTAAAGGGTGTTTGTATCAGTTGTTTTAGGTAAAAGTTCGTGGGTAAGATGAAGTGTTTTGTTGTACTTGTTTTTTATGTACTCACTTATGTGTTCGGTTTTGCGTGGATCCTCTTTGTTTACAATGAGAATTATAGTGTGATCTAGATCTAGTTTAGTTTCCATGATGTCCCATTTTTAAACTCTTAACATCTTTTTTTTCATATTATAAACTAATATTCTTAGTTTAATTAGAAAATCATCTATACTATTCATAATCTACTCCTGTTTAATCACTTGCATTTAGTATTTATTTTATAAGTTTATAGCAAATTTTTTCTAGGTGTTGAAAATATGTCAGATTGTCATATTATTTGTTTAATGGAAAAGATATAGGATAGTTTAGTTTTTATAATAATACGATATAATTCATCTTGTAAAGCATAACAACACCTTTTATAAATAGACTGATTATCTATTTTTGGGCATTGTAAGGGTTAGGACTTCGGTTCTAGCCCTTTTTTTTTGGTTAATTTTTAGCTAAATAGTGGGTAGCGTTGGGTGGGAGTGTCCTTTTGAAGGATTGTTATGCTTTTAAGACTTTTAGTCTTGTTGTTGATACTTGGTTATCTAACTAAAGTTTATTGACATAGAGGGGGTTAATCGCCCCTCTAATTTAATTATATTTCTTTTTTAAAATCTTGAATAGGTATAAGTTTATAATAAAAGTTAAAATGAAGATGAAAGATTTGAATGGTGGAGCTGTGGAGAATGAAATATAAGCTTATTGAGGGATGTTTTAGTTAAATATGTAAAAAATTGTACATAAAATAGTACACTTTGTTGTTTTATGCGAATTGTTTTAAGATAAATCTTCTTTTATCTCTTTCAAAACTAAAAGTAGTTTTGAAATCTCATTTTGACAAATATCAAATATAACATCTGCATCTAAATCAAAATAATGGTGAGAGATAAAATCTCTAATACCTTTGATTTTTTTCCATTCTATAGAAGGGTATTGTTCTAATAGTTTCTTGTCTGTAATTTTGTCGATATTTTTCAAACTCTCACCAACGGCAATAAGCTTCATACAAATACCATCTAATTTCTCTTGACCTTCTTTAGTATCACAAAAGTCATCTTGAGATTTTGCAAAACTACATCTTTCTTCAACAGTTTCAATAGCATCTATGATTTGGTTTAGTATGTCTATAACTAGGCTTTTATCATACAAACAAACCATCCTTTAAGATTCTATTTTTTAGATAAGTATTCATTTTTGGTCTTAGTCTTACAATATCAACTTTTTTATGTAAATCATTTTCTATTTGTTCTTTGATAGCCATCATATCAAAAAGTTTAGGTTGCATCGTTACGACTATGTCTATATCGCTGTCTTCATTAGCTTCATCTCTAGCATAGCTACCAAACAAGCCTATTTTTTCGACATTATACTTTGAATGAAACTCGTTGTAATGCTCTGTAAGATAGTTTAGTATATTAGACTTAGTCACAAAGAAGCCTTTTTGTAGTTTATTGTTGGGATAATTATATCATATTAGGAAAAGAAAAATGGTGGAGCTGTGGAGAATCGAACTCCAGTCCGAAACATAGCTACACATAACTTCTACATGTTTAGAAAAGTTGTTAAGTTTAACTTGGCTTCACACAACTTGCAAAGCTAGACCAAGCGAGCCTCTAGCGTTCATCTTAAGTGGAGACACACTTAAAATATATCTGCATAAGGGTTATACCTCGAATCCTATCTATCCAGAGTCCATAGGTGAGGCAGCCCGCCGACGTGAGCCGGGGTTAAAAACTTAAGCTACTGCTAAAGCTGGGCGGTAATTTGTATTGTTTGCGTTTAACAATTGTTGAGCCGTATAACGGAAGTGCTCAGTCCGACATGCTATCATATGCTACTAAGTCCCGTCGAAACCAAGTCAGCCCCTTGTTTGAAGCGGTATTATATCTAAAAAAAACAAATCATAGATTATTTTTTTACACTAAGCCTAAAAGTGCTACAAATAACACGGGTGGAGTGATAACAAGTCCAATTTTCATATACTCACCCCATGTGATTTTCACACCTTTTTGAGCTAATACATGAAGCCAAAGTAAGGTGGCTAATGAGCCTATTGGTGTCATTTTTGGTCCTAAGTTAGAGCCTAAAATATTTGCATAGACTAAAGCCTCATTACCTACATATCCTACTTGATCTATTGCTATATCCATGATCATAATAGTGGGCATATTGTTCATAACAGAACTAACTATAGCGGACAAAAATCCAGTTCCAATAACAGCTATTGTATCTCCATAATTGTTTAACTCAAGAATCCAAGAAGCTATGACATTTGTTAAACCTGCATTTTTAAGACCATACACGACGACATAGAGTCCTATGCTAAACCATACAACTTGCCACGGTGCTTCTTGTATGATTTTTTTTGGTTTTATACTTTTGTAGTACCTTGCTATGGCAAAAAAGACTAAAGATCCACCAAGAGCAAAAACAGAGATGGGCAGTTTATATATATCTCCTACAAAGTAGCCTAGCATCAAAAAAGCTAAAAAGAACCAAGATATTTTAAACATAGTCTGATTTTTGATAACACTGGATGCTTCTGGTAGTGTTGATACATCTATGCTAAAGGGTATATCTTTTCTAAAGTAGATCCACAACACTACGATCGAAGCAAAGATGGCCAAAAGGTTTGGTAAGAACATGTTTTTAGCATACTCTATAAAACCTATGTTAAAGTATCCAACTGTAACTATATTTGTAAGGTTAGAGATCACGAGTGGGTTAGATGCACTGTCACCTATAAAGCCTCCTGCCATTAAAAAAGCAAAAATTGCTAAGGGCTTCATTTTTAGATATTTCATTTTTGCAAGAAGTATGGGTGTAAGTATTAGAGCAGCTCCATCATTTGCAAAAAATGCAGCTACAATGGCTCCAAGAAGTAATATATACACAAACATTTTATGCCCATTTCCACCACTGAGCTTTGCCATTTTAATAGCAGCATATTCAAAAAATCCTATCTCATCTAGTATCATAGATAAGATGATTATCCCGATAAAAGAAAGTGTAGCATCCCAAACAATGTCGATTACACTAAGAACATCTGTAAAATTTACAACACCAACAACTAAAGCGACAATAGCTCCAACAACAGCAGTTGTACCAATCTGAAGTCCTTTTGGCTGCCAGATTACAAAGATTAAGGTAAGTAAAAAAACTACTATTGCAAGTGACATGGATAACCCTTTTGTATTTTTGAACGAAACTATAGCATAATAAAATCTATATATCAACATATCTTGATTAATTGTTTTAATTGCGATACACTTATATTTTTAAAGGAGAATGGTGTGGAGATATTTTTAAAAAGTGTATCGGCTTTAAATGATGAAACTAGAATCTTAATACTAAGGTTCCTAGATCTACATGGTGAGTGTTGTGTGTGTGACTTGCAGGAGTCCTTAGAGATGATACAGTCACGTTTATCTCGTCATTTAAAGATACTAAAAGAAGCTGGGTTTATAAAGGTGCAAAGAAAAGGTACTTGGGCATATTATTCCATAAGAAGTCCACTTGATAAATTTCGTAGTGAAGCACTTGATGAGATCCGTTATATAGATATAGAACTTCCATCTCTAAAAAAAACATCAAAACTAGGAGAATGCAATATATGAAGAAAAAAGTATTGGTACTTTGCACGGGTAATAGTTGTCGATCTATAATGGCAGAAGCTTTAATAAATGAAAAATTGAGTGAGTGTGTTGAAGCACAAAGTTCGGGAGTTAAAGCTAGTGGAGTAGTAAATCCACTTGCAAAAGCATTGTTAGAGAAAAAAGGGTATTGGAAAGAACAATACCACTCAAAAGTGATAGATACCCTAATAAATACTCCATTTGACCTAATTATAACCGTTTGTGAACATGCAAAAGAAACTTGTCCTGTATTTCCAAAAGCTGTTAAAACTATCCATATTGGTTTTGAAGATCCAAGTACTAAGGCAGAATATGAGTATGAAAAAACACTAAACCTTATAGAAAAAGAGTTACTTCCTATTGTACAAGGGGAACTTTGCTAAATGTTTAACTATTGGGAGAGTTTAAGTGCATATATAATATTTGAAATATTTAGTTTTGAAGAGGGTACCCACCTTGGAGAAGCTTTACATTTTTTTCTTTTTGACACGCTCAAAATATTTATACTTTTAATAACCATAGTTTACCTTGTAACACTTTTACGAAGTTTTTTTCCTATTGAGAGAGTTCGTGATTATATTAGTGGTAAAAATAAGATAGTTGGACATATATTTGCAGCTTTTTTTGGGATGCTTACACCCTTTTGTTCATGTAGTGCTATACCGCTTTTTTTAGGATTTTTACAAGCTAGAATCCCTTTGGGTGTAACATTTAGTTATTTAATATCTGCGCCACTTAGTGATGCCGTTGTTATTGCTTTATTGTTTTCTTTATTTGGTTTAAAGATCACTCTTTTATATATTGCTTTCTCGCTCACTATTGCAATAATAGCAGGACTGATAATAGGAAGTTTAAAACTTGAGGAAGAGGTTTTGTTAGAGGTAAAGCCATTGTGTCGAGATAATTCTACCTTAGAGAGTAATCAAATACCAATAAAGGTTAAACTAAAAGAAGCATGGGCAGGAACTAAAGATATATTTAACAAGATATATATCTATGTAATCATAGGAATAGCAGTAGGTGCTTTTATACACGGCTATGTTCCTGCTGATTTTATAGCAAAATATGCAGGTGGAGATGTTTGGTACGCACCAGTAATAGCGGTTTTTATGGGTATCCCAATGTACTCAAATGCAGCAGGGATGTTACCTCTTGTTGAGGTACTAACTCAAAAAGGAATGTTACTTGGAACAGCACTTAGTTTTATGATGGCAGTTGTAGCACTTAGTTTACCTGAGGCTATGATATTAAAAAGAGTTTTAAGTATGAAACTTATAGCTATCTTTTTTGGGATAGTTGCAAGTGCAATACTTTTAGTGGGATTTATATTTAATACGATTCTATAAATTAGCACCGATGGTGCGTGAAATGAAATAAAATTAAGGAGTAAAGATGAAAATAGAAGTTTTAGGAACGGGTTGTACAAAATGTGTGACTTTAGAAAAAGTTGTAAAAGAAGCAGTGGCTAAAAGTGGCAAGTTTGCGCAGATAGAAAAAGTTGATGATCTAATGAAAATTATGGAGTATCAAGTGCTTAGTACACCTGGACTTGTAATTGATGGAAAAGTACGAAGCAGTGGTAAAGTCTTGAGTGTAGATGAAGTGGTAGCACTTATAAATGAGTAGTTTTGCAAGAGAGTATCTTAGCCTTACTTGAATCCAACTCTATCTTGGCATTTGCAGGTGCTTTTGGAGCTGGAAGTATTACAGCTATTGCTCCCTGTTCACTCGTTTCAGTCCCATTACTTGTTGGAAGTTCAGTTGCTTTAAATAAAGATCTAGTGGGAAGAAAAAGAATTTTTTATACCTATGCTTTTGCCACACTCTTTGCTTTAGGTGTGATGATTAGTTTTTCAATCTTAGGTCTTATAGTCGCAAAATTTGGAGGTTTTTTCTCCGTAGCTCCAATGTGGGCTTATATTTTGGCAGGTATTTTTAGTATTTTAATAGGACTTTATGCTTGGGGCATTTTTCCAGTGCTAGACAAGTCTTTAATAGTACTACGTCTTATAAAATATAGATTATTTGGTGGCTTTTTAATAGGGCTAATTTTTGGCTTGGTTAGTACTCCGTGCGCATCTGCACCACTTGTAGCAATTATAAGTGTGGCTGCAAACAGTGGATATGTCTATGCTTATGGGCTGATTTTAACGTTTGCACTTGGTCACTCTATACTACTTTTAATAGCTGGAGTATCTGTGGGATTTACTCAAAGTATCGTTTCAAATATAAGCTTAGCAAAAGTATCTGAGTATATCAACAAAGGTTTTGCTTTAATGTTGATACTAATTGGAGTGTATTTTATATGGCAAGCTTATTTACAAATTTAGGATAAAAAATGAAAATAATTATATCACTACTTATAATGGCATTAGGATACAGTGCAATGGCAGATCTACATATGTTAAAAGAGAGTAAATACACATATGTAAAACAAAGCATAGGTAAGGGTAAGCCTTACTTTTTAGAGGTTGGATCTGATAGTTGTCGCAGTTGTAAGATCATGGGTGAGATGCTTTACAAAGTGGTGCAAAAAAATCCACAATATAATATACACTTTATAAATGTAAAAAAAGATCGTGAATCTGCGTATGAGCTTAAGATCAGAATGATACCAACTCAGATCATCTACGATAAAAATGGTACTGAAGTTTACCGCCATATTGGTGTTTTAGCAACACAAGAATTAGCTGAAGTATTTAAAAAATATAACTTTTAAATACTTCTCAAGTTATTCAAGATTATAAAAAAATATCTACACCCAACTCTTTGGCAAATTGTTTCCCTTTTTTAGTAAGTTCTATAACATTACCTGAATCAATATCGATTAGCTCATAATATCGCATCTCTTTTATAAGATCTAAAAATTTTGTTTTGTCTAAGTTAATGATTTTAAATACGGATGTGAGGTTAATAGGTGTTGCTTTTGCTATAACATAAAAAGTTTGAAGTCCGTATTCTCTTTCAAAAACATCTTTGTATCGAGTAAGTAGTTTGTTTATCTTTATGGTTCTAAGTATGTCTTTTTCATCAAGATCGTATTGCGAAAAGTCAAATTCACGTTCTAGTTCTTCAAGTATAAGTGCATCAGGATCGTTTATATCTACTTTTTGGTATTGCATAGTTTTCTCCAATAATTTATAATATAGTTTGCATTAGCAAAAAAAGTACCCAAAAGTTATAAATGATAAAAAATGTGTTATTTTTAAAGTGAATAGGTTTTGAAGTGGTGGCCTGTCTCGGAATCGAACCAAGGACACAATGATTTTCAGTCAGTTCTTTAGGTTTTTTTATATTTTATTAAACTTAAGCATATCCTTTTATAATCTCCTATAATAGGTGTCTTGTTTGTGTTGACAGCTTTTTATATTCACACATATTCTTTTATATCTTTTTATATTTTGTAGTAAAAACTGTAGTAAAAAAATGTATAATACAAAATATAAACAATTAAGGTACTTAAAATGGCATTAAAACCAGCTGGTGGAAGATATGATGGAGTATGGATCAATGAACTAAAAAATGGTAATGTAGCATACTACATAAACTACCGTGATGAAAACGGAAAGCCAGTTAAAAAGAAAGTTGGTGTAAAAACAAAACAATCTAACTTTACTGTCAAGGACGCATATGATCGTTTGATAGAAGTAAAGCATAAATTATCTACTGGTGAAGAGTCTCCGTTTAAAAGTCTTCGTAATAAAAATAAGTTTACGCTTGAAGAAGCTTGGAAACATTATTATGAATGGGCTGAATCGAATAAAAAAAGTCATAAAGATGATAAGCAATATTATGACTTACATATTGGTCCTGTTTTCTCTAAAAAAGAAGTAAAAAAAATCAAATCAAAAGACATAGAGAAGTTTAAAGAGCTGTATATACAAAAAGGTTATGCAGCACAGTCTATAAAACATTACATTGGTTTAATGAGACATATAATAAATCACGCTATTAAAAATGAGCTCATAAAGAATTTCACAAATCCTATAAGTGGTGGTAAGGTTAGAATGCCAGTTGTAGATAATGCTCGTTTAGCTTTTCTTAGCAAAGAGCAGGCTAATGTTATATTGGAAGAACTTGATCAATATGACAATAAAATTCATTATGAGTTAACCGTTATGTTACTTTATACGGGTGCCAGATTTAGTGAAGTGACGGCACTAACATGGACTGATGTAAACTTTGAAATAAATATGATATTTTTTAAAGCATCCAAAAATGGTAATGCTAGATATGTGTATATGAATGATTTAGTTAGAAATATTATAGAAGAACGATTTAATAATAAAACATCAAGCTACATTTTTACGAATTCTTTGGATAAAAAATTAGAAAGAATGAGCAAGACATGGCAAATGGTGGTTGATAATGCTATAGATGGCAATAAAGAAGCTGATAGCAAGCAGCGCATAACAATACATAGTTTGAGACACACTCACGCCTCATGGTTGGCTATGGATGGATTAGATATATTACATATTAAAGAACAGCTAGGTCATAAAACTCTAGAAATGACTATGAGATATGCTCATTTAATACCAAATAAGAGGCATGAAGCTACAAAAACTTTACATAACTAATTTATTTTTTTAAGTTTTAAATTTTCAAAATGCGTAAATATAAAAGAATATGTGTGAATATAAAAATATATAATAATATATAAAAGGGTTATTTAACTCAGGCAAAAACTTTACCAAATTGTTATAATCTCTGCACGTTTAAATTATTCTCTGCAGGGAGCCAACCAAGCCTGTTAGCAACTCTTTTTGAGTTTCTTGCAGAGAGTAATTTTAGAAGTTTGGTTGGCTCCCAAAACTTCATTTTTACAAAATTCTCAAATTAAAATCCAGAGTCAAAAACTTACAAATGAATGATATATTATTGCAGGTTCTTGCAGACGATAAAAATTTAATAGTCTATAGAAAAGAATTAAATAAGTTGACAGGAAGTGTCACAGCTACAATATTGCTGCAACAATTAATATTTCATGCATCTAACAATAGCTATAAACCATTCTACAAATTCATCGAAAAACCTTCTTCTAGTCATGAACTATATCGTAATGGAGATAGTTGGACGGAAGAACTAGGGTTTACTAAATATGAGTTTAGGACAGCGTATAAAAAATTAGAAGAACTTGGAATTGTAAGCAAAAAAACAACGATGACAAGGGTGACTTATTACACTTTAAACAAGTCTCACTTAGGTAAGTTGATAAAGTCAATTTACGTAGAAGAGATAGAAGTTTCAATTCATGCTTCAAATACCGATGGTGACGACATTTCATCCGTAAGTGGAGAATGTCAACTTACGTATGTTGATAATATCAATTTAGATAATAGTATTATCAAAAGACAAAGACTTCCTTTAGATGATGAGGATGAAAGGGTAGAAAAGCTAGATTTGACTTTTTTGGATGATTACGTGAAGAAAGTCACCAAAAATGGGGAGACGATTAAAAGCTCTTTTTCAAACTATAGAAATCAGATAAAAGAGGTTCTTTTAGATTATCGACATAAAAAACATTACAAGACTTTGAGGAATTACAAACAGTTTATTCAAGAGGTTGAAGAAAAAAGAAAACTTGAAAAGGAAAATACTAAAAAACCAATTGAACAATTATCGGATATAGTCGAAATAAATATTGACGATTATATTGGTAGAAGAATATTAGGCAAATATGATGAAGGAGTAATAGATAAAATCAGAATTCTTGGTATTGATAGTTACGAGGTTGTATATACAGGCGAAGCAATACATCAGACTACTTCACGTGTATATACTGAGACATTTACGGGTGGTGAAATAAAGAAGTTCACTAGTTAGTTCATTAAGCTTCTTTGTTATCAGTATGTAAGAGTTTATTTCTTTCACTTATAGCCATTAATGTATCCATAAAAGCATCCATTGAATTCTTAGAAACAAATACAGTCCACTTGTCATACTTTAATAAAAAGTATTCTAGTTCTAGATCACTCATTTTATTCATTAGGTTAATAAAATTATGTACGTTAACAGGTTTCAGAGAATCTGATGTGTTGACATTATCCCACATACATCCAAAAAAACTTTCTCTTAAATTACTTATGCTTTTTATATCTTCAAATGTATTATTAGAAAAAAAACGAATAGCCCCAGATATGTAAGTGTCTTGTAAACCAGTTTCTTTAAGTTTAGAATATAAATCATCTAACTTAATGTCAATTATTTTTTGAAACTTCAAATCATATTTTGTTTTTTCCAAACGCTTTATTTGTCCAGTATTAATAAATTCTATCAACTCATTATTAGTAAAGTATTTATCTAATAATTTAAAAACTACACGCTTAGGATCTTTTTTCCATGTGTAGTATGTAGTATTAGAACCGAACCCAAATAATTTTACATATATATCATCTTCTCTCATTGGAATGTCCTCTAAATATTATTGTATATGTAGCAGTATACTGAAAAGTATATAAAATAATACAATAGTTGTATGTTTATTAGATGAGAGTAAAAATCCGACATAATTAAGATTATAAGTGGTTGTTTTATGTGCGTAAAGTACTATATATGTATCTATAGTTATAAAAATATGCATAAATTTATAAAAATATACAATAATTGTACTATTTCCTTGACAATCCTTTTATAATCTACTATAATTATTGTATCTATTGAGATAAATAACTAAAGTTTTTTAATAAGAACTACATTTATTGAAGTTTATCTCAAAAACAAGAATTAAGGAAAATAAAATGTCAAATCAAAACAGAAAAGAAATATCGGATTTAAACCTCACGCCACTGATAAAAGGAAAAGCTATATTAGCCGAACTTAAAGCTCAAGCAGAAAAAGTACATAATGCAAAAATTGATGATGAAGATTATGATGAGGCTGTAGAAATCGCACGCCAAAACATTTTAGAACATGCCAATAATATAGCTACTGAACTAGAGTCTGTGAATAGAGGTTTTACTTTTGAACACATGGGAATTGATTGTGATGGTGGCGTATCTGCATTTGGAATATATTATGGTGAGGCACCTTTAAATTGGGTTCAGGAGTGCAATAACGGTAATTGTAACTTAGGTGTTGACTTAGATGGTTTTTACAGTAAAAGTGATCTCCTAGAGCATATTAACAACAGTGAAGTAGCTTAGGCTGCTTCAATTATAAATAAGGAAATAAAATGACTGAATTAGCAAAATTTATTTTTGAGCAGCACGGCGGGTCCCTAGTTTTAAATAAAAAACAGGTAGCAAAACTAATGAATAAAAGTGTTGGCTATATTGATCAAGCAATTCATCAAAACAGAAAAGAGAAGATACCACCATTTAACAATGAAAATGGGACTGTAGAATTTACTGTTAACGATGTAGCTAAATTTATTGAAAATAAAAGCTGTGATAAAACTGAAGTAGCATAGTCGTCCTAGTCCTCGCCTCGACCAAAATTAGAGAACTAAGACTTGTTGAAAACCAAAACTAAATAAATAGCAAGGGTTTATATCTGCAATGATACAAAAAATTCCCTTACACCTTTATTTAGCATTTAATTACTAGGAAAAAAATTATGAATTTACAAAAAATGAGTATCGATGAGCTACAAGCTTTAAATAAAGAGGTTGAACAGACAATTATTAATAAGAAGAATAATCTGTCATTTTGGGATGAAGTAGAGAGATTAAATGAACTGAAAATACGAAAACAGGAAGTAGAAAAAAGTATAGAGGATTTTGAAGACTCTTCAAAATATATTAGTGATGTTAAAGCTATTGGGTTTAGCGTGGTTGTTCACGAGAAAAATAGAATTGCTTTTATTGACTACTCAAAAGAAACACTAGAAGACCAATTTTATGTGATTGAGTACTCACAGGAAACAGGAGAGTTAAAACCTAGACGTAATGATGTTTCTGAGGGTGATATAGACACTTTAAGAGCCATCTTAGAGATGGACTAAGGGGTATGGTTATGCAGAAGCAGATGAAAGTTGCAACTACAGCAGCGGCGATTTTAAGCTATCGAAAAGAGTTTGGTGAGGGTAATCAAAAAATCAAAATTAGCAAGTTTAAGCAATGGTTAGATGAAAAAGGTTATCAGCTCAAGGAAAGCGAGTTCATGAGAACTATGTACTTAATGGGTATCAGATGTCGTCAATAAATCCAAGGTCGTTTTTAACGAGGGTAAGAGATAGGTTTGCTAAAGAATGGCGGTTGAAAGGCGAAAGTGAGTTGAAAATAAAAAGAAATACTCACAAATTGGTATTGACCTACTGTCAATTTAAAGCATTGAATGGAACTCAAAGAAAAGAGTTTTTGAGACAGAAATTAAAACAAAAGGAAGCAAGATGAAGAAGCAAGACAATGTAGAAGATACAAACAGATCTACCATATACACTGAAAGAGATGAAGAGTTTTGGAAGCATGCTGCGAGAATAAAAGAAAATAAAGATAAAGAGGCTTTTAAAAAACTTACTTTTACTGAAAAATTAAAAGCTAAAAAACAAGATATTGGTTTGGTTTTAATGATAATTTTGTTTGTTTTTCTAGTAGTGACTGATGGGCATAGTAGCGAGGTTCAGACTAATATGTTTGAAAAAGAGGTAGTGGATATTAATAAGATTAAAGTTTTGCCAATACCTAGAATGTGTTCTGGAAAGATCATACTTGATTATAAGATTGCCTCAAAACTAAATGATTCGATAAAGCAATTGAACTATACACAAAAGATATGGAATGGTTTGAATGATTTAGAGAAAAAAGAAGCTTACCAGGTCTTAAAAAATCATAGTTTTCAAAGTGAAGATTATCCGAATATTCGTTATTTGTGTGTTTCGCTTGATAGGAGGCTTAAAACGTAATGGAGTTTTTATATTTAGTAGCAGCATTAGTAGCTGTTCTGTTGTTGTTTTGGTTTGCTGTTAGTGAATTAAAAAGAGTGGCATTTCTCTATAAAGAAAATAGTTTTTTTAGAGATTATGTGGTCAGGTTGTTTATACCATTATGGATAATTGTTCTTGTCCTAAAAAGTGGAAATATTTTGGAATTTAGTTTGTTACTGATTTTATTTTTGGTTGCTTACTTTTTGGCGTTGCTCTTGTTTAAAACCATAGTTGGATCTATAAGAGTAGTTAGCAGATTAATGTGGAGGTAGGTTATGTTTGGTAGAGCATTTATGAAGATTTTATTTATCGGAGTTATGGTCTTTTTTATTGGAATACCCGCTGATTTTTTAACTGCAAAGTTAGGATTCGAAAGTGGATCAAGTGGCGAAATGGTGATATATCTATTCTTATTCATTGTTTTTTATTTGATGGTTATAAAGGATCCAAAGTGAAATTTTTAAAAAAAATAACAACTGGTATTGCAAATATCAGCAAAAGATTAGTATTTAGAATTACAGCAAATTCTATCAACTATTTTGACAAGCTACTTGGCGGAATGATCACTGATATAATTAACAAAAATTCTAAACAATCTAAATCTAAAGTTAATGAAAATTTAGATTCAAAGGTTGAAAACAAAAATTCTAAAAAAATAATAGTTTTTGTAATTTCAATTCTTTTCGCAATTGGCGGTTATTATTATTGGTATCAAGATACAAATTTTAATTTAGTTAAAAATAAGGAAAAAATTAAAGCTGAATATCAAAATGTTTCCAAAACAATTGAAGAAGCTGATAAACAAATCCTAAAATTAAAACTAGACGCTAAAGCTAAAAGATTAGGAATAAACTTTTACCATCATGTGAAAAAGAATAATATAGTTGACTATGGACAAACTTCTCTATCAAAAAAAACTGATTTCATATCAACAAAATCGAAAAAATTAATCACACTTAAAAAAGGTACTGAATTAATTCTACTTAAAAGACCCGATAAAGTATTTTATCTCTATCAAAAAAAACACTTGTTAGAAAAAAAGGGGGATTAAAAAATGATTAAAATATTATTAATTCTAGCATTGTTTTTTAGTTTTTTATTCGCAGGAAACCCATACGACGACAAAAACTTAGAACCAAAATCAGCTGAAGAGATTGCTAATGAAAATCTAAAGCTCATTGAAGTTGATGATCCAGCAGAAAACGATATTAATTCATCTAAGATTGACGACATGATGAAGGAGTCATTAGAAAAATTAACGAATGCTTTGCCAACTGTAACAATTTCTAATCCATACTTTATATCAGATTTTGAGTTTGATGGGATAGAATTTTATTGTCCAGCCCTAACCGAAAAAGCAGGTTTGACAAATATGGTTCTGGTTGATAACATTAATTACAACACGGGTGTGATTGAGTGTGTAGTTTATGAATTACCCCACCTGTATTCTACTCAAAATCAAACTTGGAAAGACAATACTTCATTTCGTCCGTTAACCGAGATTCACAGGGCTTCATTTAAAAATGAAAATTATATTAAATATATAAATCTTATTAATGAAGCAGATATGCAAGGTAAATTAAGTGAAGAAGCCATTGACGCGTCAGAGGCTTTTAAAATCAAATTAGAACTTACTAAACTTGCATTAAAATCCAAATATGATGGAAGTGGCTCTAACTACGGATATATTTTCGGAAATAATGAGGATACTACAAATAGTGTGTATCTAACGCTAACAGACATCATAGATGCAGTCGTGACGATGAATACTATGGTGATAGATATTCCAAAAACTTTAGAAATGGGTTCATTACAAGTAAACCCTGGATACGTAATTAATTATAGAGTAGATGAAGTTGTTGAGAACGATAGAGAAAGAGCTAAAAAACTTTCAGAATTAGGGAGAGAGATAAATGAAAAATTTTCTTTTATCCCTAATATATTTGATAGTAGCAAAAATGATGAAGTGTACGAACCAGAAAAATCCGACGCTGAAAAACTTTTTGGTCCAAATTTGCATATGTTTTTAATGCTTATGATTAAAAATAATAAAATAATAAATGACGTATTTATGTTGTTTTTATTCCTTGTCGCTGGTCTAGCATTGTCAAATATTGTCCATTATGGATTAGAGCGCGGAGGTGATGAAACTGCTAGAAAAAATATGAAATATAAAATTGCAGCAGTTCTATTGACATCATTTACGATTATCTATTTAAATGTGGATGATACGGAATTGTCAAAAACATATACTGATGAACAAGGAACAATTTTTGAAGTTCCTAAATCAGAAATCCAAGATTGGATTAATTTGTTAAGTATGACATCAAATGAGTTTGCTGATGGTGTTGCTGAGGGCGTTATAGCAAATTATATAGATTCTAAATTCATTGATATGCAAGCATCTGTAGCTCGCGCCAAAGCTATAGTAGCCGCTAATGTTAAATATGAAAAAGCTAAAAAAGAAGCTTTTGATGATTTATCAGAATGTATAGATATATATGATCTTCGTAAACTTAAAAATGACCATAAAGACTTTTTCAAATACAATGATAGTAGAAAAAATCAATTTGTTCCAGCAAACTACATTTTAGAAAATGAAGTAATGATATCTCCATACAACACCACCAGCCTAGGAGGTTTTGTTAAAAACAAAACAGCTTTTGAAGAGTCAGGATTAAGTTTAAATGCGTGTTTCAATATTCGTAAAAACTACGGAATCATATCAAATTATATTTTCAATAATCAAAAGAGAATAGATAATTTTAATGATATAGATGTCACAGAAAAAGTCTTTGAAGAACAAGAGTTAGTTGCAGAAAAATTATGGAGCGACTATTTTAAATATGGATATGCAGCTGCTTCATTCATTATGATTAATGAGAGCTACATGGATGTTAAAAATTTGTCTTCAAAAAAGAGTAATGAGTGGAGTGGATTATTGCTAGATTTTGATGCAATAAATGTAGCACGATTTGCAGTTGAAAATTCTGTCTTGTTTTTCGCTATAGGTGGGGCTTTTAATGAGTTTTTATCAAATCTAATTCGAATTATTACTGATAATACAATAGGTTTTATTCCTTTTTTTGGAGATAGTTTAAGTGCAATTACTGCAAAAACTGCTGGTATAACATTATCTTTGATGATAGTTGATTTGATAGAAGATTTAATAGAGCCATTAAGAAATCTGTGGATGTTTGTTATTAGCTCAATAATGTTCAGCATATTTTTTATTAGTAAGCTGTTCGCTTACTGGTTGGTAAGTTTTGGTCTGCTATACGCATTCGCTAAAGAAAGCGTTGAGAAGGTCGTGAAAATTGCAACTAAAACAGTAATAATTTTCTTCCAACCTTTGATTTTTGTGTTTATTATCGCAATTACATTATTTGCAATTGACTTTTTTTCAAACTGGATCTCGATGATGATTCAAGATATGGTTGACAATATGTCTAATTCGCATAACGCAACAGAATTTGTAGCTGTTCATTTTTTAAAAAGTGCAGCAAAACTCATAGGCTATGCCATAGAATTTATAGCTAGTTATCAACTGCTGGTAAATGGGAATAAAGCCGTAACAGACTTTTTTAACATAGAGACTAACGATATTGGCTCGACAATGCTCGCTAATTTGTCACAAAATATACAACATAAAGCAATCAAACAATAAAAGGAGATTAGATAATGGAAATTTCAAACATCAAACTTAAGGAGGTGTGTTATGAGTGATATTTATGATGAAGATGAACTAGATGAGGATATTTTTGAGGGTGATGAAGATGATATGCCTGTTAATAATTTAGAGGAGGAAATACAAAAACCAACACCAAAGGAGAAGAAGGATGAAGTGAAAGATAAAAAAACAAAAAGTAGTACAGCTAAGAAAGCTGCAATATCAATCAATCCCTCGGAGCTTGAAGATTTTTTGGCAGAAACTAATAGATTAGCAACTGTATTAGCATCAATTTCAAAAGACCTTGAGTCTATTGAAAAAACTACTAATGTTGTTCAAAAGTTGGAATCAATTTCAAATCTTGATTTAAGTGAGTTCAAAAAACGATTTGAAGGAATGGTTAAAGATATAGACTTAAACCAACACATCAAAGAAGTGTTAGCAAAAGAGATTAAGCCGATAGCCGAAGAGTATAGAGAGTCAAATCAGCTGCTCAAGGCTTTAATATTTGAGTTTGAAAAGCAGCATAAACCTAAGAAGACTTCAAAACTAAAAACATTCGTAATATCAGTGAGTGTTTTGTTGATGATGGCTGCTGGTGGTGGTGCAGGCTGGATGTATTTAGACGATGGGTTTGCAGTTGAAAAACCAGAACTTCAAAAAACTGTTAATAATAAAAATCTCAAAAATTTTTATCTTAAAAAAGGTACTGAAGTTATAAGAATCGATGGTGGAAAAAGAATTTTAGCGCCAAAAGATATGGAAATTAAAGGTACTGCAAAAGGTGTGTATTGCTATTTCATTTCTGGAAAACATGAATACAAAGTACCTTTGAAAAACATTGTAAAGTATTAATATGACAGAAGATCAAAAACAAAGACTTGAAAAGTTCAAAAAAGAAAATCCTCCGCGTGTTCCAGCATACGCACACCGCGAAGAGATTATCGACTTGAAGTATACCGGGTACTCAATTAAAGACATAAAGGAATATCTAGTCAAAGAGTATTCAATTAAAACGAGTGATAGAACAATATCGAGAATACTGAATGACGGTTCAAATAATAAAGTTGCTCATAAAGAGCCAAAAGCTGAAAATTCAGCAAAAGATTTTTTTACAAAAAAATAGATTGGAGATTAAGATGATATATGTAGTGACAAACAACAAAGGTGGTGTAGGTAAAAGTTTATTGAGTCACCAAATTTTACCACTTTTGGTAAGTGATAATTTTGAGGTTCTAGAGATTGATAACAATAATAATACAGCTGCAACTTTTAGCGATAGTAAACTTTTAAAAGACAAAACAAGAAGGATAAAGGTTAAGCACGCAGATGATGAGCTTGATGATGTGTTTTTTGAGGCGATGAGTAACGAGAAAGATATTATAGTTGATGGGGGTGGGGGTGATGATAGTAATGTTATTTTAAAATTATTATCAGAGCAGCCACAAGAAAACATTAAATATGTAATACCTTTTATGGTCGGTTCCGATACTGCAAATGCAGAAGATACGTACAACCGTATTCCGAATAAAGATAACGTTCTTTTTATTCTGAATTCTTATCATGATATAGAAAATCTTACAGAAGAGTTTTTGTTTTTCATGGGTGACAAAGCTAGCGACAATCCAAGCTTAGCAAAAGTATTGAAAGAAGATTTGAATTATATGTTAATTCCTTTTTCAAGCATTTTCAAGCAGGCTCAAAACAATCACAATATGACTATTAAAGATTTAGCGGATCTATCTGAAGGTTTGAAACCTGAAGAAGCTAGTCAACTTTTTTTAGAAAAAAGTGGGGGCGATAAACTAGAGTATAGACGCCTATACAAAAGATATAAATTAAGTCTAAGAGCAAAGGCCGTTGTAGACACAATTCGAGAGAATTTGTCACAAATCGACACTATAAAGTCATAAACGACATGAGAATGGCGGTATATGAAACTGTTATAGGCACGAGAGTGTCTGAAAACGGCATTAATGTGTCTTATATCAACTTCTATTAAAGGGGTTCAAGGGGTTTACCCTTTGCAAGGTGGTCTATTTGTGCTAACAAATAGCTTCCTTGCTGTTGCTTATATAAGCAACATACATCATAGCTAAATCAGACATGAGCAGACATTGTTCTGCCGATTTACGCCATTTTAAAAAATAAGGATTTTATGTATGAAATTAGATAAAAGAGTACAGATTAGATGTTCTCAATCAGAGATTGATGAACTTGATAAAAAATCAAAAGAGAGCAATATGTCTAGATCAGCATTGCTTAGAAAAATTATTTTTGAATCTAAAATAAAACCTAAAAATGAAAGTTTTGAAAAGTTTATTAGATATCACGTTTCAAATATATCCCATAACCAAAACCAAACAACACGCTACATCCATACAAAAAAAGCGATAGATAACAAAGCTTTAGAAGTTATGGATGAGATTCTAAATTATGTCAAAATAATTGCGAAAAGAGTTTTGTAATGTTAATCGAATATACCGATGGAAAAAGTGGAATTATTGAATATCTGGAGGGTGGTAGAAAAGCAGGTCGTGATTTTACCCGCGATGAGCTAGATAAGAGAGTAACAATACTTGGAGATATTGATACAACCGAGATGATACTAAATTCTACAGACAAAGGGTATAAACACATAACTTTATCATTTAAGGAAGATAACGTATCAGAGGAAGAGTGTAAAAAGCTAATAGATGAATATATGGCTTTTGCCATGCATGGCTATAAGCCTGAAGAGTATAACGCTTATGCTGAGATACACCAACCAAAACAAAAAAGTTATGTTGGAAAAAATGGTGAATTGGTTATTCGTAAACCACACATCCATTTAGTAATCCCAAAAACAAATTTGTTGACAAATAAGCAACTGCGTCCTTTAGGATTTGTGAAACAAAATCTTGATTTTACTGATTCTTTTCAAGAAAAATACAATATTGAAAACGGTTATGCATCTCCAAAAAATAATCGTTCTAATAAGATATCTAATGACATAAATGAGCGTTTTAATGCAGATATATTCGATAAGAATATAGAGCTAAAGCAAGATATCTCAAATATGATCATAAAAGATGATATTCGTAATTTTTTGGAGTTTCAAGACCGTCTTAAAGAGTATGGGGAAATGAAGATAACTCATGAAAGAAAATTAAATGAGTATCTATCAGTTAAAGAGCCGCATCATCAACGCTATACCAGACTAAAAGAGTTTGTTTTTAGTCGTGAATTTATTGAAAACTACACCAAAGAGCAAAAGATTGAATTCATGCTTGAAAAGCAAGAAGAGAGATTTATTGAGAAACAACCGGCTCAGGAAAAATCAGCTTTAAAAAAATACAACAAAAATTTAAAGTATTGGTATGACTTAAGGGCCAAAGAGATCAAATATATAAATCAGTCAACTAAGTTTTACAAAGAACAATACAGAAACTACACTAAAGAGCAAAAGATTGAGTATTTAGAAAATTTTGAAAAAGAGTTTTATAAAAATAACTCAATTGAGATTGATGGGGTAAATATTGGTGATATTGAAATTGATGGGGTTAATATTAGACAAATTAATTCAGAAAATGAAATTGAAATAGAGAGTTTAAATAATAATAGTGTTGTTGGTCAAAAGCTTTATGATTTCAAGGAGCAAAAAAGCCTTGAAAACCTTGAAATTAAGGACGACTTAATATTTAAAATTTACACTATTTTAAAACAAGATAAAGGAGTGTTGGAGAATAAAATAAAATATGATGCAGTGAATAATACACTGTTTAAAAACAATGATTCGCAAGAGCGAATTGGGCTTAAAGATTTTATGGTGCAAGAGATGAGCTTGTCTGCAAACGAAATTCATCTCTTGCAAGAAAAAATCCATCGATTGGAAAACCAGATGGAAGTATATAGAAAAGGACAAAAAATGGCAAAGTTTGGTTTAAAAACAAATATTAAAACAAACAATATAAATCCGAATAAAGTTGATTATTATCAGTTAGCTACTCAAGATGTAGCGGGGAGAATGACCGGAGTGATCCATGATAAGGCTAGTCAACATGATACTGCTAAAGCTTATGTAATCAATGATAAAGTAGTTAGTCTTGTTGAATTTAAACAAAAACAACCAGATCTATTCGAGGCTATTGAAGATAAAACAAACGAGTTATTTAGCAGAACAACTAGCGTTAAATATAACGATAAATTTCGTATGGATGTGCAGAGTACAGACGTAGCACTCACACCGCAAGGGAAAGTTTTTGCAAATTCAAAACACAACTTTACAGATTTAGAGCCCGTGGAAATGGGTATGACTAAATTTGACAAAAAGCTGGATAAAAATTTCTTTACCATTGCTAAAGATTTTGTAACAATGAAAGAATTCCGCGATAATTTAAAAGTGAAGTGGGATGATTTTAAACAAGATGTAAAAGCTGTATTTACAGAAAAGCCGGAATTAGCTGCAACGAATATTGCTTTATTAGTCGAGCTTAAACAGCTGAAAGCTGAACTAGCTGATATTAAGACTTATCAGGCTGCTGAACAGTTGGCTATTGAGTATAAACAACAAACTCAAACTCAAAATCAAATGAAAGAGCTAGATAAAGCTTATGCAAAAGATGAAATCAGCAAAGAAGATTATGACCTTAAAATGCAAAATCTTGATAAAGAATTAGAGTCGGCTCAAAAAGAGCCAGAGCAAGAAAAAGATCCAAAAGACATGTCATATAAAGAAGTTTTTGGAAAACTCCAGGATATGGGTGATGTAGTTCTTGATCATGCTAAAGAAGCTGATGGTGTTGATATTGATCCAGGGTTTAAAGATAAACGCGATACTGCCCTACAATTATTAGGAAATCTAAAAGATAATCCAGATCTTAGTAAGTTATCAAAAGAGGCACTGGGTGAACTGACTCTTGGCCAAGCCAAAGCTGCAAATATGATGATCGGAATAGGTATGGGTGTTGAATCAACAAAAAATTTAGACAAGTTTATGGATGTGGTGAAGTCTGTTAAGGATATGTCTCTTGATCAAGGCTTGGATTTTGAAGCAACTTTAACCGCTACACTTTCAAAAATGAGTGAAATGGTAAAACAAAAAGAATTTGGACAAGCTCCAAAGCAAGATGAAGGAATAGAGAGATAACTCTCTATTCCTACAAAGGATTTATTATGATTTTAGAAGCAGGTGCTTTAATGTTATCGCCAATAGCTGCTTATTACGGCTGGAATTTCAATAAGTATTTTTTAAATGGTGGAAGTATTCAAAAAAACGGTATGTTTTATACGTGGAGTAATGCAGCAAGTTCAGCAAACCCACCACCAAAATCTTATATAACGGGCCATAGATGGACTCCAATAGAAACCATTAAATCTGAAGCTAGAAAAAACAAAGCTAAAAAAGATGGAATCTATGTTAATAATTTCAAATTTTGGGATGATTATGTTTTTGAAACAAAAATGCCGAATTTTTTACGCAAAAAAAGTGAAAAAGTAGAGTATTACCTAGAGGCTAGTAAGTTAACTCGCACCATGCTGGTTTTAGGTAGTCCCGGTAGTGGAAAGACAGAATTCTTTCATAATATTTTACAGCAGGATTGGTATGATAAAGCGGTTATATTTGGTAAAAAATTTGATTTTGAGCCAATATATTTTAGAGGTACTTCTATTGATATTTTGGTAAATCCAAAACTTAAAGATAGTGTGCAACATAATATCTTAGGCGAAGATATGGAGTATATAGAAGTTTTTATTGAAACTCTAAAAAATGCAGCATTAGGCGACAAGGATGATTACTTTAGTTCGTCGGCCATGCAAGAAGTTCAAAAATATCTTCAAAAAGTAAAGATAAAAGCAGAAGAGGATAATTTAACTGTTATTGAGCAGTGGGAATTATTATTTAAGCTATATGAAGACGCTTATCAAGAAGCGACTGGAGGGAAACAAAACAGCTTAAAAGATGTTTTTACATCTATTAAAACTTTTATGACTCCACTATACCTGATAGGGTATAGAATAATAGAAGGTTCTCCAACTTTTACTGTTAAAGATTTTTTCGATAGAAAAGAGCCGTGCAAACTTTTTCTAAGTGCAAACGATCCATCAGTAGAAGGTCTGTGTGCTGCAACATATTCAGTATTAACTAAGTATCAATTGAGCTTACCAAACAACTGGTCAGATAAACCGGTACTTCATTTACAGGATGAATATAACAGCTTAAAAGAGATGATGCCAGAACGCATCTTAATTGAGCAAAGAGAGGTTGGGCGCAGTAAATTGTTCGCAACTTTAATAGGAGTCCAGGACTTAAAAGCTGATGTTAAAATATCTCAAGAGTTGCTAGTGAGTATGCAGTATTTAGTTGTGTTTGGTGGAACCGACACAAGTACGTTAAATACAATTTCTGATTTAGTAGGAAGTGTAGAATATGAAAATGTGAAACAAAATGAAAGCTATTCAAATCAAGGTAAAAACACATCATATTCTACAGTCAAAGAAAAAGAAAAAATATTAAATAATTATCATATAAATATTTTACAAGAGGAAGGATTTAGCCATCTATTTATATCACTTAAAGAGAAATTGCTTTTTAAAGCTTATACTCCACAAGTAGAAGTAAAAGAACGAGACTATAATGACTTTAGTCAGATTAATCTTAATCCATTTTACAAGTGGAAACTTGAAAAAGGTGAAGCGGTTGAGCTTATGGCTCAAAAACAGGAAGAGGTAGCAGGTTTAAATGCTGCTAGCATGCTGGAATCGGTAGGAGTGGAATAATGAAAATAATAGCTATTTTGCTAATATTGAATTCTTTTTTGTTTTCTGCACCAATACAAAATGATTTGTCACTTTTTCAAAATGACACATACGCAAATGAATATACAAATATCGAAAACACGGATGCAACTTCGAGCAAAGCCAAAATGAAAAGAATGATTCTGATATCTGTATTTGCATTTTTTAGTGTGATGATGGCATTTATGCCGTTATGGCACTTAATTTGGAACAGCGTAACGACTATAATGAATGCACCGGTTAACGAACATTATGATCGAGTTGTAAACGGTGAGCCTTTTAAATTTTTTGCAATGAGTATGATAGTTATGATTCTTGCTTATGGCGTATATGATTTGGTTGTAATGATTGGAGATAATACTATTTTCAAAAACTACGCACCACTCAAGGACCTAATGTATGAATATTGGAACATGACTGTTCCAAATAGCATGAGCGGAACGTATGCATCTTTTACCTTATCAGTCATGGATGGTATTGTTTCATCAAGAATGTTAGTTGAAATGTTGGCTTATTTTTCACTTTTATTAATGTTATTCGCAAGCTTCTTTTTTGTGTTTAGCTATTGGAGTAATTTAAAGGTCACTAAGAGCCCGTTATCATTCGTTTTATCAAGCGGTGGGGCTATGGTTGTTTTTGTGATTGTAAGTAGTTTATTCGATACGTATGCGAGTTTAATACTAGGTAGCGAAGATACAGCTTTAAGTATAGGAAGAAGATTTATTCAGACTGGACTTGAAATGCATATGGATCAGTGGCTTTAATTTTTTAAAGTTAAAGAGTTCGCCCATAGCGAAACTCTTTTCTTTACTTTTTTAATCTGTAGCAATTAATAAAATAAAAACCACAAATAGAAGTTGCTCTTGCTCTTTCGCTCTTGCGAAAAGGATTAGAACTCCTAAGAGTGAGTACCGTGTACTCGTCTTGATTTATCAAGATTCAAGCCTGTTTTTAGCTTGCTTAAATTCGCCCTAAAGAAAATCAACAAACCAAAACAACTTTCGCCCATAGCGAACTGAACAAACACGGCTATAAAATAGCCAAAAAACAAAAGGTTACTATATAGTGAAATATATAGTAACATACCGCTTTAACGTTTCGCTATAGGCGAAACACATTCAAATCTTCAAATTGCGTGGAGCAATCACGTCAGTAGAATTCGCACTTGCGAATTATGGCTCTTCGCTCTTCAACATTCCCCGCTCTCATACTTTAAAAGAAAAGAACTTGCTGCGTATATAGTATTAAATAGTGCTCTAATAGGAATTTTGTGTGCATTTTAGCCGAACTCGCGTGAGGTGGTTTCGCTTATGGCGAAAAATATTCATTCTAAATTTCGTTAGTTTTTAGTAGTTTAGAGGAGATTCGCCTATGGCGAATCTTATATTTTTAGGTATTTACCAGTTTCTTTCATTCTCCAAAGTCCCTGAACCATCAAATCACGCTTCAACTTCGGATATTGCTTTACAGCTTGCTCAGATACACCAAGATACTCAGGCTACTTCCTTATAAATTGGTTTTTTATGAACAACTGTAACATGCACTATTAAATGAGGTTCACTCACAGAACTATGTTCACCATTGCTGTATTCCATGTATTCAATACGATCAGATTTATTTAATCCCAATGCTCTGTTTACTTCATCATGCGCTATTGTTATCATTTCTGTTAAAATTTCATGCTTTATATCAAATCCATATATAGTATTAGTACCATCAATATCAATGATGACATTCTCTGAATTTACATCAAATTCTTTAGCAATTGCACTTTTGAAATCTTTCATTGTAATATAAAACTCTTTTTCCATTTTACTTCTCCTATGACAAAGAGTTTAGAATTATTTCTCTTTGATAAGTATATTATAACTATACCTTTCTTAAATTTATATAAATATGAGTATACTATTACTATACTTTTTAAAATATTCTAAATTTCGTTAGTTTTTAGTAGATGGCTCTTAGGGTATCATTCGCCAAGGCGAATGACGAATTTGTAGTTAATCGATCTTCTTAGCAAAACTGATGTTTGCGTGAAGTTTAGTTCTTTTTGACAAAAAGAAATCAACTAATCAAAAAATGGCATAACAATATAGATTCGCAAGTGCGAAATACATAGTTTTTAAATAGTGAATAGGGACTTAGTGTGAATTTTAAAAGCGTTCGATCGCTTAGGTTTCGCAGTTGCGAAAAATATTCATTTCTAAATTTCGTTATTGTTTAGTAGGCATAAAGTGTCGCATACCGCGACACTTTATTAAGTTGCTTTTGTTCTTAAATAATAGACACATTTATAAATAATTAAATATATTTAATTATTGTTCCATTTAATTGATTGGATGACTTTGATGTTACACCTCTAAGCTTATCAGATGAGACACTTACGTGTTTCTCATTATTGTTTACTACAATTGCATCAGCATTAAGTTTCCATGCCTCCATAAATAAATCGAATAAAGCATGGTTATATCCTTTTTTTGAGTAAACAGTTGATGTTTTTAATTTCTTGTGCTTATTGTGATCAAATTCTTTTAAAACATCAAATCTCTCATTAAAATATTCTTCTATTTTTTTTAATCTTTTTTTATGTCGATAATAACCTGGAGTAAAAATATAAATAAATTGAACTAACCACATTCCGGCTGCACCCATAATGAAAAATATAAATAATGCACCACCAATTTCACCTCCTTGAATGACACTTCCTATGGAGATTATCATTAAAATAAGAAACCATATTGCTAGTATCCAATTTCCCATAGGTCCTATATATTCATCACCCAATTTTTCTTTACCTGTTATTTCAACAGGACATTCTAAAGTCTTTTTATCCTCTTCTTTGGTTATTTCTACTTTATGAGGTAGTTCTACTTCGTTAATTGCTTGGGAACTCAAAGGGTAGCCACAGTTTATACACTTATCAGCTTTGTCGCTAATTTCTTTTTTACATTCAGGACAAGTTATTAATGCCATTACAACTCCAGATTTTATTTGAATAGATTATAACAAATTTAATTTTAAATTAATATATAATACTTATAGTGTTGATAAATTAATATTTAAGGGATTAAAGATGAAGTGTATAGTGAGTGTTTACATAAATAATGTTGAGAGCCGACAGTATGATTACTGTATTCGTGAAGAAAATAACAAAAAAAGCTATAAAATTGTTTATGAAGATATTGTAAACTTATTAAAAATTACCAAATTGCCTATCACACCATGTGAACATGATAGCAAAAAACCAGATTATGAATTTGAAATTGATATTAAGACAGGGGATGATAATGGTAGTAAGTTGGTTGTAGTTTATATTCCTAAAGAGGATGCTGTTTTAGAAGAGCATATACTTACCATAGCATGTGATAAAGTTGCTAAAATAGTTAATGTAGAAACTCAAAATGAAAAACTAAACACCAATTCTAAAAATATCGAGGATATATGTGATTTTCTGAATGTGCTATTTATGTATGGAATGTATGGAATGGCATCAGAACCTGATATAACATCTCCAGAAGATGAAAAACTACTAGAACAAGCTGAAAAAGCTGAAAAAGAAAAATTGAAAATAAAGAAAAAAACTTATGCATAAAAAAAGTTGAAGTGGTGGCCTGTCTCGGAATCGAACCAAGGACACGTTGATTTTCAGTCAACTGCTCTACCGACTGAGCTAACAGGCCAAATAGGGTGGTTTTTATCGTCTGTAGTTAAAATGTAGTAAAAAAATCTTTTGAGATTTTCTTAAACAGTTTCCAAAAACAGCTTTAAAAGCCTTGTGTACGGTATTTAAAAGTGGTGGCCTGTCTCGGAATCGAACCAAGGACACAATGATTTTCAGTCATTTGCTCTACCGACTGAGCTAACAGGCCATCTTTTAAAGGTCGAAATTATATACTCTTAGGGCTGAATATAAGCTTATAAAAAATTATTTTAGAGGAATTGACCATTTTTTGTAAAAAGCGACCAGTCGTAAAACAACGCCAAAGACAAATAATAGACTTAAACTAATAAAATTTATAGACTCAAATAAGCTTAATAAATAGACGTTTATCCCCATAAGTAGGGAGATGGTCCCATAAAAACCTGTTTTAAAAACAAAAGGGATCTCATTTAAAATAACATCTCTTACAATACCACCACCAACAGCAGTAATAAAAGAAATTGCAAGGACACCTGTGAAATTTAATTGATATTCTATGGCAATTAATGCTCCACTGATACTAAAAGAGATCAAACCAATAGAATCACTGAAGATAAAAAAAGATTTGTTTTCTATGGAATTGCGTCGATGAAACTTAAATATAATCATAATAAGCATAACACTCAAAACAAGAAATCCAGGATAGTTATGTACAAAAGTAAAAGGGGTTGTATCAACTGCAATATCTCGCATAATACCACCACCAAGTGCGGTTAAAAAAGTAGAGATTAAAACACCCAGTAGATCCAGTTTTGCACGTGTCGCAACAAAAAATCCACTCATTGCAAAAGCAATAATACCAATGTATTCTGCTAGTTCAAACATCTTTTAAAACCTTCTAAGATGGTTGTTCTCTCTAGTTCTTTAATCTTTGTTTCTAGTGAATCAACATCTTCATTTGGCGTAAGTATAAGGGTGTTTTGAAGTATGATTTTGCCTTCGTCATAGACTTCATTTACATAGTGAAGGGTACAACCGCTTTTGCTTTCTTTGTTGTGTATAACCGCTTCATGTACATGACGTCCATACATACCTTTACCACCATATTTAGGGAGTAAAGAGGGATGAGAGTTTATCACTGTAAAGTGCTTTGTGATCTCAGCTGAAAGCTTTTTCATATATCCAGATAAAAAGACAAATTTACATTGCTTCATTTTAAGAATCTCTAATATTTTTAAATCAGGCGTATCGGAGGTTTTAGCGTTGATAATATGTGTTTCAATATTTCTACTTTTTGCCTTTTGCAGAGATTTAGCATCGGTATTGTTAGAGATAAGTACTTCAATAGAGATATTTAACTCTTTTTGAGCGTGAAAAAGTGTATCAAATCCACTTCCATTGTGGGAAGAAAGTATGGCAATTTTTGTCATTTATAGGGTACTCACTGCTTTTTTAAATTCATCGCCTCTGTGTGCATAAGAAGGGTATTCATCAAGACTTGCAGCAGCAGGAGAGAGTAGGGCGACTTGATCTAGATCTAAGAGGGTGTTTATCTTAGAAACAGCATCAAGCAAGTTGTGACAGGTTTCAAATGCTACCTTGTTTTTGATGGCTAGATCTGAGAGTCTGTTTTTGTTTGATCCAATGGTATAGATCTTAAGGTTGTAGTGTTTAAGTGCTTCAAAAAGTTCACCTAGATCTACACCCTTATCATCACCTCCAAGGATCAAATGGATAAAACTGTTTTTGTAAACGTTTAAAGCCGCAATGGTAGCGTCTATGTTAGTCGCCTTTGTGTCATTTACCCAAAGACGATTTTTAGAGTCTTTTATCTCTTCTTGTCGGTGTGGATCGAGTTTGAAACGGTTAATTTTTTCGTAATCGATTTTATCAAAAAGAATTTTTTCCACGGCCATAGCTAAGAGAGCATCACTTAAAAAAGCCCCTTTAAACTTTATCTTCGTTGGGTCTATGTTAAAGTGTTTTGCTAAGTCATCTTCATTTTCATAGCAAATGAGATGGGCATCTGTTTTGATGTTTTTGTACTTTGAGGGAACAATAGCAACTTCACCTTCAGACATAGACGCAATTGGTTTTAGTTTAGCATTTTCATACTCTTGTAAACTTCCATGCCATGAAAGGTGATCGGGGTTTATTGGTAGTAAAACATAGATATTTGGTAAAGCTTTGTTAGTATAGTGCATGGTAAATGAGCTGGTTTCGAGTATCCATATTTTTGCTTTTGTGTCCAGATCAGCTAAAGGTATTCCAATATTTCCACCTGCTACACTCCCCTTGTCGTTTAAGAGATGTTGCATCATTTGTGTGGTGGTTGTTTTTCCGTTTGTACCGCTAATCCATATTTTTAATGAAGGTGTGTTTTCAAACAGATCGTATTCACTTTGGAGGTTTTGTGCTTTTTGAATTAGATTATTGTGTGGTGCAATACCAGGGCTAGGTACTTCAAGATCTGAGTACTTAGGGTTAAATTCGGATGAGGGAAGGACACGAAAGCCCTGTTCATCTTTAAAAGGTTTATTGCATTTGTCATCATAAAAGATGGCATTTGGAAATTTTTTTGTAAGTGAGCGCGTTGTCCCACCGTAACCAAATAGTGAAACTTTTTGCATTAACGGATCTTTAGAGTAATAAGAGCTACGATATTTGAAAGTATGGAGATGATCCAAAACCTTACAATAATCTTGTTTTCAGCCCAGTTTTTCATCTCAAAATGATGATGAATGGGTGCCATAAGAAAAACTCTTTTTTTCCGTAGTTTGTAACTACCTACTTGTAAAATAACGGAAAGGGTTTCGATAACAAAGATAGACCCAATAAGCAATAAAAGAATTTCACTTTTAGTGATAATGGCTAAGTAACCTAAAAATGCACCAATAGCCAAAGAACCACTGTCGCCCATAAACACTTCCGCAGGGTGGCAGTTATGCCATAAAAAGCCTGTCAAAGCACCCATAAGTGCAGTCGCTACAATACTTACTTCCCCCACTTCAAAGTTAGGCATGAGAAGGTATTCACTGATCTTTGCATGACCTGTGATATAGATAATAATTGAAAAACTTGATAAAGCTACGATTGAAGGTACGGTAGCAAGACCATCAAGACCATCGGTTAAATTAACAGCATTTGATGCAGCGACAATGACAATAACCCATAAAATGATAGCAAATGCGTTCATATCAAAAACCGCAGTTTTTACAAAAGGTACATACAATTCGGTGTTAAAATCAACAAAAAGGCATAAAAAACAAGCCACAATAACGGCTGAAATAATTTGTAAAAGTAGTTTGGTTCGAGCTTTAAATCCAGCAAGATTTTCATTTTTTTTGATCTTTGCAAAGTCATCTTGAAAACCAATAAGAGTAAATAAAACAAGAGTAAGTAATGCACCTATGGCGTAAAGGTTTGAAAAATCTATGGTTAAAATAGAAGCTAAAATAGTTGCTAATATAAAGACAATTCCACCCATTGTTGGTGTAGAAGCTTTTGATTGATGACGCTCTGGAGCCCAGTCGTTTATAGGCTGAGTACTTGACGTTTTTTGCGCCCAACGAATAAATTTTGGCATAAAGTACAGCACAAAAAATAAAGCAAGAAAAAATGACACACCAGCACGTATTGTGATATATCCGAGTAAGTTAATATTTAAGAAATCGTGTAACCAATATAGCAATTTAATAATCCATTACGTAAAATAAAAGCACGATTATAGTATAATCTCACAAAAATTTTTGTTAAAGGATGAAATTTGTCAAAAAAAGCAGTATTGGTTATTACCGATGGAATTGGTTACAGCCCTAAAACGGAGCATAACGCCTTTTATAATGCGAATAAACCAACATACGATAAACTCTTTGCAAATACTCCCCATGCCCTTATTGATACTTTTGGATTAAGTGTCGGTTTACCTGAAGGTCAGATGGGTAATTCTGAAGTGGGACATATGTCTATTGGTAGTGGTAGAGTGTTGTATCAAGATCTTGTTAAGATCTCTTTGTCACTTCAAGAAAATACCTTTAAAGATAACCCTGAATTTAAAACATTATTAGACAGTTCTAAAAGGTTACACTTAGTAGGACTAATGAGTGATGGTGGTGTTCATTCACACATTGATCATTTTATGGGAATAGCAGATCTAGCAGCTGCAAAAGACAAAGAAGTGTTTTTGCATCTTATAACAGATGGAAGAGATGTAAGTCCAACATCTGCTCAACGCTATATTGAGATGGTTGAACAACACACAAGTGATAAGGTGAAAATTGCTTCTATCTCTGGTCGATTTTATGCAATGGACAGAGATAACCGATGGGAAAGAGTGACCTTAGGATATGATGCAATTGTAAATGCAAAGCCAAAAACAGACTACACACCTGAGGGTTATATTGGCAGTTCTTATGCTTTGGGTGACACCGATGAGTTTGTTATGCCAACTGCATTTGAAGGTTACGACGGTATGCAAGATGGCGACAGCGTTTTAACGGTGAACTTTAGAAGTGACAGAATGAGAGAGATAGTTCGAGCAATTGCAGACGATGATTTTGAAGAGTTTGAATGTAGAAGAGTAAAGGTAAACTTAGCAACTATCACAGAATATGACAAAAGCTTTAACTACCCTGTTTTGTTTAAAAAAGAAGCGCCTGCAAATACTCTAGCTGAAGTTATTTCAGCAAAAGGTTTAAGACAACTCCATACAGCAGAAACTGAAAAGTACGCGCATGTTACTTTCTTTTTAAACGGTGGTATAGATGAACCGTATGAAAATGAAACAAGGGTTTTAATCCCTTCTCCAGATGTAAAAACATACGATATGAAACCCGATATGAGTGCAGCACAAGTTAGTGATGCGGTTTTAAAAGCGATGGATGATGGGTATGACTTTGTAGTAGTGAATTTTGCAAATGGTGATATGGTAGGTCATACGGGAGATTTCGAAGCAGCAAAAATTGCGGTAGAAACAGTGGATGCTCAACTTGGAAAAATCTTAGAAAAAGCAGATGAAAATGATTATTCGGTAGTGATTACAAGTGATCATGGAAATTGTGAAGAGATGAAAGATGAACATGGCAACACCCTAACAAATCACACGGTTGGAAAGGTGTGGTGTTTTGTTGAGGCTAAGGGCGTAAGTAAAGTCGAATCAGGTGGGTTAAACAACATTGCACCTACGGTTTTAAAGCTTATGGATATTGAGATCCCAACTGAGATGGATCATAGTTTAGTCTAAGATAATAAAAATAAATTAAGGAAAATAAATAGAATGAAATTTACTGGTAAGAATGTTTTAGTAACAGGTTCAAGTCGTGGTATTGGTGCAGAGATAGCAAAAACTTTAGCAGGGTTTGGTTTAAAAGTTTGGATTAATTACAGAAGTGGTGCTGAAGCAGCAGATGCAGTTAAAGATGAAATAGAAGCCCAAGGTGGAAAAGCAGCTGTAATTGGTTTTGATGTAAGTGATGAAGCAGCATTTGTTGATGCAATTAAAACAATTAAAGATTCTGATGGTGAACTTTCTTACTTGGTGAACAATGCAGGTATCACAAACGACAAATTAGCGCTTCGTATGAAAACAGATGATTTTATGGGTGTGATCAATGCAAACTTAACATCTTGTTTTATTGGTTGTCGTGAAGCAATGAAGACTATGAGAAAACAAAAGTTTGGATCTATTGTAAACATCGCTTCAGTGATCGGTGAAACGGGGAATGCGGGTCAAACAAACTACGCTGCATCAAAAGGTGGTGTGATCGCTATGACAAAATCATTTGCTATTGAAGCAGCGACAAGTGGAATCCGTTATAACACAGTAACTCCAGGGTTTATTTCAACTGAAATGACAGAGGTCTTAAGTGACGATGTTAAAGAGGGGATCAACAGTAAAATTCCTATGAATCGTATGGGACAAGCAAAAGAAGTTGCAGAAGCTACCGCATTTTTACTCAGTGATCATTCTAGTTACATTACGGGTGAAACATTGAAGGTTAACGGCGGAATGAATATGGCATAACTTTTTGTTTAAGAAAAGTTTGTTATAATTGCACCATAAATAAAACACAGGAGTCATGATGGCACTTTTAGATGATATTAAAGAAGTAGTAGTTGAGCAGTTAAGCGTTAGCGCTGATGAAGTAAAAGAGGATGCAAAGTTTGTTGAAGATTTAGGTGCTGATAGCCTTGATGTTGTTGAATTAGTAATGGCTCTTGAAGAGAAATTTGATATCGAAATTCCAGATGATGAAGCTGAAAAAATTCAAACAGTTAAAGATGTAGTTGAATACATCGAAAGCAAATAATCTAGTCTTTTAGAATATTTTTAAAGCTGAGCTTTTGCTCGGTTTTATAAAGTATTTTATATTTTTTGGGAGATCTTGATGAGAAGAGTTGTAGTAACTGGTATTGGTATGATTAACGCTGTTGGAAATGATAAAGAAAGTGCATTTAAAGCTATTTGTGATGGTGAATGTGGAATTGATAAAATTACTTTATTTGATCCAGAAAATTATAGTGTTAAGATAGCTGGTGAAGTTAAAAACTTTGATCCAGCTGATGTAATGCCACCAAAAGAAGTTAAAAAAGCAGACAGATTTATTCATTTAGGTCTTAAAGCGGCTCAAGAAGCGATGGAAGATGCTTCTTTACCTGAAGATATTGACATGACTCGTTTTGGTATCAGTGCAGGTTCTGGTATTGGTGGACTCCCATCAATTGAGAAAAACTCTGTTATTTTAGAAAATCGTGGACCTAGAAGAATATCTCCATTCTTTATCCCTGGTGCTCTTGTAAATATGCTTGGTGGCTTTGTTTCTATTGAACACGGAACACAAGGACCAAATCTTTCATCTGTAACAGCTTGTGCAGCTGGTACACATGCGGTGAGTGAAGCAGCTAAGACAATTATATGTAATGGTGCTGAACAAATGTTAGTTGTTTCAGCAGAATGTGCTGTTACAGGTGTTGGAGTTGGTGGTTTTGCTGCTATGAAAGCACTATCTACTAACAATGATAATCCTAAAGGGGCTTCTCGTCCGTTTGATGCAAACCGTGATGGTTTTGTAATGGGTGAGGGTGCTGCTTCTCTTGTTTTAGAAGAATATGAATCAGCAAAAGCTCGTGGTGCAAATATTTATGGTGAATTAATAGGTTTTGGTGAAAGTGGTGATGCAAACCATATTACTACTCCATCACTTGATGGTCCCGCTCGTGCTATGAAAGCAGCGTATAAAATGGCAGGTGAACCAAAAATTGATTATGTGAATGCTCATGGTACATCAACACCAATCAATGACAAAAATGAAACAGCAGCAGTTAAAGAACTACTGGGTGATGCAACACCACCAATGAGTTCAATTAAAGGTCAAATTGGTCACTGTTTAGGTGCAGCTGGTGGAATTGAGGCAGTTACTTGTTTAATGGCTATGCGTGATGGTATTATCCCTCCAACTATTAACTATGAAAACCCTGATGAAAATTGTAACCTTGATTATGTTCCAAATAAAGCGCGTAAAGCAGAACTAAATACTGTAATGAGTAATTCATTTGGTTTTGGTGGAACTAACGGCGTATTGATTTTTAAAAAAATCTAATTTAAGGACTTAACTTGGCTACATATTTAGACTTTGAACAAAAGATAAAATCAATTCAAGAAGAGATTATATCTGCACGTGTTCGTCATGATGATAATAAAGTTACAGAACTTGAAGAAAGCTTAGATAAAGCGGTTGATAAAGTATATACTAACTTATCAGATTTTCAAAAACTGCAACTTGCCCGTCACTTAGACAGACCGTATGCACTTGATTATATAAATTTACTTATGCGTGATTCTTATGAGATTCATGGTGATCGTCATTTCCGTGATGATCCAGCAATCCTTTGTTACCTTGGATATATTGGTGATGAAAAAGTAATGGTAATTGGTGAACAAAAAGGGCGTGGGACTAAGAATAAAATACGTAGAAACTTTGGTATGCCTCACCCTGAGGGTTACAGAAAAGCACTACGTGCGGCAAAATTAGCTGAAAAGTTTGGTATTCCAGTTCTTATGTTAATAGACACACCAGGTGCATATCCTGGTATTGGAGCAGAAGAGCGTAACCAATCAGAAGCTATTGCTAGAAACTTACTCGAGCTTTCAGAGTTAAATACTCAAACAGTATCAATTGTTATTGGTGAGGGTGGTTCTGGTGGAGCACTTGCTATTGGTGTTGCTGATAAATTTGCTATGATGCGTTATTCTGTTTTTAGTGTTATATCTCCAGAGGGTTGTTCAGCAATTTTATGGAATGATCCAGCTAAGGCAGAGGATGCAACAAAAGCTATGAAAATCACATCAGGAGATCTAAAAGATCTTAAATTGATTGATGATGTTATAGATGAACCATTAATTGGTGCTCATCGTGACCGAGATGGTGCTGCAAAAGCGATAGGTGATTATTTCCTTGATGAACTTGCTAAACTTCGTGCCATGACTCAAGAAGAGCGTATGGATGCTCGTTATAAAAGATTAACTTCAATGGGTGCATTCTCAGAAGAATAAACTCAAAAGGTAACGCATTTTAAGCGTTACTTTACTCCTCATAAAAAGGATCAAGCTTGGGTCTTTTTTTCATTTTTGCATGTTTTGAGAATTTTATTAAATCTTCCACTGTTTTTACATCTTTATTTAGGTTTTCAAGACAAAGCTTAAAAAGCTCATAAGTTGTTATAACATCACTCATTGCTCTGTGGTGCGTAGCATCTGGATAGAGATTAAAGTTTTTGTTGAGATAAGACAAAGAGTAACGGTAGGATTCTAGGCTACGTTGGGATAGATCTAAAGAGCAAAGAGGACGATTTAATAGCGGTGCTAAACCAATTTTTTGCATGCTTGCAGATATAAAGTTATAGTCAAATTTAACATCGTGGGCTATAAAAATTGCGGTTGACAAAAAGGTTTTAAATTCAAGTAAAACTTCTTTTAAACTCGGAGCATTATGGGTATCTTTTGCTTTAATACCTGTGATTTGCGTGATGTGTTTATTAATCTCTTTTGTGTACACAAGCGATTCATATCGGTCGGTAATTTGAAGGTTTTTTACTTTTACAGCAGCAATTTCTATTATTTGATGCTTATCTATTTTTGATCCATTGGTTTCTATATCAACTATACAAAATTCTGCATCTTCTATTTTTTGGAGTTTTGTGGAGAAATAATAATACCCACGGTATTTCTCAATAATTAAACCTTGGGCATGCCACAGTTGTAAATAGTAGTCTAAATCATCGCCAAGTTGCGCTTTTAAGTGTTCTCTTGCTAAACCCTTGTTAGAGAGTTTATGAATGCTTTTATCGTCGAGTATTAAGTTTTTATTTTGCATTATTAATAAATGCCTTTACTTTGGCGTGGTCTTTTTTGCCGTGGCTTTTTTCAACACCACTGCTGACATCAACCCCATAAAAGTTATAATGTTTTAATGATGAAATATTTTCAGCGGATAAACCACCTGCAAGTATTATTTTAGAGCAATCGACATTATCAAACCATTCTATGTTAATACGTTTTCCAGCACCGCCATAGGCCTCACAATACGCATCCACCAGTCGGTATTCATCTTTATATTTTAAAATATCTTCTTTGCTTTTGGCTCGTACCACTTTTATATATGTAACCTTGAGTTTATCGTATAGATCATCTTGCACATCAAAGTGAAGTTGCGCTAAGGTCGCACCAACTTCTTGCATTGTGGTATTAATAGTATCAGCATCGACATTTACAAAAAGGGCAACTTTTTCTACAAAAGGGGGAAGTTTGGAAATAATAGCTTTGGCATTTTCTATGGATATATTTCGAGGTGATTTCTCATAAAATACAAAACCCAGTGCATCGGCACCAGATTCTATGGCATCCATAGCATCTTCATAAGAAGTTATTCCACAAATTTTAGTACGCATTAGATCTGAAGACTCTTGATTGCTTCTTCTTTTGAATCATGCTTAAACACATAGCTTCCAGCGACAACAACATCAACACCGACCTCTTTTAAAGCTTGAATATTTTTATCACTAACTCCACCATCTACTTCTATCAGACATTGAGGATTTATTTTATTTCTCATTTGGTTTAATTTTTTTGCTTTTGGAATAACATTTTCAATAAAACTTTGCCCACCAAAACCTGGATTTACACTCATAAGTAAAACCATGTCTAGATCCTCTAAGAGGTACTCTACCGATTCAGGTGGTGTATGAGGATTTAAAACGATGGCTGGTTTAATACCATAAGAACGGATTTTTTGGATTAAGCGGTGAGGGTGTTTTTCCTCTTCGATGTGAAAAGAGATATACTCAGGTTTTAATGGAGCAAACAGTTCAACAAAAAAAGTATTGTTTTGCACCATTAAATGAATGTCTAAAGGTTTAGTAGCACATTTAGCCACACTTGATACTACAACTGGACCTATGGTTAGATTAGGAACAAAGTGACCATCCATTACATCTACGTGTACAAGATCACAGCCTGCATTACAGATTGCTTCAACATCTCGTTGAAGGTTTCCAAAATCAGCGCTTAAAATACTAGGAGCTACTTTTATCATTATAAACCTTTAATAATTATTTCGGAATTATATCGAAGTTTACTTACATTTATCTAGTTAAAAAGAACAAGAATTTGTCATTGTCAAACGCTAGATCTACCTGTACACCTTTTTTATCTTGAGCCACTTCTAAAAGTCCATCAATAGCATGATAGGTTCTAGGTAGTGTAATATTTACATTTACTCCATGATCACCAAGTAGAGATTTCACCTTGCCACCTACAATATTTACAAGTTCAGCTAAGGTATCTAAGATCAGTTCTATGTCGTCGGTGTCTTCACCTATAAGAAGTTCACATGCTTTTTTAGCGATTTCCTTAGGAAAGACCAACATAACCATCCCATCAATATCACCATAAAACCCTATGGATGAAGCGATTTTACCTTCTTTTTCTTTGACCTCTATTTTGTTGATTTCAGCAGCTTCTTTATGGGCTTTTGAATTGGTCATCATCTCTATGGTAGCAACCGTTGCATCAATAAAGTCTGGAAGTTTTGCAACAATGGTTTTGTTGATGGTTCTTTGGTTTTTTATATTTGCAGCAGTGCTTGCGCCAAGCTCTTCTAGTAGTTCTTTGTTAGCTAATATATCATCCATTTGCGAATAAAAGATAATACCTGCATCTTCCATATTTTCTTGAAATGAATCTTGAATTTGTGATGAGTCTAAACCTACAAAACAGATACTTGCATTGTATTCTGCGGCACTTGCAGAGAGTCTTGAAAAAAAGTTTAAAGCATGTATGTTCATACTAACAACTTTATATGCGTCAAATATAAAAAGTCTAAAACCTACGTTTAAAGAGTTATTATGGTACGCAATATTAAAAGTATTTCCAATTTCAGCATCTAAAAAAGCAGATACGGTATAGATAATGGCATTTCCCGTCACTCTTGTTCCTACTTGTTGACCCATTTGTCCAAGATAAGTGTCTTGTATAATATTGTCATAAGCGCTTTTATTGGATGCTTTTTCTTCAAACTCTTCAATATTTTGGCAAACAATGGGGTTATGTCCAAAATCGTGTAGTTCAATTGCCATCGCAGTTCTTTGTGATTTGTCATCACTGTACAAAAGAACATTTTTATTTTGATTTTTATAACTGGTAGAAAATAATGAAGCATTCTCAAAGGTATTAAAAATTGAAAAGTTTATATTGTTTGCATAAAACTTCATAATTGCTGTGTATTTTTTATGATCAAGATCACAAAAACCTACCGTAATACTTTTAGAATTTCTTACTTTTGAAAACAATTTTACAAAAACATCTAGTCCATTTTTATTAAAAAAGATAACTTTTTTTAGAGAAACTAAAATCATATCTGCATTGAGTTGAGCGGTGTTTTCTATGTCGTCTATGCTTAAGAAAGTGGAAGTGTTGTTTCCATCTAAAAAGCCTTGAGGACTGAAAAGTCCAATACCGTTTTTAACTAAAGCTCTCATTCTATCTCCATCACTTGAGAAAATTCTTCATATATGTCTTGAACATAATCTATTTGAAAGTCAATAAAGTCATTTAAAGATGCTTCTATAAACATAGGTTGTGAAAGTTCATAAAAAAGTAAAAGGTGCATCCATTTAGCCAGTTTATTGATCTGTGGATCGCTTGCTGGATCTAGTCCTGAAGCACTAAACACAATGGTTGAAATCTCTTCGGGCATATCCCATGTTTGAGCAATGCTTACACAAATGTCAAATAAAGAGATACCACATAATCTTTGTAAAATAGTGTTGTAGTCTAAATTGTTTACACTTCTAAGCAACTCAACATCGGCTTTTTTACTTTTAAAAAGAGCTTCTGATACAATAATACTTGCGGGTAAAAGGGTAATGGCACTTTCAATCTCTTTGTTGTTAATACCGTGATGTTCTAAAATCTTTTGCCACTTTAAAGAAAGGTGTGCTTGTAGATCTTGAAAACTGTTTTGATTGAGTTTAAATAATTCCCATGACTTAGGGGACAATAAACTTAACATATAATTGTAAAGTGTTTGTTGAGAAGCAGGTAAACCAAGGATCCCAAATATTTGACCTATATCGTTTACATCATGTTTAAAACCATAAATTGGTTTGTTAACCAGATCGATTAAATAACTTTTTAAAGCTAGATCCGATTGGGCTATTTTTGCTGCTTTAGATAGCTCGCCATTGTTTACAAGTTGTATCGTGGCTTGTAAAGTCTTGGGTGTTGGGGGTATTCGTTTTATAAATGAATTAATATCTTCTTTTGTAACCATAGTATTAGCTTTGTTGTTAAATTGATTGATTTTAACTATATTTAGATAAAATACATATTAATTGAAAATTTAGTCAATAGAAGTTTTTACTTAAGTTTAAGTTTTGCTTTGATTGGCTATAATTCGCAACTTTTAAATTCAAATAAGGATTTCAGATGGCTAGAAAATGCGCAATCAGTGGCAAAGGCCCAATGAGCGGGAACAATGTTTCTCACGCAAAGAACAGAACTAAACGTCGTTTTTTACTTAACTTAAGAACTGTAAGAATCACTCAAGAAGATGGAACTACTAAAAAAGTAAAAATCTCAGCTAGAGAATTACGTACACTTAAGAAAAACTCTTAGGTCTTAAAGGAAAAAAGTATGAATCTTTTATCAAGGATTCGTAAGTTTTTGCATTGGGAGGTTACTCCCAAACCAAGTATTAAACTTCTCCCAGAAGTATACCCTCACTTAAAACCATTTCGATTACCACTTATACTAACTGTTATGACCATGATGATTGGTACTATAGGTTATGTTGTTATTGATGATTTCAAACTCATGGATGCAATCTATCAAACAGGAATTACGTTTACTACCGTTGGTTTTGGAGAAATAGCCCCTGTATCGGATGCAGGTAGAATATTTACCATCACATTAATTATTGCTGGGTTTGCTATATTTACTAGTGCTGTGGGTATTTTGGTTTCTGAATTAAACAGAGGGCATATAGTTACTATATTAAAGGAGCGTCGAATGTTGTATAAGATAGCCAGACTTAAAAAGCATTTTGTTGTTTGTTATCATAATGATTACACACTTGAAGTGACCAAAGAACTTCGAAAAAATCATATCCCTTTTGTTGTGATAGATCCAAGAGAAGAGATCCATCAATGGGCACTTGAACATAACTATCCAACGTATCTAAAAGCGGAACCTCATGCGGAACTTACTATGTTAAAAGCACATTTGGCTTCTGCTAAAGGTTTGATCACACTTTCTGATTCAATGGCTGATAATATTGCATTAATCGCTTCAGTTAGGCTTTTTGAAAAAGAACATCATCTACCACGCCCTTATTATATTATTTCCGCTGCAGAACTTATGAGTGATGTTGAAAAACTCAAAAAACTTGGAGCAGATACCGTGGTATCTCCAACAAAACTAACGGCTCAAAGGGTAAGTGCCATGGCCGCTCGTCCCGATATGGAAAATTTACTTGAAGAGTATTTGTACAAAAGTGACAATCCAATCGACATGCAAGAGATTGAAGTTCCTAAATACTCATGGGCAGTGCTTAAAAAACTTAAAGAAACCCATTTACGACAGATTACCAATACTTCGGTAGTCGGAATTACAAAAAAAGATGGAAAGTTTATATCGGTACCTAAGGGTGACGTACTTATAACAAGTGAATGTAAACTACTGGTTATTGGAACGCAATCAGATATTGCAACAACTAAAAACTTACTAAAAAGAAGAGAAAAACCTAAGGAGTTGAGAATTGTATAAATTAAACTATGTTGACACTGGCGTATGTAGTGCAGGTGGTTTTTTTGCAGATGGTGTGAGTGCAGGTCTAAAGGCAGATGGAGCTTTAGATATGGCTTTTATCTATTCTGATACACCGTGCGAAATTGCCAGTGTTTTTACAACCAACAAAATGGCAGCAGCACCTATTAAACACTTTAGATCTAAGGGTGATTTTAAAACAAACTTTGTCCTTATAAACTCAAAAAATGCTAATGCTATGACGGGTAAAGAAGGGGTAGAAGATATTGAAGAGGTAATGGACCATTTTAGTGATAAATTAAATCCTATTATGAGTTCAACAGGTGTTATTGGTGTTAGACTTCCAAAAGATAAAATCATTAAAGCAACAAAACTTTTAGATACCTCTATTAAAAATTCATCAAATGCTGCTAAAGCTATTATGACAACCGATAGCTTTTCAAAAGAGTGCGCTTACAGAGTAGAACTACAAGACGGTAGTAGTTTTAGCATAGGGGCAATTGCTAAAGGAGCAGGTATGATAAACCCTGCCATGGCGACCATGCTTTGTTTTATTACAACCGATGCCAACGTTGAATCTAATGAGATCCAAGAGATCTTAGACGAGGTCACAAAAACAACCTTTAATGCAGCGAGCGTGGATGGAGATACTTCTACAAATGACACCGTTCTTGTTATGTCAAACAAAAAAAGCGGTGCTTACAATAAAGAAGCTTTTAGTGATGCCTTACACAAAATTATGCTTTTTTTAGCACGTGAAATGGTTCGTGATGGTGAGGGTGCTACAAAACTTGTGACGTACAACGTAACGGGAGCTAAAAATGATGCTGAAGCAGAAGTAGCTGCTAAAGCTCTTTCAGATTCACTGCTAATGAAAACAGCACTTTACGGTGAAGATCCAAACTGGGGTCGTATAGCTTCTACCATAGGTGCAAGTGGTGTGTCATCTAATGAGATGAGTTTAAAAATATCTTTTGATGATCTATGTGTTTACAATAAAGGAAACGTTTATTTTGATGCTGAGATGGAAAAAAAAGCAGCTACTGTGATGAGCCATCAAAAATTTACCATTCATTGTGATCTAGGAATAGCTGAGGGTGCTTTTAAAGCATACGGATGTGATCTTGGTTATGAATATGTCAAAATAAACGCAGACTACAGAACGTAGTTGTCATTTCTATAAACAAATGTTACTGGAGGATTTTTAAATCCTCTACTCCTTTTTTAATTATTTCCCCATATATTTAAAATGTACTCTTTGTGATATATGGGAAGAAAATCTACTAAATTTTTAAAATATTACAAACTTATCACATTATAAAATATATTTATGATTAATTTCAGTATCATATAATAATTACTTATTATGGGAGTTTATATGAAGTTTATCTTACCTTTTATTTTATCTATCAGTCCACTTTTTTCAACTATGATTGAAAAAGACAATGATATATTTTTTAATATTTATGCTGGAAAATCTTTACAATCAGACATAACAGCAACCGTGTCAACAAGCAAGGGAATTGTTGATCTACAAAGATGTAACAACACAAGAGATCATGGGGAGTGGTGTAAAATAAGCTATTCATACAATGGGCTAAAACTAAACGGTTTTGCTGAAAAAGAAGTGTTGAAATTTATGGCAACAAAACCAAATGATAAAACAACATTTCAACAAAGATACGGAGGAAGATACACCGATGTAGGTAATGCTATATTACCTTTAGAAGATGGTATCTTACTGGTTGGATCGACAGAGAGTTACGGTGAAGGGCAACACGATGTCTATGTTGTAAAAGTTGATAACTTTGGTAACAGAATCTGGAGTAAGGCATTTGGAGGGGGGAGAATGGATGTTGGTAAAGGCGTTGTCGCGGTTGATGATGGTTTTATGATTGCTGGATCTACTTCAAGCTTTGGAAATCGTGCTAAAAGTATTTACCTTTCAAAAATTACCAAAAGTGGTGCACTAAATTGGCACAAGGCGTATTATTCTGATAATGATGATTATTACAGTGGTAACTCTATTGCCAAAGATGGTGACAAGTTGATAGTAGCAGGATTTGAAGATCATGTTGAATTTTTTAACTCTGAAGTGAATGGTTATGTAAATGCTATTGATCAAGAGGGACGTCGATACGCTATTAAATATTACGGTGGTAAAGACGTTGAAAAAATCAACTCAATCATTGCGGTTAATAATGGGTACGTTTTTGTTGGTGAAACTGATACTTGGGGTAATGGGGACAAAGATGTATTTGTCGTAAAAGTGAACAAAGAGGGTGAAGCTCAGTGGGATTGGGCATATGGTTTTAAAGACAATGAAGTTGGAAAGCAGATCATACAAACACAAGATGGTGGTTACGTTATAGTTGGATACACAGACAGTGATATAAAGCATAAAAAAGATATTTATGTGATTAAGCTTGATAAAAAAGGTGCTAAAGAGTGGCATCATATATACGGTACTTTAGAGGACGATGAAGGTAACGGTGTAGTTGAAGTGGAAGATGGTTATGTAATAGCAGGATACACAAACAACACAAAATATTTTAACGCAGATGTTTATCTTTTAAAAATAAATAAAACAGGAAACGTGATGTGGTCACGCCAGTATGGTGGGGATGATGAAGACAGAGCCAATGCTATTGCAAAGGTAAATGATGGTTTGGTTGTTACAGGTTTTATGACAAGCAAAGGAAATTTTTCTAAAGACCTTTACTTGTTAAAGACAGATAAAAATGGAAATATTAACTAAAAGTTTTTAATACTGATTTTTAAATTCTACGTATCTTGATGAAGATGCGTAGAGTTCTTCTACCTCTTCATCACTTAACTCTCTTATAAATTTTGCAGGCGCACCCATTATTAAAGAACGGGGTGGAAACTTTTTGTTTTTAGTAACAAGCGAATTTGCTCCAACAATACTCTCTTTTGCGATCACTGCGCCGTCCAAAATAGTCGCACTCATACCAATTAAACAAGCATCTTCAACCGTACATCCATGAAGCATAACACGGTGACCAATGGTAACATCATTACCTATTATGGTAGGATTTCCATCGCCATTGTTTGCACGTTCTTTTCCTTTATGGTGGGTAACATGGATCATACTTAGATCTTGCACACTGACACGATCACCAATTTTTATGTAGTGAACATCGCCACGAACGACAGTGCCAAACCAAAAAGAGCAATCTTCCCCACATTCAACATCACCGATCACATCGGATGAAGGTGCAACCCAAGTATTGTTTCCAAGCTTAGGTGTATAGTTTTGAAATTTATGTATCATTTTAACTCTCCAAAAATAGTCTATTTGCTAATTGTTCTGCTGAACTAAGTGAATCTTTTTGTACCGCTTTCATCACTTTGTTAACATGATCTTCCAGCATTCTATGGTTATTGATCACTTTGTCACCCTCTGCTCGTTTTACTTTTATGTAACTGCCATCGCTTTGAAGTTCATGGGCTAAACAATTGTCTGCTATTTGAAGTTTTAAAATTTGCAGTATTTTTGTTTGAGCGTCTTTGTCTTTAATAGCTGTTAAAAGTTCAATTCTTCTAACAAGGTTTCTTGGCATCCAATCTGCTGAAGAGATATAAACCCCTGTTTGATCATTTTTAAAATAAAAGACCCTTGGATGTTCAAGGTATTTACCTAAAATCGAGATAACGCGTATATTTTCACTAACCCCTTCAACACCTGGTTTTAAACAACAAATACCACGAACTATTAGATCTATTTTTACACCTGCTTGACTTGCTTTATAGAGTGCACGAATAACATCTTCATCGACGAGTGAATTAACCTTAGCTATGATCTGCCCTTCTGTTTTCTTACGTGCTTCATTTTGAATAAGTGAGAGTATTTTTGGTTTTATCTGAGCAGGTGACATGTACAGCTCATTGAGCTTACCTTTTTTACTAAAACCTGTTAAAAAGTGAAAGAAACGTGTTAAGTCGTTGGTTACATCATCATTACTCGTCATGTAACTCATATCTGAATAAATTTTTGCAGTTGATGGATTGTAGTTACCTGTCCCAACATGTGCGTATTGTTTTAGTCTTCCATCTTTTCTACGTGTTACTAGGGCTGCTTTTGCATGTACTTTAAAACCTTTAATTCCGTATATAACATGCGCTCCCGCTGTTTCAAGTGCTCTTGCCCAGATCAGGTTATTTTCTTCATCAAAGCGTGCTTTTAACTCAACCATTACCGTTACTTGTTTACCGCTTTCACTTGCTTCTATCAGCGACTTTACAATAGGCGAATTTTGCCCAGCACGGTAGAGTGTCATCTTAATGGAAACAACATCTTTGTCCTTTGCTGCGTCTTGGATCAGTTTAACAACAGGTTCAAAACTTGCATAAGGGTGGTACATTAACACATCTTGCTTTTCTAAAACACTAAAGATATTTTCGCCACTTTGAAAAGGGGGAAGCATCTTAGGTTTAAATGAGGGTGAAAGCAGGTGAGCAAAGTTTTTACTACCAACAATTTGCCATAAGGATGCAAGGTTTAAAAAGGTATGAAATTTGTAAATATCGTCTTCAAAAACATTGGTATGTTGATTGAAAAAATTAATAATTTCTTCATCAGCACGCGCTCCCGCTTCAAGTCTTACCATAGCACCTTTACGACGTAGTTTTAAACCCTCTTCTAGGATCTCCATAAAGTCGTCCGCTTCTTCTTCTTCGATCTCAATATCAGCATTTCTTGTTACTCTAAAAGATGCGTATTTATCTAAAGAGTATCCCGGAAATAGATCTTCAATATGTTGAGCAACCACACTTTCAATAGGGATAAAAAGACCACTTTCTAACTCAACAAATCTGTCTAGTACACGAGGTACACGAACAATTCCAAAACGCTCAATGGTGTTGTCTTCCATGTCATGTAGTTTAACAATGATCCCAAAACTTAAGTTGTTTAGATGTGGAAAAGGGTGGGTCGCATCAACAGCAATAGGAATAATAACAGGGTAGATCTCTTCATAAAAAAACTTGTCTAGTTTATTTTTTTGCACCGTATTCATTTGATGGTATCTTTTTACATAAACACCTTCATTCTCTAGCTCTTTTAATATCTGACTTAGGCAGTGTTCAACCACTTGTTGTTCTTGATGGAGGTACTTTCTGATCTCTCTAAGTTGTTGTAGAGGAGTTAGCCTATCAGCACCAGATACGATGATCCCCGCTTGAAACAGCTTTTTAAGTCCTGCTATACGAATCATATAAAATTCATCAAGATTGGTTCCATAAATAGCTAAAAATTTCAATCTTTCTAGTAATGGCAATGATTCATCTTGAGCTTGCTTTAAAACTCTTGTATTAAATTGCAACCAAGAGAGTTCACGGTTGTTGTAAAGTTGCGGATTTTTAAGGTTTAACATAGCGTATTGATCCCTTTAGTAAATTAGGGGATTATAGCTAAATGTTAGTAACTACTTGATAACACCACTCCCTTTATAGTTAGCGGAGTGATAAATTGTAACACCATTTTTGCGTGCATAATAGCGCAATAAAAGGTTTTGAAGTGTTGGTTCTATTGATGGGGCAAACCAAGCGTTGTTACTTGTAGCAATGACATAATCTACTTCACCCTCATAGATCTCTTCGCAGGTAGCTTCGTAACAAATGGCATTTCTAAAAGTTGTACCCTTGATAACAAAGTCACTTGGTTTGTCTGCGGTATGAAAATCAGCTTGACCAGCAAAAAAAGTATTGTTAATAAAATCACGAGCAAAGGCAGGCAAAGGGATATACTCTCCAAAAGGAACAAGAACAAGTTTTTTGGCAAAGCTGACTTGTTCATCTTCAAAGAGGTAGGTGACATTGTAGTTGTTTTGTCCATCAAGGTATAAGGAACCCGTTACAATGCTAATACTTTTAGAAAGGTTTTTAAGTTCTTCAATCAACTCAGGGTTTTTGTTCATATAAAGTGGGAAAAAAGATTCAGGAAAGACAATAAGGTCATACTTTTCTTTGATAGCTTGATGGATCTCTTTGTAACTTAAGATAATGGTAGGGTTTAGTGTTCCTCTTAACCATTTTTTTTCTTGTTTTATATCTGTTGAAACAAGTTTTATTTTGAGTGTACTTTCTTTTTGCTGATTAGCATAGATGCTAAAATGGGGTGTGGCAAACACAAGTGCCACCAATGGAAGGTATTTGTAGGTATTAGAACGAATATAATAAGGCAAAGTAATTGCCAAAAGAATAAGTAAAAATTGGTACTTGTAAACTCCTAGGTAACTCTCAACAAAGACTAACTCTATTTGCATCCAGTTCCAGTCAAAAGGTTCAAAAAAACTAAGCCCAAAAAGTATTATAGCGCGGATATAATAGGTTTTAGTTAGTGCTAAAGTACCAAAAAACAACATGTAAATAATAGCAAATGCAAAAGTGATAAATGGGGTTAAATAACCTACGCCGTTGTACTCAAAACTGTAACCAATCCAGTAAAACCAAAACAAGCCAATAAAAAAGCCAGAAGCCAAGATCGTTTTTTTAGGCGCATAGATCAAAGAAGTTAAGGCAAGCAGTCCAAAAAATGTATTGATGAATTTATGGCTTACACCATAATGTTCAAAATAGATAAATGCACTGAAAAAAATAGCGCTAAAGAAACCTCTTGTAATATGAAAAATATAGTTGTCATTGTGAAAAAATTCTTGCATGGAAGAATTATACATAAATAATGAATAATCTTTAAAAGATATTGGCGCATATTAATATTTTTTTTGTATAATCCTTAAAATTTTAATTTAAGGATAACCTAAATGGAAGCATTAAGCCAATTATTGCCATTTATATTTTTAATTGCAATCATGTATTTTGTAATTATACGCCCACAACAAAAAGAAGCTAAAGAGAAACAAGCTATGATCGAAGCACTAGCAAAAGGTGACAAAGTTGTTACTAACGGTGGTTTTATTGTAGTAATCAGCAAAGTTGAAGACAAATTCTTAAGTGTTAAGCTAAACGATGAAACTGTCGCTAAAATAGCTAAAGATGCAATTGCGAGAAAGTACGAGGATGAAGCTTAATTTTCGTATAGTAATTTTCGCTCTTGCTATCGTGTTTGGTGTGGCTTTTTCCATGCCAAGCTTACTGCAAACAGAGGGTGGAAAAAAGGTAAACCTTGGGCTGGATCTACAAGGTGGTTTACACATGCTTTTAGGTGTTAAAACAGAAGAAGCAACAACCTCACGTTTAAAATCAATCGCTGCTAGTATTAAATTTTTTACCGATAAAAATGATATTTTAATAGATGAACTAACATTTGACGACACAGCAATCTCCTTTTTACTTTTAGACACAGACGATACAAAACTCATAAAAGAGCATTTAGGTGCTATTGAGGGTTTAAATATTGTGTATGCTGCTGAAAATATCTCTATGACATTCACACCAGAAGAGATTATAAAAACGAAAAAAGAAGCAATTGAACAAGCAATAGAAACAATAAGAAACAGACTTGATCAATTTGGTCTAACGGAACCTGTGGTTGCAAAACAGGGTGAAGAAAAGATCCTTGTTCAACTCGCTGGAATCAAAACAGCCGAAGAAGAACAACGTGCTCGTGAACTTATCTCTCGTGCTGCAAAGCTTGAACTAATGGCAGTAGATGAAGACAGAGCTGCTCGTGTATCGGTTATGGATGAAGCAGAAGCTGCAAAATACGGTGATGTAATCCTTACAGATGCTAACAATGAACTAAACAAATACCTTGTAAAAGAGATCCCTATCCTTGATGGATCTATGCTTACAGATGCACACGTAGGATTTGATCAAAACAACCGTCCAGTGATTAACTTTACACTAAATGCTGAGGGTGCTGCAATATTTGGAGATTTCACAGGTAGAAGTGTTGGTAAACGTTTAGCAATCGTTCTTGATGGAAAAGTTTATTCTGCTCCAAATATCAACGAACGTATTGGTGGAGGTAGTGGTCAGATCTCGGGTGACTACACTGTTATGCAAGCAAAAGATTTAGCAATCGCATTACGTTCAGGGGCACTTTTAGCACCTGTATATATGATGGAAAAGCGTTCTGTTGGACCAAGTTTAGGAGCGGATTCGATTCAAGCTTCTATGGTTGCACTTATCGGTGGATTTATCCTTGTAATTATTTTTATGGTGTTTTATTATAAATCAGCGGGTGTGATTGCAAATATTGCATTGATCGCCAATTTATTTATTATACTTGCGGTTATGAGTTTATTTGGAGCCACTTTAACACTTCCGGGTATGGCAGGTATTGTCCTTACCGTTGGTATGGCGGTTGATGCAAATGTTATTATTTCTGAGCGAATACGAGAACTGATCTATCAAGGTAAGTCTATTCATAAAGCGATAGAAGAGGGTTATTCAAACGCAATGCGTGCTATTTTAGATGCGAACATCACAACACTTATTGCAGCCGTTGTTTTATACGCGTATGGAACAGGTGCTATTAAAGGTTTTGCTATTACTATCAGTATTGGTATTTTAGCTTCTATGCTAACAGCTATTTTAGGAACGCACGGGATCTATGAGATGTTAGAACACAAAATACAAAAATCTAAAAACAACCGTTTTTGGTTTGGGATTAAAGGGTAGTTATGGAGTTTTTTAAATATACAAAAACCTTTAATTTTATGGGTAAATCTAAATTTGCCATGGTGCTTTCAATATTTTTAGTCTTAGGATCGTATGTACTTTTATTTACTAAAGGTTTAAACTATGGTGTTGACTTTGCTGGTGGTACGGTTGTTCAAGTAAAATACAACAAAACAGCACCTATTGATGAAATGCGTGAAAAATTAAAGTCAAATGAGCTTTTTAAAGGTGCTTCTATTACAGAATTTGGTTCACCTGATGAAGTGGTTATCCGTATGAAAAGCACAACAAGTGCGGTAACAGTAGATATTGGTGACGTAACGCGTACAGCTTTAAAAGGTACGGGTGAATTTGAGATTCGTCGTGTTGATATAGTTGGACCAAAAGTGGGTAACGAGTTAAAAGAAAAAGGTATAATGTCTTTACTTTTAGCAACACTTGGAATCTTAATCTATGTTGCATTTAGATTTGAATGGCGTTTTGCAGTAGCATCTATATTCGCACTTATTCATGATGTTTCAATTGCTTTGGGTGCTATAACTTTGGTTGGTTTAGACGTTAACTTAGACGTACTTGCCGCTTTATTGACAATCCTTGGTTATTCACTAAACGATACTATCATTGTATTTGACCGTATTCGTGAGGGTGTTACAAGTAATAAAAACTCCGATCTAGCGGGCAGTATTAATGAGTCTATTACTCGTACATTAGCTCGTACTACACTGACTTCATTAACAACTTTCTTTGTGGTGTTTACACTTTTTATGTTTGGTGGTGAGATTATTCATGCCTTTGCATTTACACTTTTAGTAGGTGTGGTTGTTGGTACTTACTCATCTATTTTTGTTGCTTCGCCAATCCTTATGTGGTTTGGTTTTTCTGTAAAAGATTATCATGAAAAATTAGCTAAAAAAGCTAAAAGAGAAGCAGAAAAAGAGCGTATGCGCGCTCAATATGAATCTGGAGTGATGTAGAAATTCTACTCACTCTTGAATAAATACAAATACACAACCTTTCAGTCACCCCTTAAGATTTTTTTAGTATAATCACTCACAAATACACTACTAATTTATGAAATAAATTGAAGGAATGATAATGGATTGGGGAAAAGTAATATATGTGTTCTTCTCATTAATGAGTTTAACATCAATTGCGGGTTTTTTATATGAACATAGTGCGGTTGCACTTTTTGTAGCAGCGAGTTTAAACCTTGTTTCAACATTTTTAAAAATTGGCGTAAGAAATTTACTCTCAGCAGAACTCTTAGCATCTTCTCTTGTTGCAGATCTACACCTTATTCCTGCGTTTATCTACCTTCAAGTTATTGGTAACTTAGAGTGGGCAATTGCATTAACACTGGGTGCACTAATTGCAAACTTATTCTCAGTAGGTTTGGTTTATATTGAGAGTTCAAAAATTAACGACGAGTACTAAGTATTAGTTTGTAAAGAGCTTTAAAAGCTTTTGTGAGTTTATATCACTTCGATACATTAAAAAAGACTCCTTATGGGGTCATAAATTTTCATAGAAAGAATAACATTGGAATACATTTCACAAGACATAGAAAAAAAATGGCAAAATTATTGGAAGCAAAACAGAAGTTTTGAGCCAAGTGAAGACTTTAGCAAAGAAAAAAAATACATATTAAGTATGTTCCCATTTCCAAGTGGACGCCTTCATATGGGGCATGTAAGAAACTACTCAATTTCAGATGCTTTTGCACGTTACTACAGACAACAAAATTTTAATGTATTACATCCAATTGGGTTTGACAGTTTTGGTATGCCTGCTGAAAATGCAGCGATTAAAAATGGTTCACATCCAAAGGGTTGGACATACGACAATATTGATTATATGAAAAATGAGTTTTATTCTCTTGGTTTTTCATTTTCTCGTGAACGTGAGATGGCAACTTCAGATGAGTTATATACTAAGTTTGAGCAAGGCTTTATTATTGATATGTATAACAAAGGTCTGCTTTACCGTGAAAAAGGATTACTTAACTGGTGTCCTCATGACCTAACGGTTTTAGCAAATGAACAAGTAGTAGATGGATGTTGTTGGAGATGTGATACACCAATAGTTAAAAAAGATATGAACCAATACTACTTTAAAATTACTCAGTATGCCGATGAGCTTATTGATGATCTAAAAAAACTAGAAGATGGTTGGCCAAAACAAGTTTTAACCATGCAAGATAACTGGATCGGAAAATCAAACGGTTTAGAGTTTGATCTATTCTTTGATGATGAGAGTAAAACAAAGCTTAACAACAGTTTTGAATCGTTTGATGTATTTACAACTCGTCCCGACACTATTTATGGAGTAAGTTATACAGCACTTGCACCTGAACATGATATTGTTACTTACATGATTGATAACAATTTGCTTAGTGATGAAGTCATAGCAGAGATTAAAGTGATGAAAAATGCTTCAAATATCGACAGACAAAAAGAAAAAGCAGGTATAGATCTAGGTATATCTGTTAAGCATCCATTGTTAGACAAATCTGTTCCTGTGTGGATAGCAAACTTTGTACTTATGGATTATGGTTCGGGTGCTGTTATGGCGGTTCCTGCTCATGATGAACGTGATTATGATTTTGCTAAAAAGTATAACCTTGAAGTAAATGCAGTTATTAATCCTAAAGAGGGTGAACATGATTTTGCATCGAGTGCATATACGGAACGTGGAATCCTTTTTAATTCAGGTGAATTTGATGGAATGGATTCTAAAAAATCTCAATACAACATCATTAAGTTTTTTGAAGATCAAAAGATAGGTCAAAAAACAACCAATTACAAACTAAAAGACTGGGGTGTGTCACGTCAACGTTATTGGGGTGCACCAATCCCTTTTGTTCATTGTAAAGATTGTGGTTTAGTAATGGAGAAAAAAGAAAACCTTCCTATTTCACTTCCTGAAGATGTAGAGATTACAGGTGAGGGAAATCCACTTGAAAATCACCCGACTTGGAAACATTGTTCTTGTCCAGAATGTGGTAAAGATGCTATTCGTGAAACAGATACAATGGATACTTTTGTTGAGTCTTCGTGGTACTTCTTACGTTTTTGCGCGGATGCTAGAAACTGGGAAAATGAGGCTTTTTCAAAAGAACAGTTAAAGTACTGGATGCAAAATAATGGGGTCGATCACTATGTAGGTGGGATTGAACATGCCGTTCTTCACTTACTTTACGCACGCTTTTTTACAAAAGTTTTTAGAGATTTAGGTTACTTGGATTTTGATGAGCCTTTTGATAAGCTACTTACTCAAGGTATGGTGCTAAAAGATGGTGCAAAAATGTCAAAGTCTAAAGGTAACACAGTAGATCCAGACGCAATCATAGAAAAATACGGTGCAGATACAGCAAGATTGTTTATCCTTTTTGCAGCCCCACCAACACAAGAACTAGAATGGAATGATTCGGCGGTTGAGGGTGCTTACAAGTTTATTAAACGTTTTTATGACAGAAGTTCAAATATTGTTGCAACAGATACCATTGTAAAAATAGATCACGCATCATTAAGTAAAGATGAAAAATTCGCACGTAAAAAAGTTTATGAGGCACTTGTTAGATCCAACGATGTATTTAACGAACGTTATACTTTTAATACTATGATAGCAGGTGTAATGGAAGCAATGAATGCTTTAAACACACAATCTAATGCGGATGTTTGGAGTGAGGGTTATTGGATACTTAGTTCAATCATGGAACCTGTTATTCCTCACGTTGCACATGAAATTTCTGAGAAATACTTCTCTTTAAACAACTTGGCTCCTCAACAAATTATTGAAGAAGTTTTTGTTGAAGATAGTATTACTATGGCGGTATCAATCAATGGTAAAGCAAGAACAGAGATAGAAGTATCAATCGATGCAGACAAACAGAGCATCATTGAACAAGCTAAAGAAGCTGGAGCAAAATGGATCGATTCTAAAGAGATCATTAAAGAGATTGTTGTTCCTAAAAAATTAGTAAACTTAGTAGTAAAAGGTTAGACCATGAAAACACATGCTTTAAAATTTTTATCACTGTTTTTGGTGGTGATTTTAATATCAGCATGTGGTTATAGACCCAGTGCAAAATTTTCGCGTGATCTACTGGGTCAAAAGATAAGTACCTCAGTACGTATATCTTCAGAAGATCCAGAAAATACGGTGTTGATTAAAGATGCGGTTGATTCAGCTATTGTTGAAACCTTACAAGCCTCACTTACAAGTAAAAATACTTCAGATACACACTTAAATATTTCAATGGGTAATCCCGTTTATTCTCCAATACAATACGATGCTAATGGATATATCATAGCATACAGAATGTTGGTAACGCTTCAAGTCACTAAGTTACAAGAGGGGAAATCTAAAATTTACAGCTCAAAAGGGACCTACGATTTTAGTGTAACTCCAAATGCTGTTATAACGGATCAAGAACGTTTTGATGCCATAAAGTTTGGTGCTTCTAAAGCTATTAGTTCATTTATAGCCAAAGTTTCATCTGAGGGTGCAAGAAATAAAAAGGAATAAGACATGACAATACAAAGTATAATTAAAAAAGCTATTAAAAGGTTAGAAACAGAGGGAAAGTTACTAACACCTGATTTTTATGCAGAAGCATTTTGTAAAGAAGCTTCTTTGGCAAGAATAAGCGTTGAAGACTGTTCACATTTAGAAAAATACAAATCGTCACTTAACAAAGAATTTCAAAAAGATCTTAAGCAATACCGTATTCAAACCATGAGTGAGTTTACCCGTTTTCTTATTGCAAAACTTAACCGAACCAACCAATCAATCTGTTCTAAAAACCTTGAAGCTCAAAATTTATTTACAAAAAGAGTGCTTCAAGTTGTGTGTGAACTACACAACAAAGAAGCGGGTGAATTGGCAAGTAAAAGTTTAATCATGCTTGATTCAAATCCAAATATTGCCCAAGTTGAACAGTTTAGACAATCATGGACAAATTTCATTACAAGTTACGATGATTCTTTTTTACAAGAGATTGGTATTAAAGATAAGAGTGATTTAAAAAAATCAATAGAGTCTTTGGATCTATCCTCTTTATCCGGTTCGTCTTCTTCAAAGGTACCAGATCTATGTCAAGTTTCTTCTTTGTTGGTTTCTTCCCTTGTTCCTTCAATCGCTTCAAGTGTAAACGATAAAATAGCAAGCACCTCTGAAAAAATAAAAGAAAAACCTGAATTGTTATGTTCAGAATCTATTGAAAAAGAGATTCAACAAGCTATTAGACTCAGAATTGCACTTGATAAAGAGAGTGTAAAAGAGATGGTGGAATCACTTGATGGTGTGTTGGATAAACTCTCAATCAGACTTATTGAGATGATTGAGCGCAGTGATAAATCCACGGTTGAGATTGAAGAGATTAAAAAAGAGTTAGAACAACACAACGAAGAGAGTGAAAGCTCAAAAGTTAACTTTAAAATTGCGCACAAAAAACTCTACACTCTGGCGGTTGCTTTAGAGCAAAGTACTAAAAACCTAAGCAGTGATTTAACAGCGCAAAATAACGAAGTTCAAGCACTTTCTAAAAAAATAGATGATTTAGAAAAACAACTTGATGAAGCCAAAGCAGAGTCTAAAGAAGACTTTTTAACCAAACTGTATAACAAGCGTGCCTTGGATGAGTTTTTAAATGTCAAAGAAGCAGAGTTTGAAAGATACAAACACAACTACACCATTGTTATGCTTGATATTGATCACTTTAAAGCCGTCAACGACACCTATGGACACGATGCGGGAGATGCGGTACTTTTCGCTTTTGCTAAGATCATTAAAAAAGAAGCAAGAACGGTAGATATTATAGGACGTTTTGGTGGAGAAGAGTTTATGGCAATTCTTAGTGAAACAGATATAAAAGGTGCTTTGATCTTTTCTGAAAAAGTGCGTAAACATGTACAAAAAGCAAAATTTATGTACAAAGGCAAAAGAATCAGTGTAACGGTTAGTGCAGGGGTTGGAGAGAGAAAACGTAATGCTTCTTTGGATAGCACGGTAAAAAATTCTGATGAGAATCTTTACAAAGCGAAAAAAAATGGACGAAATCAGGTTGCTTATAAATAAAACGTATGGGTTTTAAAAAAATAATACAAAACATAGACACTATACCACCTTTATCTAACGCAGCTAATGCAGTACATTCGATGTACTCGAGTGGTTTAGAAAGTATGGGTGTGTCAAGTTTAGTAAGAGTGATCGAGTCAGATGCCATGTTAATGGCAAACATATTAAAGATGATAAACACACCGTTTTATGGTCTTAAAAAAAAGGTAGTAAATGCACGACAAGCGATAACTTTGCTTGGGACACATCGTGTGTATATGTTTATTGTAAAATACTCAATTGATGAAACACTCAAAGCAGACACCAGTATTTACGGATTTGATACAAAACAGTTTAACGAAATGTGTCATCTGCAAAGTGCTTTAATGTTTCAGTGGTATTCCCAAGTTAATCTCAGTGATGCAAATTTTTTATCTCAACTTTCTCTTATTATGGAAACGGGTAAACTTTTACTTGCAGCAGAAGTACAAAAAAGCGATTATGTGGGTGAATTTAGAAAAGGTTTTAATGAGTGTGAGAGCATCGCTGAGTATGAAAAAGGACTTATAGAAACAACTTCTTATGCTATAAGTTCAGAACTTTTTAAACATTGGAACCTTGATGAGATCTACACCGAGATTTTAGACGCTTTAGATTACGATGAACAAAGGTTAAAAGAGTTGGAAATACACATAAAACGTTATAGAAACCTAATAGATATTATAATTACAGTGATTAATGTTAAAGAAGTTTTAACCGATCAATCCATAGCAAAAGCTGCAAGAAAGGTTGCCAAAATGGGATTAAGTAGATACACATTTGAAGAAACAGCGCGTAAAGTTCGAGATGCTTACTTTAGTTAATTTTTTAGAATCCAAACCATTGTATTATGATGAGATAGATTATGAGCGTTTTCCAAAAATCTTTAAAAAAATAAAACAACATTTTTCTAAAAAAAAGATTATCCATCTTATAGGAACAAACGGAAAAGGTACCACGGGAAGATTTTTAGCAACGGCACTTTTAAACAAGGGCTACAAAGTAGGGCATTATACCTCTCCACACATATTAAAATTTAATGAACGTATTTGGATTGATGGGGACGATGTGAGTGACTTGGAACTTGAAAAAATGCACAAGGTTTTAGTGGGAATCTTGGATGCAGATGACTTAGAGGCTTTGAGTTATTTTGAGTACACGACCTTGTTGGCAATGTTGGTTTTTGATAAGTGTGAGTATGTTGTTTTAGAAGCAGGATTAGGTGGAGAACACGATGCCACAGCAGTGTTTGAAAAAAATTTAACCCTTGTCACACCTATAGATCTAGACCATCAGGCATTTTTAGGAAACAACATAACACAGATAGCTCAAACAAAATTAAATGCCATTAAAAACAATGCTATTGTAGCCACGCAAAAACATAAAAAAGTTTATGAAGTGGCATCAAGTTTAGATAAACATTTGAATATTTATACTCTTGAGTCTATGCTAGATCCAGAGGATAAGCAAAAAGTGTTTGAAATAGCTAAAAATTTGTCTTTGGCTTCTTATTTGCAAAACAATTTATCTTTGGCGATTGCTGCGTTAAAGTTTTTTAATATAGAGTATAAAGTTGCTGATTTTCAAAAGGCAAAACTCTTTGGAAGAATGAGTAAAGTAGGTGAAAATATTATTGTTGATGTTGGTCACAACCCCTTAGCAGCGACTTCCATAGTAGAAGAACTAAAAGAAAAGAAATACACCTTAGTCTATAATAGTTACAAAGATAAAGACTATAAAATGATTTTAGAAATTTTAAAACCTATTATCAAAGAGGTTCAAATAATTGATATAGAAGCTCAACGGATCGAAGATAAAAGCACACTTCATAAAATTTTAAAAGATTTAAAGATAGAATACACACAATACCACAAAGTCGAACCAAATAAAGAGTATTTAGTTTTTGGTTCATTTAGTGTTGTTGAAAGATTCTTAAAAGAGTATATGGAATAAAATGGATAATCACTTTACAGTAACAATCAATGATGACAATGGTGTAAGACAATTTAATTTACATCAAATTGTAAAAAAAATAATCTGGTATGTTTTAGGATTTTTAACATTTATTGGAATGATCGCTATAGGTACGATTATATATTTGGATTATTCCGTAGAACAGATCGAGAAAAAACGTCAAAATACGGAAGATGCGTATTCGCGACTTAAAGAAAAAAATGAAGATCTAGACAAGAGTATGAAAGAAACCCAAGTGGCACTTTTTTTAAAGAAAAAAGAGCTAAATGAGGTTTCAGACTCACTCTCAGAGATAGAAACGCTTATTGGAATAAACCCAGTGGATGACAGTACTTTGCAAGAGAGGGTAAGCAAAACCAAGCTAAACTCTGAGCATATGGCATCATTGCTTCAGTTTATTCCAAATGGAACCCCCGTAGAATACAAAGGAATAACAAGTAAGTACGGTTACAGAGTTCACCCAACTTTAAAAAGAAAAGAGTTTCATCGTGGCTTAGACATGCGTGCTAAGATGAAAACACCAGTGTATGCAACTGCGGATGGCGTGGTTGAATACTCGGGCTATCATAAGAAAAGTGGATTTGGAAAACTTGTTATATTGGAACACAATTATGGTTTTAAATCATATTACGGCCATTTAAACAAAATAGTAGTAAAATACGGAAAATTTGTAAAAAAAGGAACGCTTATAGCCTACACAGGTAACTCAGGTATGAGTAGCGGTCCCCATTTACACTATGAACTTAGATTTTTACATCGTACTGTAAACCCATTTCATTTTGTAAAATGGACAGTAAAAAACTATAAAGATATTTTTGAAAAGGAGAAAAAAATACCATGGCAATCTTTAATAACGGCGACAGCGCACATCAAAGTACCCAAACCGACACAAACACTACCATCATCACAGCTGGCTCTTCAATCAAAGGGGAAATGACTCTAACCTGTAACTTATACGTAGATGGTGAATTAGAAGGTAAAATCAACTCAACAAAAGAGGTGAACATTGGTAAAAATGGTCACATCAATGGTGACGTTACAACCAAGAGGTTAATTGTACAAGGTTTTGTTGAAGGTTCACTTCATGCTGAACGTGTGGAGATAAAAGCAAATGGACACGTAAAAGGTACGGTTGAAGCATCTGAACTTGTTATTGAAGCAAAAGGTGTTTTTGAAGGTAACTCTATTGTTAAAGGTTCAAAAGATACACCAACACAGATCTCATCTATTCTTACAAAACAAGATATAGACAGCGAATTAAAAAAGGCATAGATGTCTCAGTCGATTTTTTTTGAGTACCTAAGTAAAAATAAAAAAAATGACTTAGACGTACTATTGTGTGAAGATTCTGAAGAGGCTCTCTCTTTAGAAAGTGTTGCTAAATTTTTTAAACAAGACGTTATTGTCTTTCCAGATTTTCGTCCCGCATTTGGAGATGATTTACGAGTGTATAAAGAGGAACTCCATACACTCTTTTCATCTTTGCGATCGTATTATAGATCTAAGCAAAAACCCATTATTATATCCCCCTTAAAAAGTGTATTGTTTCATCTTCCAAAACCAGAATTACTTAGTTCTTTGGTCTTAGATTTCGGTGGAAACATTGATTTAAAGCAATTCAAATCTCAAATGTTGCACTGGGGTTACTCTTTTGTAGATATGGTTCAAGTAGAAGGGGAGATCTCTTTTCGAGGAGATATTATAGACATCTATGTACCCGCTTCAAAACTACCCATTAGGATCTCTCTTTTTGATGATGAAATAGAACAGATCAAGTTTTTTGAATTGGAATCTCAGCGTACCCTTAAAGAGGAGTTGGACAGTTTTGAGATAACAAGTGCTTTTTTCTCTTTAGATGAAAGTACCTATGATACGATCGTGGAAAAAACACAAGAGAGTTCATACGAAGCTTTAGTAAAAGATATAGCTTCTTTGGGTTTATGGCATTTAGAAGACAAGGCACATGATTTTTTAGAAGGAAAAAATGTCAAACTTGTTCGTAACTTGGACGATGTTTTAACCGATGCGTATGGACTAAACGAACCACAATTAAGTAGAGATAAGTTTGACTTAGAGATATTAAATGATTCTGAGGATTATAAAGAACTTGTTGTGGCGGATCTACACTCACTTTTAAAGGTACATAAAAAGAAAAAAACCACGATAATTGCAGCGAATGAAGCGGTGATGAAACAAGTGGGCTTATTTGAACTTGAGAATGTTACAGAAGTTTATGCTCCGTACATTTTAAACATACTAACTCCCGATGAGATGGTTATATCGCTTAACAAACCCGACAAAAAACGTCGTCGTAGAAAAAGTGCCATCTTACTAGATGACTTGAAAAAAGGGGATTATGTTGTTCATGAAGATTACGGTGTTGGTATATTTGAGTCTATTGAACAAACGGAAATTCTAGGTGGAGTTAAAGACCTTATAGTGATAAAGTACATAGGTGATGACAAGGTACTTTTACCTGTTGAAAACTTAGACTACATAGATCGCTATATCGCTTCTGGAGGAAGTTTACCCGTTTTAGACAGACTTGGAAAAGGAAGTTTTGGAAAACTCAAAGACAAAGTAAAAAAACGTCTTTTAGAAATAGCAGGTGTGATCGTAAACACCGCTGCCGCTCGTGCACTGATCAAAGCACCAAAAATAAATATAGCTAAAAAAGAGTTAGTAGAGTTTCAAAAAAAAGCAGGGTTTGAGTACACAGAGGACCAAAGCCAGTCAATCAATGAGATCATTAACCAAATGAGTGCTGGAAATATAATGGACAGACTTCTTAGTGGTGATGTTGGTTTTGGTAAAACAGAAGTTGCTATGAACACCATATATGCAGCGTATAAGTCTGGGTATCAAACGGCATTGATCGTACCAACCACATTGCTATCCTCTCAGCACTTTAGAAGTTTGGATGAGCGTTTTGCAGATCTAGGTATTCGCTACTCAAAGCTTGATCGATTTGTTTCAGCCAAAGATAAAAAGAACATTGTAGCAGCTCTTGCTTCGGGTGAACTTGATTGTGTTGTTGGAACCCATGCACTTTTTGGACTTACATTTAAAAAACTCGGTGTCGTGATCGTTGATGAAGAACATAAGTTTGGGGTAAAGCAAAAAGAGAAGATCAAAGAGTTGTATCACAATGTACACATGCTTAGTATGTCAGCAACTCCAATCCCTCGTTCACTCAATCAAGCACTTAGTTCGATCAAAACAATGAGCCAACTTTTAACTCCTCCAAATGCAAGACAAGGGGTTAGAACCTTTGTTAAAGAATACAATGAAAAGCTTATTAAAGAGGTAATCCTTCGAGAACTTCGTCGTGGTGGTCAAGTGTTTTACGTGCATAATTCCATAGATCATATGCCGATCAAAATGGGTGAAATAAAAGCACTTTTACCTGAACTTCGTGTGGTTATGCTTCACTCAAAAATATCGGCTGTACAAACAGAAAAAGAGCTTTTAAAGTTTGAAGCAGGTGAGTACGACATGATGATAGCTACAAGTATTATTGAGAGTGGTATCCACATGCCTCGTGTAAATACTATCATAGTTGATGGTGCTGATAGGTTTGGTATAGCCGACTTGCATCAGCTTCGTGGACGTGTTGGACGTGGAGGTTATGAAGGCTTTGCTTATTTTATAGTAGATAACAAAGAAAACCTTACCGATGAAGCAAAAAAACGTTTACTTGCCCTTGAGTCTAACTCCTTTTTAGGTTCTGGTTCAGTGCTGGCTCATCATGATCTAGAGATTCGTGGTGGTGGTAACTTGGTAGGAGATGCACAAAGTGGGCATATTAAAAATATAGGTTATTCACTTTATTTGAAGATGTTAGAAGATGCCATACGCGAACTTAGTAACACTCAAGAATCTAGTCGTGAAAAAGTCGATATTAAGCTTACTATATCAGCGTATTTGAGTGATGAGATAGTGAGTGAAGACAGACTTAGACTAGACATTTACAGACGATTGTCAGCTTGTGAAGAGAGTATTGAGGTATATGAGATCCAAGAAGAAGTTATTGACAGATTTGGTGAGCTTGACGCTCCAACTCGTCAGTTCTTTGAGCTTATGGAGATCAAACTCTTAGCCTTAGATAAGAAGATAAAAAATATCTCTAACTACGGACAAAACATTACACTTGTTTACAAAAATGACTCAAAAGAAAGTATTAAATCCCAATCAAAAGATGATGATGACATCATAAAATCTGTGTTGTATTATCTTAGAAATGCAAAACCTAAAGTGATATAACTGTATTTCCTAATGACTGAGTTGAGAAATATGAAGCCGTATTTCGGCTCCATATTTTTTTCAAGTAATTGTTATCTTATTGCATAGGCGAACAAATTTCTATTAAGGTACCTTCAATAGAGCGTATAAAACTAACTGTTTGTCCCCATGGTTTTTTATGTGGACTTTCAATAAGTCTTGCACCGAAATCAACAGCTTTGTTAGTAGCTGATTCAACATTGTTGTCAAAAAATACTAACTCTAACCCAACAGGGCTTCCATTATTTGATATTTTTTGATAATTACCTTTAAAATTCATTTCACCTAATATGAATGAAGAAAATCCAATAGCAGTTTCACCTGTTTTTAACTCAGCATAAAGAGCAACACCATTATCTTCATAAACAAAAGAACGTTCAAAACCAAAAGCATTTTGATAAAACTCTATAGTTTTTATAACATCTTCTACATAAATTAATGTACACCCAAATTTCATATTTTTCCTTTATATTATAGTTTTTGTTAAAGAATAAATATATTAATCATTTCACACCTCCTGATAACTCTTTTCTATAATTATATTAATATGTAAAACAACCTTAATTCACATCAATAACTAACGTATAAAATGTACGTTAATTATTGATGTTTAGTAAAATATAGGTTAAATCACAATATTTTTAATAAAAATCTATTTTATTCTTAAGCATACAATGTGTGTTCCTCGATCCCATGCTTTGCGTGGGAGTATATATTACTTTTCTTTTGTTTACTGCAATGGATTCCCATGTGTAGCATGGGAACGAGTTAATACTTTCAATGATAGTATATTGTTTGCTTTTATCATCAGGAAATATCATTTCATCTTCATTAAGTGATATAAATCTATGATATTTTTTATCTTTGGGAAATGATAAAGATTCAACAATACATTGATGAATGATATTCGATAATTCATTTTAATTATATTAAGGCTAGTTTTTAAGCCGTATATTTTAACTTGTGCCAATATTATTTCCTTTATGTATAACGACTGTCGTGAGGGATAATTTTCCCGCTAGGGTAAATTATTGCGTTCCTCGTACTTGTTGTGTGCTTTACTACCGTGTAGCTTAATAGGTCTATTTAAAATAATCAATCATATTTGTTATATTATCTTTTAATTCAATTAGTATATTTATATCATTATTTATTCTTTTAAACTTATTTAGCGTAGTAAAGTACCAAGATTTTTTTGGATATATCGATAGATTTGAAGTACTTTGTTCAATAATATTTTTAATTTTAATATTATCTTCTTTACTAATTTTAAGTTCCTCTTCCAAGTTGTCAATTTGCTCTTGAAGATTTTCAAGTTTTTTTGTAATTTCTGCTATTTCTTCTTTTGTGAAAATTTCTTTATCATCAGGAAATTGTTGATTCAATATATCTTTTATATCTTGTAATGTTTCATCAGCTATATTATTTATATCTATAGTTGTATTTGATAATTCAGATTGAATATTATATAACCAGTCGTTTATCTGAGAAATACAAGTATCTATACTTTTGTGATTTGTTCTCTCTGTATTTTTATAGTTCCCAGGTGATTCTATGATTTGTATAACATCTTCTACATCATATGAAAAAGCTAATGACATTGCGAGTCCACTTTTTTTTTCTTTTTTAACTTCTGCTTCTTGAATTATAAATCTATAATTCTCAAAAGGAATAAAAATAATTTCTACCAATTTAGTTCCATTTGTTGGAAATATAAATTCAAAATCATCTAGTGTAAAATATTTTGATTTATCTACTTCATCTTGAATTTTTATAATTTTATTATTTCTTAAATTATACATTTATCATTACCTTTATATTTTTATTTTGTACACACAACTACTTATTCAATCACATTATATGTAAAATAACCTTAAATCACATAAATAACTAATACTTAAAATATGAGTTAATTATAGAGATTTAGTAAAATATAGGACAATTTAAAATATTTATAGGAAATACCTATTTTATCCTTATGTATATAGTGTTCGTTTAATACTGTATATGCAAAATAAACGAACATTTTGTAAGTTAATTGGTAAATATCCTACATAACTTACATAATGTTGCTTAAGTCAACAATACAAATTATGCTAAAATTCGTATAAATATTTAACTAAAGATTTATAATGAAAATAGCTTTTATTGGTGATATAGTAGGTCGTCCCGGTCGTGAGATGTTAAAAGAACATTTAGCAAAACTAAAAGAGGAACACTCCATAGATTTTGTTATAGCAAACTATGAAAATGCTTCTCATGGGTTTGGACTGACAACTAAAAATGCAAACGAACTTTTTGGGTACGGTGTAGATGTTATGAGCGGTGGAAACCACACTTGGGACAAAAAAGAAGTAGCAGCTTTGTTTGACACACACGAGATCTTACGTCCCCATAATTATCCTGAAGAAGTTGAGGGTACTGGGTGTAAAGTGTATGAGGTTTGCGGTGAAAAACTGGCTGTTTTAAACCTTATGGGTTTTTACGCCATGCCAATGTGCGAAAACGCTTTTAGAGTAGCTAAAACAACGGTTGAAAAACTACATAACGAGGGTGTAAAAAACATCTTCATAGACTTTCATGCTGAGGCAACAAGTGAAAAACGTGGGATGATGATGCTTTTACAAGGAAAAGTGTCGGGGATCATAGGAACACATACCCATGTAAGTACGGATGATTTTCAAATAGCAAACGGTACAGCATATTTAAGTGACATAGGTCTTACAGGTTGTCGTGATAACGTCATAGGTATGGATGCAAAGGTTCCATTAAAACAGTTTATGACAGGTATGAAAGGGCATTTTGACATCCCTAAAAAATGTAAAAAAATTCTTCAAATGGCAGTGATGGATCTAGAAGATGGAAAAGCGACAAGTGCTTACAAGTTAAAAGTGTTTGATAACGCTAAGACCATTAAAACACAAGCGTGGCTAGAAGACTAAGCCGTTATTTGGTAGTATTTGTCATTTTCAAGATAAGTATTAACCATGTTAACGCGTTGCATTGGTTCTTTTAAAGTTTTTAATTGAGTGTTTTCAAGTTGTTTTGGAGCATTTGGGTACTTGATCATAAGAGAAAACATTTTAGTGTTTGCACTGTATGCCGAAGGGGCTATCGTTTGTGCATTTATGGTTGAGAGTTTTTTTAGATTTGTTTGAAGTACATTTTGTCTGAGTTGGTCGTTTATTTTTTCTTTAGTGCTTAAAGTTTTGTATTGCGATATATAATTTACAGGAGTATTTTTTTGTAAATTAAAGTTTGTAAAGGTGTTTTTTTGAAGATGTTTTTCAAAAGCTTTATTTGTAGAACTAGAATCTTCTTTTTTTGTGATTTTATTGTTAAGATTAGCGTTGACAAATGTACTATACGATGAAATAAACATTTTAAATACCACTACCTTTCATAATATTACTTATATTATAAATCGATATATTTTAATTTCGCCTGAATAATAATATTTAAAGCAATTTAATAGGATAATATGTACGAAAAAATAAGTATATTTAAAAATAGTATTTAAAGATGGAGAAAGAAGTATTGGATAAAGATTTAAAAATTTTGTATGTTGATGATCAAAACTCTGTTATTCAGTTTGTAAAAATCCTATTTGAAGAGTTAGGCCTAAGTAAAATTACCTATGCAAACAACGGTAAAGAAGCTTTAGACCTATATAAAAAAAATAAACAATACGACATTGTTTTTACCGATATGATGATGCCTGAAATGGATGGCTTTGAACTCATAGACAATATTATGAAAATTAAGCATGAACAAGTTATTGTAATGGTAACGGGTATGGAAGAAAAACAAGATCTGATCCGAGCAATAGAGTTAGAAGTAAAGTACTTTATTGAGAAGCCTATCCAACCTAAAAAGTTTTTTAAAGTATTTGATTCAGCTGTTGAGCTTTTCAAACTTAAAAAAGAACATGATCTATCTAACTTGCTTGTGGAACAATACAAAGAAGCAATAGATCAAACTACCATCTTTACAAAAACAAACCTAGATGGAAATATTACCTACGTGAATGATCAATTTTGTAAGATCTCACAGTACACACCAGAAGAGATCTTAGGTAAGCCTCATCAGCTATTACGTCATGAAGATATGCAAGCATCTGAATATGATGTAATGTGGAAAACCATAAATGAAAAAAAAATATGGAAAGGGATCAATAAAAACAGATCCAAAGATGGTTCCCTTTACATTGCAGACACGACAATTATCCCCATGTTAGATACCGACAACAACATTATTGAGTTTATTGGGATCCGACACGATATTACCGAAGCTGAAAAATACAAAGAGTATTTAAAGTTTGAACTTGATGGTACAAATCTTGTTTTAAAAGAAAACCAAAACATGAAAAAACAGTATCAAAAAGGATTGGATGAGAGTACGGCTATTTTTAGAACCGATACAAACAACTTAATTACCTACGTAAATGAAAACTTTTGCAAAATAAGCGGTTACACATCGGATGAACTTTTAGGTGTAAATTGTAGCTCTTTAAGAGATGAGAGCCATATTAAAAAAGGGCATTGTGAAGAGTTAAAGAAAAAACTTAAAAACAAAGAGATGGTAAAAATCACTTTTAAAAATATTTCTAAAAGCTCAAAGCCTTTTTACACAGACACCCTTGTTTACCCCATAGAAGATATTTATGAAAACACGGTTGAACATATGCACGTTATGCACGATATTACAAAAATAGTTGAACTAAACCATGAGATAGAAGACACTCAAAAAGAGGTGATCTATACCATGGGTGCTATTGGTGAAACAAGAAGTAAAGAAACAGGTAATCATGTTAAACGTGTTGCTGAGTACTCTTACCTTTTAGCAAAACTCTCAGGGCTTGATGATAAAGATGCCGAGATGATCAAAATGGCAAGTCCAATGCACGATATTGGTAAAGTTGGTATTCCTGATGCTATTTTAAACAAACCTGCACGACTTACCGAAGAAGAATTTAAAATCATGAAAACACACTCTAAGTTGGGTTATAACATGTTAAAAGGTTCCAACAGACAATTGATCAAAGCATCGTCAGTTATTGCACTAGAACATCATGAAAGATGGGACGGTAAAGGATACCCTCACCAGCTAAAAGGTGAAGATATTCATATCTATGGAAGAATTACAGCTGTTTGTGATGTTTTTGATGCTTTAGGCAGTGACAGATGTTATAAAAAAGCATGGGAGTTAGACGCCATTTTAGATCTGTTTAAAGAGGAAAAAGGCAAACAGTTTGACCCTAATTTGATACAGTTGTTTTTAGATAACCTTGAAGAGTTTTTAAAAATCAGAGATCGTTACCTAGATTAAACGCATTTATCTACACATGTAGGTATTTTGCCACTATATTTAAGACGTATTTTTTACTAAAATTATGGAGTCGTTTTAGTATAAACATTATAAAACTATGATTAAATATAACACTTTTTTGTACCAGTTACAAGTTGCATAAACTTGACGGGGAAACATAATACGGTGCAAAAGTTATCAAAAAGTAGTGATAAAACGCTTTCATCCTCCAATAACTTCTTTAAGAAGTTTTGGGATTTCCAACACCAACCAAAATTTAAACTTTGAAATCTTTTTGTAATCATTTTTTGCTACAATATTTTTAATATTGATATTGGGGAATGTATGAGCGCAACAATAGTTATCGTCGAAGATGAAGAAGATTTATTAGAACTGATAGAATACAATCTTGAAAAAGAAGGTTTTGAAACCATCGGTTTTTTAAATACCAAAACAGTGTCACAAATACTTGATGAAGAAGAGATAGATCTAATGATCATGGACAGAAATCTACCTGGAACCGAAGGGAGTGAGTTTGTTTCTCTTTTACGTGAAGATGGGATCCAGATACCCGTGATCTATCTTAGTGCAAAGAACTCTGACAAAGACATAGAAGAGGGGTTTGAACGAGGCGGGGATGACTACCTTACCAAACCTTTTAACATGAAAGAACTTATTTTTAGAGTAAAAGCCATACTTAAAAGAACAAGTAACAAGATCAACAACAGTGACAATCTTTTGTACAGGGATCTTTTTTTAGACTCCTCTTCAAGAACTTTAAAAGTGGATGATAAAAATGTGGAGATTACAAAGTTAGAGTTTGATCTACTAAGTGAATTTATAAAAAATAAAAATGCGGTTTTAGACAGAGATTACCTTTTAGAAAATGTTTGGAACAGTGGAACTGAGTACCAGTACAGAACAGTAAACGTTGCTATTAATCGTTTAAAAGAGAAGATAGATCCAGATAAAACAAAAGACTACATTCAAACAATTCGTGGGGTGGGTTATAAACTGTGTTAAAGATCTATCAACTTTTTAATATAAAATTTGTCGCTTTATTTGTAGGGACAATCTTGTTAACATCGGTCGTGTCCTATATTGGATTAAAGTCGATTATTGTGTCGTACAATACAGAAAATTTGAAAAACGTAATAGAGTTGTCACAAGATAATTTAATGCGTACAAAAAGCTTAGATGCCTATGCTCAAACCATATACACTAAAACAAATTACCGTGTTACTATTATTGATGCAGAGGGCGTGGTTGTGGCTGAAACCAATGAAGATAAAATTCATATGGACAATCATTCTAACCGATTTGAGATAATGATGGCAAACACTTTGGAGTTTGGAGAATCGGTGCGTTATTCTAAAACCTTAGGGGTGGATTTTTTATACGTTGCTAAAGTGATTTCATTTGAAAATGCAAAATACACCTTACGCTTGTCTATGGGTTTAGCACAGGTTTTAAGTGATTTTTATGAATTAAGTATGAAGATAGGTTTGATCTATATCTTCATCTTAATTATCTCCTTTTACACCTCAAATACAATGAGTCAAAAAGTGATCCATGACATAGAACGTATTAAGATCTATTTGGATGAGATCTCAAACAAAAACTACAAAGCTAACTTAAAAGTAAGGTATTTTCATGAGTTTTTGGAAATCTCTTTATTGTTAAAAAATTTGGTTAAAAAACTTGATAAACGTGATCGTCAAAAACGAAAGCACATGGCAAAGCTCAGACTTATGAACAAACAAAGAAACGATATATTGTCTTCTATATCGCATGAGTTTAAAAATCCGGTAGCATCTATTATTGGTTATGCTCAAACGCTTCAAGATGATCCAGATATTCCATTGAAAGTAAGAGAAAAGTTTTTAAGTAAAATTAACTCAAATGGAGAGAAGATCTCTAAAATGTTAGATAGATTGGCCCTGTCTGTAAAACTTGAAAATGGGGATATTCCTACCAAGATAACAAAGTTTAATTTTAAAGATCTATGTGAAGATGTTGTGACAAATATCTCTTTAAAATATAGAGATAGACAGATCTCTTTTAGTGCCCAAGATGTAAAAATACAAGCCGACAAAACAATGATGGAGTTAGTCGTTACAAACTTAATTGATAACGCTTTAAAATACTCTGAGGGAGAAGTTGAACTCAATGTAAAAGATGATCATTTATATGTTGAAGATAAGGGAATTGGTATTCAAAAGGATCATCTTGATAAAATTGCTGGGAAGTTTTACAGGGTTGAAAAAAATACTTGGGATAACTCTATGGGGATTGGATTAGCAATGGTGGCTTATGTACTTAAAGTACACCATACAAGTCTAAACATTGAATCTGAATTAGGAAAAGGCTCAACGTTTAGTTTTAGTATTAAAGATCTTATAGTTACTTAAATCTTTGACTGAATGGTGATCTTATTGGCTTCAAAAAGTTCTATTGCTTTTGCAACCATGGGATTGTCTTTAATGTCGGGTGCATTTAATTCTTGTGTATCATCACTGCTTTGGCAGTTTGTAACACAAGAAGCACTTCCTCCAAGTTCTGCGTCTTCTATCATAGAAGTACTTTGAGGCCCCTCTATATTGACTTGATCTATGGGGTGGCTTGGCTCAACATAATTTACCTCTTCAATTTGTTCCTCTGTGGGTGTTTTTGTACACCCTATGTGTTTTATTTTTGTTTCAAATCCAAAGAGTTCACGTACAAGTTGTTTAATAGCAGGAAAACCATGACGAAGAGATTTTTTACAATCTTCACTCGCGCAACTTTCCCATGTGAGTACACCTTCTTCAAAAGATTTAAACTCAACGCTTTTTTCAAAACACTCCCCTAGATCTGCGTTTCTGTCTTTAACATTTACTATGAGTGAATGAAACAGTTCTAAGTTTGGATCTATTTCTTTTATTTGAGGTTGTGGATCTGGTATGGGTTGTGGATCTACTTGTTCTAAAATATCTTCTTCAAATTTTTGCTCAATTTCTTGTTCAAGCTCTTGTTGAGTTTCTTCTATGGGCTGGATCGGTGTTTGTATATCGGTTCGCGGAATGTCAGATTGTAGAGATTCTATCATCTGATCTATTTCACGTATTCTTAATGCTTCGACCATTTTAAAGAAGATCAAACTAAGTACGAATGAACCATCGGCATTGATCGCAAAAAGAGATTTTGAATCACTTAAAATTCTAAAAAATCTGTCAATAACAAGGGTAGAAAAAAGGGCGTCATTTGCATACATACGCTCTTTAATATACGCTATGAGTTCATCAACAACCATCTCACTTTCATAATCTTCTAAGCGTTTGGTAAACTCAACGATTTTGCCATAATCTTTAGCAAAAATAGCCGAAAAAATTTCAGAAATAAACTTTGGATCTACTAAACCGAGCATCTCTGTAACGGTATTAACATCAACATGGCTTTTAGAATATATAATGGCTTGATCTAAGAGTGTTAAAGTGTCACGAAGACTACCGCTTCCACTTCTTGCTAAAATCTCTAAGGCATCTGCTTCATAAGAAATATTTTCTAAGTTTAAAATATGAATTAGGTGTTCAATTACTTTACTTTGAGCAATACTTTTAAATCTAAAATGTTGCGTTCGACTGAGTATGGTCGCTGGAAGTTTTAGTGGATCGGTGGTTGCCAAAATAAACTTAACATATTGTGGAGGTTCTTCAAGGGTTTTTAAAAGAGCATTAAAAGCCTCTTTTGTAAGCATGTGTACTTCATCTATTATAAAGATCTTGTAGCGTGCTATGGATGGTTTGTACTTTGTTTGTTCTATTAAGTCACGAATATCATCTATTTTTCTTGAACTCGCAGCATCCATCTCAACAATATCTACGTGGCGATTTTCAAGTGCACTGACACAGTTTGAACAAACTCCACAAGGTTGATGCGACACACCGTTTTCACAAATAAGGGCTTTTGCAAATATACGTGCGGTTGAAGTTTTACCAGATCCACGAAGTCCTGAGAAAAGGTAAGCATGACTTAAACGATTTGAATCAAGTGCAAGTGATAGAGTTTGGGCAATGCTTTCTTGACCAATAAGTTCATCAAAGTTTTTTGGTCTGTATTTTCTAGCTAGTACTTCAGAATTTCCCACGCATAACTCCATCTTTTTATTGAGAATGATTTTAGCATTTAAAGTGTTAAAATCTTATAAGATTTTGTCCTTATTTCTTGGTGATCATTTGTTTGATCTGTTCAAAGTCATTTTTTATAGATCTATCCATAAAGTTTAGATACTCTCCACCTTCTATAAAGAGTTTATGAACCCACAGATCGATGTTGTTTATAAAATGTTCTAAGATTAAAAATTCTTTTTCGTTGATCTCTAAAAACTTCTTTGTGTTGTGCATTAAAAAGATAGAAAATTCATTGATCGTATGGCTGAATTTTTTGATCTGATCGTAGTATTTTATGGTTAAGTCAAACATAGAAATGGTAGATCTGAGGGTAATAAATGTTGAGCTGTTTATACCATTTTGTTTTGTAATATAGAGTAGAATTTGTAACTTTTCATTGAGGCTAATTAGCTCATTAAGATCATCTTGAATCATGAAATTTTGTTTTAGAATTGGTTTAGATTCGATACTACATTGAATAGGGATGGGGATACTTGAGATGATTTTTTTGTTAATAGAGTTAAACTCCTTTGAGATGTTTGTAATCTGTTTTTTGGTTACGTGTTTGTTTAAGTTTATGGTTATTTTTTTATTTTTGTACTTGTAAAGCATGGAAGAATCCATAAAATAAGAGTTAAGTAGTATTGCCACATCTTTATTCCATACAGTAAAATAAATATTGGTGTCATTTTCTTCCAATATAACCTCAAAAAACTTAGAATCCTCATTCATAATATAGGTGTAAGTGAAGTTGTAAAAGAGTTCTAAATATTTGTTGATGTATTTGTTGTTAGTGTATTTTTTTGAATCTAAGTAGTCCCAAAATTGGTTTAAGTCTTCTTCATCGGTTATTGAGATCACTTGTTTAATGCTATATATATTTTGGTCTTGGTAGAGGTTTATGGTGTTTTGTTGTTTTCTCATAAGGGATATATCTCACTTTATTTAATAATATTTTGCATATTATATTCGTGATATATTTCACTAAGGTTACTTAGAGTCCTAGCCAGTTATGAGCAACTGATTTTAATGCTTCAGGGTTTTCAGAAGCAAAGAATTTTAATGAAGTATGGGTATGTTTGTTTGTAAAGTCAAATTGTTTTTCCATATGTTCAACAATCGCTTCACCTGAATGGATAAGCTTTGTATTTTTGCCAAAATATTTTTGCAGTTCATCACTTAAAAGTGGGAAGTGGGTACATCCTAGTATAACAGCATCGGGTGACTGTTTAAGATCACAAAAGTAATGCTTAAAGGTTGTATCTATGATGGGACCATAAAAAATATCTTCTTCAACAAGGGGTACAAAAAGTCCCGTTGCTTTTGCATTTAGGTTGTTATATCCTAAGTTATTTAGACCTATTTCATAAGCTTGTGATTTTACAGTGGCTTTGGTACCTAGGATTAAGATATTTGAGTCTTTGTCTTTAAGTGAATTTTTACAAGCCAATACACCCGCTTCAACCACTCCTATGACAGGGCAGTTGGAAGATTCCCTCATCTCTTGTAGAGCATAAGCACTTACGGTGTTACATGCCACAACAATCAGATCTAGATCAAAGTTTTTAAAAAATTCTACGGCTTCAATCCCGTAGCGTATAATGGTGTTTTTGTCTTTTATACCATAAGGAACACGAGCAGTATCTCCATAGTAGATTATCTCTTGGAAAAGTTGATGTTCTAGCATTGATTTTACAACGCTCAATCCACCAATTCCACTGTCAAATACACCTATTTTCAAAACCGTTCCTTATTGAGTATTCATACTCTCTAAAAATTCGTCATTTGTAGTCTTTTTACCCATGGTAGTGTAGATAAATTTAAGAGCTTCAATTTCGTTGTCTTGTTTTTGCATCATTGAACGAAGGATAAATACTTTTTGTAGTTTTTCAGGACCAATAAGAAGTTCATCTTTACGCGTACCCGATTTAAGAACATCAATGGCAGGGTAAATTCTTCTATCTGCGATTTTTCTATCAAGAACAACTTCACTGTTACCTGTACCTTTGAACTCTTCAAAGATAACTTCATCCATACGACTTCCAGTGTCAACTAATGCCGTAGCAATAATAGTTAAACTTCCGCCATTTTCAATGTTACGAGCAGCACCGAAGAAACGTTTTGGTTTGTGAAGTGCATTTGCATCCACACCACCCGATAGAACTTTACCACTTGATGGTGTCGCCGTGTTATAAGCACGAGCTAAACGAGTGATAGAATCAAGTAAAATTACAACATCACGACCTTGCTCAACTCTACGTTTTGCACGCTCAATTACCATCTCCGCTACTTTGATGTGATTCTTAGCAGGCATATCAAATGTTGAACTATACACTTCACCCTTAACAGAACGTTCCATATCTGTAACTTCCTCTGGACGCTCATCTACAAGTAATACCATTAGATCTATCTCAGCATGGTTAGCACTTATTCCGTGAGCAATCTCTTTTAAAAGTTCTGTTTTACCACTTCTTGGAGGTGCAACAATTAGTCCACGTTGCCCTTTACCAATAGGAGCAAATAGATCCATCATACGACCCGTTAAACCTTTTTCTTTGTATTCTAATTTGATTTGATCAAGTGCGTACAAAGGAGTTAAGTTTTCAAATAGTGGGCGTTTTTTAGATTCTTCTGGTGGTAGTGAATTTACCGCTTCTATTTTGATCAAAGCATTGTAACGTTCTTGATCTTTTGGAGGGCGTACTTGACCTGTTACAACATCACCATTTCTTAATGCAAAACGCTTAATTTGAGTGTTTGAAACGTATGAGTCATTTTCTGAATCATTAAAACTTTTGTCGATTGAACGGATAAAACCATAACCATCAGGCATAATTTCCAAGATACCGCTAAAGAGAATGTAACCACCTTGAGCAGTTTGAGCCTTTAAAATTTCAAAGATTAGATCTTGACGTTTAAGCTCTTGAGGGTGTTCAACTTTTAACTCTTCTGCTAAGTTGATTAAATCATCTAAGCTTTTTGTTCTTAGTTCGTCAACGCTTGCGCCATTTACAGGTTGGTGAGAACGGTTTGAAGTGTTGCTTTTGCGGTTATTGCTACGGTTATTGCTATTTTTGCGAGGTTGTTGTGAATTATTTTCACTCATAAAATATTTACCTTAGTTTTTTTGGATTTTATTTTGTAGGGGTAATAGATGTATTTAAGATTCTTTTCTTTTTTAATATTGGAATTTTACTATAAATAGGGTGCTAAAGTCAAGTTAAATTGGTTTTCTTTTGGAGGTAAGTGCCTTTACTAGGGCAGAATGAATAGACTTGTAAACTTTTACATTTTGCTTTAGGGCTTTTTCCTCACGGTTAATATCTTTTTCAATTCTTGACTTGTCTTCTTCGAGTCTTTTTGTATTAACGGTGTCTAAGCTTGAGATCATAGAGTTTATCTCTTCAATATCAACTCTGTCTTCTTTAATATCATGACGAAGCGCTTGGATCTCATCGTTTATGTCATATTTAAGGTCTTCATCTTTATTGAGTAGCTTTTTATCCATTAAATTTTTAATCTTCTCATTTGATTCAGATACGTATTGTTCTAATTCTCTTCGTTCTTTTAAAAGTTCTTCTTTGTATTGTGTGGGTGTGAGGTTGTTAATTTTTAGGCGTTCTAAATTATTGTCAACATCGTGAAGTCTTTTTTTAAGTGCGGTTATTTTTTCTTTTGTTTTATACCACATTGAAATGGTGCCAAATATGGCTGAAGGGTTGTACTTTTGTCCTTCATTATTCATAATTGATGGTGCTTCAAAACGTTTGTTTTTCTCTACTAAGACTTGACCGTTGTAGTATTTAAGCCAGTTCATTAAGTAGCCATCACGTCTTGAGATTTCTTCAAGTATATTATCAGAAATAATGGAAAATATCTCTAAAAAATTGACACGAAGGATATAAGCAGAGAATCCTTTTTTAATCTCAATATTGGCATTGTCAATATCAGAGAGTTCATTTAGAATATGACGCTGTATTATGGCATAAACATTTTTTTCATAAAAGTCATTGTTTACTTGTTTTCGTACAAAAAGATATTTAAAAATATCATCTGACAAAGAAGCAATAAAAGTCTTTAGTGAATTTTCATCATCAAAATATTCATAGTACAAGCTGTCTATTTTGTCTACCGAGTACCCATTACATCTTTTTTCATTTTCAACTTTTTCAATGTTTTTAATTATTTTTATAACAATTTGTTCTTTTTTTATTAAGATAATATCTTTTTGTTGAAGTTTTAGAGCCTCTCTGATAGATTGTTTTAAAATATCTTTGAGTTGAGTTTCTGTCTTTTTTAATCTCTTTAAATTAGACTGAATTTGAACATAAATTTTTTTATCAATGACGATTAGATCTTTAATATCATTATAGTCGTAGTAAATAAATTCTTTATTATTATTAAGTAGGTCTATAATGGGTTGAGAAGTAGTCATTAAATATCTTTAAATATGAATTTATTGAATTTTATCAAAAGAATTTTTAATTACTAATTAGAAATTTTGAATTTTCCCTCATTTAATGTTTCTTGTGTTTTTTCAGCTAATTTACGTACTTCATCCGCAACTACTGCAAAACCACGACCATGTTCCCCTGCACGTGCAGCTTCAATGGCAGCATTGAGGGCTAAGAGGTTTGTTTGGTTGGCTATGTCTGAAACGGTGTTCAATATCATTATAATGTCGTTGTGTTGGTCTTTATTGGCCTTTTCTTGCTCATTATTAAAAGATTGAGAATTTTCATCATTATTTTCTACAATTTGACGTAATTTTTCTTCCAAAGAAATGGCTTTTTCTTTAAAAAGATGAACTTCTTGTTCTTTCTCAGATACTGTTAGTTTTATTTCGTTAGTTTCTTTTTCTAAGGTTTCTATTTTTTGTGATAATTCTTCATTTGTATGTTTTAAATCATTGTTTTTGGTTGATAGATTTTCATTTGAAGCATTCTCTTCACATAAAATTTTAAAGCGATTATTTAATTGATCCAGAGTCGTTTTTAATGAATCTTTTTCTTGTTCAATTCGCTGAATTTTGTCCTCACTTTTCATGGTTTCATTTTTAACACCTGCCATTTTTTGAGCATAAATTATAAATCCAACAATACTTGCTAACAAAAATGCGATTAGTGCACTGATAATACTAAAAGTATAAGAGGTTTTTTCAACTATTTTATCTTTATAAAGTATCTTGTCTTGAAAAACAATCTTGTCTTTATAGATGATTTTATCTTTATATACAATTTTGTCTTTATATTTTATCTCAAATTCTTTTGCTTCATTTTCTTCGATGAGCTTTTGACCTTGAGTGTTCATCTCTTTGTAAAGTTCTTTAATAGTGTCGAGTTGTTTTTCACTAATACTTTTTTTATTGATAGTATTAAGTACTTCTAAAGTCTTTGTTTGTAAATTTTGAAGAGTTTTTGATTGAGATTTGTCTAAAGACAAAGAAGTGGCTATTTTTTCATGAGTAGACATAATGAGATAATAGAGTTGAACTTTTTCTTCAGCGCTAAGGTTCTTAGATACCTTGTCAAGCTCCAGACCAAGACGTTCGTAGTTGTTCTCAATCTGGTGTGAAGGATTTGCTAATAATGAAATGTATAATAAAAATAAAAGTAATAAAGTTTTCATGCCTTTTTTAAAGCAAGAAATATACCACCTCTAAGCATAGAGTGATTTGTTGTATTGTTCAAACTCTTTAAGGGTTTTTTCTAGTAGTTTTTTTGCATCTTCAAAGATTTTTTGCATCATTTCTTCTTTGGAGTCACTGGGTGGAATTTCGAGTTGATTAATAGATCTATCAAACATTTCAACAATGTTGGTTTTAACATTATTGGTATTGTTCTCATCTCTGTCTTGACTAGGCATAAATATTCCAGCTACTTTATGAGCCAGTTCTGTAACAGGAGTTTTTGGTGCGTCTTGACTTAACTCTTTTAAAAAGTCATCTATCATGGGCTGTGCTATTTTCATAAACTCATCGATCTCTTTTTGATCTTGAGCATCTATACCATTACTATCAATTGAATAGCTAAAAGACTGCATTGAAGAAAATGTCATGGACGTAGCTGAACCTGATTCATTTTCGGTGTGTCTAATGGATGAAGATTTATGGTTTGCAAAATCCAAAGATATTTCATCACCACTGCTTGTTCTCATTGCTATATTTAAATCGTGTGCTTTGTATGTGTCTAATCCATAAGAGGTCATAATTTTTGCCTTAATTTTACTTAGATATAATATCGACCATAAAAGTAAACAGAAAAGATTTAACAAATGAGTGATAAAATTTACAATATATTGGTAACAAATGATGATGGTTATGAAGCAAAAGGTTTATTGGAATTAACCAAAGCATTAAGAAGTATAGAGGGTGTACGTGTAACAGTTGTTGCTCCCGCTAATGAAAAATCTGCTTGTGGTCATTCCATAACCTTGGTTCGACCTTTACGCTTTGTGGGTGTAGATGATGACTTCTTTAAACTTGATGATGGAACGCCAAGTGATTGTGTGTACCTCTCTTTAGCTTCTATTTTTGCTGATAGAAAACCTGATCTATTGGTGAGCGGTATCAACCGTGGATCGAACATGGGAGAGGATATTACCTACAGTGGAACCGCTGCTGGAGCGATGGAAGGCGTGTTGCATGATATTCCATCAATTGCTATTTCTCAGGTAATGGATTTTAGCGATCCAAGTGGAGATTTTGAATTGGGAAGTCGTTTTATAAAAGATTTGGTTATTAAAATAAAAAATGGTTCTTTTCCTTTACCTGAGAGAGAATTTTTAAACATCAATATCCCCTTTAACAAAAAACAAGCGCAGACAAAAGTAACTTATGTCGGGTACAGACACTATGCAAATGATGCGCATGCCCATAGAAATCCTAGAGGTGAAGAGTTTTATTGGCTAGGTTTACACCCTCTGGATTTTTCTCCAAGAAAAGGAAATACGGGGATGAGTGATTATGAAGCGGTTGAAGCTGGGTATATCTCAATCACACCTATTATGTTAGATCTAAGCGCATATAAAAGTATGAAAGGACTTGAGTCTTGGCTCGCTACGACAGAGTAAAACAGCTTTTAAAAGAGGACTTTGTAAAACTTGAAGATGCCAGTATTATCCTTTTAGGTGTTGGAGGTGTTGGAAGTTTTTGTTTGGATTGTTTGGTTAGAAGTGGGGTTAAAAATATCACCATCGTTGATTTTGATACCTTTGATGAGAGTAATCAAAATCGTCAAATGCACTCTGAAAGACATTTGGGTGAGTTAAAAGTGGAGGCATTAAAAGAGCATTATCCAGACATAAAAACCATTAATGTTCGAGTGGATGAAGAGTGGGTATGGAACTTTGATTTTGAACCCTATGATATTGTTCTGGATGCTATTGATGACACCAAAGCAAAACTTGCACTTGCTCAAAAGTGTTATAAGAAACTTATATCCTCCTTTGGCAGTGCTAAACGCGTTGATGCCTCGCAGGTAAAAATAGATGATATTTGGAAAACCTATGGTGATAAATTTGGTTCAAAAATACGGTATGAATTAAAAAAACGAGGATTCAAAAAAAAGTATAAAGTGATATTCTCAAGTGAAGAAGCTAGGGTAAAAGAAAAAGGATCTTTTATGGGTGTAACAGCAACCTTTGGATTGTTTATGTGTAGTGAGGCTGTTAAAAGGTTACTCAAATGAAAAGTATAGTATTTGTTTTGTTTGTATTTTTTAACCTTGCATCCGCTCAAGAAAGTATTGAATACGATTATGAACTAGACGCTTATTATTCCAATGTGTCTATGTTTATAGATCTAGACAGCGATAGAAACATAACAGACGGTAATCACATGAATGAGGTTGAGATCTACTCAGAATTGTTTTATAAAATGTTAGAACCAAATATATTTTTAATTGAAGCATCTGTTCATCCAATGAATATGGCAGGAACATACTTTAGAAAAAACCATCAATCTGATTACACAAATGCTAATGTAGATGATTTTAATTTTATAAAAGCTTTGACGGCAGGTTTTGAAGAACCTTATTCTTTAACGGTGTTTCTAGGAAGCATGATGGTTTTTTCCAAAAAAAATGCACAAAGAGTTGGAAAAAACAGAGCATATATGGGTTACATGGTTACCGTAGGTGATAAGTCGATCAAAGACAATCAAGAACACAATGATAAGTGGTTGAATTTTGAGTTTAAGCTAAAAGGAACGCGTGAGAAAAAGAACAGGGATCTAGACTGGAGTTTTCGAGTGGGAAGCAGAATCCATACGAATCATAATTTTGTTGATACGGTATATGTGGGTGCAAGAAGAAGTAGTATTGATTATAAAAAAAGTATTTGGTCTTTGTTTTATAACTCCTCTTTTACAACCATGTTTGCTATGAGTGCAGATAACTTTAAAATGACAGAAGCAGAGGTGACCGCAGGAAAGTATATTCCAACAAACTACAGTGGATTGAGTTTTGGCTTAGAAGTGGGTTATTTATACACTTCTAACTTTAAATACAAAGGTGATTTAAAAGATGATGGAATTAACAATCACCAAATGATCTTAAGACCAAATCTTAAGTGGAAATTTTAATGTGTAAGGAAAGAGATAAAAGTGTTTGATTTTTTAGATAGTGATTGGTTTATAATAGGTTTAGAAATAGCGTTTTTAATATTTATAGCGTATGATATTAAAAAGTATGTACAAACGAAGAAAAATGAGTATATTATTAATGTGGTGTTTACCTTTGTATTTTTTATCTGGGCGGCAATTCCGTTTTACAATAAGTACATTACATGGGGTGAAGATAAAAAAACAATGTTTGTACAAGAATGTGTAAAAGAAAACAATGAAACTGTTTGTGGATGTTTAAGTGATGCGGTCTTTAAAGAATACTCTTTAAATGCGTATAATCATACAGATAAAAATTCTACTGAACATAAAAAGTTTTTAAAAGACTCCAAAGAAGAGTGTTTAGATGATGGTTGGTTTTGAAAATAAATTAGCCTGTGAGGGTATTGTCGGTGATGGCTGTGGAGGTGGTCGTATTTTTTATATAGATACACAAATACTTTATGCACATGACCCAATCACAAATGAAAATATAAAACTTTTACAACAGATAAAAGATGCAAAGGCTATCTCTAAAGAAGCTTGCATTATAACAATAGAGTGTGAAACAACAACAATAAAGTTTGATCTATCAAAAATGCTTATGATCGTTTAAAATAGAATATTTTGATATAATGATAAAACTAAAAAATTTTAAAGAGAATGATAATGCAAAACGTTGAACCAATGACAATATACGGTTATGAGAAATTACAGGCTGAGGTAAAAGAACTTAAAGAAGTAAAACGTCCTCAAGTTGTTAAAGATATTGAAGAAGCGGTAGAACAGGGTGACCTAAAAGAAAATGCTGAATATCATGCAGCAAAAGAAGATCAAAAAAACATTGATAATCGTTTAGCCGAACTTGCCGAGATGTTGGGTAAAGCACAAATAGTCGATCCAAGTGAGTTAGAACATGCTCGCATCTCTTTTGGTTCAACGGTTGTTTTAGAAGATCTAGATACCGAAGAAGAATTAACTTATACCATTGTTGGGGGAAGTGAATCTAATCCTGATATTGGTTTGATCTCATTCTTTTCGCCATTGGCTAAACAGCTTTTAGGAAAAGAAGAGGGTGATGAATTTAAAGTTCGTCTTCCAGGGGGAGAAAAAGAGTTAGAAGTGATAGAAGTAAAGTATCAGGAGATTGTTTTTGAAACACATTAAGGTTGGAGTTGTTGGAGCGAGTGGATATACAGGAATAGAGTTAATAAAAATACTTATAGCTCACCCTATATTTCAGATAAACTATGTTGCAACGACTTCAGGAAATACTCAACTAGATACATTGCACCCATCACTCAAAGATGTTTTTTCTTGCTCTGTTGAAAAAGCAGATACTCAAGAAATTATTGATAAGTGTGAACTTGTTTTTTTAGCCCTTCCTCATCAAGCTTCTATGGGTTTTGTCAAAGACTTAATAAAAAGCGGTGTAAAAATAGTTGATCTATCTGCCGATTATAGACTCGAACTTGAAGCGTATGAAAAGCATTATTGTCCACACGAAGATAAAGAACATTTAGACCAAGCTGTATATGGACTTCCTGAACTTTACCGTGAAGAGATTAAAGCAAGTTCATTGGTAGCCAATCCTGGATGTTACCCTACGGCTACAATACTAGGGCTTATTCCTTTTACTCAGTATATTGATGAAAATTTTCCAATTTTTATTGATGCAAAAAGTGGAGTGAGTGGTGCGGGTAAAAAATGCAATGAATCTACACACTACATAAGCATAAATGAAAATATATTTGCGTACAAAGTGTTAAACCATAGACATGAACCAGAGATAAAAGAAAAACTCTTTAAACAAAGTAGTAAAGATTTTGATGTAAACTTTGTACCGCACCTTATTCCTGCTACACGTGGGGAACTTATTGACGCATATATGCTGATAAATGAAGATATCGATCCAATTGCAGTATTGAAAGAGTTTTACAAAGATGAGCCTTTTGTAAGAATTTTTGAAAAACCCGTGGACATAAAATCATGTTCTGGAACCAATTTTTGTGATATTTATGCGCAAAAAAAAGGTAATAAACTTTATGTCAACAGTGCTGTTGATAATATTTTACGTGGGTCTTCTTCACAAGCGGTAGCAAATGCTAATTTAATGTGTGGACTTGATGAAAATTTAGCTTTACCAATTATTGCTTACGTTCCTTAGAGGGAAATAGTTTGACTTCTATAAAAGAAGGTGCATTTGTTCTCTCAGATGCACACTACTCGCCAAAGCGTCCAGAACTTCTAAACTTTTTTAAAGATATTCAAAACAAAAAACTTCAACCAACGCAACTTATTTTAATGGGCGATATTTTTGATCTGCTTATTGGCGGAGTGTCTAAGTCAATAAAGCAAAATCAAGAAATTGTTGATGTGTTAAATGATATTTCAAAAAAGATTGAAGTGGTGTATTTGGAGGGAAATCACGATTTTAATTTAAAAAATATTTTTCCAAATGCAAAAGTGTACAGTTTGTCACAACAACCTTTACCTGCAACAGTTATGAATAAAAAAGTATTGTTGGCACATGGTGATTTTAATGCTGGAGTAGGGTATGAAACATACACTGCGTTGATAAGAAATCCTGTGATTTTATTTATGCTAAATATAGTTAATAAAATATTTAACAATATTATTTTAAATAAATTAGACCAACATTTGGACAAAAAAGATGATTGCAAAAAGATTAACAACTTTGAAGAGATTGTAAAAACAAGACTTGAAAATCACTATAAATGTGACTATTTTATAGAGGGACATTTTCACCAAAATAAATTTTTTAATATAGATAATTTTAAATATATTAATTTAGCGGCTTTTGCTTGCAATCAAAGATATTTTATTGTAAGATTTGAAAACAAAGAGTTATTGCAATGCAATAAATACTTGGGGGACTAATGATATGAAGAAGGATGATTCACTTAAGGTTGGCTCTAATGAGATGGAGCTTGTTGATTTTCGTATACTCAAACAACAAGGTGATGAGGTATATGAAGGAATTTATGGAATAAATGTTTCAAAAGTTCGAGAAATCATTAAGATGCCAAAATTAACAGAACTGCCTGGAACACCTGAATTTATAGAAGGTATATTTGATCTACGCGATGTAGTTATACCTGTTGTGAATTTAGCTAAATGGATGGGTGTTATTGAACCAGAAGAAGCAGAAAAAAATGCGCGTGTTATTATTACCGAATTTAATAATATTTTAATTGGATTTATTGTTCATGATGCAAAACGTATTAGACGTATTAATTGGGGTGACATAGAACCCGCTTCATTTGCAAATGGAAACAATGAGTTAGATGGTAGTAAAATAACCGGTGTTACCCGAATTGAAGATGATGGAGTACTTTTAATTTTAGACCTTGAAAGTGTTGTTCAAGATCTAGGACTGTATGAGCCAGAAGTTGATACAGCTATTCATCATATAGATGAAAAAGAAAAATTTGACGGTGTAGCACTTGTTTTAGATGACAGTTCAACAGCAAGAAAAATTGTAAAAGATGCACTTGAAAAAATGGGCTTTAGTGTTGTTGAAGCAATGGATGGTCAAGAAGGACTTGAAAAACTTAATGATCTTTACGATATGTACAGTCATAAACTTGAAGAAAATCTAAGAATTATTATTTCCGATGTTGAGATGCCACGAATGGACGGATTCCATTTTGCTGCTAATGCAAAAGAGGATCAAAGATTTAAAAACATACCTATTGTTTTTAACTCTTCTATAAGTGATCATTTTAGTGAAAACAGAGGTTTAGAAGCTGGTGGTGAAGCTTACTTGGTTAAATTCCAAGGTGGAGCATTTTATGACGAAGTGTCACGCATTGTACGTGCACATATGAAATAGGAGTGGGAATATGGATGAATTTCAAGAGATACTACAGGACTTTTTAGTTGAGTCCTTTGAATTAGTTGAAAAGTTAGATGAAGATTTAGTTGAATTAGAGTCAAATCCGGAAGATTTAGAACTATTAAACGGAATATTTCGTGTTGCACATACCGTTAAAGGTGCTTCATCATTTTTAAATATGGATGTATTAACGCATTTAACTCACCATATGGAAAATATACTGAACAAAGCAAGACATGGTGATCTAATTATTACGCCTGATATTATGGATGTTATTTTAGAATCAATTGATTTGATGAAAAAATTATTAGAAACAATTCGTGATACAAGTTCAGATGCAGGTGTTGATGTAGCAGGTTGTGTTGCAAGACTTGACAAAATTGATGGTGGTGATGGAAACATTGATACTCCTGAAGCTGCTCCAGCTCCAGAACCTGTTGCAGCAGCACCAGTTGATGAGCCTGAAGAAGATGAACTTGATTATGACAATATGAGTGATGATGATGTTGAAGCAGAAATCGCTAGACTTTTAGACCAACGTCAATCAGAAGACAGAGCAAAAAGAGAAGCGAAAATTGCTGCTGGTGAATCAGTACCAGAGGCTCCACCTTCTCCAGATGAAGTTAAAGCAGCTACACCTCCACCTCCACCTCCACCACCTCCTGCAGCTCCTGCAAGACCAAGTGAACCTTCAGGTGATAAACCTAATTCAGGTGGATCTAAAGCAGCTCCTGCAACGAAAAAAGCACCAGCTGTTGAACAAACAATTCGTGTTGATGTAAAAAGACTTGACCATTTAATGAACTTAATTGGTGAGCTTGTTCTTGCAAAAAACAGACTTATTAAAATTAATGACGATGTTGAAGAACGCTACGAAGGTGAAGAGTTTTTAGAAGAACTAAATCAAGTTGTTTCTATTGTTTCATTAGTAACAACCGATCTACAAATAGCGGTAATGAAAACAAGAATGCTTCCTGTTGGAAAAGTATTTAACAAATTTCCTAGAATGATTCGTGATTTAACCCGTGAATTAAACAAAAAAATAGAACTTGAAATTTCTGGTGAAGACACAGAACTTGATAAGTCAATTGTTGAGGAAATTGGGGATCCATTGGTTCACATTATCCGTAACTCATGTGACCATGGTATTGAAAATCCTGAGGATCGTTTGGCAAAAGGAAAAGAAGAAACGGGAACCATTAAGTTAAAAGCATACAATGAAGGTAACCAAATTGTTATCCAAATTGACGATGATGGTAAAGGACTTGATGTTGATATGCTTAAAAATAAATCTCTTGAAAAGGGAATTATTACTGAAAAAGAAGCGGACCAAATGTCAGATAAAGAAGCATTTGGACTTATTTTCCGTCCTGGTTTTTCAACAGCTGCACAGGTGACAAATGTATCTGGTCGTGGTGTTGGAATGGATGTTGTTAAAACAAACATTGAAAAACTTAACGGTATTATTGATATAGACAGTGAAATAGATGTTGGAACGTCAATGAAGTTAAAGATTCCTTTAACACTTGCTATTATTCAAGCATTGTTGGTCGGTGTTCAAGAAGAGGCTTATGCAATTCCTTTGGCATCGGTTATGGAAACAGTTAGAATTTCAACAGATGAGATCTATACGGTTGAGGGAAGAAGTGTTATGCGACTTCGTGATGAAGTATTATCGCTGGTACATATTGGTGATATATTTGAAGTTGAACGCATCATAGACGGTGGTGAACATGCTTATGTTGTTGTTTTAGGTTTAGGTGCACAAAAACTAGGTCTTATTGTTGATACTTTAGTCGGTCAAGAAGAGATAGTTATTAAATCATTGGGTGAGTACTTAAAAGGAATTGATGGAATTGCTGGAGCTACAATTCGTGGTGATGGTGGTGTTACATTGATCGTTGATGTTGTTGCATTGATGGATATTGCAAAGAGTGTAAAATCTAGCGTTAACAAAAGTTCTAGCAGTAGCGAAAAAGCAGCGACTAAAGAAAAAACGCAAGCGAGTGATTACACCATTATGATTGTTGATGATTCTAAAACAGACAGAACAATTATGAGAAAAGCATTAGGGCCAATAGGTGTAACTTTAGTTGAAGCAAGTGATGGTCAAGAAGCATTAAATATTTTAAAACAAGGTGACCACCAATTTGATGCAATGTTAATTGATATTGAGATGCCTAGAATGGATGGATATACTTTAGCTACAGAGATTAAAAAGTATAACAGGTATAAAAATCTACCATTGATTGCGGTTACCTCTCGTACCGGTAAATCAGATCGTATGCGTGGTGTTGAAAGCGGAATGGTTGAGTATATTACTAAGCCATATTCAGCGGATTACTTATCAAGTGTAGTTCAAAGAAATGTAAACTTTAAATCGGAGTTCTTATCATGAGTGATAAATTAAAAGATGTAATAAATAAGCAAAATGATCAACAAAACCAAGATGATGCAATAGACCAATTAGATGATATTGTTCAGCTTGTTGGCTTTATAATTGGTGATGAAGAATACGCAGTGCCTATTCTTTCTATTCAAGAGATTATTAAACCTTTTTCATGGACACGTGTACCTCAAGTTCCACCTTATGTAAAAGGTGTATTCAACATGCGTGGTGCAGTAATACCGTTGATAGATCTACGTTTAAAGTTTGGTTTAGCAGAACAAAAACATAATGATGAAACGCGTTTTATTGTAATGAAACATGAAGATGAAGTAGCAGGTTTTGTTATTGATAGATTAACAATGGCTTTACGTATTAAAAAAGAGAACATTGGTCCTGCCCCAGATACTATTAACAGTGATGATACATTGATAGATGGTGTTGGTCAAGAAGAAGACAGAATTATTACAATTTTAAAACCAGATAAACTTTTAGAAAGAGATTTTTAATCTGTTTTTTGTATGTGTGATGGACTAACTATAACCCAAACTCAAACTACACTTATCTTGAATTTTCAAGGTGAGTTTAGTATCTACAAAATAGCGCAATATGAAAAAGCACTTGAATCTGTTCATTTTAAACCCAGTATTTGTGTTGAGTTAGATCTTAACCTACTTACTTATATGGATACATCAGCAGCTATTTTCTTAAATACTTTTAGTGCAAAACTTAATTCTAAAAACATTACCACAAGGTATAATTGCAATAATAATGCTTTGCTAGATACCTTAAAATTAACCAAGAACCATACCCTTATTGATCAGAAAAAAATAAAACCTAAAAAAACCCTTTTAGAACAAATTGGAAAAATTAATTATAATAATTTTTTAGGACTGTTGGATTTTTTTGCATTTTTGGGCAAGCTTTTTTCAACAAAATTACATCTTATTCGAAATTTTTCATCTATACGACACAAAGAGATTGCATTTGAAATAAATGAGAGTGCCATAAAGTCATTAGGAATTGTTGCACTTACGAGTTTTTTAATTGGTTTAGTTGTAGCGTATCAGGGTGCCTACCAACTCAAGATCTATGGTGCTAATATATTTATTGTTGATATGCTTGGAATCTCTATCTTAAGAGAACTGGCTCCCATCATTACGGCCATTGTTATTGCTGGTCGAAGCGGAAGTGCTTATACGGCTCAAATTGGTGCTATGAAAATTACGCAAGAGTTAGATGCAATGCGGACGATGGGCTTTGATCCATACCTATTCTTGGTACTTCCTAGGATTTTAGCACTTATGATAATGATGCCAATTTTAATATTTGTATCTGACATTATGGGTGTTGTCGGTGGGATGATTGTTGCCAATGTTGATTTGGATATTACGGTTAATATGTTTTTAGACAGGTTTTTAATTGCTATTGATATTAAACATTTTTATGTGGGAATTTTCAAAGGACCTTTTTTCGCTTTTTTAATTGCAACCATTGCTATTTACAGAGGAATGGCAGTTAAAGATGACACTCAAAGTATTGGTAAAAATACAACAAAAAGTGTGGTTGAATCAATATTTGCAGTGATTATGTGTGATGCTATCTTTTCCATTATTTTTACAAACTTAGGAATATAGATGAGTATTATCAGTGTAAAAAATATTGTTACAAAATTTGGAAATTCGCTGGTTCATGATGGTTTGAATTTAGAGATTAACGAAGGTGAAATCTACGGGCTTTTAGGTCCAAGTGGATGTGGAAAAACAACCTTATTGCGTGAGATGGTTATGCTTCAAGAGTATTCATCTGGATCTATTAATATTTTGGGCTATAACTTAAACAATCTTCATCACAGTGATGCTCAATCTCTAAGAAGACAATGGGGTGTTTTATTTCAATCGGGTGCTTTGTTTTCTTCGCTTACTTTAGCTGAAAACATTGCATTAGGTTTGGATGAATACACCGATCTAAATAAAAAGATGAAAGAGGAAATCGTATCATTTAAAATAAACCTTGTGGGTTTAAAACAATCCGATGCCAAACTATACCCTTCACAAATATCAGGTGGAATGAAAAAAAAAGCAGCTTTAGCCCGTGCTTTGGCACTCGATCCAAAGTTACTTTTTTTAGATGAACCAACAAGTGGTCTGGATCCAATTTCAGCGAGAGATTTTGATAGTTTAATATTGAAACTTCGTGAGTTACTTGGTTTAAGTATTGTTATGGTCTCTCATGACTTAAAGTCAATTTATGATACATTGGATAAAATAGCTGTTATTGATAACAAGAAGATAATTTATGAGGGTTCTTTGAAAAATATTAAGGATGAAACGAGTGAATTTATACAAACATTTTTTAAGGCAAATTTATAAATGAATAATAAGGTTAACTATACTTTAATAGGTATGTTTGTTATGTTGGGACTAGGTTTAATTATTGTCTTTTCGTATTGGTTGCTGCAACCTTCGAAAAAACAAGATATTAAGAACTATCACGTTTATTTTAATGAATCTGTTTTAGGATTAAATTTAGAAGCACCTGTCAAATATCGCGGTATTGATGTTGGAAAAGTAACAAAGATCCAGATCAATCCTAAAAACTCAGAACAAGTACAAGTGGTTGTGTCAATTGTACGTTCAACACCCATAAAAACAACAACAAAAGCAAAATTAACCTCTCAAGGGATAACGGGTTTGAGTTATATTAACTTAACGATGGGTGAAAATGGAACGCAGTTGCTTCAAAAACATAAAGATGAACTCTACCCAGTTATTAAGACCACTCCTAGCTTTTTTGAAACGATTGAACAGTCTTTTGGTAGTGTTTCTACAAACCTTTCTAAAACGCTTAACGGAACACAAGAGCTTTTAAATCATAAAAATCAAAAAGAGATACAACGTATACTAAATCGATCCGCACAGTTTATGGACAAGATGGACAGAATGTTAAGTGAAAAAACAATACAACATTTTCAAAATACCCTAGCT
>Ga0193964_1000008_pt1 | contig 126117 bp, 121 predicted proteins | sample FB_7_MG_FD_140323 | JGI IMG/M metagenome (GOLD analysis project Ga0193964, IMG submission 140323) | Microbial mat bacterial communities from the Broadkill River, Lewes, Delaware, United States - FB_7_MG | ecosystem: Environmental > Aquatic > Freshwater > River > Microbial mats | place: USA... | reverse complement strand
TGGCCGTTGGTTCGAATCCAACACGAGTCACCATTTATTTATACTAGGTCGATTAGCTCAGTTGGTAGAGCGCTACCCTTACAAGGTAGATGTCATAAGTTCGAGTCTTATATCGACCACCATATTATTATTGTTGGCCCCATCGTCTAGTGGTTAGGATCCATGGTTTTCATCCATGTTACAGGAGTTCAAATCTCCTTGGGGTCACCAACATTAATTAATTCAACATAAAAAGTGCGGTTGTAGTTCAGCTGGTTAGAATATCTGCCTGTCACGCAGAGGGCCGCGAGTTCGAATCTCGTCAACCGCGCCACTTTTTAAAAATCAAACATTTATTATAACTATTTTATATTTATTTCTATCTCTTTTATATCTAAGTCATAGACTAATTCTTTAATTTTTTCTTCATATGAAATACTACATGATGTAAAATCTTCCATTATATCAATAGATAATATTAAGAGTGAATCTATATTGATTTTAGTCAAAGATGACATATCACATACTACAATTTTATTTGTATCATTTTTTTTAATTTCAACACGAAAATCAGATAAATAATTATCAGATACATTATTAGAAAAAGTAGAAAAATCACTTAACAAATCATTATCATAAATTATGCCTTCTATTAAAACAAAACTAATAAGTTCATTAGTATATATTTTATTACTACTTTTAAATAAAAGTTCATATATATTATTTTTATCCTTAGTACTATGAATAATGTAAAATTCTTTTTTATCACCATGTTTATTACTTATTTTTTGAGTTTGTTTTTTCTTGATTTTTTGGGATTTTTTATTTAATACTTTAGTAGGTATAAAATCTTTGACGCTATTGTCTTCTTCTATGTGTATATTTGATGAAGAAGAGAAGGAAAAAGAAAATATTCCTAATATTAAAATCAAAGTAGTTAAAATAATATTATATTTAGTAATTTCTTATTCCTTTAATATTTTATATTAATAAATTAACTATGATCTATTCATAGTTAATTTAAATAAGTCTTAATTTGACTTAATACATCTAACGCCCATTCCTTTTGAAGCGTGTGTACTAGTGAAGTTAACATTCGTTCCTAGGTTGGGGAAATGATTATTAAAACTTAAATATAGTGGATAATTTTTGTAGTCTTTATCAAGATCTTTTGTCCAAAGAGCTCCGTGGATACCAGCAGCATAAAGCGCCCCATCATCAATACTTCGAGTTCCAGAGTTAGGTAAATTTAGTGCAGATATTGAAGACATTGTCATATTTCTAAATTCTTTAGAAAGTTCGCTTTCTGTTGGTACTCTAAAGCCACTTGGACAAATTGAAGTACCATCTGTTTTCCCCCACTCTACCGCTCTATTTGCACGGTTATCTGTATAAGTCCAATCTCCATAATTTTCACCCTGATTAGCTATTGTTACAAATAGATTTGATGTAGATTTATAATTTTTTTCAATTTCTGAAGTTGTTCCATTAATAATTTTTTCATGTCCACTTGAATCTCTTCCCCATTGATAATAATCACCAAAACAATCTTTTTCTGCGGCAATATAGTCTTGGTTACTTTGATATTGTTCTCTATTTTTTGAGCACACTTTAGTTGCACCTAAATTCTTATCTAACCATGTATAATTTGTAATTGGTGAATGTACCTCATGGTATGTAAAACCATTAAATTGTATCCCTGTATCATCAGGTACTGTTACATCAGGTACCGTTACATTACAACTCCCTGAAGTCATTACAATAAATCCTTCTCCTCTAGATAATTCTGTTATTGGGGGATAATCAGCAGAATACCTAACGCCATAAAATTTAATGTTATTACCAATTTGTGTGTAAACATAATCAACACAACTTTTTTGGAATACACTCATGTCCGTAATATCATCATATGCTCCCAATATCTGCTTTCCAGGGACTAAATTGTATTCAAACGCAAATGCACTATTTACTAATAGAGCCGTCATTCCTAGCATCATAACTTTTTTTTTCATTTTCATCCTTTATTTAAATTATTTATTATAATTAAATCATGTCACACTTGGTGTCACAAATAAAAATTTAAATGAATTATAAAAATCTCAGAGTAATATACAATGGTTTAAATTATTGATTTAGCAATTCATAGAGTACTACAAATTGCTTTTAAGGAAGAGCAGAACTACTTTGTAAAAAGTATTGTTTGTCCTGCAGTAAGTTTATCACCTATGTTCACCATGGTATCATGCTCATTAGAAATTGTAATTACTACCATACCATCTAAAAATACAGCAATAGGATCACCTTGTAGAACATTATTTTCTTTGATTCTTTTCATTTTATGATTAAATAATCCACTTACTAACTTAATTTTCATATCAGGAAATTTCAGTGTAGTTTGTTCATTATATAAAGAAGCTTTATAACTATTAGGATTTAGATTCAATCCCCGTTTATATTTTTTCACTTTAACTTCACCATCACTTGGTGCTCTAAATATATGATTATTGCATAGACTTACTTTACAATATATCTTACATTTATCGTTTAAATGATCAATTGCAACGACTGTTGAATCAATAGGAGCTAAAACACTCTGAGAGTTCTTAAAAAGGTGTCTATATGAATTTCTATATACATACACCAAAAATAGACCTATAAGAAGTCCTAGATAGCCTAAACAATCAGATATCAGTAATAATAAAAAGATAGAAGCGATAAAAACTATCGCAATCTTTCTATACCCTTCTTCTAAAATAAAACTACTCTTTTTCATTTGTATCTTCTTTTATTTCAGATTCAGTATTTGAGATATCTACAACTACTTCTGCACTATCCTCTTCTACTTCATCTTCTGTATGTAAGTCTTCGCCTTTATAAACTTCTCCACCATTTTCTGTAATAATTTCTTGCACTCTTTTTCCAGAGATAACTTCTACGTCTAAAAGCTCAGCAGTCATTTGCTCCATTGCATCATTATTTTCTCTTAAAATTGATAATACTGTGTTATATCTTTCATTTAAAGTATCTTTAATATGTTTATCAAGATTATGAGCCATTTCGTCACTATAGTCTTTACTTGTCTGTCCACCACCAAGAAATTGGTTTTGTTGTTTATGCAATACCATAAGACCAGCAATATCAATATCACTCATACCATATACAGTTGCCATAGATTTAATGATATCTGTTGCACGTTCTAGATCATTTCCAGCACCAGTACTTACTTCTCCAATATAAATCTCCTCAGCAGCACGTCCACCTAATAAAGTATCTACTTCAGCAATAAGTTCGTGTTTTTGCATCAAATATTTATTTTCTTCTGGAGTATTTAATGTATATCCTAGTGCAGCAAGACCACGTGGAACAATAGAAACTTTATTTACTTTTTTAGCACCTTTTGTTACTTCAGCAATTAAAGCATGACCAGACTCATGATAAGCTACAATTTTTCTCTCTTTTGGTGAGATTCTTCTACTTTTCTTTTCAAGTCCAGCAATTTGTCTCTCAACTGCTTCTTTAAAATGAGATGCATTTACACTGTTTGCTTCTTCTCTTCCTGCAAGTAAAGCAGCTTCGTTAATAATATTTGCCAAATCTGCACCAGCTAAACCAGCTGTCATAACAGCAATATCTCTCATATCAACTTCTTTAGAAACTTTAACATCTTTAATATGTACATTTAAAATTTCTATTCTACCTTCTAAATCTGGTTTATCAACTAATACTTGTCTATCAAATCTTCCTGGTCTTAATAATGCTGGATCTAGAATTTCAGGTCTGTTTGTAGCTGCAAGAATAATTACTGGAGCACCATCACCACTAAATCCATCCATCTCTGCAAGTAATTGGTTTAAAGTTTGTTCTCTCTCATCATTTCCACCCATTCCACCAGATGCTCTACTTTTACCAATAGCATCAATCTCATCAATAAAAATAATTGCTGGTGCAGATTTTTTAGCTTGTTCAAATAGATCTCTTACTCTACTAGCACCAACACCCACAAACATCTCAATAAATGAAGATCCAGTAACACTTAAAAACTCAACATCAGCTTCACCAGCAACTGCTTTAGCTAAAAGAGTTTTACCAGTACCTGGAGGTCCTACTAAAAGTACACCTTTTGGTATTTGGGCTCCTAAATTTACGTATCTGTCTGGATTTCTTAAAAATTCAACTATTTCAGAAACTTCCTCTTTTGCTTCTTTATTTCCTGCCATATCATCAAATTTTACATTAGGTTTTTCAGAGTTAATCATTTTTTTAGCTCCGCCCATTCCTAATATTCCACCAGCTCCACCGCCCATAGATTTTGACATTTTTCTTGCAAGAAACATCCAAATAGCAAAAAAGAAAAACAATGGTAAAACCCATCCAAATAACATATCAGCTAAAAGGTTTTGTTCGTTAACACCACCATAATTAATTCCCTGTTTTTCTAAAGTTGGAATTAAAGTATCATCTACACCTACTTTTCTAGCTTTGTATGTAGTTACCATTCCACCTTGTGGTTTTGAAATAGCTTTAATATTTGTATCCCCAATTCCAACATATTCAATTTGACCATTATTAATCAATTTTTTAATGTCAGAATAAGCAACATTTTTACTTACACTTTGTCCATAAGCAGGATTCCCGCCATTTACATTCATATCGTCTGATGGAAAGAAGCTTTTAAAAGCCATAATTGTTACGATAGAAAATACAACAAATACAACTATCGGATTTTTATCAAAAAAACCATTTGAATTATTGTTATCGTTTTGATTGTTATTCTTGTTACTCATTGTTACCCTTTTTCACTATTAAAGTTACCCATTCATTTTGTTGTATCTCTTCTAACAATTCACAGTCCTGAAACTTCTTTAATACTTTTTGTTTATGCTGTTCCATAATTCCTGACAAAATTATCGTACCACTATCTTTAGTTATCTTTTTTAAATCACTTGCTATCATTGTTAAAACATCTGCAACAATATTTGCAATTACTACATCATATTTTTCTTTTGTTGTATTTGCAGAACCTTCCCAATATTTATTTGCATTTACATTGTTTGTTTCAAAGTTTTTAATTGCATCTTCTACTGCAACTATGTCTGTATCACAAATATCAACTATGGCACCTAATTTAGATGCAGCAATACCTAAAATACCACTACCTGTTCCTATGTCAGCTACAGTTGTCTCTGAAGTAACATATTTTTCTATTGCACTTAAACATGTATTTGTAGTTTCATGATGCCCCGAACCAAAAGCTAAAGTAGGATCAATCACAATATTGTTTTTATTAGTCATTGGTTCATTCCAACTAGGGTGAATATAAAAGCTTCCAACTTCTATTGGCTGTACACTTTCTTGATAAAGTCTAATCCAGTCTTGATTTTTTTTCTTCTCAAGATTTGTTTCACATAAAATTTCAGTTCCAAATGCGTTTGTTAATTCTTTTGCAAACTCCAAAATACCTGACTCCACATCATTTAAAGTATCTTCACTTCTAATAATTATAGTTTCATCTAGTTCCTCTAATGCATCGTTTGTTAAACTTGCTGCAAGATCTAAAAACAATTCATAATATAAATTTGGCTTAATAGTAAGCTCATAATAGTATTTGTCCAACGTTATTACCTTATTATAGTTTATTAAATAGTAATTAGTTTATCTAAAATGTCGTTTAAATTAGTTTAAAGATTAACTTAGTTAAACGGCATTAATTTTTTTTAAATAAAGAATCTCGTCGTATTTATTCAGATAGTATGAGTATTGTAAACTGTATTCATTTTCATCAAAACGAAAAGCTTTTTTTGTTTTAGATTTATGAGAAATAAAAATCATTAAATACTCTACATAGTGATCAAGAATTTCTAAAAAATTATGACCACCTTCTATCATAGTAAAATTTCTTTTCTTCATTAATGTTAGTGAGTTAGAGATGGTTACTTCTCTGTGTTTTATATTGAATAGTGGTATCTTTTTATCAAAATTATTTTGTTTAGAATAGATTAAAATATCAGATGTTTTTTTTGTTCTAGAAAATCGTGCATCTAGTGTTGGTCTATCTATACGAACTGTATTTCCACCTATAACCATTAAATCTATTTTCGTTCTTATTTCATGAACTAAATTTAAACTATCTTGTGTTGTTATATATCCACCATCTATTGATCCATCTTCTCTCATAGCCATTTTAAAAAAAGAAAAGTAACCACGTTGATACTGAGTAAATGGAAATAATAATTTATCTGTTTCATCTTTACATATATCTATTTCTACTTCTATACCAGCATTTTGTAGTCTTTGCATACCACCTGTTGCATCGTTATTGGGATCAAGAGTTCCTATATAAACTTTTTTAATCTCAATTGATTTTAGTAGTTTGGCACATGCGGGTGTTTTTCCAAAATGATTACAGGGTTCTAAAGTAACATAAATTTCACAGTCGCGGAAAAAATCATTATGATTCGAAGTTAAATACTCATGTATTTTCTGAGAATTGTCTATATCTTTGAGAGGAGAATGAGGATAGTTCACTAAATAAGCAGATTTAAGAGCCAAAACCTCTGCATGTGATTTACCAGCTTCTTTGTGCGCTTCGGTAGAAAACACTGTGCCATTTTTTACTACAGTTGCACCAACCGCAGGGTTTGGATAGGTAAGAAATTGGTATCGCCATGCCTTATCTATAGCAAGCGACATGTAATAATATTTATCCATTATGAATAGGGACTGTGATCTCTTCCATTATTTCATGAAATTTAGATATTTCGATTGGTTTTGATAAAAAATATTTTATATTAAATTTTTGTAAATTTAATATTATTTCTGTTTCAATATTTCCAGAGATTAATACTATTTCTACCTTACTCTCTTTTTCTTTTAGATATTTAATTACATTTATCCCATCAAGGTGAGGCATGTATATATCTAAAAATAACAAATCATATTCCTCTTCTTTAGTTTTTTTAAGAACTTCCAATCCATCCGTTACTTCATCAATATTCACATTATATTTTTTTAAATAAAACTTTAGTAAATTTCTCATTACTTCGTTGTCATCAGCAATTAATACATTCATTTTAAATATTACCTTTATATTGAGATATTGTTTCTCTTAACAAAACAAATTGAGATTTATAATCGTAATTTGTTTCATTAGATTTAGAATTTTTTTCTAATACTTCTGCAATTTCACGGATAGCTTCCAGTCGAATATTTGCAGCACTTCCTTTTATATCATGCGCTAAAGATTCTATCTCTTTTAGTTCATTTTTTTCAATTGCGTCTTCCAAGCTTTTTAATTGGGAATCAACTTTTTCAAAAAACATATTTACCAATTCATCTAAAAACTCAACAGGTATCTCCATAGAAGAACATATCTCTTCTTTATTATATTGTAAATCTATCTCTTCTACAATAGGTAATTTTATATTTGTATATGTAGCTAATGTATTAAAAAGTTTAACTTTATCTATTGGTTTAGAAAGATAATCATCCATGCCTGTAGCTTTAAATCTTACAACATCCTGACTTAAAGTACTAGCAGTTAACGCAACTATAGGAATCATATCCATATTATTATCTGTTTCATATTTTTTTATTTGCAATGTTGCACCAATACCATCAAGTTTTGGCATATTTATATCCATGAAAACGATATCATAATTAGGATTTTTTTTGTACTCTTCTACAACTTCAACACCATTTTCAGTAAAAACATAATTTATATTTTTTTCATCTAGAAGATACTTCAATAACATTTGATTTACAACATTGTCCTCAGCAACAAGTATATTTAAGTGTGAAAAATTTTTATCTACTACATTTTCTTTTTCCATAACTTTTATCTCTTTGGATATAGGCACATCTAAAGTAAAATAAAATTCACACCCTTCACCTAGTTCACTTCTTAGTTCTAAATGACTTCCAAAAAGTGCTAGTAGTTTTTTAGTAATCGATAGTCCTAAACCGGTACCATCAAACTCACGACTTATAGATGTATCACTTTGTTTAAAATCTTCAAACACTAAATGTTGCTTATCTTTAGCAATTCCAATTCCAGTATCTTGAACAGAAATTTTAAGTTTTACATTTTCTTCTGATTGTTCAAGTAATTTTATATCAACACTTACTGTACCAATTTTTGTAAATTTAATAGCATTATTTATAAGATTTATTAAAATTTGTTTTATTCGAAGTAAGTCTCCCATGATATTTGGTATATTTTTATCAACATTAACTTCAAAAACAATATTTTTTTCGGATGCTTTTATTTTAAACATATCAAATGAAGGAACTATATCATCATAAATATCAATACTAATTGATTCTAAATCCAATTTATTTGCCTCTATTTTAGAGAAGTCTAAAATGTCATTTATCACGTGGAGTAAAATATGGGATGAATTATCGATAACTTTTAAATACTCTTTTTGTTCTTTATTTAAAGGTGTTGATTCTAAGATATTTAAAAAACCAATAATTCCATTGAGTGGTGTTCGGATTTCATGAGACATATTAGCCAAAAAAATTGACTTTGCTTCAGTCGCTGCATTTGCTTCTTTTAAGCTCTTTTTTAATTCTACTGTTTGTTTTTTGAGTTTTTTTGAATTATTAGATAAAGTTTTTCCAAGAATTCTATCATCTATATTATGCACAAAAACAATAAATGCTAAAAGTAATTGAATAGAGATTGAAACAATAGCTTCTGTAAATACTAAGGCATTTAATATTAACACAGCTATTGCGACATTGTGAGTAAGTCTAATTCTTAAGTTAGGGTTGTAAATAATATTTTTACTTTTAAAGTTTACAAATTTATTTTTCATAAATCTTCCTTCGCAGTGGTTACTATTTACTGATTATATTATTGATTCCAATCAAAATAAGTAGATGCAGATAGTATATTATCATATTCTATCTCTTCTTTCTTTTCATCTGCATTAATTATTGTCACAAGACCTTCATCACTTACAGATTCTACTTTTCCTTTAAATTTTTCAGAAGCGTAGTTTTTAATTTTCACATTTGAACCAACAGAACATTTAAAATGATGTAATGTTTTTAGTTTTCTCTCAATACCAGGAGAACTAACTTCTAAAGTATATTTTCCATTCATAGGTTCTTGGATGTCTAATAATGGAGATATCATTCGGCTTACATGAGCACATTTATCAAGATTTACACCATCTTTGTGAGAGATATATACTCTTAATATATTTACCTTGTGTTCTTTTGTTTGAGTTATGTCATAAAGATCTACACCACAACCCTCAACTGCTAATTTTATAGATTCTTCTAATTCCATAAATACTATTCCTCGTCAGCTTTTTTAGGTTTAGAAATTTGAGCAAATAGATCTTCCATTCTTGCTCTTTTTTCCATCATATCATCAACTAAAAATGTAAAGTCTGGACATTTATACCAAGATGTTGCATTTAAAACATATGATTTAATTGCACCATTTGCTTTTCGCAAAGCCATTCTAATCTCTTTTAGTTCTGCTTTATCAAAATCACTACCATCATAATAAACTTTTGCATCATATTTACCATTTTTACAATCAACTTCTGTAATAGTTAAAGAGACGATTCTATGGTCATTAAGAGAACTTAATGCTTCAGGAATCAACTCTTCTAAAAGAGATTCAGTTCTTTGGAGATTTACACTTTTATTATTCATTAATCTATTGTTTGCTCTTCTTTATGTTCAATAAATGTTTCAATATAATCATTTACTAATACACCATTAAAGCTTTCAAAGATAATACCACATTCATATCCATTAGATACTTCTTTAACGTCATCTTTAAATCGTTTAAGAGATTTAATAGCACCTGTATACACAACAACACCATCTCTAATAACACGAGCAAGTCCACCACGTACAACTTTACCATCAGTAACTTTTGTACCAGCAACTGTTCCTACTTTTGGAACCACAAATGTTTCAAGAACTTGTGCTTGACCTGTATTCTCTTCAATTACAATTGAGCTCATCATACCTGATAATGTAGCTTTAATATCATCTAATAATGCATAGATAATACTATATGTTTTAATCTCTACACCCTCAGATTTTGCTTTAGTTTTAACAGAACCAGTAGGTCTTACATTAAATCCTAAAATAATACAATCATCACTTGCACTTGCCAATGCAATATCAGCTTCAGTAATACCCCCAACACCAGATGAAATTATTTTTACTTTTACTTCATCATTTTTAATTGATTCTAAGCTTGCTTTAATTGCTTCTAAAGATCCACCAGCATCAGCTTTTAGGATAACTGGTAATGCTTTGATTTTACCTTCTGCAATAAGTGCAGCCATCTCATCTAAAGATACTTTAGTAGATGCACTTAACTCTTTTGCCCGTGAATGCTCTGCTCTAGTTGTAGCAATCTCTTTTGCTTCAGCTGCTGTTTTTTGTGCAACCAATGCTGAACCAGTAATAGGTACATCTCCAAGTCCTACAACTTGTCCTGTTCTACTTAAACCTAATTCTTTAACAGCTTTACCTTGATCATCTAATAATGCTTTTACTCTACCAAATGTAGTATCAGCAACAATATTATCACCAACTTTTAAAGTACCATTTTGAATAATTACAGTTGCAACTGCACCTTTTCCTTTTACTTGAGAAGACTCAATTACTGTAGCTTTTGCTAATGCACTTGGATCTGCTTCTAATTCTAATAATTCAGATTGGATAAGAATATTTTCTAATAATGATTCAATACCTTCACCTGTAAGTGCAGATACACCAATAAACTCGATATCTCCACCCCAATCAACTGGACTCATTTCATGTTCAGCCATACCAGCTTTAACCATATCTAAATTTGCAGTTTCTTTATCAATTTTATTTACAGCAACTATAATTGGTGCACCACTTGCTTTAGCAGCTTTAATTGACTCAATAGTTTGAGGTTTAACACCATCATCAGCAGCTACAACTAAAATAATTATATCAGTTACACTAGCTCCTCTAACTCTCATAGAAGTAAATGCTTCATGACCTGGAGTATCTACAAATGTAATATCTTGACCATTTTTGTTTACTGTATATGCTGAAATATGTTGTGTAATACCACCAGCTTCACCTGCTGCTACTCTTGAACTTCTAATTTTGTCTAAAAGAGATGTTTTACCGTGATCAACGTGACCCATAATAGTAACTACTGGAGGTCTTGAAACATAGTTTGATTTATCAATCTCTTCTTCATGATAATCTTCAACATAGTTAACATCTTCTAGTTCATCTTTAATTGTGATTTCAATGTTATATTCTTCACCAAGTATTTCAATCTCATCATTACCTAAGAAGTCATTTTTAGTAACCATCATTCCTAGCATAAATAATTTACCGATTACATCACCAGCAGTTTTACCGATCTTTTCAGCAAATTCATAAACTCTACAATCTTCAGGAATAGTAACCTCTGTGATTTCTACTTCTTCAACTTTTTGTTTATATTTTTTCTTTTTTCCACCTCTTTTGATACCACGAGGTTGGTTACCAAATGCACTAGGTTTTGTTGTTCTAATGTTTTTTGGTTTAGGCGCATCTTGTAAAAATTTTGAAGTCTCCATTAGACCCATATCTAATAATACAACTTCTTCACCTAAAATAGATTCTCCAGATGATTTAAAATCACCTTCATTTGAATCAACTCTTAACTTTGTACCATGAACATGAGCTTTAGCTGCTTGTTTTGGTTTTACTTTCTTTTGTCTAGGAGTATATTCTTCTTTTAAATCTGCACCTGCACCAAATAATTCACTCATAGAAGCTAATTTTTGTTTTTTAGACTGTGGAGTAACTGGTACATTTTGAATGATAGGTCGTTTTTTCTTAACGATTGTTAATCCTCTTTTTTTAAGAGTGATTTTCTTTTCAGGTTCAACAGCAGCTGGTGTTATAATTGTTTTTTCTTCAACTTTAGTTTCCGCTTTAACTTCAACTGGTTTTTCAACAACTTTTTCAACTTTTGCAATAGGCTCAGGAGCTTTTTCTTCAACTTTTTCTACAACTGCAACTTTTTTTGGTTCAACAGGAACATTTTTCTTTTGAACTATTTTCAGTTCACTTCTTTTTAAAGGCATCTTTTTAGGCTCTACTTTTTTAGGTTCGGCTTTTACTTCTACCTCTTTAGCTTTTGCAAGAGTTTTAACAACTTCTTCTGAAGCCTTAGCAACCTCTTCTGTTTCTTTTTTTACAGGTGCTGCTTTTTTAATAGTAGGTTTCTTCTTTTTTTCAGCTAATAACTTACTTGTACCTGTCATAATGTATCCCGCAATCTCTTCTGCTTCTTCAAAAGAAACTGAACTTTGTGGTGACTTTAAAACTATTGCTAAATCCGCTGCTTTTTTAATTACTTCTGCACTTGTAGAACCAGCTTCTTCCGCTATTTCAAATACCCTAACTTTGTCTTCCATTCGCTAATATCTCCCTTAGTTGTACGATATATTCATCTTTATTTTTACATTGTCGATATAATGCTTTTTCAAGTTTTGATTCATTCTCTAAACAAGCATTGCATACATAAAAACTTCTTCCTTTTCCAGAAAAGGCAATTAGCTTTTTATCCTGACATTGTAATCTATTCAACAGTTTTTGTGCAATTTTACTTCTACAAACAACACAAGTTCTTATTGATATTTTTAACATTTTATCTAAAACTCTCTTAATCTTCTACAATCACACCATTATTATCAAAATCACAAATCATAATTTTGAAGTGAGGAAAGTTTTCTTCAAGTTTTTTTGATAATCTAACTGCATCTTTTCCATAAGCCAAATTAAAAAAAGTAGATCCACTTCCCGATAATGTACTCATTAAAGCCCCATTTCTAAGGGCAACTTTTTGAACTGCAAACAATTCTGGCATCTGTTTCATTCTATAATATTGATGAACTCTATCTTTTGATGCTCTTTTTAGCATTCTAAAATCTTCTGTCATAAACGCAGCAGTTAATAAAGAACTATGAGAAACATTAAATATTAAATCCTCTTTACTATACTTATAAGGTAGAGTTTTTCTTGATAAATTAGTAGATATTGCTCTATTTGGAATAACAACAACTGCTTTTAGTGATTTTGGAATCTCTTTTCTTAAGAAAAATACTTCATTCTCATGGATAGTTGATACAGTAAATCCACCCATTACTGCTGGTGTAATATTATCTGGATGAGATTCATAACTTAAAGCTAAATTTAAAAGTTTTTTATCATTTAATTCAATACCTTCAATTGCATATGCGGAAGCAATAGCACTAATAATAACTGCACTACTACTACCAAGCCCTCTAGATAAAGGTATTTCGTTATGAAATTCAAATCTAAACTGTTGACTACTGTTGCTAAAATTTTGATGAAAATCATTAAAAGTTGAGATAAACATATTGTTATCTTTAAGTTTTGGGTTATTTGAGCCCTCCCCTTTTAATGATACACTATGAAATTTAGATGGTTTAATAATCACATGATTTCTAATATTTAATGCCAATCCCAATGTATCAAAACCTGGTCCAAGATTTGCACTTGTAGCGGGTACACTTATTTTCATTCTATTCCTTAATTCTTATTATTTCTTATTTTACACAGCAGGTAAATTATATTCTGGTAATACATTATCTGTATAGGGTATATTTATAAATTTTTCAGGCAATTTAAATCCTTCAATCACATTCTGCTCCAAAAAATCTATTATAATATTATGCTCGTCACTTGAATCTCTAAAAAAATACTTTTTACCTAATGCTTTAATAGGAGAATTATTGTTAAATTCAAACCCACTTACTGCATGTAAATTAATTTTATTTACAATTGATATTGTTTTTAAAAAAACATATGCAATTTTGATTGCCATATAACTACCAGGTCCATTCACATAAAAAATATCATTTACACTATATTTTAATAAAATCTGCTCAAATATTGAAGGTAAAATATCACTAGTTTTTCCCTCTTTTTCAATAGTATTTATTAATATATCGTTCTCATAAATTCCTACTAAGATAGGATTTGCTATAGATATTACTATTACTTTTATATTAGACAGTTGCATACGCTTTCTCTAAAGAAACTACTTCGTCTCTTATCTCTTCTAAATCTACTATTTCATAATTTTCTGGATCTTCTAACAATTTTTTTGTTAAAAGATGATTTAAATAGTGGCTACCTGCATGTGCATTATATTCACCTATCATTGTATATCCAAGCAAAGACATATCACCTATAGCATCTAATATTTTATGTCTTACAAATTCATCATGATATCTTAAACCATCAGGATTTAATATCTTCTGATCGTCTAATACAATAGCATTATCTAAACTACCACCTTGAGCTAATCCTATACTTCTTAAGTATTGAACCTCATGTAAAAAACCAAATGTTCTTGCTCGAGAAATATTTTCTTTATATTCATCTATAGAGTAATCAAAACGAAATGATTGTTCTCCAATAGAAGGATGCTCAAAATCTATTGAGAAGTCATAAATGATATGATTTGAAGGTAAAAGTTTAACAAATTTGTTATCCACAGTCACCTCTACTTCTTTTTTAACACGAATAGCTTTTTTACTTTTTGTTTGTTCTTTAATACCAACTTCATCAAGCAACATACAAAATCCACTACTACTTCCATCCAAGATTGGTATCTCGTCATTATCAAGAACCACTCTTAAGTTGTCAATGCCATAAGCATATATTGCAGATAAAAGATGTTCAATCGTTGATATCACTACATCATTTTTTCCTATAACTGTTGCCATTTTAGTATCAATTACATTTTCCGGTGTCAAAGGGATTGTAACGGCTTCATCATTTCTGTAAAATACAATTCCCATGTCGTCATCTAATGGTTCTAAAATCATTTTTACAGGTACACCTTTATGTAAACCTATACCTACAATTTCTACACTTTTTTTAATAGTTCTTTGTTTCATTATTCACCATCGATATTTTGTTTAGCTTTTTTTAGAACATCTGTAATTCTAACTTTAATCCAGTTTTTATCCATCCATTCTCTAGGATTTACTTCTACACCTTGAACCAATACACCAAAATGAAGATGATCTCCAAATACCGCACCTGTTGATCCTGTATTTGCTATTTTTTTATTTTTAGACACATCATCTCCAACTTCAACATGCTGACCACTTGTATGTGCGTATAATGTAGATAATCCCATTCCATGATCTATAATAATTGAATTACCATATAATCCAAGATAATTTTTAAAAATCACCATACCATCATTAGATGCTCGTATTGGTGCTTTTTTCACACTTGCCCAGTCAATCCCTAAATGCCATGCTTCATTTATTTTTTTACCATCTAAATAGTAGTGTCTTCTATCTCCATATCCAGCAACAGTTTTAGAACCTCGAAGTCTTTTAAATGCTCTGATATCAAAGCTATCAATTCTATCATTTGTAGAATGTTTAGCTACTGTTTGTTCTATTGTTTTTATATTTTTATCTCTTAATATTGTGTTTGAATAAACAAAAATATCTTTTATATTATCTGGAATTGGTTCAAAGCTCTGCTCCAGAACACTAGCACTTACATTTTTAATAAATTTTTCACTCAATTTAATTTTATCTGTTCTAAAATTTTTCTTTTGGATATAAAAAGGAACTTTTGTTATAGTTTTATTATTTGCTTTATCAGTTACTACAAGATTTACTCTATCAAAATTTGAAATATCCATAGGCCATGCAACCAAAGCAACATAATAATCTTCTTTGTAAAAAGGTGTCAATTTAAAGTTTTTTGTGTCATTAAAAGAGATAAATGCATCTTCTAAATTATCATCTTTTACTTTTACAATCACAACACCACTACCACCTCTTTGAACATATCTTGAATTTGATATGACATTTGCTATAGGTTTTTTAGTATCTATTTTTACATCTATTTCCTGAACAATTTTATTACCTTCTAAAAAGTTCCATTTACTGTTGTCTACTACTTCAATCTCTAAAACAGTATTTTGACCTTTATAAAACATATCTAATTTAGGAGGTTCTATGTCTAAAATAATCTCTTTTTTACTTGATGACATAACTTGTTGTGCTAAGACAATATTTTTACTACCGTCTTTAAATGTGATTTTATAATACTTGATACCCGTATCATCTTTGATTTTGATTTGAACTTTTGACTTTAAGTTCCAGTAAATACTTCTCTCTGATTCAATTGTAGGTTTATTTTGTTCAAAGGCAGGTGATAAATAAAGGTAACCTACCCCTACTATAATAATAATAAAAACTAAACTTACTAACAATCCAACTGGACTTTTTTTATTTTTTTTGAATGTCAAAATATTTCCTCAAACTATCTAATTAGATAAGATTATAGCAGAAAATTTATTTAGTTCTACTATAAAGTATTTTAAATTATGATTCTATTTGCGGTGGTTTATTAACCTCTAATTTATTATATTGGCTGCACATTGTAGAGTTTTTCTTTTTACCTTCACCTTCAAAAATACCATTTTGTTCAATTATAAGTTCATCATATTGCATTTTCCCTATAACTCTTCCTGAACCTAAGATATTTACTTGTCCTACATCAAATAAACCATCAATCATTCCATTTACAGTTAGTATTTTTGCACGTATTTCACCTAAGACTTCACCATTTTTTCCTATAGTTACATCTTCTGTTGCTACAATTATACCTTCAAATCTACCATCTATAAAAATCGATCCTTTAGTATCTATCATTCCTTTGAGTGTTGTACCATTACTAATTACTGTTGTACCAGTTTGTTCTGTTGGTTTTTTATTAGCTTTATTAAAGATTCCCATTCCACTCTCCTTTGTTTTTCAAATATCTCTTCATAATTTTTCATATTCCATTGTGTGAAATATTTTGGATTTAAAACTTTATTTGCATGTCTTATCTCATAATGTAAGTGTGGACCATTGCTACGACCACTATTACCACTACGTGCAATAACTTGCCCTTTACTAACAATATCACCTGATTTTACATCCACAAATCTTAAATGCCCATAAGCAGTTTCAAACCCATAGTTGTGTGCAATTATAACTACCCTTCCTAAAGTACCCTCGTTTTTATCTTGTACATAACGAACAACACCATCTGCTGTTGCTTTAACTGGTGTCCTTCTTGCAGCTCTTAAATCCAAACCATTATGATACTGTCTTTTTTTTGTTGTAGGGTGTGTTCTCCATCCAAAATTTGATGTAGAAGTACATTTTTCCAATGGACATTCACTAGGAATAGTTTGTAACATAAATATTTTTTCTGAAGAGGTTAGCTTTGCTAAAGTTGCTCTTTGGATTAAACTTGTATCATCTTCTTTATCAATACCAATGATCTCTTCTATCTCTTCTAATTGAGAACCTAGTTCCTCTATTTGTGCTATTTTAGATTCTATCTTTTCACTGTAAATACTATTTTCTTTTGATAGTTTATCTCTCTCTTTTGAAAGACTATTTACACTTGTACTTAGTTTTGAAATTGTGAAAAAACTCACTGTAAATACAACTAAAGTAACTAATATTGTCCAAAAAATAATTTTTTTTATAATCTTATTTACACTAAAAGATTTTGAACTATCTATATCAGAAACAGTTATAACTAACCTATCTTTTTTCATATTTTGCATATCCTTTCAAAAAACTCTCAACTACTAAAAATGATCCAAACACTAAATAATAATTTTTTGTCTTCATTTCCATTATATCAAAATGATTTACATTTATAGATAAACTTCTAATTACTTCTTCTAAAATTGATTCTTTTACAATTCGAGAGTCTTCACATTTGATAATTTGTACTTCTTTTATATAAGGTTGTAGTGTTTTTAATACTTCTGTGTAGTTTTTATCTTCAAAACTATTATAAACTAAAATAACCTCTTTTTGGTCTCTTTTTAACTCCTTAGCTATGCTTTGAGCAGCTAAAGGATTATGTCCAACATCTATTGTTATATTTGAACAAAGCTTTTGATATCTTCCAAATAGTTTTGGCAAAATATATTCAAAGTTACTAAACCCTAAAAAATCTAAAACTGTTAAAACTACATTTAAATTTTCTTGTAAATATAAAGGTAATTTTTTAGCTTCATCACTAATTTTAAAAGAGCTTTGAAGAATCTCATTTTTTGTTGCCAGCACATCATTTTTTACCTTTTCTACTTCAGAAAAAACTTGTTTCGCTAAAATATATTGATTGTCACAACTTCTCATTTTGGTAGCTGCTATTAAGGAAACTGTATCTCCCAAAAAATTTTGATGATCAAGCCCAATAGTTGTAACAATAGTTAAATCATTTTTCACTACATTAGTTGCATCAAACTCTCCACCAAGACCTGCTTCTAACACTAAATAGTCTTTATCTTTGCTCAAAAACAATGCAAGTAAAGTTGTGTATTCGAAATATGTTAATTTTTCTAATAAATTTTTCGTTAATAATAATTGAAGTTCTCGATGCGCTAAAAAAAGAAGCTCATTAGATATATCTTCACCATCAATCCATATACGTTCATTAAAACTAATAATATGAGGTGAACTATAATGTAAAACAGTTTGGTTTAACTGGTGTAATAAAGAGGAAAGATATCTGCCAGTACTGCCCTTCCCATTTGTTCCAACTATATGAATTACATAAGGTAAAACAATTTTTTTACTTAATAAATCCCAAGAGTCTCTTATAATATCATAATCAATTTTATCATAATATAGACCCTTGTTTTCTAAGAATTTTTCTAAACTAACTATGATTATTCCTTCATAGAAGTTACAGCTATCTTCGAAAAGAGATTACTTAATGCTTTAGTTGAAGCAATTTTAACAGCAACTTTCTTTTTTTGATCTGTAATAACTGAATCACTATCAACCGTATAATCATAATAATCGCTAACACTAACGCTAATACTCTTAGAATCTCTTTTTTTGTATGTCATATTAATAGATACCGATGTTCTATAACTTTTTGCATATCCATCATTATCTGTACTAATCGAAGTATGACTTACGCTAGAAAGAGCAACTGTAACATATGTATCAGCTATATTTTTGTCATTTGTAAGTACAGCATTAAATTGATTTAAAATCATCTCATTCATAGCATCTTTAACATACACAGAATTCTTTGCATTGTCTATACTGATTTTTAAATCAACAAATACTCTTCCCTCTATTGCATTTTTTGCATAGTGAGATGATGGTTTGTATCCACATCCAATAAATAACACAATACAAATAAATGAATATAAAAAAGTTTTCAATACTACCCTTTAACTACAAGGTTTACAAGTTTTTTAGGAACAACAATCTCTTTAATTATCTCTTTACCATCAATCCATTTTTTAGTATTAACATTGCTTTTAGCAATTGCTAAAATTTCTTCTTTTGAAGCAGTTGGTGAAACTTCCACTTCACCTCTTTTTTTACCATTTACAGTAATAGCTAAAACGATAGTGTCTTGTACAAATACTTCACTTTTAACTTCAATAGTATTTTCAAAATTTACTCTTGCAAATAGTTTTTCACTTACTTCCCACGATGCATGAGGAATAATAGGTTCCAATATATTTGTTAATATATAGTAACCTTCTAACCATACTACAGCATTATCTTGCTTATTTAAAGCATTTAATGCTTCCATACAAGAAGCGATTAAAGTATTAAAAGCATATGTTTTATTCATCACTTCATTTGATTTTTCTAACGATTCATATACTTTTTTTCTTGCTTCTTTTTCCTCTTTAGATAAAGAAGAATGATCTATATTTTCAATTTGCGATGCATTGGCACCTTCACATTTACTGCTATTTTCATAAAATTTTCGGATAAATCTATATGCACCTTCAACAGCACTATCATTCCACTCTAACTCTTTTGTAGGAGGAGCGGCAAACATCATAAATAATCGTGCAGTATCTGCTCCATATTTAGAAACAATAGCATCAGGATCTACAACATTTCCTTTAGATTTCGACATTTTAGCACCATCTTTTAAAACCATACCTTGTGTTAAAAGATTTTTAAATGGTTCAATACTGTTTGTATATCCAAGCTGATTTAATGCTTTTGTAAAAAATCTTGCATACAAAAGGTGTAAAATAGCATGTTCGATTCCTCCAACATATTGATCTACATCCATCCAATAATCAGAGTTAGCTTTATCTACACCAGTTTCATTCCATTTAGAAGGATTTGTAGCATATCTTAAAAAGTACCAAGAAGACTGAACAAAAGTATCTAAAGTATCAGTTTCTCTTGTAGCATCTTTTCCACATTTAGGACAAGAGGTGTGTTTCCATGTAGGATGGTTTTCTAAAGGATTTCCTTCACCAGTAATCTCTACATCTTCAGGTAAAGCAACAGGTAAGTTTTCCACTTTTTCAGGAACTATTCCACAATCATCACAATGAACAAAAGGGATTGGTGCACCCCAATATCTTTGTCTCGAAACACCCCAATCTCTTAATTTATAATTGATTTGTTTTTTACCTAAAGTATCTTGCTCAAAATCATACATAATTGCTTTTTTAGCTTTTGTATTTTTTTGTCCATCATATTTACCACTATTGATAAGATTACCCTCTCCAAGATAAGGCATAAATAAAATACCATTTTCATCTTTTAGATGTTCAGAACCATTAGTTAGATCAGTATCATTTGGAACGACAACTTCATTTATAGGTAAATCATATTTCTTAGCAAACTCAAAATCTCTTTGATCATGAGCAGGTACAGCCATTACAGCTCCTCCACCATATGAAGCTAGTACAAAGTTAGCAACCCATACAGGTACTTCTTTTCCAGTTATTGGATGAACAACAGTAATCTCTAAATCTAAACCAACTTTATCTTCAGTTGCTCTATCTCTTTCACTTACTTTTTTCATCGCTTTAATAGCTTCAATTTTGTCAGCACTTAAAAGATTATTTTCAATCAAATATGTAACAATTGCATGTTCAGGAGCAAGGGCAGAATAACTCACACCAAATACAGTATCAGGTCTTGTTGTAAATACTGTGTATTTATCAAAGTTATTTGAAAGTTTCTCTTTTGAACTATCACTTAAAGTAAAATCAAACTCTAAACCTTCACTTCTTCCTATCCAATTTTCTTGCATTGTTAAAACTTGCGATGGCCATTTACCTTCTAAAGTTTTTAAATCATCTAAAAGTGTTTGAGAGTATTTTGTAATAGCAACATAATAACCAGGCATCTCTTTTTGCTCAACCTCATTATCACATCGCCAACAACATCCCTCTTCTACTTGTTCATTTGCTAAAACAGTATGACAATCTTCACACCAGTTTACTGTAGATGATTTTTGGTATAAAAGTCCATCTTCATACATTTTGATAATAAACTCTTGTTCCCATTTTGTATAGAGTTCATCGCTTGTTGCAAATTCTCTTGTTTTAGAAAAACTTAAACCTAAACCTTCAAGTTCATTTCTCATATAATCAATATTTTCATATGTCCATTTTTTAGGGTGTGACTTATGTTTAATAGCTGCATTTTCAGCAGGCATACCAAAACTATCCCAACCAATAGGATGTAAAACATTAAAATTGTTTTTTCTAAAGTGTCTTGCAAAAGCATCACCTAAACAATAGTTTCTTACATGTCCCATATGGATTCTTCCACTTGGATATGGGAACATACTTAAAATAAATTTTTTATCTTTTCCACAATCCTCATCTAAAGGTTCATTTGTTTTATTTTCATTCCAAAAATTTTGCCATTTTTGTTCTATGGCAGATGGATTATATTCCATGTTTAGTATTCCTTATCTTGTGTTTTTGCACTTTCTATTAATGCTAGTGCTATTGAGAAAACGTTTGCTACAACTGCACCAATTGCTAGGGCTATTGATAAATCAACATTATCTGTAAATGTATAAACTATAAAAGCTGGTATCAGGTGAAGATCTGCTACAAGTGAACTTGCGAGTAATTCTGCTGCGAGTAAATTTCGTACTCCAATTTTTAAAATTGTTGATATAACGTTAACACCTGCTGCTAAAAACAAAGCTATCTCATTTTGTTCATACAAAAAACCAGCTGTTGTAGTTAAACTCATCAATGAAAAGAATATATAAATTACTTTACCCCAATCCATGAAAACTCCTAAAATTAGTATCTATTTTTTTTGCATTGTATATTATTATTGGTTACAACTTGGTTAATAAGGCAAAATATCACTTTAAACTTTTATTTACCATAAATATTGTAATATATTAGTTATAACAAAAACTAATTATTGAGGTATATATGAGATTTATTCTACCATTAATTATTACGCTATTCATTACAGGTTGTAGTCTTCTTGAACCTATGAAACCAATGAAACAGAATGATAAAATAGACAAAAAGATGCAAAACAAAAAAAATGATGATATTTTTAGTACAAAATATGATGCAAAACAAGATCATATATACTCAAATTTAAATAACACTATTATTGATATGGCGGATCAATTATTTAATACTAGATTAAATAAAAAAATCCCTGCACGTGTTATCCTTACTTCATTTGTGGACTTAGATAATTTAGATAAAACGTCTACTTTTGGAAGATTACTAAGTGAAAGTATGTTCAATGAGTTACACGTAAGAAAATTTTCTGTAACAGATTTTAGAGGACAAGATGCAGTTTCTGTGAATGAAGATGGGGAATTTCATATTTCAAGAGATGTAGAAAAACTAAAAGATACAATTGACTCTATAGAGTATATTTTAGTTGGTACATATGTAAAATTTGAAGATCAAAGTTTACTTATAAATGCTAGAATCTTAGACTCTATTTCAGGAGCTGTTCTTTCATCTGCAAGAGTTGTATATAGACCAAGAGACTGTTCTTTATATGGAATCTGTAAAAATAAAGAATCTTCATATAACCTATTTGATGGAACACAACTTCCTAAAAGTACAAAACAAGTTGTAAATATGAACGCAAGAGAAAATAGTAAATTTACTATTATTGCTGATGATTGTAGAGATGGCAAATGCGACAAATAGCTTTTATATTAACATTAACTTTTTTATTTTCAGGTTGTTCGATGATAAAATCATCAGAAGAATCATTTAAATTTAAATACTTCCAATCAACTGGTACTACAAATTTTCAAGCATTAACACATAATTTATTGATGGGTATATCATCTACTATTTTAGATATAAAAGAAAAAAAGCGACATATCTCACCTTTATATGTGACAGACTTTGTAAATCTTAATAACTTAAATAACAGATCTCAATTAGGTTTTATCTTATCAGATGAACTTAAAACAAATGTAACACAAGATATCAATTGGCCTATTTATCAAGTTGAATTTTCAAAATATTTGAGAATTGGAGAAGCTGGAACAAAATTATTATCAAGAGACATAAATGATATTAAATATAAAAATATGGATGATAATACTTATGCTTTAGTAGGAACATATGCCATTACACAAAGACAATTGCTTATCTATTTAAAACTTATAAATTTAAAAAATGGTGTTATATTAAAATCATCTACAAAAAGATTAACATTAACAGATGAGATTAAAAATCTCGAAAGAAACAAAAGAGATATGCCACAGCAAGTTTTCCAACCTGTTGTTTTATAATAATATACAAAGAGTTACTAAAGTAACTCTTTAAACATTAAGTTAAACTTCACTTCACCTCGAAATTCGTTTTTAGATATAGTTGCATTAAAACTAATTTTATCACCAATATTTAACTCAACAATATCCACAAAAATAACTACTTCTATATTGTACTGAGTATCACCAACTACTAGTTTTGTAAATTCTTTATTTTTACCCATTTTCATAACATGTAAAATCTCTACATCAGAAAATGTAAGAATTGGATAAGGATTTGTAATCCCAAAAGGTCTGTATGATTCTATAAGTTCATATACAGAACTCGAAACATTAGCAATATTAAAATGTCCAAGACTATGAGAATTTGTATCTTCTTCTAAAATAGGTAAATCTTTTATATTTTGATTTATCATATTTTTAAATTCATCTAATCGATTACTATTTATACTTAAACCAGCTGCTTGTTTATGACCACCAAAACCGTTCAATAAAGTACTACAACTTTTAATCAATTCATATAAGTTTATATCTGCAGTACTTCGACAACTAGCTTTTGCAGTATCATTAGTGATACTAAATACAAGTGATGGTTTTTTATACTTTTCACACAGTTTTGAAGCAACAATTCCTACTATTCCTTCATTCCATTGGCTACTTGCAACAACAACAACAGGCAAAGATGTATCTACTTGTGCTTTTGCTTCATTGAACATTTTTAGCTGATCTTCTTTTCGTGACTCATTTAATTCTATTAGATAATCAAGTTGCATATTTGCTTCATGTTCATCATAAGAAAGTAAAAATTCTAATGCTATAGATGGGTCAGCCATTCTACCTGCACAGTTAATTAGTGGAGCTATTTTAAAACCAATATCTTCTTCAGTTACTGTAGTTAAACCATATCTTTGACGAAGAGCAACCATTGCTGGACGTTGTGATTTTTCAATCGATTTTAATCCTGCTTTTACCATTGCCTTATTTAAACTAACCATTGGCATAATATCTGCGACTATTGCTAAGCTTAAAAGATCAAAAAGCTCCATTAAATTGTATTTAAAATTTAGCTCTTTTTTAATACTTGCACATAAATACCAAGCGATTTGTGCTCCACAAATCTCAGAAAATGGGAAAGTACAGTCACTTTGTTTAGGATTTACAATCGCATAAGCGTCTGGCAACTGGTCACCTACTGTGTGATGGTCAGTAATTATCAAATCTAGTTCTCTTTCTTTACAGATTTTGGCAGCTTCAACAGCACTAATTCCATTATCTACTGTGATAACTATACCATCATATATTTGTTCTAAAATAATAGGACTTAATCCATATCCATGTTCAAATCTATTTGGGATAATATAATTTATCTCAATGCCCAAGGCATTAAAAAAACAAACCATAATGGAAGTTGAAGTAACTCCATCCACATCATAATCTCCAACTAAATTAATAGTTTCATCGTTTTTTATTGCGTGTACAATTCTTTTTGTTGCTTTATCTATATCTTTAAACTTATCAGGAGTAGGCAAACTTTTAAGAGAATTAAACTCATCATCTTTTATTCTATTTGCTAAAATTTCTTCAATATCTTTAATTGTCAGTTCTTTATTCATAAATAATTATATCGTTTTTAAACTATTTTTAGATAAAATAATTGATAAAATGAAATATAAATTTAGGATACATTAAATGGATAAAGCAAAATATATATGGATGGACGGAACACTTACACCTTGGGATGAAGCACAAGTTCATGTTTTAACACATACACTTCATTATGGAAATGGTGCTATTGAAGGAACAAAAGCCTATAAAACAGTTGATGGAAGATGTGCTATATTTAAACTAAATGAACATACACAAAGACTTTTAGACTCTTCTAAGATGACACTTATGGATGTTCCATATTCACTAGAAGAATTAAATGATGCACAAGTTAAACTACTTCAAGAAAATGAATTATTTGAAGGTGCTTACATCAGACCTCTTGTATATCTTGGATATGGAGTTATGGGACTTTACCATAAAGATGCACCAGTAAATGTTTCTATTTCTGCTTGGAAATGGGGAGCATATCTAGGAGAAGATGGTTTAAAAAATGGTATTAGACTTAAAATCTCATCTATGACTCGAGGCGGAAATACTTCAGGAATGGGTAAAGCAAAAGCAGTTGCAAATTATTTGAACTCACAAATGGCAAAATATGAAGCTGTAGAAGCTGGATATGATGAAGCACTTATGAGAGATGACCAAGGATATATCGCTGAAGCTAGTGGTGCTTGTTTTTTTATGGTAGAAGATGGGAAACTTATCACTCCACCAAATGACAACTCTTTAAAATCTATTACACAAGCTACAATTATTGAACTAGCTCAAGATATGGGAATAGAAGTAGAAAGAAGAAAAATCACAAGAGAAGAGGTATATATCTGTAGTGAATGTTTCCTTACAGGAACAGCTGCCGAAGTAACACCAATTAGAGATGTAGATGCAAGAAAAATTGGATCAGGAAGTAGAGGACCAATAACGGAGAAACTACAAACTGCTTATTTTGATGTTGTTGCAGGGAAAAATGAAAAGTACCTTAAACACTTAACATATATTAATTAGAACTTAGATTTAAGACAATTTGAAGTGCAATAATATATTATTGCACATAATTTATACAAAAGGGAAAAAAATGCCAATAGATAATGACTATTTTAAAAATAGACAGCAAAATAAAGGTTCAAACAACCAATCAAATAACAATGGTGGTGGTGGAAACGGTGGTGGTTATGAACCACCATTTCAACCACCAGAAATGTTCAAAAATTTCAATAAACAATCAGGTATTATTTATGTGATAATCCTAATTGCTATCGGATTATTTATGACTAAACCATATGTAATCATCAACTCTGGTGAAGTAGGTATTAAAGTTACAACAGGTAAGTATGAAACAGATCCATTACAACCAGGTTTTCACTTATTTATCCCTGTAATTCAAAAAGTTATTACTGTTGATACAAAAGTAAGACTTATTAACTACAAATCATTAGAAGATATGAGTGGAATGGGTGCTGGAATTAAAATTAATCCTGCGATTAATATTCTTGATGCAAGAGGTTTACCTGTTTCTATTGAGTTAACTGTTCAGTATAAACTTTTACCATCTGGTGCACCATCTACTATTGCTACATGGGGACTTTCTTGGGAAGATAAAATCGTAAACCCTGTTGTAAGAAATATTGTAAGAAATGTTGTTGGTGGATATAACGCTGAAGCATTACCTACAAAAAGAAATGAAATCGCTGTATTAATCGAAAACGGTATTAGAAAAGAGATTGAAGCACTTGAGGGTAAACCTGTATCAATTGAATCAGTTCAATTAAGAGAGATTGTATTACCAGCAAAAATTAAAGAACAAATCGAAAGAGTTCAGATTGCAAACCAAGAGTCTGAAAGAGTTAAATATGAAGTACTTAGAGCAAAACAAGAAGCTGAGAAAAAAGCTGCTTTAGCAAAAGGTGAGGCTGATAAAAATAGAATTGAAGCACAAGGTCGAGCTGATGCTGTTACTATTGAAGCAGATGCACAAGCAAAAGCAAATAAGTTAATTGCTAATTCATTAACAAAAAACTTATTACATATGCAACAAATTGAGATTCAAGGAAAATTCAACGAAGCACTTAAAGTTAATAAAGATGCTAAAATTTTCTTAACACCTGGTGGTTCTACTCCAAACATTTGGGTAGATACAAAAAATAAATCAAGAGATTCGTCAATCAGATAATTAGAGAGGAATTTTTCCTCTCTATCTGATTTAACATATAATGCAAAAAATAAAATATATAATCATTTTTATTCTTACTCTTGCTTTGGGTATGATATATATCCAATTAGATGATTACCAGCAAATCACATCAAGCTTATTAGATACTAATAGTAAAAACAAAATAGAAAAAAAAGAACTCCAAAATAAAATTACATATTTAACAAAAAGAAATGAAGAATTACAAAATCAAATCATATCTATAGAAGAAAAACTATCACTTACACAAATACAACTCAATAATAAAATATTACTCGAAAATAATAACTCAAATACAATACAAATTATGGACTTGCCTCCATACAAAATAGAAGAAAATACAACTACTACACCATACTATCCTATTCCAAGTATCACAATTGATAAAGAAAATGAAATCACTGGATTTGAAGTAGAATACAAGCAAAAATTTTAAAGGTATAAAATGAACAACATAATTAATAAAGTAGATTTTGATAAACAAGATGGTCTTGTTCCTGTAATCACACAAGACAATGAAACAAATGAAGTATTGATGCTTGCATATATGAACAAAGAAGCATTAGAACTAACACTAAAAACAAATTATGCACATTACTTTAGTCGTAGTAAACAAAGAATCTGGAAAAAAGGGGAAAGTTCAAATCATACACAAGAGATACAATCTATAAAAATAGATTGTGATAATGATACTATCCTTATTAAAATCATCCAAAATGGTGTTGCTTGTCATACTGGTAGAAAAAGCTGTTTCTTTACAGATTTAGCTACAAATGAAATATCAAGTGAAGTAGCGGTAGATACTACATCAGCATATGGTGTAGTGGATACGCTTTACCATACAATTCTAGAGAAGAAAAATGATGATCCAACAAAATCATACACTGCAAAACTTCTTCAAGGAAAAGAAAACTCTATGCTTAAAAAAATCGTTGAAGAAGCAGGTGAATTTACTTTTGCAGTAAAAGACAATGACATAGATGAAGTTATCTATGAGGGTGCTGATTTGATGTATCATTGTTTAGTTGCAATGGCATCAAAAAATGTTTCACCAGATAGAGTAAAACAAGAACTTTCTAGAAGATTTGGACTTAGTGGAATAGCAGAAAAAAATTCACGTACAGAAAAATAAAACCATTATGTTACTTTAGTACACGATATGGAGATATATAGTGTTTTTAACCCCTATATATTGTATATAATAGTAACATTTTTCTTCCCTTTAAACTAATATAATAAATTTTATTAGTTTATTATTTTTATACAGAGTAAACCAAGAAAAATTTCGATATACTATTACTAACGAAAGATGATTCAAGTTACATCTTTAAAGTTTAAAATATTGAATGGCTTAGTCCGAAGATATTTTAAACAAAAGACAACTTTATATTAGATTTTCAACCACCTTATATTTTAAGGTGTATTCAAACAAAAAAGGAATTTGCATGGCAGATTTAATTAACGGAACAGTAAAATGGTTCAATGGTGAAAAAGGTTACGGATTTATTGAACAAGAAGATGGTGGAAAAGATGTATTCGTACACTTCAGACAAATTAATAAATCAGGTTATGATAGAGCTTCTTTAAACGAAGGTCAAAAAGTAACTTTTGAAATCGGCGAAGGTCAAAAAGGTCCACAAGCAGAAAACGTTACAGGACTGTAATAAACTTTATATTTCAAGTATCTTACTTGAAATATTTTTCATAACTTCGTTATGAAAAAAATCCCATTTTTTTATCTTTATCAAACATACTTTTTTCTTCTTTTAGTATTTCTTCTATAAAATCTTCAGTTGAAAACAATGGTTCATCCTCTATTGCTAATTTATAAGCAGTATTTTTAATTATAAGTTCTATTTGTCCACCAGTAAGTTTTGCTTTTGATAATTTAGTAATATCAAAATTATCATCAAAAGGTAAAGCCTCAGGAAGTAATTTTTCCCATAAAATTTTTCTTTGTATTTCATCAGGTTTTAAAAACTCTATTTTATAATTAAATCTTCGAGAAAATGCTTTATCAATATTATCAAGTAAGTTTGTAGTTGCTACAAGAATTCCATCAAAATTTTCTATCTGTTCTAGAAAAATATTCTGCATTTGATTATGCATCTTGTCACTGCCACTAATCTGTCCACTTACTCTATTGCTTAAAAACTGATCAGCTTCATTCAGTAATAAAACAGGCTGAGACTTTGTTTTTACACAAAGCTCTTTATAATCATCAAATATCTTACGTACATTTTTTTCACTCTCTCCTACATACATAGAGAGTATTTTACTACAATCAAAGCTAAGCACTTGACGTTTTAATGACTTAGCTAATGCTAATGCCGTTATAGTTTTTCCTGTCCCTGCTGGCCCATAAAAAATAATACGAGCGTCAATGCTTTTCTTTTTATCTTTTATACCCCATTTTTTCAATCTATCAATCACTTTTTTATCTACTTGCTGTAACAATTGATCCAGAGTTTTTTTGGTTTTTTCATTTAAAACAACATCATCCATAGATTTTTTGGGTTCAATAAGCTCAAACATCTCTTGTTCTGATATAAGCATATCTAGTTTTATTTTACGCTGTCTAGTCTCTTTTTTAATTGGATGAGAAATTTTATATAAAACTTGCTCTGGAATATAAAAATTTCTATTTATACCACCAAAAGGTGTTAGCATTTCATCATAGTCTATTAAGTTATTTGCTATAAGATTACCACTTTCTTCTAATAGACTTCTGTATTTAATTTTTTCATAATCATCAGAAGAAACTAATGTTATAAGAGAATTCATATCACGAATTGATTCATCACTACCAGCATATTCTTCTTTTAAAAGCGCCAAAAAAATCATCTGTTCTTGCTCATTAAGTGCATTTTCTTCAAAAAAGTCTTCTAACATAATAGTAGTTTTTGTTGTTTCTACACGCTCCTTAATTCTACTTTCTAATAGTATAAGTTTACTTCTTAATCTATTTGCATTTGGAGAGTTTTCATCAAAATTATGTTTTATAATATTGAGTTGTTGCGCTAAATCTATTTTAAAAAATTGATCTTGTAAATACTCTAAATGATCACTATACTCTTTTACTTCGGGCAATACTAACTCTAATGAACCAACCTCCAAAAGTTTTAAAAATGCACTACTTAATTTAATAGGTGTATTAATTAACTCCAATTGTGAAAGTTCACTTATTTTAGTTGCTGTGAAATTACTCTGAACGATCCACCCTAACTCTAAAAGATTTTTCAATAAATATATTTTGTCTAAATGTTCATATATTTTTAAATCATAAAATTCAGATAATATATCAATAACAAGTAAATTATCAATGGCCAAAATATATTGTTTAGTCAAATACTGAAGTATTTTCACCTCTTCTACATTACATTTTAATTGTGAATAAATATCTAATTTTGTTGTGTCTTTTGATTCTATAAATTCAATAACATTTTTCATCTCTTCCCTTTAAACCATGATAAGGCAAATCGTATATCATTATCAATTTGTTTTTTTAAATCTTCAAATTTATCAAACTTTTTATTATTTCTTACTTTTTCTATAAATTCTACATCAATTATTTTGGGAACATCTTGCTTGAAATTTTTATCCAAAATATGTGTTTCAACTGCAAATTTTCCATCAGTTGTTACTCTATGACCAATAAAAGTAACCGATTCATAAATGGACTCATTTAATGTAGTTTTTGTAATATATATTCCAGCTTGAGGAATAAGGAAATCTGTAACATTAATATTTATTGTTGGCACAAATTGTTTGGAACCAAGTCCTTGTCCCCTTATTGATAATCCACTTAATTGATAATTGTAACCCAGCAGTTTATTAGCAAATGAAATATTTCCATCTCGCAAATATGATCGAATTATACGCGAATGAACAGCAATTTCATCAATTTTAAATTCACTAATAATCTCAACCTTACCATCAAAAATCTCTATAAGATTATCACTATTATACGCAGCATTATGACCAAAATGAAAATCATAACCAACTACAATTTTTTGTAAATTTGGAAACTCCTCTTTAAGAAGTTTTACGAATTGTTTTCCTGCTAGATGTTTGATATTTTCTAAAGGATAAAAATAAATTGGGTATTTAGTATGTCTTTGTCTATATCTAAAAGGAGAAATATTCGCATAACTAGTTTGTATAACAATAATTCCGCCGTTATTATCTAAAGATTTAAACAACTGTTGATGAGCTAAGTGCATACCATCAAAACCACCTATTGCAATGCTTGTTATTGTACTTTTTTCTATAACTTTTCCTTTTAAACTAATTCGGTATAATATCTAAAAAAAATTAAGGATTATATTATTAACTGTAAAATCAATATTTATCAAATAGTAAAAAAATCTAATGACAATTTTGAACCTTTGGTACAAGAGTTTATTAAGATGTCTAGTAGATGGGCAAAAGTTGAAGTTCATAGTTTGTTTAACAAACAAATTTCAAAAGCACAAACATTAGGTGAAAAAGAATCGCAACAAGCCTATAATGAACTCTATGAACCAAAATTAGCTTCAGGGTACAATATAGCACTTGACGTGCTAGGACAAAAACTTGATAGCTTTAAATTTAGCAAACTTTTAGAGGATAAAATCACTATAAACTTTTTCATTGGAGGGGCATATGGTTTTGATAGAAGTTTTTTAGCAAAATGTGATAAAACAATCTCTTTAAGTGAGCTAACTTATGCACATAAAATTGCAAATATTGTATTGTGTGAGCAGATATTTCGTTCTTTATGTATACTAAATAACCATCCTTATCATAAATAATTTAGAAAAGATTAGGTATACTCGTAAAATTATATTAATAGGAATAAAAAGTGGCTTCAAGTAAACAAATAGAAGAATTAAAAATTATGCTAAACCAAAGACAAGTTACAATAGAAAGTAATATTAATGACGGAATAGATAATATCTCTAAGCTTAATAATTTAGACTGTAAAGATGAATTAGATTTTGCCGAGGCAAGTAGTGATAGTTTTACATCAGGAATCATTATTAATCAGCAAAAACAAGAACTAAAAGAGATTAAAGAGGCTTTAGAAAGTATCAAAAATGAAACATATGGTATATGTGAAATGTGTGATGAACCAATTGCAATTGGAAGATTAAAAGCAAAACCATTTGCAAAATTTTGTACAGATTGTAGAGAAATTCACGAAAATAACAATAACTAAAGTTATATTATAAGGATTAGATATGGGATTAAAAAAATATATTATAGGTTCATTGCTTTTAGCAATAATTATATTTGGTTATACATTTAGTATAGAAGCCGGAGATTATAGAGTTCAAATTGTTGACTTTACTCTGATATTACCAGTAGCGGTATGGGTTGTATTACCTATGGTTACTTTACTTGTATTAACAATCATCCATATTTTATTTTATGGTTTAAAAAACTACTTCACGCTTAAAGCAGTTACAAAAGATTCTCAAGCGGTTATTGATTTAATCAATAAAAGACTATTAAAAGAAACATCAACTGCAAATTTTCAAAATGAAAATTTCAAAGATATAGGTGCTATTCTTAAACAACTTGATATTGATGTTTCTGATAGTAATTTTAGTGCGGAAAATAAAGACATCGCTAAAACAGTTGAAAATAAATTTAATATCCAATCAGGAAAATATATCCCTTCAAAAGAATTAAAACTTGAAGCAAACAATCCTATCATGATTGAAAATACAAAAAATAGAATATTATTAGATGACAACTATGCACTAGAAATATTAAAAAGTTCAGACAAATATGAACAAGCTGTTATCAAAGATGCTTTTTTAAAGGTTTTAGATTCAAAATCAATGACATCAATTAAAAAAGTACTTTCAGAATTAACACTTGATAAAGATATGGTAAAAGGTCTATTAAAAAAAGACAGTGAACAAAATCCAGAATTTGCAATGACAAATGACCTTATATTAAATGCAATTAAAAATGTAGACCTTTCTAATTGTGAATTAATTGAGATCATTAAAAATTACAAAAAAGCTATGTCTCCAGATCAAATACTTAAACTTTTTGAAGATTTATCAATAGAAAAAGAAGAGTACACTTCTGCATACTTATATGTACTTGCAGAATACGAGATGATTGATAAAATGAGAGATATTTTAATTAATAGTGCTACAAATGAATATGTTGCTTTCAAAGCACTTGTAGATTTAAAAGATGCAGGAAAACATACATATTCTTTAGATACATTAAGTTATAAATAAACGAATATATGAATAAACTTGTAGACTTTTCAAAACCTGTAATAGCGTTAGCTCCACTTGCAGGTTATACAGACCTTCCTTTTCGGTCTGTGGTTAAAAATTTTGGTGTTGATTATACTGTTAGTGAAATGATTAGTTCTAATGCTTTAGCATACAACAGTGAAAAAACAATAAAGATGTTAGAAAAATCTCCCAATGAAGATCCTTTTTTTATACAACTTGCTGGGAATAAAACGGAAATATTAATTGCTGCTATTGAAAAGCTAAATGCAATTGATGGAATTGCTGGTATTGACTTAAACTGTGGTTGTCCTGCCCCTAAAGTATTTAATCATGGAAGTGGTTCAAATCTTTTGGGTGATTTACCTAGATTACAAGAGATGCTAAGAACTATTAAAAAATATTCTAACAAACAATATACTACGTGTAAAGTAAGAATTGGAGTAGATGAAAAAATCCCTGTTGATATTGCTAAAGCAATTGAAGATTGTGGTATTGATTTTATTGCAGTACATGGAAGAACAAAAAAAGGCGCTTATAAAGCTCCCGTTGATTATGATGCAATTGCAGCTATCAAACAATCTGTGAGTATTCCTGTTATTGCAAACGGAGATATAACAGATGTAGAGAAAGCAAAATATGTTTTGGACTATACTAAAGCAGATGGAATCATGATAGGTCGTGGAGCAATTGGAAAACCATGGATATTTCATCAAATTTCATCAAATAATGAGATGATCGATAACTCTTTGAAAAAAGAGATTATAAAAGAACATTTAAATAAAATGGTACTGCATTATGATAAATATGGAGTAGTGATGTTTAGAAAACATCTGCATACGTATTCTAAAGGCTATGATGGTGCAAATAACTTCAGAGACAAAGTTAACCATATAACCGAACCAAAAGAGATGTTAGAGCTTATAAATCAATTTTTTTAACCTCTAACCCATTTTGAAAATCTTTAATCGCTTCAAATAATTCATTTATATTAAGCGGTTTTTGAATATATCTATATACTCCAATTTCATTTGCTCTCATAAAATAATCATATTCCCCATGTGCAGTTGTTAAAATACATGGTATCTTTTCATTTTGCTTCTTTATCTCATGAATCATTTCTAATCCATCCATTTTTGGCATTTGAATATCCGATATAATAAAATCTATAATATTTGAGTTTTCTTGATAAAGAGTTAAGCCTTCATCTCCATTTGAAGCCATAATAACCTGTGCAAATACTTTTTGGAGTATCTTTCCAAATGTTTCTTGTATAACGTCATCATCCTCTACATATAGAACATTTAGTTTTTGTAATGTTTGAATATCTTCTTGATTCATTTTTTTCCTTAGACAAAAAAAAAGCCAAGTGGTTTCCCACTTGGCTTCTTTTTATTAATCGTATTGATTACCCTAAAAATGGGTTTGCATATAATGCAATTAAAGCAATAACAAGTGTATAAATAACTTGTGCTTCGATCATCGCTAAAGCAATGAACATAGTAGTCATAAGTTTTCCACCCATACCTGGATTTCTAGCTGTACCAGCAATAGTTGCAGCAGCAGTATTACCCATACCAACAGCACCACCAAGTGCAGCAAGACCTAGACCAATACCAGCAGCAAGTACTGAGTACGCTTTTAAAGTTTCGTTAGCAACGTTTGCATCAGAAGCAAAAGCAGCAGTTGCCATAGCAACCATTAAGATTAAAATTTTGTTCATTGTAGAACCCTTATATAATTTATTTTTTTAAAAGTCTGTTCGGATAGCGTAAACACCAGATAAATCAAGTGCCAATACTAACATAAATGCCAATATTTCCCTACTAAATACTTCTAATTGGGAGTATTATATATAAAACTTTATTAAAAGTCAAAAGATTTATCAATTAAATTTGATATTTTTAAAAGACTGTTTTCTAAAGAGAGTTTTTTTACAATTTTTTGATTTTCTTTTTGTATATTTTTTAATTCATCTTTATTAATAAGCAATGAATCTACTTTAAAAGATACACTTCTATCTTCGGCACTTTGAATTAATGAAAAAGTATCAATAATCTCTGAAGCATAATTAGCCTCCATTAAAAAGACTGCATTTCTATAATACATGGCCTTTAATATATCTGTAGAAAAATACTTCTGCGCTGTTGGTAAAATAAAAATATCAGAAGCAATAAAAAGCTCTTCAATATTACTATAATCTTCAAAAAGTAGATAATTAAACTTGACATTAGAACGTTCTAACTGTAATCTTAATGCAACAATTTGTTTCGATGTTGATTCTATAACTAAAGTATAGTTTTCTTTATACATTCGTGATAAAATATCCATAACAGTAGCTAATCCACTTTTTGCTAGATCATTTCCTCTAAAAAATATAATTTTCGATTTTGATTCAATTTTGTGTTTCTCTTTAAATGCTTTTTTGATTTTTTTATCAAAGTCTATAGAGTTATAATAATATGGATACATAATAGTAATTTTATCGATATCTATATTTGATATTTTTTTACTAATTTCATGTTTTACATTTTGTGCATTGACTATAACTAGTTTTGAGTTTTCTATTTGACTAACTGCATCTGCTGTTAATGCTCCCTTATGAAAATAGATATCTGGATATTTATTTTCTTTCAATAAAATTTTTGATAAAAAGGTAGCTTTTTCATAATAAGTTATATCATATTTTTTTTCTAATTGTGCTGTTAAATTTGTTCTGTTTTTTATTCCAATTTTAATACTATTCATAAATTCATAATATAAAAGTTTTTATTAATATATATTAAAATGGTAATATTATTTTAAAGGTTGAACCAATATTAAGTTCACTATTCACTTCTATTCGTCCATTATGTTTGTGTACGATGTTCTGAATTATGTCTAAACCCAATCCACTACCTACTCCTGTAGGTTTTGTTGTAAAAAAGGGTTCAAATATCTTTGATAAGGTAGCTTCATCCATACCAGACCCACTATCTTTAAATAAAACAATCTGTTCATTTTTTACTTGATAAATTTTTATTACTAAATCTCCTTTATTATCCATCGCATGTAGTGCATTATGAATAAGATTTGTCCACACTTGCATTAGCTCATCATGATTTCCTGTATATGGTTCTAAATCTTCGGTTTCATATGATAGATTTACATTGTATTTTAATTTATTATTATAGATTGTTAGTACAGTATCTAAACTTTCTTTGAGTTTTCTAGTTGTAATAGATGCTCTTTCATCTGTAGAATGCGCATATGTTTTTAATGCTAAAATTGTTTTTGTAGAGGTATTTATTGCTTCTTGTATATTATGATTACTAGTGTATAATTTAGAAATCACAAGCAACATCTTCAGTATTTTATCTCTATGTTCATCTAAAAGTAAAGGAAGTGATGATAAAACATCTTTTTGTTTATATACTTTAAGTCTTGTTAATTTATCAGATAGTATCCTAGCAGATTCAATCTCTTTTTCATTAAGTATTTTAATAGTTTCTTTTTTGATTGCTCTTTCTTGTGTAGAAGATAGAAATTCATTATTTGTAATCAACCCATTTACAATATCTAAAAATATCTTCTTTTGTACCTCATCCAACTTCTCTAACACTTGTGTATAATTATTGATAAAATAAGAAAGATCAGTAGTATTTGATTCTACAGAGGATTTAATCGCTCCTAAGGGAGAATTAATTTCATGCGCAATATTAGCCAAAAGTTGACCCAAAGCAGCCAGTTTTTCACTTTTTACTAAGTTTTTATGTGATACTTCTATCTCTTCTTGCTGTTCTATCTCTCTTGTAATATCTCTTATATATCCTAAAAAATTAAGTGCATTACCATTACTATCTTTAATGATTTTCGTTTTATCTGTAACCCAAATATATTCCCCATTACCTTTTTGAACTCGATACGGAAGATGAACAAAAGACTCTTTTGATATATTTGATTGAACCTCATCGGTAACTCTTGATACATCATCAGGATGGATAAGTTCTGAGTATTTGATTTTTTCACTCATAAAATCTTCTACGTCATAACCAAGTACTTTTGTTGTATTTTTTGAAGCGTATTCAATACTCCACTCTTTATCATTTTTCCATTTAAATAGTGTCGTTTCGCCTAAATTAAATAATTCTAATGTATTTTCTAACTCATTTTCAATACTTTTTCTGGTTACTATCTCTTTATGTAATTGTGAATTCTTTTTTAAGATAAAAGATATAATAACAGCGGATATAATAAGAACAATAACTATCCACTTTATCACTTCAGCACTATTTGTAGTATTTATAAACTTCACAACTAGCCATTTATTTAGTATTTGTTGATGTTTCTCTTCAGATACAGTGTTAAGAGCTTTGTCCAATACGTTTTTTAAAATAGGCTCATCATTTCTAACTCCTATAGATAAATCCCAGCTTTCATCAAATTTACCTACAATTTTCAAATACCCTATATAATTTTTCTGTATTTCGTACCCTGTACTAGCAAGAGTTCCTATAAAACCGTATAGTTCATCTTTATTTACTTTGTCCAAACCATCTTTTACATTTTCTACATCAATGATTTTCATATCAGGATATTTTTTTCGTAAAAGTTCTCCATAAGCATAATTTTTAACAATTCCTAATTTTTTATTAATTTGAGTAACGTCATCTATAAAAAGTTCTTTATTTCTAGAAACAACAACTAAAGGAACCTTTAAATAGGGTTTTGTAAAATCATAATATTTTCTTCTTTCAGGTGTAGCCATTACTAATGATAAAATATCACATTTACGCTCTTTTGCAAAATCCAAAGATTCTGCCCATGTTTTGGTTTTTACTAAAACTATCTCTTTCCCAATAACTTTACTTACTAAGTTCATATAATCTGAGCTAATCCCGATATGTTTCCCATCAGCTACTTTTTCAAATGGCATCCAATTGGGATCTATACACATAGAAATTTCATCTTTATTTTTAAGATACTCGTTTTCAATAGAGGAAAATAAACTCCCTTTTTCTGCATAATTCGTAATATTTTGTTCATCATAAAATTTAAAGATATACTTCTCTTCATCAATATCACTTTTAATTAAACCATATTTTTTATAGATCTCTGTTATATACGCAAATCGTCCTTTATCTATAGTACCTAATGGAATTGATTTATGTTGTATCAATTGCTCTAGGGCTGCTGCTTCATATCTTAAATGTTCTATTGATTTATTTTTTGCATATCTCTTTTTAATGAGATGTATTAATTCTTCTTTATTATCTAAAGCATACTCCCAACCTTTTAAAGTAGCTTCTTTAAAACGTTTTACACGATTGGGATGATTTTTTGATTCAAACTCATTGGTAAATAACATATCTCCATAAAAATCAAATCCATAGTTTGCTGGATTGATTATATTTACCTCATGTTTATCCTCTTTTAAATAAAACGGTTCATTTGTGATATATCCAGAATATGCATCTGCTTTATTTTGTAATAATGCATGATAGTCGTTGCCCTCTTTTATTTTTGATATATTTGCCTTAATTTTCAGAGAATTTAACATAGCTAATATACCCATACCATCTAAATCACTTTTGTAAAATAGTATATTTTTGTTATTTAAGCTATAGGGATTATCTATACCACGGCTTTTCAGCGTAATAAGAACACTAGGAGAATGTTGTAAAATAGGAGAAATTATAACTACTGGTTCTTTATTTGATCTATATATTAATAAGGAAGTATCTGCAACTCCGTATTCTGATTCCCCATTGACTACTTGTGATATATTGTCATATTTAGTGTCTCTTTGCTTAATCTCTACATCTAAACCAACATCAGAATAATATCCTTTTTCTTTTGCTGCATAATATCCAGCAAATTGAAATTGATGAAACCATTTAAGTTGTATTGATACTTTTTCATGTTCTAATGCAGAAGCATTATCTTTTGCTAAAGTTATTATACTTAATAGAAGCAATAATACTAACTGTTTCATCTAGTCCCCTTTTATCATTTTCTCTCTAAACTTTTTTGTATCGTTATATCTTGTCGTACTGCACTGTAACCTACTATCTTTTTATTGATATTATATTTTGGTGTTATATATGACTTAACCCAATAAGAGCTACCATCTTTTCTTTTATTTTTAATCTCACCTTCCCAGTACTGCCCAGCCTTGATGAGACTCCACATCTCTTCATAAAGCTCATGAGGCATGTCTTCATGTCTTACTATATTATGACTATTTCCAATTAGTTCTTTTTTTGTATAACCACTTATTTCACAAAATGCTTCACTTACATGCGTAATATTCCCTTTTAAATCTGTTTGCGAAGATATAGTATACTTTTCTAATAATTTCTTATCTTTTTCTATTTCGATCATATTTTCTTGTAAATCTTTTGTTGTTTTAGCAAGTTTTTCTATATATTTTCCAAAACCATAATTTAACATTATTAAAAAAGAAAAAAGAAGTATCATAACTAATAGTATAGTATGAAGCATTTGTAAATAAAATTTATTCTCCAAACTAGTTACATCAGTTGCAGCAAATAAGATTCCCATATCTTCTTCCAAATAATCCTTTATTTTAGTAGAATAAGTCACTATATAAAGCTTTTCACCTTCTCTTATTAAAGCATATGGTTTTGTCATATCTATGGTTTTATAAATTTTACGAAAAAATGACTCATTATCTTCTAGAAGATAGTTTCCTTTCCAAAACAAAAGGTGATCTTCACTTTTATTTTTACTAAGATGTTTTTCATTTATAAGTAAAGCATATTTATCGTCAGGATAGTATTGTTTTAATTTATTGAGTACATATTTAGATTCAACTCCAAATTCCATACTTCCTATGTGCTCATTAAAACGGTTAAAAACAGGATTTACTGTTCTAAAATACATCCCATATATTCCAGACTCTAATCCAAAATTATTTTTTAGAAACTGATTTGTATTTGTAACTATTGCTCTAAAAGATGACAAGTCGTCTCCATAGTTTCTTGGATTGTGAACTCTTAAAATTGATTTATTGTCTATGGAATGAAAATGCATAATTTTTAAATACTTATTTTCTTGTTTTAAAGCTTCAAATCTATCTTCAATAACAGAGTATAATTTACTAGCATCCTTTTGTTCAAAAGCATTTAAAACATCATCATCTCTTAAGTTACACTTTATACGTGTATTATAAAAATTCTGTAATGCCTTGGTCTCATAACTATAACTACTTAAAACATTTTTATTGAGTTTTTTCACTTCATTTTTAAACTCTTCTTGATAAGCAAAATATTCCAAAAAAATAAATACAACGACAACAATAAAAGAAAATGCAGATGATAATAACATCACTTTTTGTTTTGTTTTTATGATAGAAGTATCCATGTTTTTCCTAAATATTTTGTTTTTTAAGAGTTAATGCTTCTTTAATCACACCTATTAAATACTCAGCATCCCAAGGTTTAGATATAAATTCTCTTAAATTTGCTTCTTTTTTAGCTCTTTGTATCGCCTCTGCATCAGCTTGTCCTGAAAGCATAATCTTTTCTACTTTTGGACAAATTGCATGAGCTTTTATTAAAAACTCATCACCTTTCATCCCTGGCATTAACCAGTCAGATACGATAAGTACGATACTTGCATTTTCTTCTTCTACAAGTTCTTGTATAATTTCTAATGCTTCTTCACCACTTGTGGAAACTTCTATTATACATTCATCTCCAATTGCATCACTTATTTGTTGTCTTAATGCAACTAAAACCATCTCCTCATCATCAACACACACTATTGCTAATTCATCACTCATAATTTGCCCTCAAATTTTTATCTATAAATATTTTAAAAGTAGTACCTGTACCTAATTGGCTTTCAACTTCTATTTTACCATTATGTTTATCAATTATTTTACGTACGATATCTAAGCCCAGCCCAGTACCTTCTCCTATTGGTTTTGTCGTATAAAAAGGTTCAAATATCCTTTTACAAACATCTTTACTCATCCCTATACCGTTATCCGATATTTCTACTATTTGATATTTCTCATCTTCAAAAATTGTTATATTCATAGTCCCTTTGTAATTCATAGCCTGAATACCATTTTGAATAATATTTGTCCAAACCTGATTTAATTCATCGAAATGACATAATAATGCAGGTAATTCATCATAATTTTTATTAATGGTGATTTCTCTTTTTATTTGACTATGGTAAACAACCAATACTGTTTCCATACCATCAGCGATTTTTCCATATACCATCTCTTCATCTGCATTTTGGTGGGAAAAGTTTTTAAGTGCTTTTACAATTCTTGATGCCCTTGAAACTGCTATCTCGATATTATTTGTATTTAAAACTATAGAATTTATTTTTCCTATTGATTCTATAATCTCTTTTGCTTTTGCAGATTGTAATAAAGGGAGTAATTTATCAACTTTATCTGTTAAATTTGAGATAACAATCATATCTGCAATTCTCCTAGCGTTTTCTATCCCTTCCTCTTTTAGTCTTTGCATCAATTCTTTTTTGATAGCTCTTTGATTAGACATAGCAATTGTATGAGTAGGATTTAAATCTTCTTTCACAATTTCTAAAAAAAGTGTCTTTAACTCTAAAGGTAACTCAATAATAAGATGTAATGTCTTTATCAATACATTATTAAGTGCATTTTCAATATTTGTAGCAGAAGAGTTAATGGCACCAAGTGGTGTGTTGATTTCATGTGCTACACCAGCTATAAGTTGACCTAGGGCTGCCATTTTTTCAGATTGTATTATCTGAGACTGTGCTGATTTTAGCTCATCCATAGCAATCTGAATTTGTTCTTTTGAGTTTGTGATTTCTATATTTTTTGATTCTAAATTTTTTTGAATATTCATTTGCTCTGTTATATCGCTGAAAACTGCAATATAGTTTTTTAATCTACCTTTTTCATCTTTAAAAATATTTATTTTTAATAAACTAGGATAAGTTGTACCATCTTTTTTTCTATTCCAAAATACACCTTCCCAGACATCATTTTTTATTAATTCTCTCCAGAGTTGTATATAAATATTTTTTTGTGTTTTACCAGATTTTAAAAATTTTGGATTACGCCCAATTAATTCATCTAGTTTATAACCAGTAATTTCCGTAAAAGCTTTATTGACTTGAATAATAGTATTTTTTTCATCACTAATCATAATACCTTGTGCTGTATTACTAAAAGTCATCGATGCAATTCGAGTTTTTTCTTCCTCTTCTTTTAAACTTTGGCGAAACTCTGTAAGCTTCCAAATAGCTATCATTCCAAATAGTAAAAAGAAAATAGAAAAAGGGATAATCTCATATACTTGATCCAAAGCCAAAGAAGAGATCTCTTCACTATCTTTACTTAAAACTATATACCATTTTTTATTTTGGTCACTTAATATATTATTTGATGTACTTAAAAGTAAATAATATGGATAATATGGTTTTATATAAAAAATACCCTTCTCATTTTCATATAATCCCTTATCAAGATCATGGATAGCAGTATATAAGGCATTATCTAATTGTTCTAATCGTTGAATCTTTTTTTCTGGATACATAAAAGACCAATTATACGAGGTATCATGATATTGTAAAATCTCACCTTTTTTATTAAATATCGACATTTTCAAATTGTATTCTTTTGCACTTGATTGAAGTTTATGCAATAATTTTTTTGCTTTATAATTAAAAATCATTACCCCATAAAAATTAAGTTGTTTATCAAAGATAGGTTTTACGATTCTAAGCATTGGTTTAATAGGTAACTCAATAGAACCTCGTTCTTTATTTAAATCAAGTTTTGAGATATAAATATCATTTGGTCTTAATTTTAAGGCATCTTGAAAATAATATCTATCACTTTTATTTTGTAGTTTTTTATTAGGGATAACTACAGGAAAAGTACCTTTTTTATCAAGTCTTATAATTTCAAATCCATTTTTATCTAAAACCCGAAGCTGATCATATTTTTCTTTTGTTTTTATATAGTTGAAAAGATCATTTTGAATCTCTTCTTTTACTAATGTTTCTTTATTTTTAAGGAGATCTAAAATAGATCGGGAAGAGAGATATGCAATGTCAGAATGGATATCATTAAATTCATTATTTAAAATAACTTTATGCTCTTTAGAAACACTTTGTAAAAGTATTTTATATTCACTAGAAATATTATTATACTTATAAAAATATAACAATACTAAAGATGCGACGATCATAAGTATAAGAAAAATATACTCATAAAAAACTACTGTTTTTTTATTTCGATCCAATCCTCTTTTCATCTATTGAACTTGCACAATAACCTGATTTCTACCATTTTCTTTTGCCCTATACAATAAATCATCTGCTTTTTTAATAATCGTATCAAGATCGTCTGAAATGACACCTTTTTCATAAAAAACAACACCTATAGAGGTACTTAAATAGGGTGAAACAATATTTTTTTCGTGAGGAACTGCTTTTTCATATAATTTATGATTTATAGAGTTTGCAAACTCTTCTATTTTATCTTTTGAGACATCTGATGTGATGATTGCAAACTCTTCACCACCTACTCTAAATGCAAAATCAGATCCTCTTTGTGTAACATTATTTAAAACTGAAGCAACCACACATAACGCATCATCACCTTTTTGGTGACCATATGTATCGTTAAACTTCTTAAAGTTATCAACATCTATCATCATGAAAGCAAAAGGCAGTTTTTCTCTCATAACTCGTTTTAACTCTTTTGGAAATATAGCATTAAAAAAACGTCTATTATAAAGGGTTGTTAATACATCTGTATCACAGAGTTCCTCTATATGTTTTTTATCACTTATATCATGTCTGTTAATACTAAATGTGGTTACTTCATCTTCTTTAATATTTGGAGTGATTATCATATCTGTCCATGTAGATTTATATTCTACATATTGATTAAGGACTTCACATTTTAAGCTTTTTTCTAATTCAAATGCATTTTTAATATTTTGAATAACCGTATCAGTAGATGCAGAAGAGATGGTTTGAAAAATAGATTTACCAAGTAATTCACTCACTCCAACTCCACAAATATCAGCAAAACTCTTTGAACTATCAAGAATAATACCTTTACTATCAACTAATGTATAAAGAGCATATTCATGAACTATATTCATAGCTTCTTGTAACTCAAGAGTTCTTTGTTCCACTTTGGATTCGAGTTCTTTCTTATATCCTTCTAGTTCTAGACTATTTTGATACCCTTTTATTGCACTTTGTACAGTCAGCAACATATCGTTTTTATCCCAAGGTTTTGTAAGATATCTATATAAGTTAGCATGATTAATTGCATATTTAATCGCTTCTAATTCTGCTTGTCCTGTTAGCATTACTTTATATGTTTGAGGATATTTTGTATGTATTTTTTCTAAAAGCTTATCCCCTTGAATACCGGGCATAATACAATCACTAATAACTAAAGCAAGATCTATACCATCTTCTAGAAGTTCATCACAAACTTCTATAGCTTCATCTGCATTTGAAGCAGATTCTATAATGATATTGTCTTCAACCATACCTCGAATCTCTTCTGTTATTGCGTGTAAAATCGTAGATTCATCATCAACACAAAGTATTGCAATCTCTTTCATATATATTTCCTATGGATAAATCACTTGTAATTATCTTACAAATCTATGTTTTTGTTATAAATTTATTATAACATATAAGTATAGGATTTTTTATTATTTTTCTAAGAGTCCTTTTGACCATGATTCGAGAACGATATTTAATTCCTCTTTAGGCACCTCTAAAAACTCAATCATAAAGCTATCTTCTAATTCACTAACACCAATACTTCTAGGTCGTACAGCAGAAATTGTACTTTGCGCAATGGCTGTTCCAAAACAGAAAATAATATTTTGTACATCTAATAAATTTTCATTAATCTCACCATTAATGCTTTTTGTATGAGTATAGTGATCAAATACAGCAATAAATTTTGCTATTGGATGTGATTCTATTTTATTTTGAAAGTATTCTATTATCTCTCTTACGCTTTTTACACTTACTTCATTTTTATTTAGTTCTAATGAATATACTGGATACTTTTCCATAAATATTGTTTTTGTCATAATTTTCCTTATTGTTTATTAAATGTCATAAAAGATTTAACGGCACATTGTATGCTATTTTTAATATCTTTACCCTTATTATCCATAAAATCTATTTGAACTTTATAAATAGTTTTATTATTTTTATTCTTCACTTCAAATACTGTGTACCCAGCATAAGATTTACTTTTTTTCGTCTTTTTTCCTGGATCATTTTTATCATTTTCATATATATAATATTGCAAACTAAAACTCTCATCATTGTTTTCATTGTATTTTACATATTTTTCAAGATTATTTTTAAATATTTCATCTGTTTGAACCAATGTAATATAATCAAATAAAACAGATTCAGAATATACTGCTTTTTCCACATATGAAGTAAACTTTGTATTACCATGTTCTATTAGTTTTTGTACATATGTAATTTCAGGATTAGAAAATCCTCGCTCAAAAGATGTCACTTTTTTTTGGCAGGATAATCTTTTTGCTTTCCCTGGAGTTTTATCTCGGTTTATCTCCTCATAAATACTATTAACTATAAAATACCCTAGAAAAAAAGTAATAAACACGATTACATATTTATTCATCTTATTCTTCCACACATACATTGTGATTTGTTATATTTTTAATTGTTTGATACATCACTATTATTATAATAAGTGAAGTAACAGCAACCATAAAATAAGAAAGCATTAAAAGTATAAAATCATCAGTTTTATGATACATCAGCATTGTACTGATTGCCATTGCAGCAATAGGGAAAACAAATGCCCACCACGATATGAAAAATTTTATCTTTAAAAAACTTTTATACATAAATGTAATTAATAATGTAAAAAATATAGCAATATTAAATAAAATTATTGCAAAAGTATCAATAACCCCAAACATCTTAAAATAAGCGATAAAAGCAACAGCAGGTGGTGCGATAAAGATAAAAAGTGTTGGTACAAACTTTACTGCTAGTTGATGATGAAATATAATTCTATTAAATATTATTGAAAATAATACAAACCAAAAAAATAATCCAACACTAAAAAAGTACATCAATACACCATTACTCACAAAACCAATCCCACCAACAGGTACAAGTAAATTTCCTACAATGGGTATAAACCATGCAGGATTTGAGTGATCAATCTCTTGATTATGATTAATCCAAAAAGAGATAGTATGCATAGTTAAATAAAAATGTAATACTGTTCCTGGATACCACAAATATGAACTTATAGTTGGATTTACCTCTTTAAATATAATTGATAACATTAACATAGAGATTGAAGCAGCTGCGAAAAAATTTAGTCGTATTGGATGGGAAAACTCTTTTTTTACTGAAGTTTTGTATTTAATATATTTTATTAGATAGACAATAGAAACAACTATAAATATTAATGAGGTTAATACCATAAGTATATTTCCAATTATGGAAGAAAAACCTAACCAAAGATGTGCTTTTTGATATGTTATGGTTAGCCCACTCATCCCCATTACAATTGCGTACATCATAATTGGAAAGTTTTTTATCCTATTTTGTTCACTTAAATCTATTTTCAAAGAAGACCCTATTATTTTTATTTATAATAGTAATTACTATTACTTATTTTGGGATTCTATCATTTTTTATAATATAAGTCAACAATATATTAATTATTTGGAATATTTATACCTGGGTTTTCTTTTGTGCCTATGTAGTCACTTTGTGCTGAATAATTATATTTGACAACAGCATATGCTATTCCTACAATTACACAAAACAATACTACTAGTCTTACAGTTTTTCTTTTTGTTGATGATTCTTTACCATTATAATCATCAATTTGATCCAGCGTTGGTTCATTTTTCATAATTTATCCTGATTTTGATTTGTTAGGGTTAAAATGCATTAAAGCCAAAGGTGTATCTTCTCTAGCTTTAAATGCTACTCAAGCAATAAATGAGTTTTCAAGGAGTGTGATTATCACCTTGAAAGTATAGTACAAGAAATTTAAAAAACTCTTAAAATATTAACCTAAGTTATCTTAATCATAATTTTTATTTATCTTGTATAAGTTTTTATTATAAGTATAGTTTATTTAATCATAAGTATATATTATTATACCATTTACAAAAATGCCACAATGCATAAAAATGTTGCTTTAGTTTATTGTTTTTTGCATTTTGATAAATATAGTCAACGTACTGCTCATTAAATAGGGAAGTCGCATTGTTTACTATTTTAATATCAATAAGAAGTTTCTCTTTATATTCATCAAATAACCACTCATTAAAAGGACTATTAAATCCTTTTTTTTGTCGATTTATTATCTCATCAGGAATATATTTTTTTGCGATTTTTTTTAATAGATATTTATTAGTATTTCCAACTTTTAAATCACTATTTATAGAAAATGCCGTATTAACTAAACGAAAATCCAAAAAAGGGTTCCTTGTTTCAACAGAATTTGCCATTGACATTTTATCAACCTTACTTAAAAGTGCTTCTCCAAGCCAAATTTTAGTGTCTATATAACTCATCCAATCCACTGGGTCTTTTTTAGGTGATTCTGATTTAAATGTGGCTACTTTTTGAAGAAGTTTTTTTCTTTGAGAAGATGTATAAATCTCACCAAAACTATTATAAATATTTTCTTTTTTTACAACACGCCTTAAATACTCTGCCTCTTTGTTTCCACCTAATGATGATATAATTTCGTTTAAAAAACTATTTTGATTTGCATCTAAGCTATTTGAAAACTGGTAATACTTTAAAAATTTTGCATAATTATCATATCCCAAAAATAACTCATCACTCCCCTCACCACTTAAGACTGTTTTTATCCCTTGTCTATTTATCTCTTTTGTTAAAAGATATAAAGGTATTGATGCTGGGTCTGCATGTGGTTCTTCTAAGTTTTCAAAAACATCTTCCAAAGACTCAATAAACTCTTTTTGTTTTATCTCTAAAGCAGTGTGATTACTATTGATTTTTTTTGCAACTAAATTTGCAAAGGGAAGTTCACTATATTTAGTATGAGTTTTATATCCCACACTAAAAGTGTTAATTTGGTGTTTTGAAATTTGAGAATAGATTGTGCTTATAAGACTACTATCTATACCTCCACTTAATAATGTCCCAACTTCTACATCTGATTTTAACCTTTGCTCTACACCATTGTACAAAATATTTTCAATAGAATCTAAAGCAGTCTTTTCATCATTAATTTTTTTATACGTCTTGATTTTATAGTATTTTTTTATGATACATCTGTTATTTTCATAAATTAAGTAACTTCCACTATCTAATTTATTTATATCAGTGTAAAAAGTATTAGGAGTAAGTGGAACAAAATACTGGAGATATTGAGAAAGAGCGACCTTATTTAGCTTCGGGGTAAAACCTAATATTTTAATAATAGGCTTTATCATAGAAGAGAAAATAAATTTATTATCTTTTAAATAATAATAAAACGGTTTTTTCCCATATCTATCACGAGAACAAAAATACCTATCTTTTTTGATATCATAAATACAAAAACTAAAAGCACCATTTAAAAGATTTAAAAAGTCCACATCATATTTTTGATACAAACGGATTATCACTTCAGTATCACTTGTCGTCTCACAATCAAGTTGTTCTGATATTTTCAATTCATCATAATTGTATATCTCTCCATTGAAAACAATTAATATATCATCAAAAAGCATAGGCTGATTTGCTTCACTTTTTAAATCCAATATACTTAATCGTGTATGTCCAAAAAAATTTTGATTTATCTCTTCTATAGAAGTATTATCAGGACCTCTATTTTTCATGATGTTAGTTACTTGTAAAAAGTCAACTTTTGCATCATAATTTACCCCTACTATTCCACACATTAAATGATAATATCTACTATATTTTTCACTGCGTCTTTATGAATTGTATCTATAAGACGTCGGCTTTTTACTTCTATTTCTTGATTTAATGATTCAAAAAAATATTTATCATCTAATTGCTCTTCGGTTTGCAAGAAACACAAATCATTATCCAATAAATACTTTGCATTATGATACTGATGATTAGCTGCCGCATAAGGATATGGAATAAAAAAGGATGGTATTCCTAATGCTACCAACTCCCAAAGAGTAGATGCCCCAGCCCTACTTACAGCAAAATCTGCTTTTTGCATTTTTGATAAAAGTTCTTTAGAAAAATCAAAAACATCTGCATCGATGCCTAACCTCTTATACTCTATTTTTATTGTTTCGAAATCTTTTTTGCCAGTTTGATGGATAATCTTGATATCTCTTTTTTGAAGTTCAAGAGCTACATTTATAGCAAAATTATTTATGGCACTAGCACCTTGGCTACCTCCTAAAAAGATTACTGTTTTAATCTCTGTACGCACTTTTGATAAACCAAAAAACTTTTCACTTATGGGATAATCTTTTACTTTGGAGTTTTCTAAATAAGAAGAAAATACCTCTTTAGCATATTTTGAAGTAATTTTATTTAAGCGTCCTACTACAGAATTTTGTTCATGAATATAAAAATCAATTCGAGAAAGAATTGCAGCAAAACTTGCTGGTGCTGCACTAAAACCACCTACACTTATCACTTTTAAAACATTATTTTTTTTAAAAATTTTTATAGATTGTAAAACTGCCTTCAGTATCATAAACATTGAGGAAAACTTACCTAAAAGTTTTTGATTAACCACACCTTTTGTATCAAGAAAATAGCTTTGGTAAAGTTTTGGATAATTTTCAAACCACTGTTTATCTTGTCCTTTTAAAGAGCCTATAAATATAACTCTATATCCTCTCTCATAGAATTCATCTATAAAAGAACGTGCAACACTTAAGTGTCCACCTGTTCCACCACCAGTTACTACAACTGTTTTTGTCATTTTTATTCCTATTATAAAGGGATTGAGATTGTAAATAAAGCTCCAGAGAACTCTTCATCATTTTGAGCTTCTATAGTACCACCCATACCATCTACTATTAAATTATATGTCATATGTAATCCAAGTCCCGTTCCTTGGGCTTTATGTTTTGTTGTAAAGTAAGGCTCAAAGATTTTATCTATAATCTCTTCACTTATACCTCCAGCATTATCTCTAATTTCAATAATTACATATTTTTCTTTTACATATGAAGAGATTGCAAATTTTCTACCATTTTTTACATTAGAGACAAGTGCATCTTTAGAGTTATTAAAAATATTCATCAAACACTGTACAAATTCATTTGAATAACCATTAATTTTAATATCTTTTTCTAAAGATAAGTTAATTGTAATATCATGTGTTTTAATTGAACTATCAACTAAATGTAAAAAACTATCAATAACACTTTGTAATTCAAAAACTTTTTTTACATGATCACCTTTAATAAAATTTTTAAAATCTTCTATTGTATTTGAAAGATATTGTGCATTATTATTTATTGCATCACACGAATTATTAAAAATATCATCAGGTAAACACCCATACTCTTTTTGTAGTTTCATTCCAGTAGCAGCAGTAGAGATTACAGAAAGAGGTTGTCTCCATTGATGTGCAATATTCCCTATCATCTCTCCCATTGAAGCTAGTTTTGATTGTTCTGTTAAAAGTTTATCTTTTTTATGGTTTTCCAAAATATGATTACTTAAAGATTCTTCATATTTAGCAAATTCATTTTCTATTATTGTTAATAACTTGAGCATTATATAGATAAGCACTAAAGTAAGTAATATACTAGAAACAATAATACTAATAATTGATTTATAAAGTTTTTCATTAAACTCTATCTCTTTTTTAGCCAAAATTGTATCAATTTGATTGAGACATGTTCCCGCCCCTATTTGCCATTTCCAATCATCAAAACCATATACATAAGAGATTTTTTTAGCTATTTTTTTTGTGTTAGGATCCATACATCCATCATATGTAATATATCCTCCACCCGAATCTACAAGTTTTAGTATTTTTGATAAAGGGTATTTTTCACTTGTATTGGCTCTATATTTACCTATATAATCACGATTTTGATCTGTTAAAATCAAACCATCATATTGATTCATAAAAATATATCCATCTTCACTATATTTTATTTGTTGTATCTCATTTATAAGATTTGATTTTATTTTATTTTCAAAATCTTCTAAATATTCACCTGTACCAATAAACCAATTCATCTCTTTGAAATGTTTAGTATATCCTATTTTTTTGTACATTTTTTGTTCTAATATATCAGTATTACTTGGCTTATACCAATACCAAGTTAAAAAACCTTCACCTTTTTCACGTGCAATTTTAGAAAGACTTCTGATACTATATCCACCTTTAGAGTCTTTTAAATTCCACATATTTTGACCCTCTGATGTTGGAGATGTAGGAAATAAAATACTTGTACCATCAAGAGTGTAAATAAAGAAATACCCTCTTCCATCATTAAAACGCATCGTCCGTACTGCATCTTTTATGATTTTTGTTATCTCTATTTTATTTTTTTTTGGATTTTCTTCATATATGTTTTTTATAATATTATATACAGTATGTACACGTGTTTTAATATCTTTTTTTAGACTCGCTTCAGCACGACTTTTTTGGTACTTGATTTGATTGACAGTACGTAATACTTCTTTTTGCATCAGTATTTTGTGTTCAGACATAAAATCTGATTTAATACTTTTAATATTTTCCTGATGTTTTTCTATATTGTTATTTAATACTAAATAAGTAGTAATAAATGAAAAAATTAAAGCTACAGCTATAGGTAAAGCTTTTATATATTTTATTAATTTTTTTACATCATAACTACTATTCATCATCGACCCTTTTATATAATGTTATTATTTTAGCATAATTTTAATTATTTACTATTAGTAGATAAAGTTAAATTCTCATCATATGGTAAAGACACGATAAATTCTGTCCCTACTCCTAAAATACTTTTAACTACTATCTTTCCATTGTGTTTTTCAATTATTTTTAAAGATATATCTAGACCTAAACCACTACCCTCTCCAACTTCTTTTGTAGTAAAAAATGGCTCGAATATTTTTGCTTTTATATCTTCAGATATTCCACATCCTGTATCTTTAAATACAACTACACAATCATTATCTCTCTTTGAAATACTAATTGATAATTTGCCCTTATTTTCCATAGCTTGAATGGCATTATGAATTATATTTGTCCAGACTTGATTTAATTCATCAGGAAGGCAAAATAAAGCAGGCACTTCTTCATAATCAATAAAAAGCTCTATTCCATATTTTATTTGATTGTGATAAATTGTAAGAACAGTATCAATCCCTTCATGAATATTTGTTTTGATTTTATTTTCTTTTTGATCAAATCTAGAAAATGACTTTAAAGCATAAATTATTTTACTTACTTTTTCTACAGATAAATTAATATTACGTGTTCCATTTTTAATAACAGCAATACTATATGCTGTATTAATAATAAACTTCATATCATTATGTTGTAATAAAGGTAAAAATCTTTTCCAATTTTCATAGATATTTATCTGCATCAATTTACTTGCAATATTTCTACTATTTTCAATTCCTAAAAGAGAAAGTTCATTGCTCATCTCTTTAACTATTTTTCTTTCCTCTTTAGAATTTAATAAAGTATTTTCAGTTTCATTAAATGAGATAAGCTCTATAAATAACTCTTGTTCTTTTAGCGACAATAACTCATAAATTTTAGGTAAATTTACAAGAGATTTGGAAAGTGAAATATCGATGCTTTCTCCACTACTTTTTATAGCTCCTATTGGTGTATTGATTTCATGTGCAACACCTGCGATTAATTGACCTAAAACAGCAAGTTTTTCAGACTGTATTAGTTGACTTTGAGTGCTTTTTAAATCACGCAATGCTTTTTGTGCAATCTCTTTTTCTTTTTCTGCTTCTCTTTGTGATTTTTCAATTCTTTTATTCACATTACTTAATTTTCTATTCCAAATGATTATTAAAAAAACTATCACAATAGCAATAGCAATTACTTTCCATAATAAACTATAATCAACACCTTGTTCTACTTTTATAGATATCCATTTCCCTACAATAGTTCTTTTTTCGTTTTCGCTTATTGTATCAATCGCTTTTTGCATAATACTATTTAATAGTGGTTCATCATTTCTTGATGCAACACTTAAATCAATTGTAAACTCTAATTTTCCTGCAATTTTTAAATCTACCATAGAGTATTTTTGAATACCATATCCAATTGTTGGCATAGTATCAATATAACCAAATATCTCCCCACTTCGAACTTTTTCTAAACCCTCTTTTGTATTTTTCACATCTACAATGTTAATCATGGGGTTTCTCTGTTTTAGTACTTCAATAAAAGCATAACTTTTTACAATCCCAACTTTTTTATCATCCAAAGACTGTGCATCTTTCACAAATAATTTATCTGATTTTGTTGCAATTACAAATGGCTCTTTTGTATATGGTTTTGTAAAATTCATGGTTACTCTTCTACTTGGAGTATCCATAGCTACAGGCAAAATATCACATTTCCTATTGTTAATATTTTTTAATGATTCTGACCATTCTTTTGTAGGGACTAAAATAATTGGAATATTAATATATTTTGAAACAATATTCATTAAATCTGCACCAATTCCTTTGTGCAAGCCATTTTCATCAATCTGCTCAAAAGGTAACCAGTCTGGAAGAACACACATTTTAATATGTTTCTTCTTTTTCAAATATTCTTTTTCTTTATTTGTTAATATATTTTTTTTCTCTTTTATTTGATTACTAAACATCCATTTTTGCTTTAACTCATTTACTTTAAAATAAGAAAGGGCGAGGTGTGTTTTTTCTAAAATTGATTTTAATTGTGTATTTCCTTTTTTCACACCCATAGGTAATTCAGTTTTTAATGAAACTCCTAACCCACTTAGATTTATAGTTTTTAAATTATTTCGCCACTCCTCTTGTATATAATAATTCAAAGTAGGAAGACTCCCAATAGCTGCAAAAACTTTGTTTTGTGCAATTAACTCTATACTATGACCTGTACTTTTACTAAGATGTAGTTTTATTTTAGGAAAATTTTTCTTTAAATGTTCATGCAAAAAAGATTTATTTGTAACAGCAACTTTTTTTCCATTCAAATCAGATAATGCACTAATATTCACATTTTTATGTACCGCAAAACCTGTGGTATATGTTATGTGATTAAAAGAGGTATACTCAATAAACTTTTTTCTCTTTTCTGTTACCGCAATATGTGGGATAATATCTAAAGTCCCTGCTTGTAACATCTCTACGTATTGACTCCAAGCTAAATTACTCAAATATTTAAATTCAACTCCTAAATATTTTGATACTAACTCCATATATTCAATGGTATACCCAAGAGGAACACCATCTTTATTAAAGTTAAAAGGGGGTAAATTTTTTAAATTTGCCACCGTGATATAATTTTTATTTTTTAAATAATCTTTTTCATCAGATGTAAGATTGATCAATTTTATAGATTTTTCATCTTTTTTTAATGAAGGAAGCCATGTCCACTTAGTAAGAATCTTTTCTTTTTCTTTTATACTTAAAGAGTTGATTGCCTTATGTAATATCGATGCCAACACTTTATAATCTGACCGTATACCTAATACGGTATCAACATGTAAGTTTTTAAAAGTGTAAAGAGGTTCAATCTCTACTAAAAAATCTTTTGCAAGTAAATAACTGTCAAAATTAAAACCAATCATAATATCAGCATTTCCATCTATTACTTCTTTTAAAGCAATAAGAGGGCTATTTGTCTTAATAAGTGTCACATTTTGTTTATCTAAATATTTATCTAAAAATACTATATCTTTAAAATAGGCAACTCTTAATCCCGAGATATCAGTATCTTTACTAATTTGAAAACTTCTATCTTTTTTTGCAAAAATAGTTACATGATGATCAAAGGGAGACTCTATAGGAATCAAGCCTCTTGAAAGCGCAGTGGCCCGATTCATTGAGCCTACTATATCAATTTTTTTTTCTTCCGCTTTCTTAAGAATATTTTTCCATGTGTCTGTTGAATATCGAAATTTTACATTAATCTTTTTCCCCAAAATATTATATATATCAGGAATTATTCCTTCCATTTTACCAAGAGAAGATTCTATAAGTAAAGGCTGAAAATTCGTAGCATGTGAAATCTCTATTATAGGGTGTTTTTGAAGCCATTGTTCTTCACTTGAAGTGAGTTTAACAATAGTATTAGATGATTGTATTTCTGTTATATATAAGAAAATCAATACTAGTAAAAATATCATTTTTTTCATATTAATTTTGTCCTTATTTAAATTCTAAATTTTTTTCCTATCTCTATTATTAAAGAGTTTATTCGTTGTTCTAAAGCTAAATCATCCAACTCTTCTTTTAATTTGGCAAGATTTTTTAACATAGGTTTAAATTTTTTAATTGCTTTTGTATCAAGTTTACTACTAGTAGTAATAGTAGCCCCTAAGTCAAAAAACTGCTTGACTAACTCTTGATTTCCTAATAATGAAGCATAATAAATAGGTGTTATACCATACGTATCTTCGACGTTAATGATACCAGGAGATATTTTATTTACAATTTTTATCACCTCTGTATTGTCTTGCCATACTGCATTATGAACTACTGTTCTTCCAAGATTATCAGAAATAGAATAATCAAATCGTACAACTTCAGTTAATATCTTAAATAACTTGATGCTACATTTTGTACCAACAACTTTATGTAAAATAGTCCAGCCTAAGGAGTCTTTAAAATCTTTATCTACTTTTCTACTTATTAAACTACTTATATTATTTTTAAAGTTTTTACATCTTGTTGAAGAATCATTGTTATTTTCAAATACACGTAATACATATGCAAAGAAGATATTATGCTTTTGTTTATTTAACTGGTGTAAATTAATTTTATATTTTGTATATAAGCTAAATAAAGCAAAATTATCATTTATCAATGGTTTAAAAAATAAAGGATCTCCTACTGAATCAAAAAGATCTAAAATGTACCTTTTCCCTTGTGGTACTTTTTCATTATCCAATAACAACTGCACTACATTTATATACAAAGCGTCTTGATCAAATAAAGGAAGTAGTGATTTATCCTCTAATCTTAAGTTCTTTTCTTTATGTAAAATAAGATTAGTCAAAATTTCAAATATTGTTTGCCCTTTTTTATTTTTAAGCTTAGGGTCTATTCCATGTTCTAGAAGAATTTTAATAATTTCAGCGTGTTCCATTCCAGTATAAACCAAAAGCTCCAGAACAGTTTCACCATTTTTGTTTTGAATATTTACATCAATGTGTGCATTGAGTAGATATTTGATAAGGTCTATATCTCTAATTTTAATTGCATTAAATAATCCAGACTCGCCATTACCATCTAATGCATTTATCGAACCCTTATAATCAAGCATAATATCAACTATATTAAGTAACTCTTTTCTATATTTTTTATTATTTTCCGGTACTTCTGATGCTCTTAATATAAGCTCCATCATAATTGTATTATTAGTTTTAGTCAATGCATTCACATTTGCACCATGCCCCAAAGCAATCTCAATGATATCTACTGCTTCACTTCCTCGTAACGCTGTCTTATAAAGATAAGATTCGCCTTTTGTATTTAGAATAGTAGGATCACTTCCTGCAATCAATAAATCTTTAGCCAAAGTATCATCTTGCTCTATTTGAGGATGCTGCATCAATGTGTTGCCATCTTTATCGATATCATTGAGTTCAATTCCATCATAAGTTAATAGATGTCTGACAAAAATAGGATCACCATATGATAGTGCATCATATAAAATATGTTTTCCTTTATTGTCTAAAGTATTAATATTAGCACCACATTTTATAAGTGTTTTTGCCATTGAATGGTTACCAGATACTATTATGTTTTGAAGTAGACTTCTTCCATAATCATCTTTTTGATCTATATCCAATTTTTTTAATTTTAAAAGCTCTTCAACAATTGCAATTTTGTCTTTTTGCACAGCAATATCTATGGCCGTTTTATTTTCTTTATCAGGGATAGTAGGATCTGCACCATTGTCAATAAGCCATATTGCCGATTTATAACTTGCTCTTTTTAAAGTAAGCATCAAAAAACTATTCTTTTTTTCGTCTTGATGATTTATATCTATTGATCCACTTTCTAATGCTTCAATAAGCCATTTTTCCTTTGGATTTTCATTTAATAATTCTTGGATGAAGTTTTCGTTTGTGAAGTCTTTTTTAAAAAATTTTTTTAACATTATAGATCACTATCCTTTAATCAATTATATCTATTCTACGGTGCAATAATTTGTGCATATTTTGATTATTTTATCATTTTTCGTCTAATTTATTTATTAAGATATCTATTGTAATAGTCTTTTTGTATTTAAATATTTATTATTTTTATAATAACTAACATTATTGACATTGATTATCCCTTATGATACAATCATTATAGAAACAAGGCGTAAAATGAACGATAAAAATCAACTAATAGAAAATACAAAAAAACATATTCAGGAAATTCGTAAAAACTCCCCTGATCTTTTAGATAAAGATACAAGAATTGCATTAGGTAAAGTAATAATGGAACTAAAAGATGCCAAAAAACATGATAACGAGATATTAAAAAAACTCTTCGCTTTATAAGTTTATATACAAGAAAGAAAAAAATGAAAAAAATTCAACAAAACGTCTCTATTTTAATTGATTGTGATAATGTTAGTTATAAATATGCAGAAGATATTTTTAATGACATTTCTAAATATGGCACAGTAAATATCAGACGTGCTTATGGTAACTGGAAAGATAAAAAACTTATTGGCTGGGAAAAACTACTCCAACAATATAATATTCAACCAATTCAACAATTTGCCTATACACAAGGGAAAAATGCAACTGATATCGCTATGATAATAGATATCATGGATTTACTATACACAAAAGAATTATCTGCAGTTGCTTTGGTTACTAGCGATAGTGATTTTACACCTATAGTAACAAGAATTCTAGCAAATGGTCTTACTGTATATGGATATGGGGAAGAGAAAACTCCAAGTGCATTTACCAATGCATGTTCACAATTTATTTATGTAGAAAACCTATCATCAAAACCTAAAAATTTAAAAACTGAAGAGATAGAAAATATTACAATTGAAGAATATACAACAACCAGTGGCTACCGCGGGAAAAATTACGATATTAAAAAAGATACAAAACTAAAAGAGTTTATTCTAAATGCCGTTCATCAAACAAGTGAAGATAATTATTGGAGTGATGTAAAAGATATTGGATTATATATAAAACAAAACTCATCATTTTCACCGATAAATCATGGTTTCAATAAACTAGGCGACCTTATTAAAGCACTGGAGATGTTTGATGTAGCATATGCAAACGATAGATTAACAATGCTTATACGAAAAAAAGTAGGTAAACATCCAGAGATAGCTAACCTACATGACTTCTCTTTTTAAGAGTTTATTCCCGCATTAAGTGTGGTAACAAAATCTTCTGTGATTAAGTTTTCATAGTATTTTTGCATTTGTGCATATTCACTTAAATATTGCATTTTCATTTGACTATTGAAAAAAAGTTCATCTAAAATAGACTGTTTTTTCATCTCTAAAAATCTTTCTTTATTTAAAAGTTCATGGTCTGCTTCAACAAAATCAGTTAAGGCATGTATCATTGCTTTTACTTTAAGATTTTTTTCTAAATAAGCCATGTTCTCAGTATTTTGTAACACCTCAAATAAACTCTTTAGCATATCATCAGGCTCCAAAGCCAATTGTAGTTCAGTGAGTTTTTTTACTGTTAATTCTGGATCACCTATAGTTTCAAGAGCAATATTTCCTAAAGAAACCTGATAATAAAGAACATATTCTGTAAAGATTTTTACCAAAGATTTGTGCGTAAATATATTGGGTGTGTTGTTTTCTGTATTCATATCTCATAATATCTATTTTTTTCTTAAACACCACAAAAATCATTTAAGGTTTTTATTTGTAATTATTCTGATAAAATAACGTATGAAAAATAAAAGAATCAAAAATATCACAATTATATCACTTGCATTGTTTGCAATCATGCTACTATCAACATTGCTTGTTATAGGGTTTAACTATCTCGTGGGATTTAATACAATTATTAATAATGAAGATGTATCCACAAGCATCGCAGCTGTTGCATTTGCTATAGCGCTTCTGCTACGTTATTTTTATGATAAGATTTTTATATCAAAAAAATAACTCTTTACTGCAAAATATTATTAAGTATACTAGTAAGTTTTTTTTGATTTAAAGGTTTTGTCATATATTCATCCATACCTGCTTTTAAAAATCTTTTCCTATCATCAGGCAAAGCATTTGCAGTAAGTGCAATAATAGGAGTATGAACTAAGCCTTCTTTTTTCTCCATCTCTCTTATTTGTATGGTTGCTTCTATACCAGTTAATTTTGGCATATTTTCATCCATAAAAATCACATCATATCTGTTTTTTTGGAACATCTCAATAGCTTCTAGTCCATTATTTGCAATATCAAAATCGAGATTCATTTTTTTTAGTATTACACTCATAAACATTTGATTGGATAAATTATCTTCTACAAGAAGTGATTTTTTATTCCCTAAATCTGCTGTATGATTTATACTAATATTTTGATGAGTTTGTTTAGACTCTATTATTGGTAAAGAAAAATAAAACTCACTCCCTTTTCCTAATGTACTATGAAATTTCAATTCACTTCCCATAGCTTTTACAAGGTTATATGATATAGCAAGACCCAAACCTGTTCCACCATATACTCGTGTAGTACTACTATCCTCTTGTGAAAAAACATCAAATATTTTTGATTGGTATTCTGTACTTATACCTATCCCCTCATCTTTAACACTAATATCTAAATTTTCTTTATCATATTGTATAAAAAGAGATATTTTCTTATCTTCTGGAGTAAACTTAATTGCATTTGATAATAAATTATTTAAAACTTGCGTTATTCGTAAAATATCACCTATTAAAAAAGTAGGTAAATTTTTATATTCAACATCAAACTGAATATTTTTTGATTCAAGATTAACAGTAAATAATCCCTCAATAAGTTTAAAAGATTCCATTGGATTAAATATATCTTCTTCAATAGTAAATTTACCACTTTCTATTTTACTAAAATCTAAAATATCATTTATTATATTCAGTAAGTTTTTACTTGAATTATTAATTATATTAAGATATTTTTGTTTTTCTTTCTCTTTTTCTTTCTCTTGAAGTAGCTCTATAAATCCTATTATTGCATTTAAAGGAGTTCTTATCTCATGTGACATATTAGCCAAAAATTCAGATTTTATTTTTGCAGAATTTATTGCTTTTTTATTCGCTTGCAAAAGTTCTGTCTCATTCTTTTTTCTTTGACTTATATCTGTTCTTATAGCAATATAGTTTTTAATATCATTATTTTTATCTAAAATTGGAACTATTGTTGTATCTACCCAATATAAAGAACCATCTTTTGATCTATTACAAACTTCATCTTTCCACGTCTGTTTATTTTTAATACTTGAATACATAGCTTTCCAGAAGTCTTTAGTATGTACTCCAGAATTTAATAACCTATGGTTACATCCTATAAGTTCATCTTCACAGTAGCCACTAATTTGTATAAACTTATCATTTACATATGTAATATTACCTTTAGTATCGGTAATAGCAACAATAGAATGATTATCTATCGCTTTTTGTAACTCTGATTGTTGTCTATATAATTCTTGCTCTTGTTTAAAAAATCCTATTTTATACTGACTATTTAAACTTCTATATAAAAAATAAAATAATCCTAAAAGAAATACAGAAAATGTTATACGAACTATCATCAAATGTTTTTGAGTCGTATCATATAATTCAACTTTTCTTTTTTGAAGAGATAACTCTTCTGCTTTAATAAAATCTGCAAGTAAATTTCTGATTTTATTCATATATTTTTTCCCGTGATCTTTTCTTACAATTTCAAGTGAGTCTAAAAGATTCTTTTTTTGTATAGTTGTATCTAACTCATCAAATTTTAGATACATAATTTTTTCAATATCTTGAAGTTTCATTAATTGGGGAGTATTCATAACAGATAAGTTTGAAAGTTGTTTAAAACTTTTTTTTGATTGAAGTAGTCCATCATAGTAAGGTGCAAGATAACTTCTATCTTGAGTCAAGAGATAACCTCTTTGACCTGTTTCGGTATCTTGTATAGCACTAAAATATTTTTTAGCTTCCAAAATGACTTTATATCTATGCTCTACCTCATTAGATTTTTTATTTTTACTGTCGGCTACGAGTGCACTAAATAATAAATTAATAATAATTGCTAAAATAATATACGAAATAATAATTATTATTTTTAATCTAAAACTCGTACTATTATTGAAAGATTCATTACTTTTCAAATATCACCTTTTTTAAATAATTTTTATGACAGTATTATAGCTTGGATTTACTTAATGACAATCTTATACTTTAGATGATATTACTGAATAAGTTTTGTTTATATTAATGTTCTTGAACATTATGTTCATTAATCATATCCATAATTTTTTCATACACCTCTTTTGCTTCATTATCTGTGATTTTATTTTCTTCGATTAACAACAAAATATTTTGAAGTTCTACTAAAAATGACTCCATATCTCGAATAATTTCTTTGTCTTCATCTGATAATGTTGTACTCTCATATCCCTCATGTAACTCTTCTAAATACTCTTCTGTCTCAGGCATCACCGTCTCAACTATAACTTTTTTTAATTCATTTTTTATATCTGACATTATCAGTCCTTAAATTTTTTTGTATTATAGTGTAGTTTTATTCAAAAAATACTTCATAACTTAGTTATTTTTTCCATTGTTTAAAGTTAGATTAAATTTGTAACGATACAATATTTCCATTACTTCAAGGAAAACAATTGAAAAATATAACAAACAATTTCAATGAAATCATAATCAACAAAACACTTTCCTCTTCACATATACATCCAACAAAAAGTGTAAACAATGAATTTTCTTCGTTTTTAGAAAACAGTGAAGAAGAGATTGAAATGGAAGAGATTGAAGAGCAGGAAGATTCATCTCCATATACAATTGCCCAACAAGTTGAATTACAAAATACTAGTTATTTAAATAAAATATTTTTACTTTCTGTTGCGTAAGTTTTCCAATGAGTGAGAGTATTAAATAATACTCTACTTCTTAGCCTTCAACTCTTTCGTTGTCGTTATTGTTTCAGGAAATTTTTTTATTGCTACATTTTTTACAATCTGTTCTGATATACTAGAAGTTTGACCAGCTATATCTTGTGTACTAGACGCTGTACTTGCTATTTGTTGTGTCTGATGATCTTGTTGACTAACTGCATCATTAATTTGTTCAATTCCAGTTTGTTGTTCTTTTGATGCGATTTCAACTTGATTGATTAATTCAATTGTTTTTTTAATATTGTCATTTAAATGTGTATATCCATCAATCATTTTATCTGCAATAATTTTTCCATCATTTGCTTTATTTTTAGCATTTTCTACTAAATTTTTAATCTCTTTAGCTGCTTCAGCACTTCGCGATGCTAAGTTTCTCACCTCTTGTGCAACAACAGCAAAACCTTTCCCAGCTTCACCAGCAGTCGCTGCTTCTACTGCGGCATTCAAACTTAAAATATTTGTCTGAAATGCTATTTGATCAATAACTGCAATTGCATCATTTATAGCACTAACTTGTTGATTTATATCATCCATTGATGTAGTAGTTTGAGTAGCCAAAGTATTACCCTCTTCAACTGATTTTGTAACTTTATGTGCAAAATCAGCCATAGAAACTACATTACTAGTATTACTAACGATTGTACTTGTCATCTCTTCTAAAGCAGCTGCTGTTTCCTCTAAAGAAACTGCAGCATCATTTGAAACATCATTTAAAACTGTCACATTGTTAAGTAAATCATGAGAAGATTCACTTAATGAGAATCCTATTCTTTTTTCTTCATTTAACATTTTAATAATAGATGAACCTAAATTATTTACACCATCTGATAATTGTAATAGATGATGTTTAACATTATTGGTTTCTACTTTATCCATATAATCGTAATGAGTATATTTTTCTAATACATCAAGTATTTCACCAATATTTTCTTCCATATGTTGTCCCATTGAATTAAGTACTTTTTTCAATTGAATTAATGCTGGATTTTGGACAGAAATATTAATTCGTTGACACAGGTCTCCTTGCTCAAACTCTGTTAAAACTTCTATTGTATTATCAATAAACGCTCTATCTTCTTCTATACCTTTTTTTGTTTTATCTATATTAAAATTTACCACTTTAGCCATAGTACCAATTTCATTTTTACTACTATCATCTAATCTTTCAACTGAAGACACCTCTTTATTGAGATATTTAAAAAATCCTAAAAGCCCCTCTTTGAAACTATCTAATTGTGTGGAAATCTCCTTAGATATCATAACAGCAGAAAGAACAACTAAGACTAATACGATTATCGAAAGAATTATTGATACAAATGAGATTGATGAAGCTAATGCAGCGACTTTTGGTCCTATACTATCTTGATCATTTTTAATAGATAATTTTAAATTTTCTGAAATCTTGGCAATACTTGGTCCAGATATTCCCATTTCAGATATATGTTTATTTCGTTCGTTTATAGTTTTAATTACCTCATCTACTCCTGATCTATATATTTTAATCAAATTAGAAGCTTGTTGTACCTTATTTTTTCTTATAGGATTTTGAATCACTTTACTTACATGATGAAGATCTTCTCTTAAATCAGAAAATTCTTTATGAACTCTTTGTGCATAATCAGGATTATTTGACAATAAAAATTTAGTAGCATATAATCTTCCCAGTAATAAAGCTCTAATACCATGACCTGCTTCCATTGATGCTTCTATATCTCCATCTTTTTCAGCACTAACCATCACAGATGTTAAAAGTTGTTCAATTTTTTTACCATTTGTATCAAGATTATTACTAACTATCTCATTTCTTTTTTTCATAAGTTTGATAACTTGATTGAAATCATCTCGATAATGTTCAAACTCAATATTTAATTCTTTCACCTTAGGTGCTCGTCTTGGATGTTTAATCTCTTTTAGTGCCATCTGAATAAAACCTTCTGTTTTATCAAAATAGCTATTAAAAGAGTTAATATTTTCTACTGTTGGTTCTTTAAAGTATTTTACTGCAGACATTCTAACCATCAGCATATTGGCTTGTACTCTTCCTGCTAAAACACTATCTTTTGCCATTTCACGGTAATTTGAAAAACCATCACTTATTTTACCTATTCCACTATTGCTATATATTGATAGTATCATTACCAATATTACTACTGTTGAAAATGAACCAATTAGTTTCATTTTTATTGAAAGATTTTTATACATCATGTATCCTTTAACCTCTAATTTAACATTATTTATATAATAAATAGATAATATGAATCTTATTTAAATCAAGTAAATAAGTTAACTTTCTTATAAATATCATTAATTATTAAATTTTTTACAATATAAATATTTAGCAAATGAACTAACTATCATAGCACTATAGTAGCTAGATTATTCTAGTAATTAAAGAATGTATTATAAAAAAATTGTTTAATTTTGTTTTTTATATTTAATAAATAAAAGATTATTTTTAACTTCAGTATTTCATCATAATTTTCCACAAATCTATAAAACACTTTATCTATCTCTTACTCTATTTCGAATACACTTCGCACTTATTTTATATAATAAAGGAAACAGATGAATTCTGTAGTAATTGCCGTTACGGTAATGGTGATACTTTCATTAGTGAGAGTAAATATTGTTATAGCTTTAATAATTGGAGCAATAATAGGTGGCTTAACTGGTGGACTTGGTCTCAATGAAACAATAGAAGCTTTTAACAAAGGATTAGGAAATGGTGCAACAATAGCATTATCTTACGCAATGTTAGGAACCTTTGCAGTTGCTATATCAAAATCTGGAATTACTGACCTATTATCTAATATGATTATAAAAAAAGTAAATTCAAATGCTTCAGCAATGCAGTTTATCTATATCAAGTATATGTTATTAGCACTTCTATTATTTGCAGCTATCTCTTCACAAAATTTAGTACCTGTACATATTGCATTTATACCTATTTTGATTCCACCGTTATTACATTCGATGGCTCAGTTACAACTTGATAGAAGAGTTGTGGCTTGTGTTATTACTTTTGGTTTAGTTGGGACTTATATGCTTTTACCTGTAGGATTTGGTGGGATTTTTTTAACTGAAATTCTACTCAAAAACTTAGTAAACAATGGGGTTCAAGCTATATCTTCGCAACTTCCTCTTGCTATGGCTTTTCCTGTATTTGGGATGTTTTTAGGTTTATTAACAGCTATTTTATTTACATATAGGAAAAAAAGAGTTTATGATGTAAGTAAAATCTTAGAAGTGGAAGCAGAAAAAAAAGATATCAAACCTTTTTATATTGTTATCGCTTTAGTTTCTATAGTTACTGCACTTGGTTTGCAACTCTACACAAATTCTATTATTTTAGGTTCATTAGCTGGCTTTATCATCTTCATTGTGGCAGGTGTAGTAAGAGCCAATGAAACTCAAGACTTTTTTACTAAAGGTCTTAAAATGATGGGAATGATAGGTTTTATTATGATTGCTGCAAATGGTTTTGCAAGTGTTATAAATACTACAGGAGGAGTTGAAACTTTAGTTTCTTCTGTTGTTGATATTATTGGGGAAAATAAATCACTTGCAGTATTACTTATGTTAATAGTTGGTTTATTTATCACTATGGGAATTGGTTCCTCTTTTTCTACTATTCCAATCATCGCAGCTATTTATGCACCTTTATGTATACAACTAGAATTTTCTGTACTAGCTACTATTACCATTATAGGAACAGCCGCAGCACTTGGGGATGCAGGAAGTCCAGCTTCTGATAGCACACTTGGACCAACTTCTGGACTAAATGTAGATGGACAACATGATCATATTTGGGATTCTGTTGTACCTACTTTTATTCACTATAATATACCATTGATTCTTTTTGGATGGTTTTCAGCTGTTTATATTTTCTAATATAAACAGTTAAAAGAGTAACTATACTCTCAATATTAGTTTTTTAATTTCTTTTCTAATGTTGACGTATAGTACGAAATAGGATAAGTTAAAAGTAAATATCCAATAGCAAGAGGTATATAACTTTCAAGAGTTGAATACGTATATGCATTTACTTCTTGTGCATTCATAGTAAACTCACTTATAGATATAATAGATAATAAAGATGAATCTTTGATAATAGATGCAAACTGCCCAGTCAAAGCTGGTAACATTCTGTTAAAAGCTTGAGGAAAGATTATATATCTATACATTTGATATCTAGTCATTCCTAGAGATAATGATGCTTCAAATTGCTCTTTTTCTATACTTTGGATAGCTGCTCTTATTATTTCACTTACATAAGCCCCTGAAAACAATGCAAGAATAATCACACCAACTATATAACGATTATCTAGTCCCAAGCTATTTGCAAATACATAATAAAATATAAGAATTTGTACTAAAAGAGGAGTACCTCTTATCCCTTCTATGTAAAATCTGCTAAAAAACCGTAGAAATATAACCTTTGAGTTTTGTCCATAAGCAAAAAACAACCCTATTAAAAAACTTAATATTAATGCAAAAAAAGAGATAACAATAGTCATCAAAAAACCATCAAAAAACTTTTGTTTGTATTCATGAATACTTGACCAGTTAAAAGTATACGATACACTTAAAAATGTAAGATAAAACATAGATATTGTAAATAAAGAGATAAGTAAAAAGTTAAAGATGTAAACTTTTGAAGAAAGTTTTACATCTTTTTTATACGATAGTTCCTGAATAAAATATTTTTTAATATTGATTTGTTAAGCCTAAAAGAAAAATGGTATATTTAGTTTATCAAATGTTTCACGAGCTTCTTTTAGATACTTATAAGATAACTTATCAAATGTACCATCTTTTTTAGATTGTGCTACAAATTCATTGATAGATTTTTTTAGTTTTTCATCATCTTTTCGTAAAGCTATTCCCCAATGTTCAAAGTCTTTTTGAAAAGATGCAAGTATTGGTTTTGTTGTCTCTTTATGTTGTGCCCAGTTTTTATAAATAGTAAGCTGGTCATATATAAAACCATCTGCTTTTCCTTGAACCACTTCTAAAACACAAGCCGATTCTTTATCAAAAACTAAAACAGTTGCATTTGTTAAATTGTCTTTTGCATATAAGTGTCCAGTTGAGCCTTTTTTAACAGCTACAGTTTTACCTTTTTTATTTAAGTCATCTATACTAGATATATTTGATTTATTATTAGCTAATATTGCTAAAGAAGACTTTGCATAACCATCAGAAAATCCGATAACTTTTTTTCTCTCATCAGTTATAGTCATAGAAGAGATAATAATATCTATCTTGTTTGTTTTTAAAGAAGGGATCAATCCATCCCAAGCAATATTTTCTATTACTACTTCTCTACCTAAGTATTCTCCTAAAGCATATGCCATATCTACTGACACACCAGTTGGCACACCTTCTTTATTACTCATCTCAAAAGGTGGGTACGCTAGTTCCATTCCTACTTTAAGAGTAGGTTTGACATCTTTATTCTGATTTTCATCAGTACACGCAGTAAATGTTAATGCAACTAGTAACATGATTATTTTATAAATATGATTCATTTTAAGCCTTAATTTTAATCTTTTATTATCTCTAAATATTCTTATTATTTCCATTAAGTAAAAAAGTACCTGATATAAATATACTTAGCTATAATTACAATTCAAATTTTAAAGGAAAATAAGTAAATGAAGAAACAAATTTTAAAAACAATAATATCTCTTGCATCAGTGGGATTTTTATTTAATGGTTGTGGATCACTTAAATTATCAGAATATACATCAGTGAGTATTCCAAAGACACAAAAAGTACAAAAAGCAAAATTAGAAAGAGTTATTTTTATGCCTTTTGAAACTAAAGGATTATATGCAACTTCTAAAGTAAAAAAAGCAATAGGAAAAAGATTCCCGTTAAGGTTATTAAAAAAAATAAATAAATATAGCACAGTTGTAGATGCAATTCATGCAGATAAAAGAAGCAGTATAAAAAATATTTTTAAAGAAAGAAAGTATAAGGATGTTAACTATATTGTTTCGGGAAGAGTTTGTGATTTAAGTTTACAAAATAAATTAACTCTTGGAACAATTACAATATATCAAAGAAATGGAACATCCAAAGATTATATCTTTGATTCTCAACTTATTAGTGGTCAAGCAGACTTTGATAGAATAGTTGATGCAGCGATGGCAGACTCAAGTTTTCGAATTCCTAACTATATTGGAGTTAAAGGGTATATTACGGAAATGAGAGAAAAAGACAACTCTAAAATTATTGCTGTTAATACCAAAAAAGGTATGGGAGTTCGATCTGGTGATGACGTTAAAATTTATACTATAGAAAAAGGTGTAGAAAAAATCATTGGAGAAGGAGAATATCTTACTGTAGGTAAAAATTCAAGTTGGGTTGAAATTGATAAACTCTATGTACCAACAGTTAAAATAGGAGATTTTGTAAGAGAATATGATACAGGTGTATTTAAAACTGACAGAATGGTTAGAAAAATGAAAAGAAACAATAGAACATATTGTAAATAAATTATATAAATAGCTGAGGGTAATTACCTCAGTAAATTTACTTGCTATAATTCTTACATCACCTCTTTTAGTTATAGGATTTAACTATTACAAATACTCTTTCTCCATTATCATTAGTTACATATTGAGGATGCAAATTCATTGACATTATCAGGATATCTCTCCTTGTGTTTAGTATAAATTATATTTAAATATGCTTGATATTGTAAAACCTTAATAACCCATTCCGTAACTTTAACCTTACTTTATAGCGACTATAATTACCATTAGAATTTTTATACGCAATATAATACATCCTATCATTAGTAGTATCTTTATGATAAATGCCTTTATACTTCTTTGATTTGATTAGTTTGTTTGATTTTTCCATGATGTTATTTCAAGGAATTTATTTACATAGAAGTTAAGTTGATAAAATAATTTATTTTGATAGAATCATAAATATAATTCAAAATGTTTTCCGAAGTAGTCACTATTTTGAAGAGAGAAGGATGATAAAGTGGAATTAACATCAACAATTGAAGAAATAATTAAGAAAAAGTATAATGCACCTACTTTACTTTTGTTTATACTTATATATTTATTTACAATTGATTTTATTACAATATTTTTATTGGGATACCAATCAAGAGATTTCTTTATATTGTTGGATTTTCAGAAAATATTATATACCAATATAGTAATAATTATATTTTTTTCAATTTTAAGAAAAATTACTAATAATGCATTTTGGGAAAGTGCAATTGTTATAGCAATATTGACAATGGTATATTCTTTAGTATATGGTGATTTTAGTCAAGTATATAATTTATTGGTAACTATCATATTTTTTTTAATAATTTTTACTATATTTTCATATGATTATTATACAGATAATATTAATAATTTTGAAATACCTGGTCAAGTATTAAGTGTAGTAGTAGTTTTTTTATCTTTCTCTTTATTATTAATAATATTAATAGGCAATAGTGTGTTCAATTGGAAGAAAATATATTCTGCTAATGGTCAATTGACTTTTGATACAAAAATAACATTTAAAAGTTTATTTGAATCAAAGTCCTTTAATACTTATAGGTTACATAAATCATATGTGAATACTAAAGTATATATTGATAAGGAGATAGGTAGTATTGATCTATTTAAAAGTTCTAATGATAAGTTTATTCAAATACCATATGATGGATACAAATACAAAGATGATATAATATCCGTAAATTATTATGATAATGGTAGTTACCGAATCTTTTTTATTCTCAATACAAATAGTTGTAAAGAAGATAATAGTTGTTCAAAATTAACTATTTTAACTAAACAAATTCATTCACATGATACAAGTAAAGGTTATGATTTTGTATCATCTTACACTCATGAAGTAAGTTTATCTACTAAATGACGATGAAAGGATTTATTAGCTTTTAGATATAATTTATATACGAAAATGTAGGAGTATTGTTATGAGTGCAAATGAAATTATTCAACAAGCAATAGATTTAACACCACAAGAAAGATATTTAGTTATTGAAAGCTTAGTTCAAAGTTTAAATGAACCTGATAAAAATATTGAAAGTTTGTGGATAGAAGAGTCACAAAAAAGACTACAAGAGTATAATGAAGGTACATTAAAAACAGTATCTTTTGAGGAAGTATTCGGAAAGTGATTGTAAAAATATCTCAAAAAGCTTTTTTCGAAATTGAAGAAGCTAAAGAATACTATAATTTACAACAAAATAATTTAGGAGATACTTTTAAAAGTGATTTAAAAGATAGTATTGAAAATATTAAAAACTTTCCAAATTTGTACCCAAATATCACTGATGATATGAAAAGATGCATTTTGCATAGATTTCCATATAGTCTATTTTATACATTAAAAGAGGACGTTATTCTTATCTTATCTGTTGCACATCAACATAGAAAACCATTTTACTAGTATAAAAAATAAACATAACAAAAAGCAATATTTCTAAACTTCTAACCTCTTATTTAATATAATCTTTTCCATGACACCATTTAAAGTACACATACCATATTCTCCAGTAGGAGAAAAACCAGAAGCGATAGAAAAACTAGTGGCAAGTAATATATCGCATTACTAAAATCATTTTATATATTCTTCTAAATTCCGATAATGGCTAGCGATAGCCAATATATAAATAATATCGTCTTTTAATATATAGTATATTGTAAATGGGAATTTTGATACGACACATTTTTGAATTTTATCGTCTATTTTTGGATACAATTTAGGAAAACTCTCAATCCTATTTACAGATTGTTTAATATCATTTTTAAATCGTAGTGCTAAGTTTTCACTTTCTTTTTTATAGTACAATACAGATGTATCAAAATCATTTTTTGCAAGCTTTGAAAATTTAATTTTCATCAAAAAATTCATCAGACGATATAGTTTCTAGTTTCCCTTCTTCTAACAATGCTAATCTTTTATGAACTTCTTCTATCCATTTTTCTTCTATCTCTTTATTTGGAGTATTTAAACTTTGAGTCAACAGGTCTGTAATAATTACTCTTTCATCTATTGGTAATTCTAATGCACTATTTAGTATTTCATTTATTGACATAATCATACCTTTTTAAAATTTATTTATTAATTGTATCTAAATCCACCTAATCAGTAAGAATCTGATATAATTCTGACATGACACCATTTAAAGTACATACCCAATATTCTCCAGCAGGAGACCAACCAGAAGCGATAGAAAAACTAACTGCAAGTATAGTTAGTGGAAACAAATACAATACCTTACTTGGAGTGACAGGTAGTGGTAAAACATACACTATGGCAAAAGTAATAGAAGCTACTCAAATGCCTACACTTATTATGACTCATAATAAAACTCTAGCAGCTCAGATATACTCAGAATTTAGAGGCTTTTTTCCTGATAATCATGTAGAATATTTCATATCTTACTATGACTACTATCAACCAGAAGCATACATCCCTAGAAGTGATTTATTTATAGAAAAAGATAGTTCTATAAATAGTGAGCTTGAAAGATTACGTTTGAGTACGACTTCATCGTTATTGAGTTTTGATGATATCATTTGTGTTGCTTCAGTATCTGCAAACTACGGTCTAGGTAATCCCGAAGAATACAAAAAAAACGTACAAAAAGTAGAACAAGGGCAAGAGTACTCACAAAGAGCAATGTTACTGAAACTTGTAGAGATGGGATACAAAAGAAACGATAAGTTTTTTGACCGTGGAGAGTTCAGAGTAAATGGTGATGTCTTGGATATATTTCCAGCATATAGTGAAGATGAATTTATCCGTTTGGAATTTTTTGGTGATGAGATAGAAACTATTGCAAAACTAGAATATATGACAAATGAGAGAAGAGAAGAGATCAAAGATGTAACCATCTATAGTGTGAACCCTTTTGTAGTATCTCAAGATAGGCTAGCAAAAGCAGTTGAGTCTATAGAAAAGGAGTTAGCTGAGCGTTTAGAATACTATCAAAAAGAGGAAAAACACGTCGAATACCAAAGACTAAAACAAAGAGTAGAGTTTGATTTAGAGATGATAGAAGCTACTGGTATGTGTAAAGGTATTGAAAACTACGCTAGACTTTTAACAGATAAAAAAGAGGGAGAAACTCCATACTCTTTAATCGATTATTTTGAAGCAATGAATAAACCATATTTACTTATAGTTGATGAGTCACATGTAAGTTTATCACAGTTTAGAGGGATGCACGCAGCAGATAGAAGTAGAAAAGAGGTTTTAGTGGACTATGGTTTTAGGTTACCATCTGCTCTAGATAACCGACCACTAAAATTTGATGAATATATCAATAAAAAAGCAAATTTTCTTTTTGTAAGTGCTACACCAAATGATTTAGAACTAGAGATGTCTAGTGAAGTAGCAGAACAAATCATCCGACCTACAGGACTGCTTGACCCAGTAATAGAGATGATGGATAGTGAGTTTCAAGTAGAAACACTCCATGATGAGATAAAAAAAGTAACTGCCAGAAATGAAAGAGTTTTAGTAACAGTACTTACAAAAAAAATGGCAGAAGAGTTAGCAAGTTACTATAGTGACCTCGGTATAAAAGTAAAATATCTTCATAGTGAGATAGATGCAATTGAGCGAAATCAAATCATTAGACAGCTTAGGCTTGGAAAATTTGATGTACTTATTGGTATTAACTTACTAAGAGAAGGACTGGATATCCCTGAAGCTTCACTAGTAGCTATTTTAGATGCAGATAAAGAGGGATTTTTACGAAGTAAAACAAGTTTAATCCAGACTATGGGACGAGCAGCTAGAAATAGTAATGGTAAAGTAATCTTATTTCATAAACGTATCACAGATAGTATGCAGTTTGCAATCGACACTACTACAAATAGAAGAAAAATACAGGAAGCCCACAACAAAGAACATGGTATCACACCAACTACAACTATTAGAAGACTTGATGAAGACTTAAAAATGGAAGAGTATGATGATGTTGCTTTAAAGATGGATAAGCTAGATAAAATGCCAGCTATTGAGAGAAAAAAGATGCTTCAAGAGTTAAATAAGCAGATGAATCAAGCAGCAAAAGACTTGAATTTTGAAGAAGCAATACGATTACGTGATGAGATAGACAAAATAAAAAAGATATAGGATACAGTATGAGAAATGAAGAGATTTTAGAACAATTAATAAAAGTAAAAAATAAGATCAATCTATTTGATGATTTAAGTGATTATCAAATAAAGATTTTAGTAAAAGAGATTATGTTCAAAAAGTTTAAAAAAAATGAAACTATTTTTAGACAAGGTGAAGATAAAAATCAATTTATCTATTTTGTACTTGCGGGAAGTGTGAAAGTAAGTCTTACTGATGAATTCGGTGTACGTAAAACTATCACTACAGTTTCACAGGGTTCTATTATAGGTGAACTTCAAGCTATTTTAGATAACAAAAGAACAGCAAGCTGTATCGCTTCATCTGATGCAAATATATTAATTGGGTTTACAATCAATGATTACAACCTCAAAGAAAATGGCAATGTTTATGCAATTTTTTATAAAAATCTCTCTCGAATCTTAGCTTTAAAAATAAGCGATACAAATGATAAAGTAAAATAATTCTATTTTACTTTTTCCCCTATTTTCATCTCTTTTCTTAAATTTAATATAAAAACAAAATTTTCTACTCCAAATTAATGTTACCCTAATTCTCACACAAAATATCAAAAATGCTATTTAGATGCTATTAATAAAATATCATGCAAATATTATACAGTAAGACTAAGATATTTTTTAGTTTTAAAAATAAAGGAGAAATTATGGATATTAGCATACAAGCTGCCTTTGCAGCATTGCCTATATTTGTGGCAGCAGTTTTATTGATAGGTTTTAGATTACCTGCAAAAAAAGCAATGCCTATTGTGTTTATTGTTACAGCTGCAGTTGCAGTATACGTTTGGGAGGTAACTTTTAATAGAGTACTTGCTTCATCTATACAAGGGGTACTTATCACAGTAGCTGTTTTATGGATTATATTTGGTGCAATTTTATTACTTAATACACTTAAACACTCAGGTGCGATGACAACTATTCGAACAGGATTTAATAATGTAAGTCCAGATAGAAGAGTACAAGTTATTATTATTGCTTGGTTATTTGGTTCGTTTATTGAGGGTGCATCTGGATTTGGAACACCAGCAGCAATTGCAGCTCCACTTATGGTTGCTATTGGATTCCCTGCTATGGCAGCTGTTATGATAGGTATGATGATTCAATCTACACCAGTATCATTTGGTGCAGTTGGTACTCCTATTTTAATAGGTGTAAACAAAGGTTTAGATTCTGAAGGTATTGGAGCAACATTAACTTCAATGGGTTCTAATTGGGATACATATTTACAAATCATTACTTCAGAAGTAGCTGTTGTTCATGCTATTACTGGTACATTGATTCCATTATTTATGATTATGATGATGACAAGATTCTTTGGTAAAAACAAATCATGGTTTGAAGGTCTTTCTATCTTACCATTTGCTATTTTTGGTGGTATTGCATTTACTATTCCTTATGCTTTAACAGGTGTATTTTTAGGTGCTGAATTCCCATCACTAATTGGTGCTTTAGTAGGTCTTCCAATCGTTACATTTGCAGCGAAAAAGGGTTTTTTAATACCAAAAAACACTTGGGATTTTGCTCCAAAAGAAGAGTGGCCAACTGCATGGATAAGTAAATTTGAGATGAAATTAGATGCTATGACTGAAAAAGCACCTATGTCTTTAACAAAAGCTTGGATTCCATATGTTTTAGTTGCTGCTATTTTAGTATTAACAAGAGTTTCAGATGATGCTAAAGCATTTGTAAAATCGTGGGTAATTCCATTTAAAGATATTTTAGGTGAAGGTTTAGGTTACTCTATCACACCATTATATTTACCAGGTGGTATTTTAGTATTTGTTGTTTTAGTTACATACTTCTTCCACAAAATGGAATTCAAAGAGATGAAAGCAGCAGTAAGTGAGTCTTCAAAAGTTATGATTGGTGCTGGTTTTGTACTTGTATTTACTATTCCTTTAGTAAGAATTTTAATTAACTCAGGAGTAAACGAATCAGGATTTGACTCTATGCCTGTAGCAATGGCTACATTTGTAGCTTCTTCTGTTGGTGATATTTATCCTTTATTTGCACCTATGGTTGGAGCTCTTGGAGCATTTATTGCTGGGTCGAATACTGTTTCAAATATGATGTTAGCTCAGTACCAGTTTGGTGTTGCTGATGCATTAGGTTTATCTACAGCATTTATGGTTGCACTTCAAGCAGTTGGTGCAGCAGCTGGTAATATGATTGCTATTCACAATGTTGTTGCAGCATCTGCTACTGTTGGACTTTTAGATCAAGAGGGTGAAACTTTAAGAAGAACTATCATCCCTACACTGTACTATTGTTTAGTTGCAGGTATCTTAGGTCTTGTTGGTATGTATGTTTTAGGACTTACTGATCCACTAATGAAATAACAATAAAGAGGTTTACTCCTCTTTATTTAATCACTCGAACCAATCTCAATCTTTTTTAGATTTTCTTTTAATTCTTTACCATTATCTATTTTTACTTGATTTAAACCTTTAAATACACCAATCGTTGCATGTTCTATCTCTTGAGATATCTTTTTTAAAATAATATTACTACTATTTTGTGCTGATTTAAGCATATATTCTTTTACTTTATCATGTACTTTTTTATGATTTTCCATAAAGGCATCCCATGAAGCTGTTTTTGTAAATGGTTTATTTTGTTTTATCTGTTCTTGTACCCATTTTCCTAAAGCACAAGAGGTATGATCGACAACATCAACTGCTTTTCTCTCATCTAATTTTGAAAAGTTATTCATATTAAACTCAACATGTGCATTTTTTAACATTGCAGTTTCAAAAACTAGCTCAACATCATCAACTTGATTTCTAGCTTCTTTTTTAAATTTTGCTCGGCTGGCTGCTGTCACTAAATTGTTAGAAAGAAAAGATACCTCTTTTACCAATTCACTGATTTTGTTTGTTTTTCGTTTTATTTTCAATGTGAATTGGCGTTTTAATAATAACAATATGACAAATAAATACCATAGACACAATTTTCTAAAACTTGTCAATTAAATATTATTTTGATTTACCTAGGTTGATTAATTAATTCAAAAATTGTATCTCTAATTTGTGCTTTATTATCATGAATCTTTCGTCTGTCTTGATTATCTTCTATCCTTGGGGGAATAAATTCGTCTAAAGATTCCCTCATTCTACGTAAGTCATCATTGGGTAAGAGTGCTTTAACTTCTTCGCCATAATAGTTATTTTTGTCATATAACTTTATTTTTTCTATTAACTTATTTATATTTCTATAGTCATCATCACTTAATGGTTCACTACTCATTTTAACTTCATCTAAAAATAAACTACTTTTATATAATGAATGTGATTTTATGTCTTCTTTCATATTTTGTTGATAATTATTAATAGTTTGATTTCCGATATTATCTCCACTTCCTGAATGCTTTTGAGTAATATAAATGTTATTTTTTAAATTCTCTAAATTTTGTTTTGTCTTTTCATTATCCATAACAATTTCTAATATTTCTTTAAATTTTTCGATATCATTATTTTCTTTATGTTTCAATAGTCTATCAAAGCTTTTTCCTAATATCTCTTTTAGTCCAATTTCAGCTACAGTCTTAAATGATTCCCAAATAAATAATTCCATTTTTTTCCTTTTTATACATTTATATCACAAAATTTCTGTATTATTTAAAAACATGACAATTTGCAATATTTTTATCGCCAATTCACATAATTTAATGGATTAATTTACGTAGTGGTGTTGCACTTATGAGTTGAATGCAGGTAAAAATTGCGGTTTTTATTTATTTGTTTTTGTATATGATAATTGTCTTAATGATTTTATATTGAGTAAGGAGTAAGTACTCCTCCCAGATACCTAAACACACCAATAAAGAAGAGTTCCTTGCTGTATTCCTACCCTGGGGAGTTGCCCTTTTTTATGATTGTAAAGGTCTAAGAGAAGCAGTCAAAATACATTTTGTATTCTCAATGCTTGTCTTGTAATTAGAATGAAATTTTAATAGAATTACTATTAAAACTTCATTAAACGATTAATATCCGCTAATTTGTACGTAAGTACTAATGATATCCAGTAATGGATCGATATAAATCACTGTTGCTAGTGTTAAAAATACTGTAATACCTACAAGTGTTTGAGTAGAGCTACTCGCATTTTGCATAAATACCGCTTGATTATTTGGGTTTGGTTCTTTTAAAAACATATATACTATTAGTTTAAGATAATAGTACGCTGCTATTGCAGAGTTTAAAGCCATGATAAGTGCTAATATAATATATCCTGCATTTACTGAAGCACTTAATAAAAACATCTTTCCCCAAAATAAGCTAAATGGTGGAATACCTGCTAAACTTAACATGAATAGTCCCATAATAGATGCACCTAAAGGAGACGTTTTTACAAAACCTGCAAACTTTTCAAATGGATGATCTGTGGCATAACCATACTTATCTTTACTTCGATTTACCCATAACATTGCAAATGCACCAAAATTAGTAAATGAAAATAAAATCCAGTATAAAAAAAGACCTTGTGTAGCTTGTGAAGTACCTACTAAAATTGCTCCCATCACAAAACCTGCATGTGAAATAGAAGAAAATGCTAACATTCTTTTTACATCTTTTTGCACTAACGCTGCCATATTTGGAATAGTCATAGTCAATACAACTATTACGTATAAAATCAATTCTACCCATTGATTTTCAACGCTGATAAATATTTCAAAGAAACGTAACGCTACAACAAAAGCAGCTATTTTTGGTACAACTGACATATATCCAGCTAAGGCTGCATTTGATCCTTCATACACATCTGGTGCCCATGTGTGAAAAGGCACAAGTGAAAGTTTAAATCCTAAACCACCCAAAATAAATACAACTCCCACTAAAACTAGTGGATAGTTTGCAAAATCATTTGCAACTAAAAATGCAGATATTTGCCCAAGCTCAACACTTCCGGTAAGACCATAAAATATCATAGAACCAAATGCTATAAATGCAGCTGCTACTGCACCCATAGTAAAGTACTTGATAGCAGCTTCTGTTGACTTATCTCTATTATGCATAGCTATTAATGTATACAGTGCCATCGATGCAGTTTCAAGTCCAACAAAAATCAATATTAAGTTATCACTAGCAACCATAAACTGGAATCCAGCTACCATAAATAAAAACAGTGCAAAATATTCTGGATATTTATACTCATGGAATCGTTGTTGAGATAAAGTTAATAACACAAATAAAGCAGAAGATATTAAAATAATAACTTGCGTTAAAATAGCAATACCATCTACAAGCATCACATCAAAAAAACCTCTAGTAGCTCCGCCATAACCTATAACTGCACCCAAATCAATAACAAGTACTAAAATAGTTAACATCACATACAATGATTTATGAAGATTTTTGATTGCTAAATCTATACATAAAATAACAAGTGCCCCGATTATTGCAACCATCATAGGAAATAAAGATGGTAAATTTAAATCTTCTATATTTATCGAGATAGGTTCTATCATTTGTTCATCTCCCCTATTGAATTTACTGATGCTATTTTTGCTTTCGTTGTTGGTTCAACTGCTTTTAAATACATCACTTGTACTAGTTGTTTTACAGAGTGGTCTACTGGTTCTAAAATAGGTTTAGGGTGTACACCTAAATATACCACTAAAAATACAAGAGGTACTAAAGCACTTACTTCTCTTCCACTTAGGTCTTTTAGTTTTTCATTTAGTGGATTTGTTATAGGTCCATAAAATGTTTTTTTGTATAAAACCAACATATATACTGCACCTAAAATAATAGTCGTACCTGCAAGCCCTGTTAAAAGTGGAGATACTGCAAAAAATCCAAGTAAGGATAAGAACTCACCAATAAAACCAATAGTAAGAGGAAGTCCAACTGAAGCCATAAGCATGATTCCAAAAATAGTTGCATAGATTGGCATCACTTTTGCAAGTCCACCGAACTGACTCATCTCTTTCGTACCAGTTCTGTCATAAATCACACCAACTAATATAAATAGTGCCCCAGATACAATCCCATGTGAAATCATTAAAAATAATGAACCACCAATACCTTCTACATTTAGTGCAAAAATTCCAAGTATGATTACACCCATATGAGATACTGAACTATATGCAATAACTTGTTTTATATCTTCTTGTGCGTACGCTACCATTGCAGTATAAATAATAGCAATAATTGCTAATATAGCCATAGGTATCATAAATGTAACACTAGCATCAGGGAAAAGTGGGAGTGAAAATCGTATAAAACCATATGTTCCCATTTTAAGTAAAATAGCTGCAAGTATCACTGAACCAATTGTTGGGGCTTGCCCATGTGCATAAGGTAACCAAGTATGAAAAGGAACCATAGGTACTTTTATAGCAAAACCTAAAAAGAATGCTACAAATAACCAGATTTGTAAATCTATTGGTAGCTGTAACATATTCCAATCAAGTAAATTAAAACTCCAAACCCCATCAGTAGCAACATAATGTAAATACCCTAAATACAACATACCTATAAGCATCACTAAAGAACCTGTAAATGTATACAAGAAAAATTTTACTGCTGCATAAACTCTTCTTTTCCCACCCCAAGCTCCAACGATATATAACATAGGAACTAAAGATAATTCCCAAAATACATAAAATAAAATTACATCTAAAGCTAAAAAAACTCCAACCATAGTCATCTCTAAAAATAAAACAGTCAATACTAAATGTTTTAAATCTCTTTTTTCAGATAATCCAACCAATGAAATCATTGTCATAAAAGTAGTCATAAGCACTAAAAACAATGATATACCATCTACTCCAAGATTATAAGATATTCCATATTGAGAAATCAAAGGGATAAACTCTGTAAACTGCATACTTGCATTTGTGTTATCAAAATTAATCCATAAATAACAAGAAAGAATAAATTCTATTGTTGTCACTGTTATTGCATATGTTCGTATTGAATTTTTATGTACTAAAAATCCCAATACTGCTGCAAATGCTGGAAAAAATATTAAAATCGATAAAATGTGTTCCATCTATTTCCTTTCCTTATCTCAAATTACTAAATACTAAAACTAAAATCAATAGAACCAAAATACCAAATCCCATCCATTTTAATGATTTTGACAAATTACCACTTTGCATAGAACTACCAACTTCTCCACCATCTATAATTCTATTGGCTACTCCATCTACGATTGTATCTATCACTTTAAGATCAACCTCTTTCCATGAAAATTTAGACAATATAAAATAGAGTTTACACACTACAAAATCCCAAAAATGAGGTAAATAGTACTGATTTACAAGTAATTTATAGATAAATTTATTTTCAAACTTTTTACTATAATATTCACCATCTTTGTTGTATTTGAATATTGCAAGAGCAATACCAGCTACTGCTATAGCAGTTGTAACAGCAATAAGAGTATAAAATGTCAAAGATGATACATGAACATCTAAAGGTGGTAATACATGAGTTACCATATTTACAAATTGATGTTCAAACCACCCCGCACTTATAGCTAAAAGTGCCAGTGGAGCCATTGCTGCGATTACAAAAGTATATGTTTCATGAGGATGTTTTTCTTCATGATTATATTTCTCCCTTCCATAAAATACATACATCACAAGTCTAAATGAATAAAATGCAGTTAGTCCAGCAGTTAACCATAAAACAGTCCATAAAATATATGAATGTGTTCCAAATGCAACTTCAAGAATTAAATCTTTTGAAAAGAATCCAGCAAGTGGAAAAATTCCAGCAAGTGCAACAGAAGCTATAGTCATGATTAAAGCAGTTTGAGGCATATGTTTTTTTAAGCCACCCATTTTTTTAATATTGATTTCATCATCCATTGCATGCATCACATTACCAGCACCTAAAAATAATACTGATTTAAAAAAGGCATGAGTTGCCAAATGAAATAATGCAACCCAATAAGCTCCAAGTCCAGCTGCTACGAACATGTATCCAAGTTGTGACAGTGTTGAAAATGCAATAATCTTTTTCATATTTGTTGCTACTAGCGCCATAGATGCCGCCCCAAAAGCTACAAATGCACCTAGACTTGCGATAAAATATCCTACTTCAGGAACAACTGTAAAAATTTCATTTGCTCTTATTACTAAATATACTCCAGCAGTTACCATAGTTGCTGCGTGGATAAGTGCAGAAACTGGTGTTGGTCCTTCCATTGCATTTGCTAACCATGTATTAAATGGAAATTGTGCTGATTTTCCCATAGCACCAATAAATAAAAATATTGCAATTGCAACTATTATTTCACTATCCAAAGTCCCAATTTGAGCAAAGACAGTGTTGTACTGTAAACTTCCTATATTCCAAAAAATCATAAAAATACCAATAAGCATAGCAAGATCCGCAACTCTATTCATAATAAAAGCTTCATTTGCTGCCCAAGATGGAGAGATAGAAGAGTGAGGAGAAAGAGTAGAGTATGGAGATTCTTCAGGATTTTTAGATTTTTGTATATCTTTTTTGTGATACCAAAAACCTATTAACCCCCATGAACATAAACCTACACCTTCCCATCCAATAAATAAACCAGCAAAATTATCTGACATAACTAAAATCATCATTGAAAATACAAATGCAGATAACCATGCAAAAAATCTATTAAAACTAATATCATGATCCATATAACCTATAGAATGTATATGCACCATAGTTGAAACCAGAGTAACCACAACCATCATAATAATACTTACTTCATCAACAATAAATCCAAAAGGGATATTCACATTTCCTATTACAATCCAATCCATCATATTCACATGAACTATTTGTCCAGTTGTGTACACATGATACAGTAAATTTAAAGAAGCGATTAACGACACTGCTAATAAAAGAGAAGAAAAAATACCCACTGATATTTTTTTCTTACTATTTGAAAATAAAGCAGATACTAAAGAGCCTACAAGAGGAGCAAATAATGCGATATATAAATATTGTTCCATCATTATCCTTTCATACTTGTCATTGAAGTTAGGTCTATATTGTTATGTCGTTTGTAGCATAACACTAACAATCCTAATCCAACTGCAACTTCACTAGCAGCAACTGCAATAATAAAAAATGCAAACATTTGACCAGTTAAATCACCATGAAATTTAGAGATTGCAGCCATACCGATATTTACGGCATTTAGCATGATTTCTGTTGAGAAAAATAACATAAGTAAATTTGTTCGTCTAAAAACTCCATATGTACCAATCATAAAAAGAATAGTACTTAAAATCAAATAGTCATTTAATGTAATACTCATTGGATATCCTTTTTCTCAGATTTTTCTGTTTCGTTTAGAAGTTGATCTACTTCATTTTCACTTAATTCTGTTATAGATACATCCATTTTTTTACCTGCTAATATAATACCACCTATCATAGCAACAAGTAACATAACAGCTGCTACTTCAAAAGGTACAAGATATTTAGTAAATAATACAACACCTACATCTTGGGTATTTCCATCAATTGTTCCATATAATTCAGCGGCCATACCTACTGGATATTGAGCAGTTACATTTGCTCCTATAATTGGGGCTATAAAAATAAATACAACTATTAATGCAATAAGTCCTGTTAACACAAACGTTAATCTAGGATTTGTAGGAGACTCTTTTATCTCTTTAATAGAATCAAAAAACATCATCCCAAATGAGTATAATGCCATAACTGCACCTGTGTAAACGACAATTTGTACAGCACCTAAAAACTCAGCCCCAAGTAAAAAGAAAAATGCTGAGATAAATATCATCCCAGCAGCCAAAGCACTTAAAGCATAAAGTGCATTTTTTGTTGTTACTGTTATAGTAAACATTGCTATTGTTAAAAAAGCAAATAGATAAAAAGCTACTACTTCAAACATATATTATCCTTTGCCATCTAGTATCCTAGTGGTGTTTTTTTAATTCTTTCATCAGCATCAGGAGAAACTGCGCCGAAGCCTTGATATTCTAATTGTTGTTGAAGCTCAGCAAATGGAGTATGCATATCTTCTTTTAAAACAAAATGTTCTCGTTGTTCACTTGCATTTTCATATCTTCCACCATGTACTATTGCTAATTCAGGACAAACTTCAGCACAATAACCACAAAAAATACAACGACCTAAATTAATTGTATATTCAAGAACCTCTTTTCTTGATTCTTCATCTATTTTTGTATCCATTCTAATACAATTCGCGATGCATATTTTTTCACAAAGTCCACACCCTATACATCTATTGGTTCCACTTTCTAAAAGTGCCAAAAGTTTATGTACTGCTCTATATCGTGGACTAATTGGGAGTTTTTCTATTGGATATTTTGTATTGTGTGATTCGTTATTAAAAATCACACCTTTCATGATTTTAAAAGTTATACCCAAACCTTTAAAAAGTTCTAAACTAAATCCTCTATCAAGAACCTGTTTAAATCTCTCCCAATTATTTTTTGGATACTCTTTGATATCCATCATTATATAGTCTTGACTACCTACATTTCTCTCTTTTAAATCTTTGAAACTCATCATAGCCTCCTATAACAACACTATTGCTGTTACTAATATATTTAATAATGCTAAAGGCATTAATATTTTCCAACATAACCACATAAGCTGATCTGGTCTTACATGTGGCCACGATGCTCTTGTCCATAAAAATAAAAATATTAAAAACATCACTTTTAATATGATTGCAATTCCACCAGGAATAAACCATAAATCGTTAAAACCACCCAAAAACATCAGTACAGTTACGAACGAGACTGTGAATAAGTTTGCGTACTCACCTATGAAAAACATTCCCCATCTCATACCAGAATACTCGGTTGCATACCCTGCGATTACTTCTGCTTCATGCTCAAGAAGGTCAAATGGTGTTCTATTTGTTTCTGCATATCCTGCAATTAAAAATAAGAAAAAAGCTAAAGGTTGTGTAAAAATCAACCAGTTTTGTACTCCACCAGCTTGATAATTATTGATATCTATAAGAGATAAACTTCCTACTAACATCAAAGGTGCTAACATAGAAAGACCTGTCACTACTTCATATGATAAAAGTTGGATAGCTGTACGTGCTCCACCTAAAAGTCCCCATTTATTTGCTTGTGCCATACCACCTAAAAGTGGACCATATAATCCAGTAGCCATAACACCCATAACAAAAAGTACCCCAACATTTATATCAGATACTATAACTCCTGGGATAAAAGGAACAGCCGTCATCGCTATAAATGCAGTTGCAGCTGTTATAACAGGGGCAATCATAAAAATAAGTTTATTAGCATTTTGAGGAATAAAATCCTCTTTAGTAAAAAGTTTTATACCATCACACAAAATCTGCATGATTCCAAATGGTCCAACATGAGAAGGTCCTGGTCGTCTTTGCATAAAAGCTAATACTTTTCTCTCTATATATGTTGTAAAACCAGCAAGAGCTGAAAAGACAGCTAAAATAACTACTACTTTTACTACTGTCATCAATATTTCATTATCCATATGCTACACCTTTCTTAAGTTCGCTTTTGCAAAACGATCTACAAATAGTTTTTGTGTATCTATATTTTTATCAAATGTAGGAATATATGATATATTTTGAGTTAATGTTTTATCAATTTTTACATCCAATATCATTGTTCTATCATTTGCATTTACTTCTATTTTTGTGTCTTCTTCAAGCTCTAATTCTTTTTGTAAAGACTCTGAAATGTACAAAGCAACTACCTCATCTTTAAGTTGTTTAGCCAATGCTGTAAATTCATTAAACTGATTTATTGGATTTCCTGCATAAATTATATATTCATTATCACCTAAATCTAAACTTATATTGTCACTTGAAACTTGCACCTCATCAGCAAATACATCTTTTACTTTGATAGGGTATCCTCTATGTTCAACTCTATCATTTGTAAAATGATTGTCTAAATCATCAAATTTCACACCATCAAAAAGCTCAGATGTATAATCAATAGTATATTTTACTTTATAGTCTAAAATCTCATTTGCAATATCATTTAAAACATATCCATCATATTGTATAGCAGCATTTGTAGGAACAATATTTTTATCTATATTAACAAATGTACCCTCTTGCTGATTTAGTGGTGGCATATCAAGATCACCATCACCCAAAGCACTTAGTTGATAGTCGGCTTTTACATTGTATCCTACAGTTTTTCCAGTTGATATAACATCCAAATCACAAATTTCACTTACACCCAATGTATTTGTTTGCGTTGGAGTTACAACTACTTTAAAATCTGTATATTTTTCAACATATCCAGCAAGTGTTGCAATCTTGGTTGCATTTGGATGTGATATACAGTCTTCTCCTATAATAATTGAGAAAGTATCTTTTTTTAATAACATTACTTCAAGTGTTTCTAATAGCTTTTCATCAGAACCCATCATATCAAGAAGTTTTGTATATGTATATTCAACCTCTTTTGATACTTTTTTCGGGATCATTTTTTTAACTTCTTTTGTTTCACCTGTTTCTTTATCTTCAACAGTTGAAATTACAGTTTCTTTTATAGTTTCAACAACAGTTTTTACACGTGTTTCTCTTAAACCACTTAAATAGTTTTCAATATGTTCGGGGAGATTTTTTCCAAATTGATCAAGAATAAAATACAAAATAGCATCTTCACTAAAAGGTCTACTTTCAATTGTATCAATTGTTTTCCCTTTTTTCCCAAATCCTTCAATATGTGTATCTCCCATAGGATGGAAATATAATCCAGCACCTTTATTTAAAGTAATAGAGTTATTCATAGCATATTTTACTAATGGAGCATCAGATTTTAAAAAGCTTCCTACACTCACTACAAAATTACTATTATGAATATCTTCAACTTTTCCATTATATAAACTTTTACCCGTCACTCGTGAATAATCAACCATAAAATTCTTAAACTGTAACGCATCATTATTAATAAGTTTTAATCCAAGTTTTTCTTTTAAAGATTGAAGTATTTTAGCCTCTTCATTTGTAATATAAGAGTTAAATATAATTGCATCTGTATTTTTTACGGCGTCAATTGCTTTGTGAAATGCTATTTCATCTTTTTGTGCTCTATTTAAATAATCAAACCCAAATCTAGCAGCACCACTAAGTGATATATAGTGTGCATCATTTGTCACTCTATAAATAGTTTGTTCTGTATGTTTAACTATACTAGTGTGTTTAACTTGATAATACATCAATGCACAATCAGAAGAGTATGGATTAGATGCTGGTATTTTTGTAAGTTCCCATGCGTTTGATTTATACTGAAATTCTGAACTAACTAATGCTCCAACTGGACATACAGCAATACACTCACCACAATCAATACACTTATCTTCATCAAACCCAATCAAACTCTTATTGAGTTTATTCCACATAGAGTATGCATCTTTTGGCATACTTGCTTTATACTCAGCACTTAAAGCATCTGATCCTCTTTTAACTGTACCCAAGGCATTTGAACCAATCATATCTTTACAAACTGTTACACACTTTTCACATACGATACATAATCCTGGGTCATAATTCATCACACCCCAGTGAGCTGTTGGTCTATGAACATCTTTTACTGAATAGTGCTGTTCATCTACTTTCATATATAAACTATAGTTTTGTAGCTCACACTCTCCACTTTGATCACAAACTCCACACTGTAAAGGATGATTTACATCATACACTTCCATGATAGAACGTCGCTCTTTTTCTATATTTGGAGTATTGATATTTACACTCATACCCTCTTTTATTTTTGCATTACAAGAATATACTTGTTTTCCATCAGCCTCAACTAAACATAACCTACATGCTAATGTTGGAGAACATTTTGTTTGGTAACAAATAGCAGGTACAAAAAGATCATTTGCACGCGCTACATTTAAGATAGTTTCACCCTCTTTTGCTACACATTGCTTACCATCAATTGTTATGTTTATTTGAGTACTCATTATGATTCAACTCTTTGTATTTTTACTTGTTTAAATCTATATCCTGACAACATGGCAGATTCTAATTTTTTATCAACTACAGGATATAAAGCGATTGTTCCTCTAATATTTGCATCAACAACAAACTTTTTCTTGATTGCAAAAGAACCATATGAAATATTTACTGTATCTTGGTCTTTTATTTTTGCAGCCATTGCAAAAGAGTTACTTCCTCGTAAAATATCATCTTTTGAATCTACAGAATATACTACTGTACCATTATAAGTATTGATATTTTCAACCTCGTCAGGAGTTGCTTTTAATGATAAATCAATATGAATATCTGAATTCAGTAAAACTACATTCATATCAGTATATAAATCAATCAATCGTATAAAACGAGTGATATTTTCAAAAGATTCATGTCCTGTAATATCATCTCCTATAATTAACGTGATCTCTTTTTTACCAGTAATTTTTTCTGATAAAAGTTCAAACTCTTCTTCTCCTATACTACTTTCTCCACTTAGATATCCTATATCTAAATCTTCTAAATAGTCAGCATTTTCTTTTGAAGTGTTTGAAATGATAAATGAAGATAAAAGAGCAAAAACTCCCTCTTCACTACCTGCTTCATATTTTATATACTGAGTGTATTTATTTTGTAAAGATACATCATCAATAGGATGCATATAGATAAATTCACATTCATCATTTTTAAGCATTCTATTTATATAATTTTGTATGCTTGGATTATCTGTAGCCATTCTTGTACCAATAGTAATTACAGCATCACTATTGAAGTCCATAAAATTTTCTAATTGTATTTTATTATTATTCACAGTTTTTCCTCAAATGTTATTCACTTTTTTCTTCTATTGTTTCAGTTGTGTCTATTTTAGGTTGTTCTTTTTTAACCACAACCGTCCAGTCAACTTCATTAAACTTAATAGAATTCATTAAAGTCCAATTATTCTCTTTTATACAATCTGCTGATTCTTGTATACCAGAAAAATCGCCAATCTCAAACATAAATATTCCATTTTCACCCTCATCAAGTTCTCTTTGAATAAGTTGTACCATTCTTGGTAAAAATTCATGTTTTAACCCTCGTAAGTCAAATCTTTTCATTATCGATCTACCTCCCCAAAAACAATATTTAAACTTCCTATAATCGTCACAACATCAGCTAACTGATGACCCGGAAGTAAATCTGTTAAAAGTCCCGTATGGAAAAAACTTGGTGCTCTACATTTTAATTTGTATGCATAAGGGCTTCCATCTGAAACTATATAAAATCCTAATTCACCTTTTGGCGATTCAGTAGCCACATACACTTCCCCAACAGGTGGACGCATCCCTTGAGTAACCAGTACAAAATGTTGCATCAAAGAGTAGTTTTGAGTCATAATATCCTCTTTAGAAGCCGAAATATACTCTGGATTATGTGCCATTAATTGTGTATCTGCTTCTTCATACATAGGTACTAATTGTTTCAGTATTTTAGAAGATTCATACATCTCTTGCATATAACATTTATATCTTCCATATGAATCACACTTATCAGAAATAGGGATATCAAAATCTAATTCATTATAAATTCCATATGGCATCTCTTTACGTAAATCCCATTTTACACCACTACCTCGTAAAGCTACACCAGTTACACCCCATGACTTCGCCATTTCAGGTGATATAATTCCAACATCTTCAAGTCTCATTTTCCAAATTCTATTTTTTGTTAATAAACCTTCATAAATAGGTATCTGAGATTCTAATGTTTGTGTAAATTTTAATAAATCGTTTGTCCAATTTTTTGGTAAATCTAAAGGCACACCACCAATACGAACAGCACTATGGGTAAGTCTAGCACCACAATAGTCTTCCATAAGATCCATTGCATATTCACGTTCTCTAAAAGCATAAAGAAAAATCGACATAGCGCCTACATCTAAAGCGTGAGTTGCTAACCAAAAAAGATGTGAAATGATTCTATTTAACTCTAAAAGCATTGTACGAATCACTTCAGCTCGACGTGGAGCCTCAATCCCTAATAATTTTTCTATAGCAATTGCATAACCATAATTATTTGAAGTAGATGCAATATAATCCATTCTATCTGTAGTAGGTAAAAATTCATTGTAGATCATATTTTCACCCATTTTCTCAATACCTCTATGCAAATACCCAATATCAGGATCAGCTTTTACTACCTCTTCCCCTTGAAGTTCTAACATAAGTCGTAACTGACCATGTGCAGATGGGTGCTGTGGTCCAAAGTTTACAACCATAGTATTATCTTCACGTTCGAAATTTATATTTTCAAAAAATGGTTTTAATCGATTTGATTGTTGCATATTATTTTCTCTCTTTCAGATGAACTGTTTCAATCTCATCAAACGGAGTCACTAACTTTTTACCAAATAGTTTCACTCCACCCTCTTCTTGATATCGAATCGGAGTATCTGGTTCATTACCCTGGGATATAGGAGTTCCTTTAGAAACTTCATGCCCAAGTCTTGCAAATCTACTGGTATCATATCTGTCCACAGCAGCAGAATCTCTTAACTCTGGACCTACCACTTCTCTAGCTTCTTTTCCAAAAATTTTATCTACTTCATACCATGAAGCTGATTCATCACCATGTAAAGGATATGTTTTCAGTAAAGGATGTCCATCCCAATCTTTAGGCATAAGGATTCGTCTCATATATGGATGGTTAATTACTTTAACACCATACATATCATACATCTCTCGCTCGCTCCAGTCTGCCATTCTAAATAGAGGCTCAACACTTTGAATAGTATCATCTTGATTGATAAATGTTTTTACACGTATTCTTTTTCTTTTTGAAGTTGATAACATCTCATAAACTATTTCAAAACCAGCTCTTTTTTCTATATAATCAATAGCACTTAATTCAACCATAAAATCATATTCTCTATTTTCTTTTAAATGAGATATTACATTAAAATTATCTTTTGAATTAATAAGTAAAACTAAATGATCAAGCTCTATGTATGAATCAAGAACTGAAATAGATTCTGATACACTTAATAGATCTAAATTAAATAACTCATCACTATTCACATCTTTTCTAGGAATAGAAGGTTTTACAAAAAATCTATCTTGATAGTATGATTTATTTTGGACATCATTTTTTGGACTATATGCTCTCATCTAAATCAACCTTTTTGCTTTTTGCGCCATTTTAGAAGGTTCTCTTCTTATTTTTTGTTGTAACATCATCAATGCATACTGTAGTGTTTCAGGTCTAGGAGCACATCCTGGAAGATAAATATCAACTGGAATGATTCTATCAACCCCTTGAACTGTTGCATAGGTATTAAACATACCACCTGTATTTGCACATGATCCCATTGAAATAACCCATTTAGGATCAGGCATTTGATCATATAATCTTCGCATAAACTCAGCGTGTTTTTTAGTTAATGTTCCAGCAACTACTATCACATCTGATTGTCTTGGACTTGCTCGAAAAATTGTTCCAAATCTATCAAAATCAAATCTTGAACCACCAGTAGCCATCATCTCAATAGCGCAACAGGCAAGTCCATAAGTCATAGGCCATAAAGAATTACTCCTACCAAAATTAACAATTTTATCAACTGTAGTGAGTTTTATAGGTGTTCCTGCATCTGCAAAATAGTTTACTTTATGCTGTGCCATTCTAACGCTCCTTTTTTCCATGCGTATATAAAACCTATGGTTAATAATAGTAAAAATAAAATCATCTCAATAAAACCAAACCATCCCAAAACTGTAAAATTAACAGCCCATGGAAACATAAATATAATTTCTACATCAAAAAGGATAAATAATAAAGCCATTAAATAAAATTGTACTGATATGGTATTTGGTTGTTTTGTGACTTCTGGTCCACATTCGTAAAGGGTAGATTTTAGTTTTTCTGTATCTTGGCGTGCAAGTTTCCTACTTACATAACGTGCCAATACAGTTGTTGCTATAAAGGCACTAAAAGTTAATACAAACATCAAAAATACACCAAAATAAGGATGGCTAAGATCCATATGTTCCATTTTTTCCCTTTCTTAGTCAAATGTAGATTTTCTTTATACTATTATTGACTCTAATTAAGGGCATAATACCTTATTATACGTAAATAAGAACTTACAATTAAGGCTAATCTTTGGTATTAATTTGGTATTAATTTTAAATTATTTCTTCATTATTAAGCTTATAATATAAAGTTAAATTATATTTAAAAAGTGGATAAGATGAGCTCTTTCATATTTTTCAATTCATCTTTTTTTACATTTTGAAATTGTGATTTATTAAATGTTCTTTGCCTTTTTGCTAACTGTGCTGTATGGATCGAAATAAGGTTTTCTAGTTCTTTTCTGGTTATTCTACTATCAAGATAATCAAATGTCTCAGATATCCCTATAGAATTCATACAATTAGGTGCTCTTGTATACTCTTTTTCTAAAGCGATTACTTCATTTATTAAACCATCTTCTAACATAATATTTGTTCTTTTTCTAATTCTTTCTCGTAAAATATCTGGATCAGTTTGTATCTCAAATATTGGAAGATGATTGATTAAAGGCTCAGGCTTATTTTTTGTAAAATATTCGCTAGGTGTTAGTTTTGTTTCATAAAAAACTTGTGCTGCTTTTTCTATTCTATATTTATCATTTGAAGCAATATTTTTCATATATTTTTCATCTATTTTACAAAGTTTTAGATATAAAGCGTTTATATCTAGTAATTCGTTTTTTACAAACTGTTTTATATCTTCAGATATTTTTGGTGTTTTAGATAATCCATCTACTAAAGACTTGAGATAAAAACCTGTTCCACCTACAATAATTAAATTTTTATTATTCTCTTTTGCATATTTTTTTGCACTTTTATATTCATCATAAAACTCTATTACATCAAATACTTCATTTGGATAAACGCAGTCTATACCAAAATGTACTATTCCATCACGCTCTTCTAGTGTTGGTTTTGCTGAAGCTATATCAATTTTTTTATATACAGATAAACTATCAAGAGATAAGATAATAGCATCTAATTTATGTGCTAGATCTATAGATAATGCCGTTTTACCTGATGCTGTTGGTGCAATGATTGCTAGTTCTTTATACAAAGAGTTCCCTTTTGGTGTATTGTTAAGCATATTATAGTAAAATTGCCCTTATGGAAAAAATAATTAAACTACTAAATGATTTTAATGAACTAGTGATGTTCAAACACTCGATATTTTCACTCCCTTTTATATTTATAGCGATGGTTGTAGCAGCAAATGGCTGGTTTGGATGGAGCCTATTATTTTTAGGTACAATTGCAGCCTTAACTGCTAGAAACTTTGCTATGGGATTTAATAGATACCTAGATAGAGATATAGATGCTTTAAACCCACGAACTGTAAATAGACCTTCTGTTGATGGAAGAATAAATCCAACTCAAATGCTTTTATTTACAATTGCAAATGCGTTAGGATTTATAGGTGTTGCATATATCGTAAATGATTTAGCTTTTTATTTAAGTGTACCTATTTTACTAGTACTTGCTAGTTATTCTTATTTTAAAAGATTTTCTTTTTTGGCACATATTATTCTTGGTATTTCTTTAGGACTAGCTCCTATTGCTGGAGTAGTTGCAGTATCTGAAACGATTACTTTATGGTCGATTTATTTAAGTGTTGGAGTATTATTTTGGGTAGCTGGGTTTGACTTATTATATTCACTACAAGATATTGAAGTAGATAAAGAACTTGGACTTCACTCAATACCATCTAAATTTGGTGTAAAAAACACTATGTTATTTTCAAAAGTTATGCACTCTCTTACTATTGTTTTTTGGTTACTTTTTGTTATCCAAGCAAATTTAGGAATTTTTGCATACTTAGCAGTTATTGCAAGTATAGTTATGCTTACTTACGAACATATCATTGTAAATAAAGACTTCTCTAAAATAGATAAAGCTTTTTTTACTATAAATGGTTATTTGGGAATTTTATTTTTTGTATTAATTATTTTAGATAGAGTATTTAATTAATACATTATTTCAAATTCTATTGGTTCTTTATTGTATGAATAATACAAAAATATTTTATTTGGTTTTATTTCCCATTTTTTAAATCTTCTATTTGGTTTTTCAATATATTTTCTAATAATTTTAATTTGTTCATCTATATTGACACAATCATATAATTTTCTTTCAATAGGTTCTATTGTAGTTCTTCTTATATTTTCAATATCATATTTTATAAATGATGTAAATTTTAGTCTATCTATATCATCAATAGTAAGTAATTTAAATTCATAATTTACAATATAACTATTTTCATCTATTGAAATATATATGATTAAGTTTAATGGTATCTCTCTTTTATAGTGTATTTTACAAATATCTAGAACTTCAGAAATACTTGTACAGTTATTTAATAATGTTTTGAGTTCATCTCTTATTTGATTTTTAATTCCATATTGCCATCTTGCTGTACTTAAACTACCCATTCTATGATATTTATTAAAAGCATATTCTGTATTTATTGCTATCACTATTTAGCCTTTATTTGCATATATAGCTTTTATTAACTGACCTTTAGTAATTCTCTTTTCTAAGACTTTGCCATCTTTTTTTGTTAAAAGTTTCGCATAAATTATTTTAGTTGTATTATCAAGATTAATAGACCATTGAACAATACAATCAAAGGAGTTTACTTTACAAGTAAATTCAACTATTTGTTTTTGATTGTCTGTTGTAAATTCTTCCCATTTTTTATTTTTGCACTTATTCCAATTATCAAATGCTTGTCCTACAGTTATAGATTTGTCAAAATTCATCACTGTGTTTTTAACTTTATCTGTATTACTAAGAGTTTCAACATCTTCACTACATCCACTAAATAATATCACTATAGTAAGTAATATTCCACTTGTTATTGATTTTAAATTTCTATACATCATTTTTCCTTTTTTGATATATGAAATTATATAAGATGTATATTACTTAGTTATGTAATGTATTTCAGAATATAGGATTATGATTTTATATATTTATTTATAAAATTAGTTGCATCACTTAAATTTTCTTGTTTAATAGACATGAATTTTCTAGGAGTGAATTTAGCTTCATATCCTACTATAATATTAAATTTATCTAACGGAATATTTACAAATTGAATATTATCATTCCAAATATATCTTAATGGATATGATTTATTTGTTTCAAAATCTTCTTTTATATCTTCAATAGTTGCTATAGCAAATATAAAATTATTTTTGATAAATAATACTATATTGCCGATACTCTTTTCCCAAATATATTGATAATCTTCTTTTTCAGCCCAAGACTCATACTGCCCATCAATAAAATTTTCTTTTGTATCAGTTCCCGTTGGTTGAAGTAAAATATTTGGAAGTTTTTTATTTTTACTATTAATGTAGTTTTCAATATCATTTTTAAGTTTAAAAAATATATCTTCATTATGAAAAGATATAATAAATTCTTTTATTTCATAAAAATTTAATCCTTTATCAATTTTACTTTTTGATATATCCAATAATGTGTTTAAGTCTGTTTGATTCATTTTCTAGCCTTTATTTAAAATGTATATATTATACCAATAGTATATTACTTAACAGTGTAATTTAAAATATTGTAAATACAAAATTTGTATTTTTAATTTGTTGAATTTCTATAAACTTATCTAAAGTAAATTGTTTTTCTTCTTGCTTTTTTTCAATCTTATATCTAATTTCATCAATATTTTTATACGGATGAATTCCAATACTCCAAAAACTTCTTAATTCTGTAGATGAGGGTACTCTTTTTTTAACTTTTATAATATCATCAATCATTTTTGAAATGCAACTGTCTATTGATTTATTTTGTTTTATTTCCAAAGCAATATAGCTTTCTTGTTTATGATTCTTTTTTCTTATTAAAAAATCTACTAACATTTTATTTTTGTTTTTATCTTTTCTTCCATCTATAGCAAATGAACACTCTCTAAACCAATTTCCAATATCACTATGATTTGATAGGAATGAGGCAAATTCTATTTGAAACCATATTTCCCAACCAGTAATATTTTTATTTTCTATAATATTTAATCTTTCAATAATATTATCTTGACTTGTAAAGTCATCTATTAAATCTACTATAAATTTAAAATCTTTCTTCATTTTATTTTTCTCATATATTCATCCATATTTGTTTTAACAATATCACTCAACTCATCAGGACTAACAACAATAATATAAGGTAAATAACTTTGTATAATCGGTATTATTTCCATAAAATCAGTAATATAAATCTCAATATCACAACTACTATCTTCATAAGTTTTTAAAACTCTTTGAGTTTTATTTATTGGTTTTCTTAAAAAGTATTTTGATACTTTTTTATCTAAAAAAAGTTCAACTAAAAAAGGTGTAATATGTGGTTCAAAATAAGCATTTATAGCATTGTCAAAACCTTTTATAATCTCTTCATCAAATTCAAACTTGCTTTCTAGTATTTCAATATTAGTAATACTATTTAAATGGTATCTTCGTATCTCTTCATATTCTAAATCATAATTTATCAAGTACCAAAAGTCACTAAGATTTAATATTTTTAATGGATATAAATATCTTAGTTTATCATTATAAATACACTCTATTTCATTTTTAGATTTAATAGCATTTTTTATTTGTATTATTTCTGTTTTATAGTTTTCAAAACTCTCAATTGATGAAGTTTCATAAATACTATTTTTTAAACTATCTTCAAACTTTTCAAATAGTAAATTTGTTTTTAATGATAAATTATCATCACTATATTTATCTTTACTTTTTGCTTTCAAGATTGAAATAGTTGCTAACTCTTCACTTGATAAAAATGTTTTTTGTAAAAAGTTTACTTTTGACAAATAGCATTTTATGCTATAGTCATAATAAATAGTTTCATTATCAAATAATGGTAAGATATATTCTTTAAAATCAAGTTGTATTTTTCTTGTTGTAGTTTCAAATTGTTCTGATAATTTGAGGGTAGATAATTTTTCACCTTTTGAAAGATGAGTTAAAATATATGATAATCGTGAAAGTCTTGTTACTTTGTTAATTATCATTTTTATTTACCTTTTAGGATTTCTTTTTAAATTACTATTTTATTTTTAAAGCTAACTGCTCAGGTAAGATACCTAAATCTTTTTCTAATAGTTTTGTATCACCATGTTGTACATAAACATCAGGATATTCAAATGATTTAACTTTCACATCCAAATCTTCATCACTTATCATCTCTAAAAGTGCACTTCCAACTCCACCAGCTTTTTGACTGTCTGAAAACACATACCATTTATCTGTTTTAAGAGATAACTCTTTTAATAAAATAGAATCCATAGGTTTTACGAAACGTAAATCAACTATTGTAATATCATGCATACATAAGTTTGCAGTTATAATTGCACGCTGTACACCAGCCCCATAACCTATAAAAGCTATCTTACTAGTACCTTCTTTAAGTACTTCAGAACGCCCTAATATAAACTTTGTAGGTTCATATTCTAACTCATCAAAAGCCCCTCTTGGGTATCTTAATGCACATGGTGAATTGTGATCTTTTGCGAACTGTAATGCGTATTCTAATGTTTTAGAATCACGTGGTGCAAATAAAGTCATATTTGGTAAAAATCTTAAAAAACTTATATCAAACTGTCCTTGGTGAGTTTCCCCATCAGCCCCAACAATTCCTGCTCTATCTATACAAAAAGTAACTGGTAAATTCATCAAACAAACATCATGAATTATCTGATCAAATCCTCTTTGTAAAAAAGTAGAATATATTGTTACAAAAGGTTTAAAACCATCTCTTGCCATAGCGGCCATAGATGTAACTGCATGTTGTTCAGCTATTGCTACATCCCAAAATCTGTTTGGAAACTCACGCATGAGCTTATCTATACCAGTACCACTAGGCATAGCAGCAGTTACACCTACTACTTTTTCATCCTTACATGCAAGATCATATAATGCATCACTAAACACAGCAGTTGCAGCTTTAGCACCAGCTTTTTTGTGAAATACACCAGTCTCAACATCAAAAGGACTTACTCCATGCCAATGTTCATGATGGCCTTCAGCAATTGGATAACCTTTTCCTTTGACAGTTTTTGCATGTAAAATTACTGGTTTTCCAAGGTTTTTTGCTAATTGTAAAGTTTCTACAACCTCTTCGATATTATGTCCATCAATTGGTCCAATATAATCTATCCCCATCTCTTCAAAGATTATTCCTGGAGTGATAAGTTTCATACTTTCTTCTAAACGTTTAGCAATATATTCTGTTCCATTTGGCATATAGTTTTTAACTACATGATCTACTTTTTCTCTGAAACCTTGATAAAATTTACCAGCTAAAAGTTTACTAAGATGTTTACTTACTGCACCAATTGGTTTAGCGATACTCATCTCATTGTCATTTAAAATAATCACAACAGGAAGTTTTAAATCACCTAGTTCATTTAAAGCTTCATATATCATACCTGCTGTCATAGAACCATCTCCTATCATCACAACAGGAACTTTTCCATTTTTCTCTAATGCAGCAGCTTTTGCTGCACCCACAGCTAATGAAATAGATGTTGAAGAATGTCCAGCAACAAAATAATCAGAGTTTGATTCTTTAGGTTTTGTAAAACCACTCAATCCACCAAACTGTCTTAATGTTTTAAAGTCATCCCAACGTCCAGTTATCAATTTATGTGGATAGCATTGATGAGAAACGTCAAAAATAAAAGGATCATGTTCACTATTAAATACTTTATGCATTCCAAGTGTTAATTCTACAGCACCAAGAGTTGAACTGAAATGTCCACCATTGACTGATACAACTTCTATAATTCTATCTCTAATTGCTTGTGCTGTTTCTTCTAATTCTTCGATACTTTTATTTTTAATATTCATATTATCTCTCTTCTAATAAATCAACTTCCCAAAAAAATTCAATCCAATCTTTTGCCTCTTTAACAGTAAAATCTGGTTGTAACAATGCTGTAGGTTTATAAAAAACTGTTGCAATTTTAAACTCACAATGATGATATTTTTCTCTTAAAATTTTAAGAATTTCTACCATACTCTCACCACTATCAACAATATCATCTATTAATACTACTTTGTGTTTTCTTGATAAATCAGGAATATTAAAAATTTCAAATGTATCTAGTTTTTTTGTTCCATCATAATGAATTGAATTTAAACTATAAATTTCTCTTGTTTCAAGTGCTTCACTTAATAAATGTCCTAATACTAAACCACCTCTAGCAATTGCAATTAATGCATCTGGTTGGTACTCTTTTATTTGTGGTATTAATACCTTACAATCTTCTATACAGTTTTCGTAACTATAATAAACTTTTTTCAATTTCTTTCCTCTAATGTAAAATAAATACTAATAATGAAATTAGTGTAATCGTTATCAATCCTAAATTTATATCTTTAAATTCACCTTTTAATAACTTTAATGTTGTATATACTATAAATCCTGCTGCAAATCCATTTGTAATTGAATATGTTAATGGCATTAAAATAACAATCAAAAATGCAGAACTTGTAATAGCCAAATCATTACTTTTAAAATTGATATTTCCTAATTCTGTAAACATTAAAATACCTACAACAACTAAAACTGGATAGATCGCATTTGGTGGTATAGATTTAAATAATGGCAATAAAAACAGTGTTAGAATAAAAAACATTCCTGTAAATACTGAAGTTAATCCTGTTCTTCCACCCTCTTCAACACCACTTGCACTTTCAATAAATGATGTAGTAGTAGATACTCCAATTAAACTTCCTGCAACTGTAGAGATAGCATCTGCTTCAAGCGTTTTTGCTAAAGCTTTATCTTCTTTACTTTGAGATTGGAATAAATTTGCACGAGTTCCTACACCTGTTAAAGTGCCCAATGTATCAAACATATCTGTAACTAAAAAAGTAATAATAACAGGAAGTAATGCTAACGATAAAGCACTCATAATATCTAGTTGCATATAAATAGGTGATATTGATTCAGGTAAGCCTACAATTGAATCAGGACCTTCACCTATACCAAAACTCCATCCTACAACAGAAGTTAATAAAATAGCAATAATAAAAGCACCTTTAACTCTAAATGTATAAAAGGCTAAAGTTAAAAATAAACCTAAAACTCCTAGTAAAATATTTGGATCACCTAAATCACCAAGAGCAACTAGTGTAGCTTTATTTTCAACAACTATACCCATTTGTTTTAAACCTATAAAGGCAATAAAAGCACCAATACCAGCACTAACTGCTCGTCTTAAATCCATCGGAATTGAGGTCATAAGCCATATTCTAAACTTGGTAAAAGACAATATAACAAAAATAATACCAGATAAAAATACAATACCTAATGCAGTTTGCCATGGTAATTCCATCCCTAAAACTAAACCATAACTAAAGTAAGCATTTAATCCCATTCCAACACTCATAGCAATTGGAGTATTTGACCAAACACCATTAAATATTGTAGCAAGTATTGTAATAAGTGCCGTTGCAGTAACTACAGCTCCCATTGGTAAACCAGCATCACTTAAAATAAATCCATTAACTGGTACTATATACATCATTGTTAAAAATGTTGTAAGTCCTGCTAAAAACTCTGTTTTAACAGTCGTATTATGAGCTTTTAACTTAAATCTTGACAACATCAATTATTTCTTATCAACTAAAAGTTTATCTAATGCTTTAAACACTTTCGTATTTTGGGCAGTTGTACCTATCGTTATTCTAATAGCATTTTGACCATAACCAGTCATATCTCTTACAATAATACCAATTTCAAGTAATTGTTGTGCAATATTTTTAGAAATATATTTTCCAGTATAAATTGTAATAAAATTTGTATAACTTGAAATATATTTTAAACCATTTCTTTTTGCATATTTTTCATATCGAGTCATCTCTTCAAAATTTCGTTTTATACATTTTTGTACAAACTTCTCATCTTTAAGTGCAACTTTTCCACCTTCTAATGATAAAGTAGTTACATTAAATGGTGGTCTAAGTTTATAAAGATTTTTGATGATTTTTACATCAGCTATCCCATAACCAACTCGTAAACCACCTAAAGCATATGCTTTTGAAAATGTCCCTAAGTAAATAACATTTGAATACTTTTTAGTTACCTTTTTTACATCAATTCTTTTTGCACCATCTTTATATATTGCATACTCTTGATACGCACCATCAAGGACAACCATAGTATCTTTATCAACTTCATCTAAGAATTTATATACGTCTTTTGCATCTAGACATTCACCCATTGGATTATTAGGTAAACATAAAAAGATGATATCCGCACCCTCTTTTTTATAGATTTTTCTAAATTCATCTAAATCATGTGTATCAGATGGTGTTTTTAAAATTTGTGCACCTGTTTGTTTTGCATAGATTTCATACATAGCAAATGTTGTTTTAGCCATAAGTACTTTAGAGTTTTTATCACATTTAGCATGTACACAAAATTCTATAATTTGGTCACTACCAGCTCCAACTATTACATTTGAATTTTTCACATCAAATCTTTTCGATAAAGCATCTTTTAATTCATACATACTATCATCAGGATAAACAAAAGAACTAGCTGATTTTTTTTCTAACGCCTTAACTACCTTTTTACTTGTTCCATACGGATTTTCGTTTGAGGCTAATTTTATAATATCTTTTGGATTTACCCCATATTCTCTTACTACCAATTCAATTGGTTTACCTGCTTCATAGATACTTAAATTATCTAATACTTTGTTAAATGTCATCTGCTTCCCTTACATAACTTCCTAAAAACTTCATTTCGTTTTCATATTTTTCAAAAATTTTATTTACTTTTTCATCATCTCTATGAGCATTAAACTCTATAAAAAATGTAGATTTTCCTTCTACAATGTGAGATTTTATTTTTATAATATTAATATTTGCATCATCAAAGTCATTTAAAAAACGAACCAGTGAACCGGCTTCATTTGATAACTGAACTAATGTAGTTGTTTTATCATCTCCACTTTGACCATTGTCAAAATTTGAAATAATTAAAAATCTTGTTTTATTATTTCCTTTATCTTCAATATTTTCAAATAAAATAGGAAGATTATACATTTTTGCACCTACATGAGAACAAATAGCTGCACTATTTGGTTCTTCGCATGCTAATTTTGCTGCTTTTGCTGTTGAATCAACTGGAATAAGTTCACACTCGTCTAGTCCCAAATCAGCTAAAAACTTATGGCATTGATCAAAAGCGATATCTTTAGAATAGATTTTTTTAATATCTTTTACATTATCTAAAGTTGAGGCTAAAGTATGATGTATATCTACCATCACTTCTGCAATAATTTTTAAATCATATTTTCTAAAACTTGTTACTGTATCATTTACAATACCATTACTGCTATTTTCAATAGGAATAACACCAAACTTTGCTTTTCCATTAGCTACTTCTCTAAAAACACCTTTAATTGACCCAATAGGAAGATATGCACTCATTGCTCCAAATCTTGATTCTGCAGCTTGATGTGTAAAACTTCCTTCAGGTCCTAAATAAGCAATATTTTCAGGTAATTCAAGATTTCTAGAAATGGCAAATATTTCTAAAAATAAAGCTTCTATTGCTGCTTTATTTAAACTTCCATTTGAATCAAGTGATTGTTTGTATAATCTATCAATAATTGATTTTTCACGCTCTGGTCGATAAATTGCACCACCACTTTGCGCTTTTACCACACCCACTTGATGTACCGTTTCCATTCGTTTATTAAGAAGAGTTAATACTTCATCATCAATACTATCTAAAGTATCTCTTAGCTTTTTTAATTCTACTGCTTCATTCATAAATGACCTTTGTTAATTAAATTTTTTTTCTTTAGCATCTTCAACTATCTCATTTGCCAAATTATTTGTTTCTTCAGAAATCTTTGAAGCTTCATCTACCATTTTGGCACTCTTTCGTGTATCTGTTTTTACTAAATTTATATTTGTATTTATTTGAACAATACTCTCTTGTTGTTGTACCGATGCATTTGCAACATCTTTAATAAGTTTAATTGTTGCATCAATTTTTTCATTTAACTCAGTGTAACCTTGATTCATTGTATTTGAAATCACTTTACCACTATTTGCTTTTGCTGTAGCACTTTCAACAAGACCTTTAATCTCTTTAGCAGCATCAGCCGATCTATTAGCAAGATTTCTTACCTCTTGTGCAACAACCGCAAAACCTTTACCAGCTTCACCTGCTGTTGCTGCTTCAACTGCAGCATTAAGACTTAAAATATTTGTTTGAAACGCAATTTGATCAATAATAGTAATAGCATCATTAATATCTGAAACTTGAGATGCAATCTCATCCATCTCATTTGTAGTTTCTTCAGCTAATTTAATCCCTTTATTTACAGATTCTGTTACATTTAAAGCATATTTTTCCATACGTTTTGCATTGTCAGTTGTTGTTCTAATTGCACCTGTTATTGTCTCTAGTTGATCAACACTATTTTCTAATTTTGATGATTGTGAACTTAAAAACTCTTGTATTTTATCCACTGATGAAGTTAAGGTATTAGCATCACGTTGTAATTGTTGACCATTTTGTAAATTTGTTTGAGAATTTTCACATAAACTATTTCCTAAAGCATCAACCTTTTCAAAAACTTTTTTCATCGTTCCTTGAGTTGTACTTCCTGAATTAATTCGATCAATATAATTATCATTATCGTAAGAATTTAAAACATCCACAACACGGTTTACATTATATCCGACCGCTTCAATTAAATTATTTACAATCTCTTTAAGTTCATTGATTTCTGAACTATGAGCAACAGAAGTTATTTTTACATCATAAATACCCAAAGATGCTTGTTTACAAATCTCTTTAGCCTCTTCTAAAACTGCTTCATCTTTTTTTACACCTGCTACTGTTGCATCAATATTTTTATTTACAGAATCAACCAAAACACCTATTTCATCATTGCTGTATCCATCAATATAGCCAACCTCTTTTTCCTCTTTATTGATGTATTTAAAAAACATCTCAAGACCTAGTTGAAAAGCATCAATTGGTTGAGTAGCGCGTCTTATTAACCATGTCATAAAAATAGTAATAAGAATTAATACAATAACTGCTTGAAGAATAAGATTACTTACGGTGTTATTAATGATCAAATCTGATTCTTCTAAATTAAATGTTAAATCCATAATACCAATAACGTCACCCGGTTTTTGATTGACATGACATTGAATACATTCATTTGTTGCAATCATTGGCTTTAAAGAACGTAATATATGTTTATCACCTTCGTATGATTCTAAAATAGTTTCTTTTTTACTTTCAAATACTTTAAGTGTTTCTGGATCTTGTGTATATTTTACTTGAGGAGAAAAAAGAGTAATCATGTCCATACTTCGAGATACTACAAACTTTTCTAACCCTTTTATATTATTTCTACTTTTCTCTTCAGCATCAATAATAATAGTAGAATCTCCAGTATTCATTGCTGTACGTAAATTTAAAAAAATAGAATCAGTAAGTTGCTGTAATGCAATCTTAGCATTTGACTTTGCTAAATCATCCATTTTATAAGCAGAAGTAAATACCGAAACTAAATTACTCAGAACTAAGATTAAAATAGTAGGTATTATAATCTTACTTCTAATTTTCATATTTCCAAACAGTGCTCCATTGTTAATCATATTTACCCCTTCTTACTCAAATAAGTATTTACTGAAGATATTCCTCTTCATGTGCTATTAAATCTTCAAATGTTTCTCGTCTTCTTATTAATCTGTCTTCATTATTTTCAAGTGCAATCTCTGCTACTTTTCCTCTAGTATTATAATTACTAGCCATAGTAAATCCATATGCTCCTGCACTATGAATTGCAATTAAATCATTATGTTCAGTTTTTGGTAATTCTATATTTTTTGCAAAAAAATCACCACTTTCACATACTGGACCTACAACATTACAGTCACTTTGTTCTTCAGTTTTTCCAATAACTTCTATTTTATGATATGCATCATATAAACTTGGTCGAATTAAATCATTCATAGCTCCATCAACTATTACAAATCGTTTAGAACCATTTACTTTTTCATATAAAACTTTTGTTACAAATGTTCCAGAATTTCCTACTAAAAATCTTCCTGGTTCACAAACTACTGTGATATCAAGACCAAATAAAGCATCTAGTACTGTTTGCGCATAATCATATGTATTGATTAAAGTTTCATCATCATATACAATTCCTAATCCACCACCTACATCAAAAAAACTTAATTCTATTTTTAATGCAGATTTAATATTTCTTACTAAGTCAGCAACTATATTTACAGATTCTTTGATAGGTTCTAGTTCTGTAAGCTGACTACCGATATGACAATGGATACCTATTGGGTCTATATTTTCATTATTTTTAGAAAAAACATACATTCTTTTTGCTGTATCGATATCTACACCAAATTTATTTTCATGAAGTCCTGTAGAGATATAAGGATGAGTTTTAGGGTCAACATTTGGATTTACTCGAATAGAGATTCTTGCAATTTTTTCAATCTCTTTAGCTACTTTAGCTACTCTGTGAAGTTCCGCTTCACTTTCAACATTAATCATTAAGATATCTAATTCTAATGCTTCTCTTATCTCATCATCAGTTTTACCAACACCTGAAAAAATAATTTTATATTTTGCAATTCCAACTTTAATTGCTCTTTTTACTTCTCCAATACTTACACAATCAGCTCCGCTTCCTTGGTCACCTAAATGTTTTACAACACTTAAATTTGAATTTGCTTTTACGGCATAAGATATAAGTGATTTTCTTGCTTTAAAAGCATCTTTTAATTCATTGTACTGTTTTGAAATATAATCAAAATCATATACATAATACGGTGTTTGATATTTTTGTGATAATTCTTTAAAATTTATTGCCATTAATGTTCTCTTGTTTTTAGATTTTGGTATACATAATAGCTAACTTTAAGTAATTATCGTCTTAATAGTTTTTACTCAATTTGTTTTAAAACACGATTATATACTTCCATATACTGTAATGGATCTACTGTGATATTATGTAATCTCAATGCATAGTGTAGATGTGGGCCAGTTATCCTTCCTGTCTTTCCTGACTTTCCTATAATTTGACCTTTTGTTACTTTTTGTCCCTTTTTAACTAAAAATTTATTCATATGAGAATAATAAGAAAAAGCTCCTCTTCCATGGTCAATATATATTACTTTTCCTAAATAGAACCTATCCATAGTCAAAGCAACAATTCCATTATTTGAGGCATAAATATTACTTCCTATTTTGGCACGATAATCTGTACCTGTGTGATAACTTTTAGTCGTTCCATTATAAACTCTTGCATTACCAAAAGCACTTGTGATTTTTGATTTCATTGGGTAAATATATTTTGTGTTAAGAGTTAAATCATATGGTGTGATTTTTGAATAAACATTTTTATATACTAAATTATATTCATCTGAAGAGCGAGTTTTATTTTTTTTAGATAAAAAAACTTTTCCCTTAGATACTTTTATAATCTCATTTTGTTTATAGTTTCCATCTATTATTGTAATTTTTAGATTTTTCTTTACAATATTGTTATCGTTTTTATATACAACTTGTACTTCTTCTTTTTGCTTTTTACTATAATAATCAATGGGGATAAAAACTCTGTACTTCTTGATTGAACCATTTATTGTAAACATTTGATATGTTTTATTTTTGTAGATAACATTAGGTGCTTGTGATAAGGATCTATCACTTTTTAACATAACGGCAAATGTTGTACCATTTTTTATATTTGTATGAGATAAGCTAATATCAACTTTTGAGAAAAGCGATATACCAAGGGTTATCAAAAGAAATATTATTTTCATTTTACAACTCCTTGGGATAAATTAATTTAGAATAGATAAACTATTTATCTGTTCCATTCCACGAAATTTTTTGTTTTCCATCTTCATTAAATTCAACAGCTGGCATACCCATGATATTAAATCCTGAATCAACATAATGGATTTCACCAGTAACAGCTGAAGATAAATCAGATAATAAATACATACCAGAATTACCTACCTCATCAATTGTTACATTTTTTCTTAACGGTGAATGTGCTTCGTTCCATTTTAGCATAAATCTAAATTCACCAATTCCTGCTGCTGCTAAAGTTTTAATAGGTCCTGCAGAAATTGCATTTACTCTTATTCCATCTTTTCCTAAATCTTCAGCTAAATACTTTGTAGTCATCTCTAATGCAGCTTTTGCTACCCCCATAAGATTATAATTAGGGATATATTTTACACCGCCATAATATGAAAGTGTAAGTACTGAACAACTATCACTCATAAGAGGTTTTAATTCTCTTACAACTTCAATTAGACTATAAACAGATATATCCATAGCAACATCAAAAGCATCTTTAGTAATATCATAAAATCTACCAGAAAGTCCAGATTTTGGAGCAAAAGCAATAGAGTGTACGATAAAATCAATTTGTCCCATATCTTTTTCTAAAGACTCTTTTAATGCTTTAATCTCTTCAGGATTTGAAACATCACAAGGATATACATAATCAGCACTTCCAAATTCTTCAGCAATAGGAACAACTCTTTTCTTTAAAGAATCATTTAAATAAGTAAAAGCAATTTGGGCACCTTGTGCTTTACATTGTTTTGCAATACCATATGCAATAGATTTATTATTTGCTACACCTAGGATTACACCTTTTTTACCATTCATTATCATTTTATTTCCTTCTCTTTATGCTATTTTGAATTTGTTATTTTTATCATCTCTTTAAAGTCTTCTATATTCCAAGACCCGCTACCAATTAATGTTCCATCAACATTAGGGATATCTAAAATTTCAGATATATTTGATGTTTTCACACTTCCTCCATATAATAAAGGCTGAGTGATTTTTTTCTTTATTTTTTTATGAATAATTGTAATGTCTTCAGTAGTAGGAATTTTACCAGTACCTATTGCCCATACAGGTTCATATGCAATAATCAAATTTTCATACTCTAAATCTATTCCATCAAATTGATTCCAGATATAACCTAAAGTTTCAGTCATCCCTGTCTCTTTTACTTCTAAAGGTTCACCTACACAATATATAATTTTATATCCTAAAGATTTATAGTAATTATATTTATATGCAATCTCTTTTTGAGATTCTCCTAAAACATGCCTTCTTTCACTATGTCCTATTAAAATAGTTTTAATATTAAATTCATCAAGTTGTTCTGTACCAATTTCACCTGTAAATGAACCACTTTTTGTGTAGTATGCATTTTGTGCACCTATAATTAAATTATCCTCTATTTCAAAAGTGTTTAATGATGTTGCTGTTGGGAAAATATATACATCATTTGATATAGAATTTTCAGTTAAAAAAGAGTTTGTATTTTCTACAAACTCCTTTGTTGTTTTTCTTGTGTGATTTGTTTTAAAATTACTTGCTATAATCTTCATATGATAAATCCTCTTTTCGTCTATTTAATCTATTATTTTAACATAATGTTTTAAAAAATCTCATTAGTCTAATTATAATTATAATTTATTATAAAAATAATTTGTAGCTTCTACGAATCCATCAACACTTCCACAATCGAATCTTTTCCCTTCAAATTTATACGCTAAGACTTTTCCTTCTTTTGCAAGAGTCAGTAGCGCATCTGTTATTTGAATCTCACCACCTTTACCTGGTTTTGTACTTTTAATAACATCAAAAATTTCTGGTACTAAGATATACCTCCCAATAATTGCAAGATTTGAAGGTGCATCTTTTGACTCTGGTTTTTCAACCATATTATTTACTTTAAAAAGGTTGTTTTTAATCTCTTCACCCGCTATTACGCCATACTTATTTGTATCTTCTTTAGGTATCTCTTCTATTGCAACAATACAACTATCAGGATATTGTTCATGTAAATTAGTCATTTGAGACAATACTGAAATATCATTACTATCACATAAGTCATCTGCTAAAATAACGGCAAAAGGTTCATCTCCAATAAGTGTTTGCCCGGTTAAGATTGCGTGACCTAAACCTTTCATCTCAACTTGTCTTGTGTAACTAAATGTACAATTTTCTATCATATTATTTACATCATTTAATAAGAGTTCTTTAGAACTATCTTTAATGCTAGCCTCTATATCCGTATTTGTATCAAAATGATCTTCAATAGCTTTTTTGTATTTACTCGTAACGATTGCCATAGTATCGCACCCTGCGTTAATCGCTTCCTCAACGCCATATTGAATAAGTGGTTTTGTTAAAACGGGTAGCATCTCTTTTGGTATTGCTTTTGTTGCTGGCAGGAATCGTGTACCGTAACCGGCTGCTGGAAATAAACATTTTTTTATCATAGAATTCTTCTTTTTTAAATTTTATCTTTAATTATTATATAAAAATTAGGTTTAAACTCTCTTTCATTCACAAATTACGAGTAATTAGCTATAATATCTACTATATAAATATCAAGGTTAATAATGACAAATTATGATGTAATTGTTGTAGGTGGTGGACACTCGGGAATAGAGGCTAGTTTATCATCTGCACGTATGGGGAAGAAAACATTACTTATTACTATGCTAGTAGAACAAATAGGTGCGGCTAGTTGTAATCCAGCGATTGGAGGACTTGCTAAAGGTCACTTAGTACGAGAAATAGATGCACTTGGTGGAGAGATGGGACTTTGTACTGATGCAACAGGAATACAATTTCGGATTCTAAATGCAAGTAAGGGTGCAGCAGTTCAAGGAAGTCGTGCTCAAATAGATATGGATGAATACAGAGAATACATGAGAAATGTAACTCTAAATACTCCTAATTTAGATGTATACCAAGATGAAGTAGCAAGTTTAATTGAAAATGATAATATAGTTTCAGGAGTGGTTACTAAACTTGGAGAAAAGTTTGGATCAAAAAAAGTGATTCTTACTACTGGGACATTTATGAAAGGTCTTATTCACATAGGAGAAAACCAATATCCAGCAGGTCGAGCATGGGAAGCACCAGCAACTACAATTTCAGATCAATTAAGAGAATTTAATTTAAACGTAGGAAGATTAAAAACAGGAACACCTGCAAGAATAAATAAAAACTCTATAGACTTCTCAGTTATGGAAGCACATGGAGGAGATGAAGAACCACATCCGTTTAGTTTTAGAACAAATAAACAAGAATTTAATCCTACTCAACTTCCTTGTTATATAACATACACAAATGTTGATACTCATGATATTATTCGAACAAACTTTGATAGAGCACCACTTTTTACAGGACAGATAGAAGGTACAGGTCCACGATATTGTCCAAGTATTGAAGATAAAGTAAACAGATTTTCGGAGAGAGAAAGACATCAGTTATTTTTAGAACCACAAACAAAAAGAGCAGAAGAATACTATATAAATGGTCTTAGTTCAAGTCTTCCTTTAGATGTACAAAAAGAAAAAATACACTCTATCAAAGGTCTTGAAAATGCCAAAATTGTAAGATATGCATATGCTATAGAATATGATTATATTGATCCAACAGAACTACTACATACACTTGAAACTAAAAAAGTAAAAAATCTTTATCTAGCTGGTCAAATAAATGCCACTACAGGATATGAAGAAGCAGCAGCTCAAGGTTTAATAGCTGGTATCAATGCATGTTTAGCTATAGATGAAAAAGAACCATTTATTTTAAGACGAGATGAAAGTTATATTGGTGTTTTAATTGATGATTTAGTTACTAAAGGCACATCTGAACCATATAGAATGTTCACAAGTCGTGCAGAATACAGACTTCTTTTAAGAGAAGAGAGTGCTGACATGAGACTAATGGGTTATGGTAAATCATTTGGACTTATAGATGATGAAACACATTCTATCATGAAACATAAACAAGAGACTATAAATGATGCGATAAAATTTATGGAAGAGATTTGGTTTACTTCTAAAAAAGAAAATCTTGCCCTCTTGCAAGAGCTTGGTGAAGATAAAATATCAGATAGAATTTTGTTAGTAGATCTTGTAGGAAGAAATACTATTACAAAAGAAAAATTTGATAGATTAGTTCCAAGTTTAGCACACCTAGAAGATTACTTAAAAGAACAAGTCATAATAGAAGCTAAATATTATAGATATGTCGATAAACAAAAAAAACAAATCGATAAAATGAAAAAAATGCTTACACTTAAAATACCAGAAAACTTTATATTTGATGATTTACCAGGACTATCAAGCGAAGTGATAGAAAAGCTTAAAAAGTTTAATCCACCGACATTATACAACGCTTCACAAATAAGTGGAATTACTCCAAGTGCAGTGGATATTATCCATCTCCATATAGATATGAAGTCAAAAAAACAAAAATAAAGGGATGAAAATGTTTAAAAAAATACAAATAATTTGTTTATTATTAACTATTGCTACTATAAGTTTAAATGCCAAATCACTTAGAATTGAATCAAAAGAATTATCAAACAATTTAAGTGATTATAAAATACTTGATACAAGAAGTAATAAATTGTATAAAAAAGGACACATTGAAGGTGCACTTAATTTTCCTATAGATTTAACATATGAAAACAAACAAAAAAATGGACGATTAACAAATCCTATTAAAATGCAAGATATTATAAGAAAGATTGGACTAAAACTTGATTCTAAAATAGTTATTTATGATGATGGTACATTTTTTGATGCTACAAGATTATTTTGGGCACTTGAAGTCTATGGATTTACTAATGTTAAACTTTTAAATATGGGATATGAAAACTGGGATTTTTCAGATTACAAAGTAAGTCAAGTAGATACAAAAACTACTCCGAGTAATTATATTGCACAAATTAATAGTAAAAGACTTGCTACAAAATTTACTACTCAAATAGCAACTAAAAACCCAAACCAGATTATTATTGATGCAAGACCCCAAAAAGCATATTTAGGTAAAGTTTCTTCTGCATCAAGATTTGGACATATCCCAAAAGCGCAGAATTTTCCTGCATCACATAATATTAACTATGAAAATAACAATGCAGAATTACAAAATATAGATAAATTAAAAGAATTGTATAAAGATGTAGATAAAACAAAAAAAATTGTAATATATTGTGCAATTGGAAGAATATCCGCAACAAACTATTTTGCACTAAGAGAGCTAAACTATGATGTCGCAAACTACGATGCCTCTTGGAAAGAATGGGGAAATGACACTACACTACCTATAACAAATCGTTCAAAAGAGTAAACTATGTGGAATCGTTTTAGTATAAAAATACAGCTTATCATTTTTATGACATTGCTAGTTTCTATCGTAGAAATTAGTACACTTTTAGTTATCTTAAATATACAAGAAAAAGATAGTAGAAATAACTCGATTATAGATGCAAATACTATTTCAAAATCCTTAAATAATGACCTTTTGAAAGCTATTTTAAATCCAAATGCCGATATGTTAGCTGATATTACAAATAGTTTATCTGCATTTAAAAAAATAGATGGACTTATACTACTAGACACTCAACATAAACCTATCTTTAGATATGGTGACACAAAAGAGATCTCTTTAAAACAAGAGACTATTTTAAAGCAAAAAACTATTTTTACAGACGAAAACCTTTTAATAAAAAATAGTCTAGAAGCTGAAAATTACACATTTGGATATACCCTTATAAATATTAACCTTTCACAATATCAAGAAAAACATAAAGAGATAACGAATACTATCTTACTAATTTTTCCATTCACTTTACTACTTGGTATTATTATTAGTATATTTATAAGTAAAAGTTACACTCGCCCTTTTTCCCGTCTTTTAGATGCAATGAAAAAGAGTGATCCAACAAAAAATAAAATTACAATTGTTCAAACATCTGCAAAAAATGAAATAAGAGAACTGTTTGATGAGTTTAACATGCAAATGGAACAAATTAATAATTCATCAAAAGAGGTACGTTTATTAAATGAGGAGATAGAGGATACTCAAAGAGAAGTAGTTTTTACTATGGGTGCTATTGGAGAGAGTCGATCTAAAGAAACTGGAAATCACGTAAAAAGAGTTGCTCAGTACTCTAAGCTTTTGGCATTGTATTATGGATTAAGTGAACAAGAAGCTGATATGATTAAACAAGCTAGTCCCATGCATGATATAGGAAAAGTTGGTATTCCAGATGCTGTTTTAAACAAACCAGGACGTTTCGATGATGAGGAGCGTAAGATCATGGATACACATGCTAAACTCGGGTTTGATATGTTAAAAAACTCTCATCGACCTCTTCTAGAGCTTGCTGCAACTGTAGCATATGAACACCATGAAAAATGGAATGGTTCAGGATACCCTAGAGGTTTAAAAGAAGAAGAGATACATATCGCAGGTAGAATTACTGCTGTAGCTGATGTCTTTGATGCTTTGGGAAGTGACAGAGTTTATAAAAAAGCATGGGATGATGAAAGAATATTTAATCTTTTTAGAGAAGAAAGAGGAAAACATTTTGATCCTACTCTTATTGATATATTTTTTAATAATCTAGATGAATTTTTAAAAATAAGAGAGCAATTTAAAGATTTATAATTATTCTATTTATACTCAGATTAGAAAGGATAGTCTTTTAGACTATCCTTTTTTTATGATTGTTGCGATAAGTTTATCACCGCTTAGCTCAGTTATTTTAGCAGTATAAATTACTCCTGCTTTGATCTCTTCATTTAGTTCGTTATCGTTAATATAAATTTCACCATCTATATCTGGTGCCCAAGAAAGTTTTCTTGCACTTAATAAGTATTCATGCTCACTACTCTCCCCGTCAACCACAACATCAAAAGTTTTACCAACTTCTTCTTCTAACTTTTCATACGTTATTTTAGAGATAATATCCCCTAAAATCTCTGCTCTCTCATCAATAAGTTCTTGCTCAACTTTATTTTCAAAATCATACGCCCCAGTACCATCTTCATCACTGTAAGAAAAAACATTTACTCTATCAAATCTATATTCTTCTAGATAGTTGCATAATTCATCAAAATCTTCTTTCGTTTCACCTGGATGACCTACAATAAAAGTCGATCTTATAAAACTATTTTCTTGGATTTTCATATGTTGCATTAAATCTTTTAATTGTTCTGCACCTTTTCCTCTTTTCATAGTTTTTAAAACACTCGAAGAGATATGTTGTAATGGCATATCATAGTAACTATGAAAAATATTAGAGTTTGCCATTTTTTCAATTAAATTATTTGTAGTAGTTGATGGATATAAGTACAATATTCTTGCACTTTTTACACCATCAATTTTTTCTACTCTTGATATTAATTGTTCTAAACCATCATTCATATTAAAGTCTCTTAAATAAGAACTACTATCTTGAGATACAAAAGAGAAATCATAGAAACCTTTAGCAACTAAAGATTTTACTTCAGCTTCTATTGAACCTAATGGTCTACTATTTAATTTCCCTTTAAATGATGGAATAGCACAAAATGAACATTTTTGATTACATCCTTCACTAATCTTTACATAGGCATGATAAGTTGATCCAGTAACTACTCTATCATTTTCTTCAGAAGCTAAAAAAACTTTTTCTGTGAACTGTCCACGTTTTTCTTCAACTAATTTATCAATAATGTCATAATCACCAACACCAGTCATGATATCGACTTCATTAGTAAGACCCTCTTTTAAATCCTCTTTGTATCTTTCACTTAAACAACCAGCCATCACTAAAACTGACTCTTTTTTTCTTGTACTATCAAGTTCAAATATTGTATTTAAACTCTCTTGTTTTGCACTTTCTATAAAACCACAGGTATTTACTATAATCAGATCAGCATTATCACTATCATCTGTCATCGTATAATCTTTAAGTTTTCCAAGCATAACTTCACTATCAACTAAATTTTTTGTACAGCCTAGACTTACAAGGTGCAATTTTTTCATTATAATCCTAACTAAAATATTTCTAAAATAAGCATATATTATATAGAATTTTTACTTCAACAAATATTTAGAGCAAAATTGCTATAATGCACGATTAATACAAATTAAGGAAAATCATAGTATGGATATTTTATTAGCAAGAAAAGAGCTTACATCAAAGCCAAAAAAAGTAAATTTTGAAAAACTTTTAGAAGATTTAGCAAAAAACGAAGAAGAAATTTTTTATTTTGATAGAGAAAATTCTCATAAAGATATGATGGCAATCGTTGATAAATTTGAAGAAGCTGGTTACACAGTTCATTTTAGAGAAGTTAAATATGGTTTATCAGATGATGAATATCTATATGAGATTCACTCTTTATAATAAGTTGATATAGTGTCAAAAATGACGAATACTAATTGGGAGACAAAAGCTCCAAGAAAAAAACTTTTCATAGAAACTTTAGGTTGTGCAATGAATGTTCGAGATACAGAACATATGATTGCAGAACTAAGTAAACATCAAGATTATGATACTACTGAAAGTATGGAAGATGCTGATCTTATTGTTATAAATACCTGTTCTGTTAGAGAAAAACCTGTTGCAAAACTTTTTTCAGAGTTAGGAAATTACAATAAAAAGAAAAAAGATGGCGCAAAAATAGGAGTTACAGGATGTACTGCTAGTCATCTTGGGCGTGATATTATCAAAAGAGCACCTTATGTTGACTTTGTTGTAGGAGCTAGAAATATTTCAAAGATATCTGAAGCTGTGCAAACAAAAGGAACTGTTGAGATTGATATCAATAACGATGAAACTACTTATGACTTTGCAGACTATAGACAATCTTCTTACAGATGTAGCGTAAATATATCTTTGGGTTGTGATAAAAGTTGTACCTTTTGTATCGTTCCTGCAACAAGAGGAGACGAGATAAGTATACCTAGTGAAATTATTATTACAGAAATAGAAAAATCTGTTAAAAATGGAGCAAAAGAGGTATTTTTATTAGGACAAAATGTAAATAACTATGGAAAAAACTTTAGTGATAAAAGAGAAAAGTCTTCATTTACAAAATTACTTCAAGATATTAGTAAAATAGATGGATTAGAAAGAATACGATTTACTTCGCCACATCCATTACATATGGATGATGAATTTTTACAAGAGTTTGCATCTAATCCAAAAATCTGTAAACAAATTCATGTCCCACTTCAAGCTGGAAATGATAAAGTTTTAAAAGAGATGAGAAGGGGTTATACTAAAAAATGGTTCCTTAATAGATGTGAAAAAATTAGAAACTTAGTACCAAACGTAAGAATCTCTACTGATATTATTGTCGCTTTTCCTGGTGAAACTGATGAAGAATTCAGAGACACTATTGATGTCGTAGAAAAAGTTAAATTTGAATCAATATTTAATTTTAAATATTCACCTAGACCTCATACACCTGCAGAAAACATGCCAAATCAAATTGAAGATAAAGTGGCTACTAAAAGATTACAAGAGGTTATTGACTTACATAAATCACATCAAGATGAGCATATGCAACAATATCTAGGAACAACGATGAAAGTTATGTTTGAAGATTTAAAACCAAATGGTGAGATTTTTGGTTTTAGTGACAACTACTGTCAAGTATTTGTAACAGGTAGCGAAGAGTTATTAGGTCAAATTGTAAATGTAAAAATTACAAAAGCTAATAGAACATCATTAAAAGGTGAAGTAGTTTTATAACTACAACCTTATGAAAAAGAAAATTTTTAAATATTTAGAGATTAAAATTGTTCCATTTCTGCTCCAATTATTTGTAAGATTTATATATCTTACAAATAAAAAAGTTTATCATACAACAAAAAACATAGCAGAAAACGAAAACTTCATTGTTGCAATGTGGCATGGTGACCTCTTAATGCAACCCTTTAACTATCAAAATTTTAAACCAAAAGGGACAGTTAAAGCTATAATTAGTGAACATAGAGATGGTGAAGCTATTAGAAAAACTGTAGAGTTTTTGGGTATAGGTTCCCTTGCAGGCTCATCTACTAGAGGTGGAGCAAAAGCATTGATTGGGGCAATTAAATCAATCAAAAAAGGTGTTGATGTAGCAATTACGCCCGATGGTCCTAAAGGACCTATATTTAGTGTAGCAGATGGAGTAGTAGTCATCTCTCAAAAAACAAAAGCTAAGATTTTACCTTTTAGTGCAGTACCATCAAAATACTGGAAGATGAAATCATGGGATAAATTTATAATTCCAAAACCATTTGGACAAATTGATTTTTATGTTGGAGAACCAATTGATGTGCAAAATATGGAAATGGAAGAAGCAAAAAAACTCATACACAATAGAATGCAGGAAAAGCAGTTAAAAAAATAGTTTTAATATTGAAAATAGTATAATAATAATTATACATTAACTAAAGGTTTAACTGTGTTTAGTAACAACAAAAAACAATATATAAATATTCTAAAACAAAATAAACAACTCAAAATAAATTATAAAATAACGCAGGACAACAAAATAATAAAAGAGGAGCAATCCTCATTTATAGTATCCGATGATAATCTTTCTGAAGATGCAAAATTTAAAATTAATGCCTTACAAAAAAATATTAAAAACTCATATATTACATCATTATTTGAAAATCAAAATCAACATATTGTGTATAAAAATACTGATGTTATTAGCTATAAATCAATTATGTTTGGAAAGTCAAATAATGTAATAATTCCTAAAAATGAAATAAATTCTCAACTTCAATATTTTGAAGATACAGGTATTGATTTTATTTTATCTCCTTATACAATTATTGAAGAGTATTTAGAAGATAATGGAAAAAAGAATTCATTAAATTTTTTAATATACAACAATATCATATACTCTGTAATATTTAATAGTGCACAGGAACTTTCATATAATAAAATTAAAGTATTAACTCCATTTGAATCAACACAGGATGAAACATTTTCGCAAGACGATATAGTAAGACAAAAACTCTACGAAGAGGTAAGTTTTTTAGAAATTCAACAATTTTTAAATGAAACAGTTGCTGAATATTATGAGAAGAGTGCTGATGTAGCATTTTTAGAACATATTGAGATGCTCTATACTTTAAAACCTATGTCAGATGAACAGATACTTTCACTACAAGAAAGTTTAATGATTCCAATCCAATACAAAGCGATATCAATGGATAGTTATGTAGATGAAATAATCCAAAGAGAAGATTCATTAAACTATAACTTTATAGATATACGAGAAAAAAAAGAAGATAAAAGTATATATTTATGGATTGGAATAGTTATTGCTACACTTATTATAGCAATAGGAATTTTCAACTATAAACTAGAAGATAAAAAACCTATTCAAGAACATTCTATTAAAAATAATAAAATAGAAATTCAAAAAGAGGTTACAAAAGAGATAAAACAAATTCCTGTTATAGAAAACAAATTATCATTACCAAATCATAGGCAAATAAATAATGATACAGTACAAAATATTCAAATGTTATTTGATGTAATACCGTACGATGCAATTTTAAAAGATTTAGAAATCAATAAAGATAGTTCTACATATATATCAAATTTTGTTGTCAATTCAAATTCATTATCAGATATGCAGACAAAACTAAAAAATATGTACAAAACTTCAAAAGTTTTATTGGAACATCAAAATAAAATCATAGTCAATACAATTATTCAAAATAAAAAACTATTAAAAGATGCAAATGTATCCCAAAACACACCATATAAAATATTTAATTTTTTACCGATTTCAAAGGCGTCAGATTACCTTTTAGGGTTAAGTATAAAAAATACTGTTGTAAAGTTTGAAAAAAAGGAAAAAAATAAATTCTTAAAATATTATTTTTCGTTGACATCTAAAATACAATCACCTGATGAGTTTATTTCATTTGTTGATAAAATAAATTCACAAAAACTCTCCATACATTTAGATTATCCAGTAACATTTTCTAAAATGACAAATGGAATTGAAGTTAGATATAAAATAATAGTAAATCAACAAAATAAAAAGACAGTATCACTTAAAAAGTAAAAATATTTTGTTCAAATAACCTAAAAATGTAAGCTCTTATATTTTTAGGTATTTTCTCAATTCTGCATTTTTCTTTAAATTTTTTATCCATATTTATATTTATTTTAGGCGCAATATAAATTATATCTTGAACAATTGCAACAGAAATTCTATGAGAGAGTACCAACTCTTTTTTATCCTCTATCTCTTTTCTTGTTCCTTTAGAAATAATAATACCACGTTTTTTTAAATCTTTATCTATTAAACGCAATCCAATATTTAAATCACCATTAAATTTGATAATCGTCAGTTCTTTTTTGTACTCTATAGAACTATTTTCAAATAAAGAAATTGTATCTTTTTCCAAATACTTAAAACTTTGAGATATACCATCCTCATATTTTTCTAATAATTTATTTGAAAAATTATGTCTAAAATAATTTCTTTTATATTTTTCGTCTAAATTAGACTGGTCTATAAAATATTTAATATTATTTTCATCTAAATAGGTTTGTAAATCCTTTTTAGAATATTCTAAAAGTGGTTTCAAAACAAGATAATCATTTTTCGTACTTATTTTTTCCATACCAGTGAGTTCACTTAATCCTGCACCTTTTGTAAATTGCATCAAAAACCATTCTAATTTATCATTTAATTGATGTGCAGTAATCAATGCATTATAGTTGTCTTTTTCAATTATTTTTTCAAAAAAGTTATGTCTATAATCTCTTGCATCTTTTTCATTAAATTTTAAATCAGATGGATAATTTGAAATAAAACATTTTTTATTGTACTTATGAGCTAATTGAGTAGCATATATAACTTCATCTTTAGATTGTATTCTTTGGTTATAATCAACAATGGCAATGTCAAAAGATATATTATTGTCCATTAGCATAAAAAACAATGCAGTAGAATCAACTCCTCCACTAAACGCCAATAAGTTTTTTGCTGTAGTTATCTCTATATTTATAGTATTCATCTGCTGATTATATTAAGAATAAAGTTATATAATACTTAGTATATTTGAGAAACGAATATACATTACATTAGTTTATGCTAATGATAAGTTAATATAATATATAATTCTTTATTAGATCATCAAAAGGATTCAAATGACTAGTGAAATAAAAATCGCTGCTTACCGTATTAAGAGATATTGGGTTTATTTAGCAGCCACTTTAGTTGCAATAATTACACCGTTTATACAAATTGGTGGAAACCAAATCTTTCTTTTATCATTTGATAAAAAACAATTACATTTAATGGGTGTTGCGTTTGATATGCAAGAGTTATACATGATGCCATTTTTATTAATGTTTATGTTTTTAGGTATATTTGCAGTTACTGCCATAGGTGGACGTGCATGGTGTGGATGGAGTTGTCCACAAACTATTTTTAGAGTTATCTATAGAGATTTGATTGAAACTAAAATATTAGGTTTACGAAGAATTAAAAATAAACAAAAAGAACCAAACTGGAGTGAGCCTAAAAATGCAGCTAAAAGAATAATTGCAATACTTATTTGGACAGCCTTAGCATTATTGGCAGCTGCAGATTTTATGTGGTATTTTATACCTCCTGCTGATTTTTTCACATACATGCAAAATCCTATGGATCATACTGTTTTATTAGGTTTTATAATAGGAGTTGCAGCATTTTTAGTTTATGATGTTGTATTTTTACAAGAAAATTTTTGTGTTTACGTTTGTCCTTATTCAAGAGTACAATCAGTATTATATGATGATGACACAGTTCAAGCTATCTATAGCACCAAAAGAGGTGGAAACATCTACAATGAAGATAAAGAAAAAATAATCTTCAAACAAAAAGATTTGCCTAATGAAACTGATGAGTGTACTGCCTGTCAGAGCTGTGTTACTGTTTGTCCTACGCATATTGATATAAGAAAAGGAGCACAACTTGAATGTATCAACTGTTTAGAATGTGTTGATGCATGTACTACAGTTATGGGTAAACTTGGGAAAGAAAGTTTAGTACAATGGTCTAGTACAAATGAAGTAGAAAAAAATACAAAAACAAAACTTATTAGAGGTAAAACTATAATGTACGCAGTAGCATTACTTATCATTATAGGAATGTTATTTGTTATGGGTGGCAAAAAAGAGTATATGCTTTTAAATATTAATAAAACAACACAATTATATAAAATTAAAGCAGATAATGAAGTAGCAAATAACTTCTTATTATTATTCCAAAATACTCAAAAAGAAGACTATACATATACAATTGAAGTTATTGGTAAATATGCAGATAAATTTGAAATCAAAAAATTCTCAGATTTTAAACTTTCGCACGGTAAAATGGCAAAAAAAGTTGTTCAATTATCAACAAAACATAGAATAGTAAATGATAATACTAAAGATACACCTATAACAGTTACACTTAAAGCGTATGCTAAAGAAAACCCTGAGGTAGTCTTTGTATTAAGAAACGCCGTATTTATTTATCCAAGAGCTGATAAACTAAAATAATTTATCTTAAGTTTAAGCACTAAAACCTTAGGTTTAAAAGCCTAAGGTTTTTTTATGATATAATAACAAAAAAAGGAAAATAATTATGCCATTATTAGATAGCTTTAAAGTAGACCATACAAAAATGACTGCTCCTGCAGTAAGAGTTGCAAAAACAATGAAATCAAAAAGCGGTGATAAGATTTCTGTATTTGATATTAGAATTCACAAACCAAATAAAGATAAGATGACAGGAAAAGGGATTCATACTCTAGAACATTTATTTGCAGGTTTTATCAGAGAACATTTAAATAATAAAAATGTAGAAATCATAGATTGTTCACCAATGGGTTGTAGAACAGGTTTTTATATGAGTTGCTTAGGAACTCCAAATGAAAAAGATGTTGCAAAAGCTACAGAAAAAGCAATGAAAGATGTATTAAAAGTAAAAAGTGAAAATGACATACCAGAATTAAATCTTTTACAATGTGGAACTTATGAGATGCATTCTTTAAAAAGCGCGAAAGATACAGCAAGATTTGTAATCAAAAAAGGTGTAGGCGTTATGAAAAATAAAGATCTTCTACTTACAAAGAAACAATTACAAAAGTTAGAAAAATAGAACTCATCTCTACCAAAGACGGTACCAATACTCTTTTTAGTGCACATTTTAATCAATGTTATCATAGTACTAAAGAGGGTGCATTAACTGAGTCCCTTTATAAACATGTAATTCCTGCACTTACCTATCATCAAAATAAAACAGAATTAAATATTTTAGATATCTGTTTTGGACTTGGTTATAACACACTTACAACACTCTATTTCATAAAAAAAAATAATTTAAAAATTAAATTAAATATATTTTCACCAGAATTTGATACAGACCTGATTAAATCTCTTGAACATTTTCACTATCCAACAGAACTTAATGAATTTGTTCATATTATAAAAATTTTAGTAAAACATGGTATTTACAAAGATGAAACACTCTCTATTGAACTTTTTAATGGAGATGCTAGAAAATATATAAAAACATTAAAAAATATTGATATTGTGTATCAAGATGCATTTAGTAGTGATGTTAATCCTTTACTATGGACAGTTGAATACTTTAAAGATATAGTTAAATGTTTAAATGCTGATGCTATTATAACTACATATTCAATCGCAACTCCCATACGCTTATCTTTATATGAAAGTGATTTAATAATATACGAACATAAACCAGAAAATTCAAATCGTATTACAATTGCATTAAATACAAAAACTATTAATAAAAATTTCAAATATATTGATATGGAACTTAAAAAGACTCGAAATACTACAGCGTCAGCTCTTTACGATAATGCTATTTAGTTTTTAACTCAAGGTAATTTAACTTTAATAATATTTTTGTAATTTCTTTAAACACTGGAACAGCAGACTGAGAAGCATAATAGTAGTACCATTTTTTTCCCCTATTTACAGGATCATTTACAGTTACGCCTATTGTATATTTTTTATTATTATCATTAACAAATCCAAAAAAACTACTCATATATTTGCGTTGATATTTTCCATTTTCTACAACATTTGCGGTACCAGTTTTACCTCCTATTTCAAGCCCATCAATAAAAGTTTTTCGTCCGGTACCATCTTCCACAGTTTTTATTAAAAGATTTTTCATTTGATTAGCAACTTTTTTTGAAATAACTTGAACATCATTTTTATTATCGTTATTTACAAGATAAGGGGTGACTGTTTTACCATCATTATTAAATGCAGTATATGCCTTTAAAACTTGCATAAACGTCGTTGTGATACCTTGTCCATAAGAATCAGTAGTTTTGTATATATTATCTTCATTTCTATCTTCACCAGCTTTATACTGATAAAGCTTATGAATAATACCTTTCGCTTCATGTGGTAAATCAATACCAGTTTTCACAGATAAACCAAACTTTTTAAATCCATCGTAAAACTCTTTTCCCGTTAATCTATTTGCAATCACTAGAGTACCTATATTACTAGAGTACATTACAATATCTTCTAAGGTTAAATAATTTTTTTTGAAACGATGATCATCTCCAATTGTATGCCGTTTTATTTTATATTTTCCCTTGGGGTATTCCCCTTTTTTATTTCTTTTTCCTTTATTATAAGCAAAAAATAATTCATTCTTTTTTATCTTATTTTTATCCATAGCCAGAGAAATTGATAAAGGTTTAATAACTGACCCTGGTTCAAAATTATATTCTATTGCATTATTTCGAAGACTTTCAATATCTTCCTGTCGTATATTTTGGGGATTATATCGATTAGACGAGGCTAAAGACAATATTTTACCAGTATTGCTTTCCATTACAGAAACAATAATTTCCTTTGCTTTAAATTCTTTTTTATAACGATCTAACATTAGCTCAATATTTCTTTGCAATTTTAATGGAATTGTTAATTTTAAATTTTGACCATCTTTTCTATTAATTATTTGAGAATTTTTATTAAACAAGATATATGATAGGATGTCTTTTTCACCTTTTAATACACCATCTTGTACATTATTCAAGTTTTTGTTAAATTCTTTCTCTAAACCATTTACTCCAATAACTTTTTGTTTCCCATTATCAGTATTATTTTTCTTTATAAATCCAATGACTGGAGTTAATGTATCTTTATATGGATACAATCTTTCTTCACCTGTTTCATAAATATTTAAGCCATATAAAACTCTTCTTCCATTTAGTTTTATTGATTTAAAAACGTCAAGTCTTCTTAATTTAAAAGCAAGCGACTGAAGTTCTTTTGCTGCTCTCTGATTAATAGTTCTCGAAATAATTGTATAACCTTTTTTTGAAATTTTTTCTAATATTTCATTTTTAGGAATATTACTATACAAGGAGAATAATGTGACAAAAAGCTCTTTTTTGTTCACATCAAGACATCTAGTATCTATTGACGCTGAATAAATTTTTTGTGATGTTCCTATTTTAAAATTATCAGCACTAAAAATATTACCACGTACTGCTAAATCTTTTTTTGAAGTTTCTAAGGAGGGTAGGTTACGATCATTTTTTGAAGTTTTTGATATAGAAAAAATCAATATTAAAAATGCTATCAAAATTAAACTAATTAAAAGTAAAATTTTTTTCATAATTAATAATTGTTGTTTATTTAAAGGCATATTTTATCCACATTTCCAAAAAGTTCGGTATAATCCAAAAATGAATTTTATCCAAAAGAAGTTTAAATCCCTTACTGATGATAATCAACCTGATTACATGTTATTTTATTTAAGTTCCATATTAATTATTATTAGTATTCTTTTTTCATATTCATTATCTATTTATACTGTTGTATACTGGGAATATGATCCATTTCATTTTTTTTATAGACAACTATTCACTGGTCTTCTAGCTATACTTATAATGTGGTCCTTAGCACAAATTAAACCCAATATACTTATTCCAAAAGTTGGTTGGTTTTTATTTGCATTTTTTTTATTTCTAATTGTCAGTATGCAATTTCTTCCTTCATTTATGGTCACAGAATCTGGTGGTGCTAAAAGATGGATTAGGCTACCTGGGATCTCTTTATCTCCTGTAGAGTTTTTTAAAATCGGCTTTATTTATTATTTAGCATGGTCATTTCATCGTAAACTCACTGATATAACAAAACAATCATTTAAAGAAGAACTAAAACTGCTAGCACCTTATGCTATTGTATTTGGATTTGTTGTTTTTATGATTGCAGTATTACAAAAAGATCTTGGTCAGGTCGTTTTACTGGCTACTATTTTATTTATAATGTTAATTTTTGCAAATAGAAGTTGGAAAGTTTTTGCTTCGCTTATTGCTATTGCTATTGCAGGAATATTTGCACTTATTTTATTTTTTCCCCATAGAATTATCAGAATAAAAAGTTGGTGGAGTATGGTTCAAGATAGTGTATTATCAATTATGCCAGATTTTGTTGCGGTCGCTCTTCGAATCAAAGAGTTTCCAGAACCTTATCAAGTGGGACATTCACTTAATGCTATCAATAATGGTGGTTTAACTGGTGTTGGACTTGGAAATGGATCATTAAAACTAGGTTTTTTAAGTGAAGTTCATACGGATTTTGTTTTAGCAGGAATCACTGAAGAAGTAGGGTTTATTGGTTTCTTCCTTATTGTGCTTATTTTATTTGGTATAATTTTTAGAATTTTCAGAACATCGAGAAGAATATTAGATACAAAGTACCATTTATTTACAATAGGCATTGGACTAATGATTAGTGTAGCCTTCTTAATCAATTCATATGGTATTTCTGGAATCATTCCTATCAAAGGTATTGCTGTACCATTTTTAAGCTATGGTGGTAGTTCTCTGCTTAGTGTAGCCATATCTGTAGGTATGGTTCTATCAATAAGCAGAGAGATTACTAAAAAATCTTTATAAAATGAATATTTCATCATAATAATTTTATTTAAATCATAAAATACTCTTCATAATTTTTACTATGGCGGGGTGCACAATTTAATAGCCTCTAATCCCATGAACTAATCACTAAATGTTAATAGAAAGATAAAATTAGTACTCAAATAAAAAGAATAATAAATAATAGCATATAAAAACCTGTAATATATGAAAATAGTAAACAAGAAGAAAAAGAAGTTGGATAAAAATAAGAATCAATAAAAAAAAGGCAAAAAAAAACACTTTAGAAGTTGGCGGCGACCTACGTTTCCACAAG